>Ga0209755_10001340_pt1 | contig 39054 bp, 32 predicted proteins | sample TergutCo191P1_FD_187301 | JGI IMG/M metagenome (GOLD analysis project Ga0209755, IMG submission 187301) | Cornitermes sp. P1 segment gut microbial communities from Petit-Saut dam, French Guiana - Co191P1 (SPAdes) (version 2) | ecosystem: Host-associated > Arthropoda: Insects > Digestive system... | reverse complement strand
AGGCGAAGGCCCCGCAGGGCCACCGGAGGGAGCCGTTTTTGAGGAACTTTTTGGGCGAGCAAAAAGTTCCCCGCCGGAGGCAGAATGCCCGGAGGGCGAAAGAAGCCGGGCCGCAGGCCCAGAGAGAACAACGCCCGGAGGGCGAAGAGAAACATTTCCAAAAAGGGCCCGGGCCGCATGGCCCTTAAAAACATTCTCAGTTAAATAAACCCCGCCCGAAGGGCAAAGAGAAACATTTCAAAAAATAGCCCGGGCCGCAGGCCCATAAAAACGTTGTTAGTTGGCGGATTGCGCCAACTGCTCTTCACAAATTTGAGCGGGGGTTTTCTTCGGCCAAGTGATTTCACTACGCGCATCTCTAAGGACTTCAAAGCCGCATATTTTGCCTTTGTATACAATGAGTTGGCCTTGGGCGTTGATGAGCCTCCACTTCCCGTTTTCCTCGACCTCTGCCTGCCCATTGGCGGTAAACTCACCTGCCCACTCAAACCTTGGCTCTATGACGGTTTCACCCTTCTCATTAATGAAACCCCATTTTCCGTTTTCCTTGACTGCTGCCAAACCATTGGCGGCAACCGCCTCTGCCCGTTCAAACCTCGGCTCAATAACGGTTTCACCCTTTTCATTAATGAAACCCCATTTTCCGTTTTCCTCGACGGCTGCCAAACCATTGGCGGAAAAACCCCATACCCACTCAAACCTTGGCTCAATGACGGTTTCACCCTTTTCATTAATGAAACCCCATTTTTCGTTTTCCTTGACTGCTGCCAAACCATTGGCGGCAAAACCCAGTGCCCTCTCAAACCTCGACTCAATGACGGTTTTGCCCTTTTCATTAATGAAACCCCATTTTTCGTTTTCCTCGACTGCTGCCAAACCATTGGCGAAAAAACCCCATACCCACTCAAACCTTGGCTCAATGACGGTTTTGCCCTTTTCATTAATGAAACCCCATTTTTCGTTTTCCTTGACTGGTGCCAAACCATTGGCGGCAAAACCCCGTGCCCACTCAAACCTTGGCTCAATGACGGTTTTGCCCTCGGCGTTGATGTGCCCTATCTTCCCGTTTTCCTCGACCGCTGCCAAACCATTGGCGGCAAAACTCTCAGCCAACCCAAACCTCGGCTCAATAACGGTTTCACCCTTCTCGTTGATGAAGCCCCACTTCCCGTTTTCCTTGACGGCTGCCAAACCATTGGCGGCAAACGCCCCTGCCCGCTCAAACCTCGGCTCAATGGCTATCTCCCCTTGGGTGTTGATGAAACCCCATTTTTCGTTCATCTGTATTAGAATAAAATCCTTTGCTGAATTTCTCGACGCTTCTTGAAATACCTGTGCTTTGCTTTGCGGCGCCTCGGGTGGCGTCGACTGCTCTTCACAAATTTGAACGGGGGTTTTCTTCGGCCAGGTGATTTCGCCACGCGCATTTTTTAGGACTTCAAAACTGCATATTTTGCTTGCGTATACAACAAGTTGGCCGTGGGTGTTGATGTGGTTCAATTTCCCCTTTTCCTTGGCCACTGCCAAGCCATTGGCGACAAACGCCTCCACATCCTCAAACCTCGGCTCAATGACGGTTTCACCCTTTTCATTAATGAAACCCCATTTTTCGTTTTCCTTGACTGCTGCCAAACCATTGGCGGCAAACGCCCCTGCCCGCTCAAACCTCAGCCCAATAACGGTTTCACCCTTCTCGTTGATGAAGCCCCACTTCCCGTTTTCCTCAATTGCTGCCAAACCATTGGCGGCAAAACTCCTTGCCCGCTTAAACCTCAGCTCAATAACGGTTTCACCCTTCTCGTTGATGAAGCCATGCTTCCCGTTTTCCTCAATTGCTGCCAAACCATTGGCGGCAAACGCCCCTGCCCACTCAAACCTCGGCTCAATAACGGTCTCCCCCTTCTCGTTGATGAAGCCCCACTTCCCCTTTTCCTCAATTGCTGCCAAACCATTGGCGGCAAAACTCTCAGCCAACCCAAACCTCGGCTCAATAACGGTTTCACCCTTCTCGTTGATAAAGCCCCACTTCCCCTTTTCCTCAATTGCTGCCAAACCATTGGCGGCAAAACTCCATGCCCACTCAAACCTCGGCTCAATGACGGTCTCCCCCTTCTCGTTGATGAAGCCCCACTTCCCGTTTTCCTCAATTGCTGCCAAACCATTGGCGGCAAAACCCCATGCCCACTCAAACCTCGGCTCTATAACGGTTTCACCCTTCTCGTTGATGAAGCCATGCTTCCCGTTTTCCTCAATCGCTGCCAAACCATTGGCGGCAAAACTCCCTGCCAACCCAAACCTCGGCTCAATAACCATCTCCCCCCGGGTGTTGATAAACCCCCATTTTTCATTCATCTGTATTAGAGCAAAATCCTTGGCTGGGTTTCTCGGCGCTTCTTGGCGCCCACCCGCCTCACCCCGCGGCGCTTTCTTCATGTGTGCGCAGGAGGCCGACAAAAACAGCGCGAGAAACAGAATGAGGGAAATGTGGTTGGGCATGGGCCGTTTCTTTTCTGAAAAAGGGAAACCCTGTCAACATGGCATAGTCAGGTGCGTGTTGTCGCTACATTTGTTTGAGAGTATAACATGGCTTCTTTGGGCCTGCGGCCCGGGCCATTTTTTGAAAGCGTTTCTTTCTGCCCTCCGGGCGGGTTTATTTAACTGAGAATGTTTTTTTTGGGCCTGCGGCCCGGGCCCCTCTCAACTGAGTTATGCTTTTATGGGCCTGCGGCCCGGCTTTTTTTGCCCTCCGGGCAGGGTTTTCGCCTCTTCGGCGAGTCACTTTTTTTTTGCGCGCGCAAAAAAAAAGTAACCAAAAAAAAACGGCGCCCTGCGGGGCCTTCCGCATCACTTCCGACCCCCTCCGGAGCTTCCCTCAACTCGCTTGCATCGGGGGGGGGCCGGGGTAGTTCAGTGCTAAAACGAGAAGCGCATCAACCGTGCCGTTTGAAGCCACCTCGGAAAATATGCCTCACTTGCAACCCTCCTAGAGCCATTCGAAACAGCCTCGAAAAACACCCTTCACTCGCAACCCTCTTGGGGCTTTCCTCCTCCGCACCCATCAGCGAGGGTCGCGGGGCGTTGTACAAAACTTGGAGCGTGTCAGCAGCAACTTTTGAAGCCAACCGCCTGCTTTCAGCAGGCGGCTATATAATGCCGTTGAAGTGTCAACTTTGCCTTGCTTTCTGTCAACCCGTGAATTGACATGAAGTAATGTAAAGTTGGCATATGGGCTATTTGAAAGCCTCGTGTCGAAGACACGAGGTTGAATGCAGAGAGCAGTGCTGACACCCTCCAAGTTTTGTACAACGCCCCGCGACCCTCGCTGATGGGTGCGGAGGAGGAAAGCCCCAAGAGGGTTGCGAGTGAGGCCAAGGCCCCGCAGGGCCACCGGAGGGAGCCGTTTTTGAGGAACTTTTTGGGCGAGCAAAAAGTTCCCCGCCGGAGGCAAAATGCCCGAAGGGCGAAAAAGCCCGGGCCGCAGGCCCAGAGAGAACAATGCCCGGAGGGCGAAAAGAAATGTTTTCAAAAAGGGCCCGGGCCGCATGGCCCTTAAAAACATTCTCAGTTAAATAAACCCCGCCCGAAGGGCAAAGAGAAACATTTCAAAAAATAACCCGGGCCGCAGGCCCAAAAAAAACATTCTCAGTTGGCAACAGAACCCCGCCCGGAGGGCAGATGACTCCTCCATAGGCCACATCCCCTTTGTCTTGCCGCCTGCACAAACACACACCCCCAACCCGAGCGCCACTGTCCTCGACAGCTACGCACCCACCCCCAACTGTCCACTGTACACTCCTGCTGAAGTACCTAAAAAATACTTGCGCACTTCATAACCCATGTCCCCATGAGTCGAGTGTACCGAGTCAGGCGCAACCCGGGTTTTAACCACCCACGACGGATGCGCCTGCAGATAACTTCTCCTTCCAAAATCCAAAAAACCAAGACAAGAAACCCGTCTGACTACTTATAAAATTCTCGAAGGGCCTCAATGAGCTTGGATATTCTTTCATCCGCAAGATGATAGAAAATCGTTTGCGCGTTTCTTCTGTTCGCAACCGCTCCATCTTTCCTTAATAAGGCGAGATGCTGAGAGACTGTACTGTCGCGTGCCTTCAATATGCTTGCCAATTCCCCAACAGACTTCTCACCTTCAGCTAAGGCATATAACAGCTTAAGTCTCAAAGGATTCGCCAATGACTTAAACAAATTTGCTGCTTCTTCTGCATGCTCTATAAAATCATTTAATTTCATTTTGATGAACATTCAAACCTATAATTAAACCACAACCATCACTCACAAAACCTTCGTTGATAATACTTACACCACTTAAAGATATTTGCAGACATTGTCTGCGTAGTCACTTCTTTTGCATAATAAGTTTATAACAAGCACATTTCGTTTTGGCCCTTCGGAATTTTTGCAGGGTTGAACAAGCTTAAAAAAAACAACATAGCCTTTGCCATAAGGAACGATAACTGGCTTAATTATTTTATGAATTCTCTTGAGCTGAACCCTCTCTCCTTATTTTCATATAAAACAGAGTTTGACCTCAACGCCCGTTTCAACGCTCAACTCGACACTTGCAAAAAAAACGCAAAGCAGCCGGCAACACCCTCGGAGTATGCCCAAAACCTATGCTCCCTCCCCTCCTCAGGCATGCCCGTAGAGCACTACTTCGACTTCGTCTTCCAACACCTCGTCCCTTTCAGAGTCCCTGTGGAGTCGCCTGCTTTTGTCGGACATATGACTTCGGGCTTGCCCGCCTTCATCTCCCCCCTCACCCGACTGCTGGTCTCCTTGCACCAAAATGTCGTTAAACAGGAGACTTCAGAAATTTTTACCTTCCTGGAAAAACATGCCATCGGGCGCTTGCACCAACTGCTTTTCAGCGGGCCAGAAGAACTCTATAAACAGCAGCTCCTCTCCTCGCAAGGCACCCTCGGAATGATGACGACAGGAGGTACTCTCGCCAACCTCATGGCCCTCTGGTGCGCACGAAACCTCCTCTTTAAAACCAAAGAAAATTTTGAAGGCATTCAGAAAGAAGGCCTCGCCAACGCCTTTAGAAAATACCCAGCCCAAAAAGCCCTCATCCTCGGCAGCCACTTCATGCATTATTCCATCGAAAAAGCCGCTGACTTCCTCGGACTCGGAGCAAACAACGTCCTCTGCCTCCCCTCCAACCAACACGGCCAACTCCGTTTGGACGCCCTCAAACAAGCCTTCTCTAAAATAAAAAAAACAGGAGACCTCGTCGTCGCTGTCGTGGGCGTCGCCGGCTCCACAGAAATAGGAAGCGTCGATGACTTGGAAGCCATCGCCGACATCTGCCAAAACGAAGGCGCCTTCTTCCACGTGGACGCTGCTTGGGGCGGACCCTTGCTCTTCTCCCCTCGCTATCGACAACGCCTCAAAGGCATAGAACGCGCTGACAGCGTCGCTATTGATGGACATAAACAACTTTATTTGCCCATAGGCACAGGCGCCCTCCTGTTCCAAAACCCAGAGTCGGCCTCGCATATAGAAAGGTCCGCCCACTACATCATCCGAAAGGACTCGTGGGACTTGGGAAGGTTCGGCCTCGAGGGAAGTCGCCCCGCTAACGCACTCTATCTGCACGCCGCGTTGCATATCCTCGGAAAAGAAGGCTTCGCTTTCCTCATAGAGCGACAAATGCTCCTCTGCCTCCAACTCTATGAGCGCATCCTCTCCTCCCACGCCTTCGAAGCCCCTTATGCCCCCACTATGAATATACTCACCTACCGCTACCTCCCCAAAACCCTTAGGAGCAAACACCCCCACCTCTCAGACACAGAAAATATGTACATAGACAAACTCAATGTCGCCCTCCAAAACCAACAACGCCTTTCAGGCCAAAGCTTCGTCTCGCGTACCTCTCTGCAAACACCCTACCAAAACCACGCTACCTACCTGCGCTGCGTCCTGGCCAACCCCAATACCACCTTCGCTGACTTGGAAAATATGCTCAACGAACAGGAAAAACTCGGAGAAACTCTGGAGAAAACCCTGACGGAAACCTAAATGCACAAAAATGTGCAAGAGCGTGTGGAAAACTTTCTTGAAACCCCCCCTCAAAACCTCCACCCCTTGTGGATAGCCCAAAAAAACACCGCTACGCCTTCTTCCTCCTCCTCTTCTCCACAGGAAACCTTTTCCTTTTCTCCTGAAACCTCCACCCCTTGCTGACTTTTCAACAATTTCTTCTTCCCTACGACGGCTACGACAAAAATACACCTCATACAATGGTTAACCAGCAGTCGTCGGCCATACACCTAAAAAGAAGGCCACAGTGTTTGGGCACAAGGGGGCCCAGGGAAGAGGAGGGGGGACTCCCAGAGGCCTCAAGGGGCCTCAAGTGTTAGAGGATAAGTTTATAGGAGTGTTTTAGAGAAGGAGGAGCCAAGCTGCCACAAGAGAGCCCAGCAGCAGCAAGGAGGTGAGGATGGGAGCGAAGCGTTTGTTAACCAGCAGGGCATAGAAGGCGTTTGCCTGAGGCAGCTCATTTTCAGTGGTTTGGGCAGTAGTATATAGGGGGGCCTCTTGAGGAAGAGGGAGGAGGAGAGGGATGAGGGCGGAGCGTTCCGGGTTTTTGAGGAAGTACTCGACAGGGGGCAGCGGGGGAGGGGGTGGTATACCCGGTTGGAATGGGGAGGAGGGCACGCTCTGAAAGGCCCTGTTGTGCAGGAAGTGCTCAATTTGAATTTGCTCATTGGTGTCATGAAGCCTCAGTTGGGCTTCTTCAATGAGCTCACGCGTCTGCTCTCTTCTTTTGGAGAAGAGTTGGGAGACCAGTTTACCCACCTGCTCTGCGCGCCATATATGCTCTCCTGCGGCGGTTTCCAGGGCGCGAGCGAATTCCAGGGCGGATTGGAACCTATCCTCCGGTTTTTTTTCGAGGGCTTTCATAACCACCCTGTCCAAAGGTTTTGGTATATTTGGGTTAAGGGAGGAGGGCGGGTGGATTTCGTTGTTGAGGATGGCCGTTTTCTTTTTTTCCGGGGAAGTTTCGTGGAAGAGCCTAAACCCAGTCAGGCACTCATGGGTGACAATTCCCAGTGAAAAAATATCGCTGCGTCCGTCCAGGGGCAGTCCCAGGAGTTGCTCTGGCGACATATAGCCTTTGGTACCCTTGACAGTGCCGGCGAAGGTATGGGAGGCGGCGCCTTGTATTTTGGCGATACCGAAGTCGAGCAATTTGGTTGTACCCTCGTGGGTTACCATAATGTTTTTTCCGGCGACGTCGCGGTGGATGACGGGGCGTTTTCGGTGGCACATATCCACAAAAGTATGAGCATAAGAGAGGGCCAGTGCTGTGTCGCGCACAACGGCCAAGCTAAACCCCATAGGGAGGTTTTGTTTGGCTGCGTGGCATGCGCGCACCATTTCCACAACCGTACACCCCTGTACATATTCCATGGCCAAGAAGAGCATGTCATTCTCAATGCCCAAGTCATAAACCTGGACAATGTTGGGGTGGCTGAATTCAGCGCTAACTCTGGCTTCATTCAAAAACATTCGCACCATTTCTTCATGGCCCCGGGTGTCGGGCAGAATGGTTTTAAGTGCGACCATTTTCCGAAAGCCGCCGATTCCGCGTTGGTAGGCGAGGAAGATTTCGGACATTCCGCCTGTGGACAGTTGGCATAACACCTCGTATTTTCCAAGGGCCCTTGGATTTTGGGGGAGGGGCTGTGCCACATGCTTCGAGTCCATATGCAAGATACGAGGTTTCTAGCAGAAGGGAGGTGTTTTGACATTCCCAAGCTTGGGGTTTTTTTTCTTAAAAAAAAAGAAAGGTTTGTGTTAGAACAGCCCCCTTTCAGGCAGGTGAAGAAGTCTCAGCGGAAGGAAGGGTTTGGCCCTAGGGGTTGGCGTGTCCTGAAAAGCTTGGAAGAAAGGGTTAAGTTTTGCCGATGAGTTTGACGCCTGAAGAGGACAACACATATGGAGCGTCCTCCATTACTGTGTTGGAAGGTTTGGAAGCCGTTCGCAAGCGCCCAGGCATGTACATAGGAGACACCGCCGCCTATGGCCTTCACCACCTTGTCTATGAAGTTGTGGACAACTCCGTAGACGAGGCGTTGGCGGGTTTTTGCACCTCTGTCAAAGTTTGGCTGCACGTTGACAACTCCGTCAGCATTCACGACACTGGACGGGGGATTCCCATAGGCCCTCACCCGAATGTCTCTGACATGGACACGGTGGATGTTGTGATGACGAAGCTGCATGCGGGGGGGAAGTTTGAGAACAAGGCCTACAAGGTTTCAGGTGGGTTACACGGGGTGGGGGTGTCCTGTGTGAATGCCTTGTCAGAGTGGTTGCACGTTGAAATTTTGCGAGATGGGAAAGTTTACCAGCAGAAATATGCCAAAGGGATTCCGCAGCAGAAGGTAACCGTCATTGGAACGACGCACGAGAGGGGGACGCGCATTTCCTTTCGTCCGGACTCAAGTATTTTTGAGATGGTTGAATTCAACTTTGAGTTGTTGTCTCAGCGGTTGAGGGAGCTTGCGTTTTTGAATGCGGGTTTGTCCATTAACATAGAGGATGAGCGTACAGGCAAGGGGCACCATTTCTGTTTTGAGGGGGGGATGGTTTCTTTTGTTGAGCACATTAACAAGTCCAAAGTCCCTTTGCATGAGAAGCCCGTGGTATTTTCTGCTGAGAAGGACAATGTCGTTTTGGAAATCGCCTTCCAATACAACGAAGGCTATGACGAGAAGATTTTCACTTTTGCAAACAACATTAACACGCAGGAAGGTGGGAGCCACCTGTCGGGTTTTCGTGCGGGCCTAACACGCACCCTCAACTCCTATGCGGAGAAGAACCAGCTTTGGAAGGATTTGAAAGAGGCGCCGAATGGGGAGGATGCGCGGGAGGGCCTGGCGGCCGTCATTTCCGTGAAGTTGCCCAACCCGCAATTTGAAGGCCAAACCAAAACCAAGTTGGGCAACTCTGAAGTCCGCGGTTTGGTAGAGCAGATGATGAATGAGAAGCTGGGGACTTTTTTTGAGGAGAACCCTGCTTTTGCGAAAAAAATTATTGCGAAGGTAGGGGATGCGACGCGTGCGCGCCTGGCTGCGCGCAAAGCGCGGGAGACGGTGAGGCGCAAGGGTGCATTGGACAGTGCTTCACTCCCTGGGAAGTTGGCGGACTGTCAGTCGAAGGACCCTTCTCAAAGTGAAATTTATATTGTGGAGGGGGACTCGGCAGGGGGGAGTGCCAAGCAAGGCCGCGACAGGACAAACCAGGCCATTTTGCCGTTGCGCGGAAAAATTCTGAATGTGGAGAAGGCGCGTTTTGAGAAGATGTTGACCTCCCAGGAAATTATTACCCTCATTACGGCGCTTGGGACAGGCATAGGCCGCGACGACTACAAGCCGGACAACCTCCGCTACCACCGCATTATTCTCATGACGGACGCCGATGTTGACGGGAGCCACATTCGCACGCTTTTGTTGACATTCTTTTTCAGGCAAATGCCCGAGCTGATTTCTCGTGGCCACATTTATATTGCCCAGCCCCCCCTCTATAAAATTACGCACAACAAGAAGGAGCGCTACCTCAAGGACGACGAAGCGAAGAATGACCATTTGCTTTCCATTGCGGCAGAGAAGACGCAGTTGCTTTTGCCGGATGGTGTGTTGACGGGAGAGGGACTCAAACGGTTGCTCAAGAAAATTTTGCTGTTTCAAATACGCCTTGAAAAGTTTGCTCGTCTCTCGGACATACGCCTTGCAGACGCCTTGTTTCAAGGGAGCACGTGGACGGCGCAGACGTTGAAAGACGAGGAAACGCTTTTGCGGGAGGTGGACAAACTCAAGGCCTATTTGGCCTTGTGTTTTCCCGAGGAGCATGCCTTCAGGGTGGAGGTGCAGGAGGACTTGGAGCATTCCAGCAAAAAGCTGGTGCTTTCCTCGGAGAAGAACGGCAGTGCCAAGTCCGTTGTGGTGGACCACCAGAAGGTGACTTGTGCCGAATTTGTGGATTTGGCTTTGCTGGCCGAGGCTTGGGCATTTTTGGACTCAAGGCCTTTTCGTTTTAAAGTGGGAGAAGTGGAGAGGGTGGCCAACAATGTACAGTCCTTGTTGGAGCAGGTACTTTTTGAAGCGCAGAAGGGTTTGAGCATTCAACGCTACAAGGGGTTGGGGGAGATGAACCCGGAGCAGCTTTGGGAAACCACCATGGACCCACGAAGGCGCCGTCTCCTTCAGGTGCGGGTTGAAGACGCTGTTGCCAGTGATGAGACTTTCTCTTTGTTGATGGGTGAAGCTGTGGAGCCGCGCCGGGAGTTTATTGAACAGAACGCATTGTCCGCCACCAACCTTGACATTTAAAGCGGTGGTGGGTGTGGAGAGAATTCATGCCCCAACTCATTCGCATTTACCAGCACGGAGGCCCCCATGTACTCCGCATAGAAAACGTCGACGTAGAGCCTCCGTTGCCAGGGGAAGTGCAAATAATGCAGACGGCCATTGGCTTGAATTTTGTCGACACCTATTACCGGAGTGGCCTTTATTCCATGGTTTTGCCCAGTGGGCTGGGCATGGAAGCTGCGGGCAGTGTGGTGGCGGTGGGCCCTGGAACGAATGGTTTTGTTGAAGGTGAGAAGGTGGCCTATGTTTTGGGCCCTCAGGGTGCCTATGCGCAGTTGCGCAACGTTGCTGCCTCCACTTTGGTGAAGTTGCCGGCGCACGTGTCGCCGGCAATGGCTGCTTCTGTTTTGTTAAAGGGGTTGACGGCGGAGGTTTTGTTATTTCGTCTTCAGCAGTTGATGCCGGGCTCCACGCTTCTTGTCACCGCAGCGGCAGGGGGTGTGGGCAGTCTCCTATGTTATTGGGCGCGTGCACACGGCATTCGGGTATTGGGTGTTGTAGGGAGGGCGGAGAAGAAGCAGAGGGCGCTTTCGGCGGGTTGCGAGGAAGTATGGCTACAAGGTGAGTCTTTTTCAAAAGGGGTACGAGAGCTAACAGGGGGCCAGGGGGTGGACGTGGTTTTGGACGGTGTAGGCAGGGCTACGTTTCAAGAGTCGCTTTGTTGCCTCAAACCCCGGGGGCGCATGGTGTCCTATGGCAATGCCTCTGGGGCGGTGGAGCCTGTGTCGCCATTGGAGTTGGCTTCCAGGGGCTCGTTGACTTTGGTGCGTCCGCGTATTTGGGACTATATAGCAACGCGCAGCGAGTTAGAGGCGGGGGCAGCCCACGTCTTTGAAGCTTTGGCCAAAGGGCACATTCATGCGCGCGCTGAGCAGAGTTGGCCTTTGCACGAGGCGGCCAAAGCCCACGAGGCTTTGGAGTCACGCCAAACCAAGGGTTTGTCGCTGCTATACACCTAAGAGGGCGGGGTGGGGGCCCACCCAGGGGTGTGTTTTGAGGGGCACAGGGTTAGTGGGTGCAGTCGAGGCCAAGGCGCGTCTTCAGCTCCACCAAGTCCCTGCGCAGGACTTCATCCTTCTCCTGAATCAACTCAATTTTTCGTACGGAGGCCAGCACAGTGGAATGGTCCTTGTTAAATTTTTGCCCCAACTCCGGCAAGGAGGCCCGTGTATGCGCGCGGCACAAATACATGGCTACCTGGCGCGCATGCGCAATGTGTTTGACACGCGAGGTGCTGCGCAACTCCTCAATACCGAGTTTGAAGAAGCGAGCCACCTCACGCAAAATGCCCTCAACGTCCAACTGCTCCTTGGCCGGGAGTATGTCTTTCAAAACCTGGGCAGCAAACTCCTCTGTCATAGGTTGGCGCGTCAGGGAGTGGACGGCGCACAGTTTTATGAGGGCGCCCTCCAACTCGCGTACATTTCGCAACACATGGCGTGCAATAAAATGTGCGACTTTGTCGGGCAACTCAAAGCCGTCGGCGTCGGCCTTCTTCTTCAAAATGGCCACGCGCATTTCAAAGTTGGGCTCCTGCACGTCGGTAATGAGGCCCATGGTGAAGCGGCTTCGCAGGCGCTCTTCCAGCCCGGGAATTTCAGAGGGGGCTGTGTCTGAAGTCAGCACAATGGCCTTGGAAACTTGGTGCAGCGCGTTGAAGGTATAGAAAAACTCGTTTTGGGTTTCTTGCTTCTTTCCAAGAAACTGAATGTCGTCAATGAGCAGCAAGTCGCACTCTTCGCGGAATTTTCGGCGAAACTCCGTCATGCGGTGGTCCCTCACGCTCTCTATAAAGCGGTTGGTAAACTCCTCTGAGGACAAATAGACGACACGGGCGGCGGAGTTTCCCTCAAGGACTCGGTTGCCTATGGCATGCAAGAGGTGGGTTTTCCCAAGGCCTGTGCCCCCATAAATGAAAAGTGGGTTATAATAACGCCCCGGCTCATCCGCCACCGCCGCCGCCGCCGCCGCCGGAAGCTGGTTGGAGTCGGCCACCACATAGGTTTCAAAACTAAAACGCGCATTCAACTTGGAAACATGCGCATTCTTCAACGGCGCTGTCGGGAAATTCGGCGCAACCACAGGTTGAATTTCGACAATTTCAAACTCCACCTTGCAGGGCGTCGCCAACAATTCAGACAAACTCTTCTCAAGCAAGGGCCTGTAATGGTCGTCTATCCAATCCCTGAAGAAACGGTCCGCCACCCCCAGCCGAACCACCCCAGAGGCCGTAGACAGAGGCAACAGCTGCGCCAACTGAGAAGCCGCATAAGCATGGCCCTCCGCTTTTAGGTTGCCAAGCAACTTTTTCCAAAAAACCTGAAGGGGTGGCTCATTCTCAACCAATACGGACGATAACGGCACAACGAGCCTCAATGAAAAAGGGTTAGAGAAGGAGAGAGGACGCTAGGAAACCCCATTCTCTACCTAAGCCATTTGAAGCAAGCAAGCCTAAGCTGAATTTTGTGCGCTGGACACCCTAACCCCTCCTCGGGTTTCCAAAACCCCATAGAAATAAGGGGACTTCCACCTCTTGTACCGGGGGGCTAATAAAATTCAAAAACAGGGGTTGCTTTGTAAACATAACTGGGCTAGACGCGCCTTTCCACTGAAGGAAGGAGCTGCGCCGTGGCGAAGCGCAAACCAACATACCAACCGTCCAAAATAAAACGAAACCGCACCCATGGCTTCCGCAAACGCATGTCCACCCAAAACGGTAGGACAGTGCTGAAGCGGCGCATGGCCAAAGGCCGTAAACGCCTTGCCGTCAAAGCCTATGAGAAATAGGCGTGACGGCGACGCAAACACCCCCTTGCGCCTTTCCCAAACAGCGGCGCTTGCGAAAACGTCAACAGTTTTTGCACACGCAAGCCAATGGCCGTAAATGGCGCTCGGGTTGTCTGCTGGGCTTGACGACCCCCAATACCATGGGTTTCTGCCGACTGGGCCTCACGGTTACCAAAAAAGTCGGCAATGCCGTCGTGCGTAACAAAATCCGAAGACAACTCCGCGAGTTGTTTCGGAAAACCCCCAAAGCCAAAGCCCTCCCCGTGGACTTGGTTATTGTGGCTTTCGCCGACGCCTCCAAAAAGCCGCCCCCCAGAGAAGCCCTCGCGGAGGACTTCTCGCGCTTGGTTGCAAAAATAAGAGTTTCAGCATGAAAGCCCAGCTTCAACACCTGGCGGGCCCCCTCCGGCGGCTTGCTGTCCTCCTCCTTAAAACCCCTATACTCGCCTACCGCACGCTGCTCTCCCCTCTCCTCGGGCCCCACTGCCGCTTCTATCCCTCCTGCTCCACTTATGCCTTGAGCGCCCTCCAACAACACGGCCCCCTCCAGGGTAGCCTGCTCTCCTTGCGCCGCCTCCTCCGCTGCCACCCCTTCCACCCCGGCGGCTTCGACGCCGTCCCCCCTACAAAGCTGAGCCGCACCCCTGCCTGCTGCCCCGCGGCCACCTGTAGCCCCCACCCCACCCTGGCCTCCAACAAGGCCCCACACCTCCCCTTTGCTGCCCCCACCGCGGAGGATACTTCTCCCCCCCGCGAGGACTAAACCCATGGATTCGCAAAAGCGACTCATTCTTGCCATTCTCTCCTCAATGCTGCTGGTTTTCGCTTGGTCCTATTTCTTCGCACCCAAGCCCCCACCTCTGCCGGAGCCCAATACCCCACCTGTGCCGCTTGCCACCCAGCCTGCCCCCACCCCACCCCAGGAGCCCTCTGCCCTGGACGCCCCCGCGCCCAGTGACTTGCCTTCCAGAGAAATAAAAGTGGAAACACCCACCGCCCACTTGCTGCTGACAACCGAGGGCGCAGGCCTGCTCTCTGCCCAACTCAAAGGCGAAAGAGAAAGAGAACAGGAAACCCTTAGCTTGCTCGACGGCTATAAAAAATTGTTCGGCAAAACCTTTGAGCCACCCCCCCATATTCAACTGGTGCGTACCGCTGAAAACAGCCCACCCTTTTGGGCTGCCTCCTTCGAGGGGACTGTCCACCTCCCGGACAAACTGCGCTACGCCCTCATTGAGGAGTCCCCCTCCCGCCTCGTGTTTAGGGCAGAATACGCGGGCCTTGGCCTCGTCAAAGTCTTTGAGTTTGCAGAGGGCGGTGACGTCCAACTGACTCTGCAGCTGAGCAATAACACCGAAAGCCCCCAAAGCGGTACACTGTGGCTCAAAAGCCCACGCCATGTGCCCCCAGGCAGCGAAAAGGAACCCAGCTTCTTCGGTACCCTCGGCAACCAGTCCTCCGTCATCTGCCACGCAGACGGTAAACTCCACCGCGAAATGCCCTCTTCTGACGCCTCCACCCTCACCCAGGAGGGCCCTGTCAACTTTGTGGCCGTGGACCAGCAATACTTCATCGCCGCCCTCTATATGCAGCCCCCACAAAAAAGCTTGTGCCGCCTCAAAGCCTCCCCCTCCTCCCGCGAAGCGGACTTCGGCTTCCCCCTCTCCCTCCAGCCCGGCGAAACCGCTTCCTTGCAACTGAAAGCTTATTTGGGGCCCAAAGACTTTCAGGTGTTGACTTCCAAGGGGGCCTCCCTCGAGGAAACGCTGGACTTCGGCTGGTGGGCCGCCATCTGCCGCTTCCTGCTCAGCATTATGCGCTTCTTCTATGGGCTGTTTGGCAACTGGGGCTTGGCCATTATTTTTCTCACGGTGGTGGTGAAACTGGCGTTGCTGCCGCTGACACACAAGGCCATGGCCAACGCGGAGCAAATGAAAAAACTCCAGCCCCAAATAACCGCACTGCGCGAAAAATATGCAAAGGACAGAGAGCGACTCAACGTGGAGATGATGAAACTCTACCAAACAGCCAAAATTAACCCGCTGGGCGGTTGCTTGCCCCTGCTGGTGCAAATGCCTGTGTGGTTTGCTCTCTTTACCACCTTGCGCACCTCCTATGAGCTTTATCGCGAACCCTTCTTCGGCCCCGCTTGGACAGACTTAACCTCGAAGGACCCTACCTACCTCCTGCCCATATTACTCGGCGTGACGATGATTATGACGCAGAAGCTTCAGCCCCAAATGATGGAGAAAACCCAGGCGTTTATGTTTACGTGGATAATGCCCATCTTCTTCTCCCTCATTATGCTCAATTATCCCGCCGGCCTCTCCCTCTATATTTTCGTCAACAACATCCTCTCCATCGGCCAACAATTCGCCCTGCGTAAATGGATGGAAAAACGTAACGCCAAACTCGCTGGCACTGCTCCAACCAAATAGCACGCAGCGCGCAGTACACAATGCGCAGCGCGCAACACGCCGTATATAGCACGCAACAAACAGCCCATAACCCATAGAAAACAACACAAAGGTTAGAGCGGTTAGAATGGAGGGTACCTCTCCCTCTCAACCTGTTGGTTTGGCGCTGAAAGGTATTTGCAGCGGCGGAAAACCAAAAGGCCGGTTGAAATGCTGTTTGGAGAGGCGCAACAAAAAATGATTTATGGTATTAGTGAAAAACGAAACATAGCATAACCAAATAAATTTTGAACAGAGGAAAGAACTCAAGTGTAAGAATGCCATATTTATGGGTGGCACAAAGTGTTGCATGAAGAGGCTTCATGTGCAGCAGGCCCTATTGCTTGTTGGCGCGCCGCCTGCTTGACGGATGAATAATTTGGACAACGTGTCACTAACAGCGTGTCACTAACAGCGTGCCGTCAGAGCGGGAACAGCGTGCAGAAGAATGCAAACAAGCCTTAAGCCAACCTGGTAATTCTGCGTGTTTTGTGCAGTGCTTGAATGGAAAACAATAGGAATTAAATACTTGACTTCCCAAGCCAGGAGAAAAGAGTAATGTGTACGGGAAATAAAATTGTATGTTTTATTGACGGTAATTTTCGCAAATATAAAATTCAGACGACAACATATATTCATTGTGTGTGCCACCGAAGGTAGGCTGCTATAATTTTTTGGGGAGTTATATACTTGACTTCCTTTGTTGATGGCACACACGAGTTTTGCGGGAAGATCCAATTCTTTCTTTGATGATTCAGATGATTCAATATAGGGAGTCGAGAAATTCTGCTACGTGTTTTCTGTATCTCTCAAGCGGTTCAGGATTTATCTGGGGTCTCTCGTCATAAATCGGGTATTTTCCAGGGTTTATTGAAAAAAGTGGGCAACCAAGGTGTGAGCAGACGACTGCCACTGAGTGACCGTCTGGGATTTCCGAAAAGCAGACGCTAGAGTCCACGAAATATTCAGGGACCTTCCGTCTAATATTTTCAGTCCTCCTTTTGATTTCGTCGAACATAGCCCCAAATGCCTTGCTGGCCTCTCTGTTGTATTGCGTCGACCTGTTCAATAGAACAGAGTGTACCATCGGAAGCGACATTCCAAATTCTTTTGCCTTCTGAGAGAACCCCTTTGAATAAACTTGATTGCCTAGGCCGTATAATAGGGAACCCATGTTATCAATGGCGCGAGCAGAAGAACCGTCACTTGAACATGGCACGATAATTCTTTCAGAAGCTGCCATCGCAAGCTCTGTGTAAGCGGAAAAGCTTGGATTGCAGTCGACAAAAGTGACAGTCTTTGTTTCTCTTCCTTCAATACTCTTTGAGCAAGCAATAACGAGATCAAGAAGCCAATTGTGGACGTTCTTCCACGCCTTTTCAGGCAATGTTTGCGCGCTAATTTGGTTGATGACCTGAGCCTGAAGCTCCAAGCTCGGGTCTCCAGCAATCAACCAGAGATTGTCGGGTATTTGTTGATTGAAGTCTTTGACGTGGAGAAGATAACCGGATTCACGTCCGGTCATTGAATGTGGGCTTGTAATTCGAGCGTCAAAATAGCCACCAACGGTTTGCCGTTTTTTAATCTGCTTATCAAGAACCTCTGCACCTTTACCATTCCCACCAAGAAGGATTTCTGATAGATTTGCTTGCGGGCACATATCCGCAACAACAACTCTTACCTTGGGATTGTTCTTTGCGTATTCCGTCGACAGGACGAATGAAAGGAAGGTTTTTCCGACACCTCCTTTGTTGTTCCATATCCCATAGCGCATGTCTGTTTTTCTCCTGTTCTGTATCCACTATACACAAGTTTGTGTCGTCATGCAGTCAATGTTTTGTGCGTGAGTCTCGAACCAGTTACTTATCCTAAAAATGCATCAAGCCTATTGAGCTGAGCGTATATGAACCTTGCAGCTTCCCTCATTGAGCCTGAAGATGAACTCTGAAATATAGCGCTTCAAGTACTTCGCTGAAAACGAGCGATAGACGCCAAACCCACGCTTCAAAACGGCCCATACGCTTTCAATTCCATTGGTGTGCGCCATACCATAACAAGGCAAATTGCGAGCCACTTGTGCAGTGGCACGTGAGAGCGCTGAAAAATGGTGCCCATGCGGATGGTATAAACATTCGTGCAGTGCCAACAGAGGAAAATAGCCCTCTTTGCCACCTCTTCGCTGCTTATATTGCTTATCAGCACCCCCACAATGCGGACAAACGGGCTCGCCTTTCCAGCACTTCTCGAGGTGCTTCTCCTCGCAACCTCTTCTTTCGGAAACTTCTTCAAAAATGCATAGGTTAAAGCCGTCGCCTTGCTCATAGTGCTGAAATAATAGCGGATTTACGCTTGAAACCTCAGCATGTCATTCTCTGTGCGGTTTATTTGTTTTCTGAGTTTTGAGGCAAGGGAGAGGGGGGCCTTTGGTGGGAGGGAGGCATGCGTGGATGTGGGAGATGGCGCGCACACATTCAGGGACAAGAGGTGTTATGGAAGGTTTATGTTTCACGTGAAACATTCTAAAGCGCACGGTCAAGCGTGGTTCACGTGAAACATTCCATGGTGCGTCGGCCCTCTGTTCCACGTGAAACATAAGCGAAAATTTCAGAGTGAAACAAGGCATGGCGCTGTTAGCTGTTCCACGTGAAACATTCCATGGCATGTCGGCCCTCTGTTCCACGTGAAACATGAGCAAAAGTTCCACACGAAGCACGAGGATGTGCGGATATTCAATTCATATAGCGGCCATTTTCTCCACTCTTCGCTTGGCATTTCTCGCACTTTGGTTTAGTTTGCCGCCACGTTGGTGGAGCTATGGCTGCGCATGTCAACATTGGACGTTGGCCCGCTGAATATTCATAGCTCAGCCAAGAGAAAGAATTGGCACAACCTATGGCCCGAATTCTCGCTGTTGCAAACCAGAAAGGAGGCGTCGGCAAGACAACGACAGCGGTAAACCTCGCTGCAAGCCTTGCTTTCGCCGAAAAGCGCTGTCTGCTTGTCGACATGGACCCGCAAGGAAACGCCAGCAGTGGTGTTGGCTTGGAGCGCTCTGGTCGCCAAACCGATGTTTATGCTGCTTTGCTGGGCACTCGCCCATTGGAGCAGCTCATTTGTTCGACAGAAATGAAGTTTTTGGAGTTGGTTCCCTCCACACCCGACTTGGTGGGGGCGGAGGTGGAGTTGGTACAGGAGGTGGAGCGGGAGTTTCGCCTACGTGAGGCCCTGCGCCAGGTGGAGCAGCGTTATGACTACATTCTCATAGACTGTCCACCCTCTTTGGGCCTTCTGACCCTCAACGCTCTGTCTGCGGCCCATGGCGTTCTCATTCCGCTACAAGCCGAATACTATGCCCTTGAGGGCCTGGCGCAATTATGCTCCACCCTCGAGTTGGTACGCCAGGAACTCAACCCTGCCTTACGTATAGAAGGCATTGTGCTCACGATGTATGACATACGTGCCAATATTGCGCGTCAAGTGGCCGACGAAGTACGTCGTGAATTCAAAGAGGCGTTGCTTGAAACTGTTATTCCCCGAAATGTACGCCTTGCCGAAGCCCCCAGTTTTGGGAAACCCATTTTGCTTTATGACATTGTCTCCAAGGGCTGTTTGGCCTACCTCAGCCTTGCGAAAGAGCTTTTGGAGCGCGTGAAGAAACGCGAAACACCCTCTTCCAATGGATAGAAAACCATGAATTCTCCTTCTTCTAGCGACAAAAAGCGTGGTTTGGGGCGCGGTTTGGGCAGTCTTATTGGGGCTGCTCGTCCTGAGGCCACCAAGGCGGGTGTGCTGAAGCTTCCCGTTGAGCAAATTCAGCCCTACAGCCATAACCCTCGAAAATTCTTTGAAGACTCCAGCATAGACGAGCTTGCCGACTCCATTATACAACAGGGTTTGTTGCAACCCGTATTGGTACGTCGGGAGGGGGCGGGTTTCAAACTGATTGCCGGGGAGAGGAGGTGGAGGGCGGCGCAGAGGGCGGGCCTGACAGAAATTCCAGCGTTAATTCGCGAAGTTAGCGACGAAGAAGCTTTTGAAATGGCCTTGGTAGAGAACCTTCAGCGGGAGGACCTCAACCCATTGGAGGAGGCGGAGGGTTATCAGCGTTTATTGGTGGAGCGGGGGTGGACGCAGGAGCAGGTAGCGGAGCGGGTGGGCAAGAACCGAGTAACCGTAGCGAATGCTCTCAGGCTTTTGCAGTTACCGGAGGGGGTGAGGGCCCTATTGGCGGGGGGGCAATTGGAAGTGGGGCATGCGCGGGCATTGTTGGGGCTTGGGGAGGAGCAGGAGATGTTGGTGCTTGCGCGGCACATTATTGGCCACAAGCTCAGCGTACGTCAGACAGAGGCGCAGGTACGTTTACGGAAGCAGGCGAAGCCACGTCCCAAGGCATTCAGGTTCTCGTTGTCGGCGAAGAAGGTAGCAGAGGAGTTGCAGCGAAAGTTAGGTACGCGTGTTAGGATTCTGGAGAAAGCGGATGGCAGCGGCAAGCTTGAGATAGACTATTTCAGCTATGAGGATTTGGAGCGTATTCTCGCGGGGCTGCTCCAATAATAGTATAAGAAGGGAAAGGCGGTGGTGGCGGCGGCGGCGGAGGTGCAGGAGGGGGGATTTAATGCAGAATGTTTTTTGGAAAAACGCGGTTTGGGTTTTAGAATAGAAGTCTAAGCTAAAGGAGGTTTCATGTCTGGAGAAGCGCATACACTGCTGGGTCGCGGCAGCGAGTTTGAAGGCAAGCTGTCGTTTGAGGGACAAGTACAAATTGACGGCAAGTTTAAGGGCAGCATTGTGGCCCAAGGCACCTTGGTTATAGGTGAAACTGCTGAAGTTTATGGCGACATTATGACGAGCAACCTGGTGGTGCATGGTCGCGTGGAGGGGACGCTCAAGGCCAGCGAGTCCATTGAGTTGCATGAGCCTTCGAAGGTGCAGGGCACGTTGGAGACGCCGGTATTGTCCATAGCCAAGGGTGTACATTTTGATGGTGAGTGCCATATGACGAAGGCGGGGGCGAGCGCGGCGAGCAAGTCCTCCTCCAACAAGAGCACCTCCTATACCTCGTCGGCTTCCTACCTTGAGGCGTCCTCTCTCCTCGACGAATAAGGCGAGGGGTTGTTTTGCCACTTGCTTGGCTGAAGTTAGACTCTGTTTTCTCTTGTGACGAGGGGGGCCTATGCGGGGGGGGTGTTTTCCAAAGCGACAAGGGGGCCTAACCGAAGGGGGGGGAGGGGAACTGCCCCCCAGGGGACTCCACGCCGGGCACTCAGCGGAGTGCAAGCATTCGACAAAACACAAGCACTCAGCAAAATACAAGCACTCAGCAAAATACAAGCATTCAGCAAAACACAAGCACTCAGCAAAATACAAGCATTCGGCAAAATACAAGTGCTCGGCAAAGTCAGAGCGGCTTGACGGCGTATAAATACTCGGTGGAGTATGGGCAATTGGTGAGGAGCAGAAAGCTGCCGAAGGCAGGAAAACAAACCCTTTCTGGCCGGGGCAGTATTTCGTAGGGCGGGAGGGGGGCTATGGGTTATTTTTTGGCGCGTAAAGCGGAAATAATTTTGCGTTTTTGGGGGCTTGGCCGTGCAAACCCATTGGGGTGCTGTTGCATGCGGGCTGCGCGAAACAGCTGCATTTCTATGAGGAGCAATTCGTCGGCGACTTCTTCGTTGTTTGCACACGCTTTGGGCAGCAAGGCTTGGGTGTCCACTCCTAAGCCATAAAGCATGCGCAAGGCATTTTCTTCGGGCTGCTCCAGAGAGTGCGCCTGGTTGAGGCCTGCTTTCAACTCAGTCGTCGTCAGTGTCGCAATGCCAGCCCGTTTTCGTTTTAGTGCCCCCTTGGGTTCCATGTCATCTTCCTCTTTCAATAACGTTCTTTATGGCGTCATTTTAAGGTGCTTTTTCGGCAGAGCAAATTTTTTGCTGCTTGCGTGAATTCTCAAGTTCTCAGTTTATTCCTCATCCGAGGGTATATTGGCCGTTTCCTCCGTCTGTGCCTGGCGTTTGCTTTTCAAACCAAAACGCTCAAGTGCTGCGGCAATACCCTGGGGTTTGTCCCCGTCCGGAATGAAGGCCTCCGGAATGCCGAGTTTGGGGCTTTTTCCTATTTCGTCCACCTGTGTCGCCACGCGAATATTCACCGTGCTGCTGGCCTCGCCCGCACCCTCTGGAATTTTCAAAACACCCTTCAACTCGGCCTTCAACACAACCGCCGTGCTGGCGTCCACCCAAAGCTTCCCCTCCAAGGCCTCCGGCATACGGCGCTCAAAAAAAGACAGGCGCAGACGGCTGCTCTCATCCAACGCTCGCTTGGGCTCAAGTTTGGGAGGCAAAACATATGCGCCTGTCTTTGCACGTGGTGTTTCACCCAGCACAACGAGGTATTTATGGGCTTCCCTGCCCTCCAACACCTCCTTGCCTTCCGCTTGGAGTAACATACGGTGCTGAAAAAGCCCGTCCACTTCACCCAACACACCGAAGGACTCTTGGCGCATACGCTCGGCCATGCCGCGGTCCCTCAAACGCTGGCGGTAGGCGCCATGCTGGCTTTTGGCAAACACTTGGTGGCCCACACGCAAAATGTCATAGCCCTGCCCCCTCCCATTGCGTACGGAAGCAGAAAAATTGCCGGACACCCCACCCGCCTCGGACAGCAACAAACGCTGCTCCGTCAACTCCTGTTGCCGGTTGTTGCCGGCCCACGCCAAACGCAACTCCGCTGAAAACCTGTGCGCCCCCAAACGCTCCGTCGCCTCCGCAACCCCCATGTGTACAATACGCTCTACCAGCTGCGCCTGGTTGGACAACTCGCCCGCGGGCAAAGCCTCTTTGGCCGCAGAAACCACCTGCGGGGGCGACTCTGGTGAAAAAATACGTTGCTTGGCAAGCTTGTCTTCCTCGCTGCTGCACGCCCAAAACACAAGGCTGCAAACCAACAGGCATATGGGGGCAACAGGTGAAAACATTCGGCTCACAACTCCACCCTTCTTCTCAGGAAAACCCCACCACCCACCACCCCCGGGGACATATAGGTTGAAGGCATATTGGCTTAGGGCTAAGGACATGTCGCTTAAAGCAGGTTTGGGGGGTTTTGCAAATGCCTGCCCAGCATGTTTCTCCAGCGCTCCGGTATGGGTGTGGGCCTAAACCCCTGCATTCCTACGCAGGCGCCCACCAAAGTGACAACCGCCGCACTCTCTTCCTCCCCCGGGTGAAAAAAAGCATAACGGCACCGCAGGGACGTCCTCCCCAGGGACTCTATTTCCAACACAACACGCGCCGTGTCCCCAAAGCTGAAGGGTTTTCTAAAGTCCGCCTCCGCATGTACCACGGGGAAGCCCACCCCCTCTTCCTCCATGAGGCAGCGGTAGCTTTTGGAAAATTCCGCTTGGACAAAGTCCTCAAATACTTGGTGGCAATAGTCAAAAAACTTTGGAAAATAAACAACTTGTGCAAAATCCACGTGGTGAAAACGAATATACAGTTTGGACTCGAATGCCATGAAAAGCCTCCTGCCTTGGGCCTTATGGCACAGGTGGTGGTGTTGGGCCTTTGGAATTTCATTGCACCTCTTGGCGTATTTTGAAAATGAGTTGGGTGTGTTGGACATTCGAGAGCTTCAAAGAAATTTTTCAGGTATTGTTGAGCGCCTGCATACCCGCGGCCCAAACCTCAACTTGGCCCCCTTGCAAGCTTTGTTGGAAGCGCGCAAACGTTTAAATGTGGAGACGGACGCTTTGGCGGCCAAGCGCAACACCTTCAACGAGGAAATGAAGGCCTTGGCCAAAACGCCCCATTTGCTTGCGGCCAAGCGTGAGGCCTTGCGTGCCTTGGGGCAGGAGTTGAAAGCCAAGGAGGCGGAGTTGCGGGTGCTGGAGGAGAAGGTGGAGGCGGAGCTTTTGCTTTTGCCCAACCTTCCGGACGCTTCGGTTCCACTGGGCAAGGACGCGAGTGACAACCCCGTTGTGCGTACGTGGGGGCAGGCGCCCGCGTTTGGTTTTGCGCCCCGGGCGCATTTTGAGTTGGGGGAGAGGTTGGGGCTTTTGGACTTTGAGAGGGCGGCGAAAGTTTCGGGGGCGCGTTTTGCGTTTTTGCGTGCAAGCCTGGCGAGGTTGGAGCGTGCGTTGGCTTCTTTCATGCTCAGCGAGCATACGGCGGCCGGCTATGAGGAGTTGTCCCCCCCCTATTTGGTAAGCCGCCCCTCCATGGTGGGCTCAGGGCAGCTGCCCAAATTTGAGGAGGACGCTTTTTGTACGGGGAGTGGGGGCGAGTATTTTCTCATCCCCACCGCAGAGGTGCCCGTGGTTAACTTCCACTATGGCGAAATACTTGAAGCCGAAAACCTCCCCCTGCGTTATTGCGCGTTTTCCCCATGCTTTCGCGCCGAGGCCGGCTCCGCGGGCAAGGACACACGCGGCCTTATACGTATGCACCAATTCCACAAGGTGGAGTTGGTGCAGTTTGCTACGCCTGAAACCAGCATGGAGGCCCTTGAGGTGTTGACGCGCCAGGCCTGCCGCATTCTCGAAAAGTTGGGCTTGCACCACCGCGTTGTCCTTTTGTGTACGGGGGACATGGGTTTTGCCTCCACCAAAACCTATGACGTGGAAGTCTGGTTGCCCGGGCAAGCCACCTACCGCGAAATCAGCTCCTGCTCCAACTGCGGGGACTTTCAAGCGCGGCGCGCCCAAATTCGCTACCGCCCCGCCAAAGGCGAAAAACCACGCCTCCTCCACACCCTCAACGGCTCCGGACTTGCCGTAGGCCGCACGCTGGTTGCCGTCATGGAAAATTTCCAGCGCGAGGACGGCTCCATTGAAATTCCCGCGGCCCTCGTGCCCTTCATGGGCGGACAAACCGAAATTCGGTAGTCTCCCCAACTGGGGACACTGCCCGAAATTGAGCCTTGGCAATCCACGTGGGCCATGTTAGCAAAGAGACCCCTTGCCCTTTTTGGGGAGCAGTGGCCGAGCGGCTGAAGGCAGCGGTCTTGAAAACCGCAGAGGGTGCAAGCCCTCCGTAGGTTCGAATCCTACCTGCTCCGTTTTTATTGTTTCAGGGTGGTTTTTCCGGGTGTGTTTTGGGGTCTGCTACAGCCTAATAACCCATCAACCTTGAGAAGTGTCCTTATTTGTAACCAACGAGAGGGATGGAACCTCCCTTTCTGAGTCTAAAGTCCGAATTTTCAGAGGCTAACCTAGGTGATGCTCGCCGAGCCGAGCGACTCCAGCAGATTGCGGAGCTGGCTATGGTCAACCTTGCTCTACATAAACGAGCTGCACCACGGCCGTTGCCGCAACACGACGCTCGCGGTGGTATAAACAACCCAAGCTTGACACGGGGTGGACCTTTGCCATAAAAGAGAACTGAAAATTCTCTTATGGCCCAACGTCCCAAGCCCGAAGTCCGAGAAGCCATGCTGAAGGCCGCCGCTGAGGCGTTCGCCGCCGGCGGGTTCGAGTGCGCCGCGCTCGGTGACATTGTCGAGCGTGCAGGCACTTCCATCGGCAACTTCTACAAGTATTTCGCCAACAAAAACGAGCTCATTCAGGAGTTTATACCGTGCGGGTTCACGACGGACCTCACAAGCCGGGTCCGAGCGCAAGTCGAAGCGCTGCGCTCGGAGCCCAACGTCTTTTCGCTGGGCGACGAGCATCCATACAGACGCGCGTCGGAGAACCTCTTGGCCTTCACTATCGAACATCGAGAGCGGGTCGTCTTCCTGCTCCTTCACGCCCAGGGGACGAAACACGAGTGCTTTGCCAACGGGGTTGTGCGGCTCCTCGTCGAGCTGGCACTCGAGCACGCTCGCACCACGTATCCGAGCTTCGTGGTTACACCCGCGAGCAAGCGCGCGCTGACGAGAATCTACAAAGCGTTCGTCAGCACCCTCGGGACGATTCTCGTCGAGGAGCGAGCCGAGCACGCCATGCGCGAGGCCATCGCCTTGCAGACCACCTATCACCTGTCGGGGCTCAAGGCCCTGTTCATCTCCGCTCCGTGCGAGAATGACGTTGGCTAAGCGCGGCTCCCACGGGCTGACCTGCCCCCGGTCGCTCTTGAACAGCATCATCGAACTGCCCTCTTTCGCCCGAACAATTCAGGCGCTCCCCGCACAGAGTTTTGCTGCATTGGTTCGCAAAGTGGGCATTGAGGATGCGGGTGAACTCGTCGCCCTCGCGACGACTGAGCAACTCGTTCAGATGTTTGACGAGGACCTGTTTGTGAGCGACCGCGCCGGCGAGCGCGAGTCTCTCAATGTTGAACGCTTTGTCGTTTGGCTCGAAGTGCTGTTTGAGGCCGGGGACGAGGTCGCCGCAAATCGCATCGCCGAGCTGGACGAAGACTTTGTGGCCCACGCCTTGGGCGGCGTGCTTCTGGTTCTCGAGGAGGACGCACTCCGCAACCGTCTCGACGATGGTGATGAGGACGAAGCGCGGATGGTCGACAAGTTGCTCGAGAGCGCGCTCACGGAGGACATCGACGGCTACATCCTCATCGCGAAGCAGCATGATGGCTGGGATGCCGTTTTTGCATTGGTGCTCGCGCTCGACCAAAACCATCGCGCGTTGCTTGTTCGCTTGCTCAGCCGTCTCGCGCGGGTGGGGAGCGCTTGCCTTGATGACCTGGAGAAGCTCTCGACTGTGCTCTCCGAAGGTGAGTCGCTCGCGGAGGACGCAGAGGCCGCGCGAGAGGAACGCCGCAGCAAGCAAGGATACGTCGAAGCACGGGCGGCGCGCGCCTTCCTGTCGCTTGCGCGAAAGCCGCCAGCGGACGATTCGCGCCCGACCGAGAGCGATCCACTCACCCGGGCATACTTTCGCGACGTCGAGCGCGGCCGTCCGAGGACCAATTTGCACGCGGCGGTGCAGTCCCTCCCAGCTGCAGCTCTACAGGAGCTGTACAAGGTGGATTCCAGCGGTGTCAGCTCCGTGCTCACGGATACGATTCACCAGTCGACCACCGTCGACGTATTCACGAAGGCGCTGCGCAATTTGGGCCGGGACGAGCCGGTGCTTTTCGGCAATCGGATGGAGGAGCTCGCCTACCTCGCGAACGTGCTGGTGGCGGGTTATGATAGAGACGGTACTCGCCTTCGCCCCAGAGAGGCAACCGACGCGGTAATCGCCACGGTGTGTTATGGCGCCCTGCTCGAGCTCCGGGCGAGTCAGCCGAAGGTGCAGCGAAAGATACGGCCGACCGCATCCAAGTTTGCCGAGGTACTGCAGCGTCGCAGCGTCGACCTCCTGTTCCGTGTGGCCAGCAGTGCCCTCGCGTCCGGCGCCGTTCCAGGGGTGCCATCGGCCGCGAAGGCCGGGTTGCTCTACTCGTCCGAGGAGCTCGAAACCGCGATTCGTTGAGCGTGTGTCCCCTTCGCGCAAAGTTGTCGACTTCATTGCTATAGGCCCCCTAAAACTAAAAAAACCCCGGCTGCCTATAAGCAACCGGGGTTTTGAGTGGCAGCTCCGCTGAGGCTAGGCTTTGCGTCTTCGCGCCAAAGCGAAGAAGGCGAGGGCAAGCATTGCCAAGGGGGCACCCGAGGCCGAGGAGCAACTGATATCCGAACCTCCCGCCAGCGTATAGGATGACCTTGTGAGGGGTATTTCTCCCGACTCTGTCACCGGAGGGGGGGGTATAACAACAGTGCCCTCAATGGTGAAATTCACCGTCACAGGGGCTGAGGCATACCCTACGCCGTTATAACCTAGGACAGCAATGGTGTGCGGGCCATTGCCCCATTGGTCCAAAGTGCACGTGAAGGTTTGGTTGGCCACCGTGCAAGGCGTGCACCCCGCACCGGTTTGTCCATCCACACAAAGAACAACTTCTGTCACGTCCGCAGAGGCTGTTCCTGTTGCCTCGGCAAGTGCTGCATAGGTTGCTCCCTCAACAGGGGTGTCCACAGTAACAACCGGCGTGGGCAATACCACCGTGTCAATGGTGAAATTCACCACCTCTGGAATGGAAGCCTGCCCCACCCCGTCATAACCGGTGACGACAATGCTGTGCGGGCCGTTATTCAATGGGGCCAAGGTGCAAACGAAGGCCTCATTGGCCACCGTGCAAGACGTGCACTCCGCACCGGTTTGTCCGTCCAAGCAGAGGACAACTTCTGTCACGTCCGCAGAGGCCGTTCCAGTTGCTTCGGCAAGTGCTGCGTAGGTTGCCCCCTCAACAGGCGTGTCCACAGTAACAACCGGTGTGGGCAATACCACCGTGTCAATGGTGAAATTCACCACCTCTGGAATGGAAGCCTGCCCCGTCCCGTCATAACCGGTGACGACAATGCTGTGCGGGCCGTCATTCAATGGGGCCAAGGTGCAGACGAAGGCCTCATTGGCCACCGTGCAAGGCGTGCACTCCGCACCGGTTTGCCCATCCAAGCAGAGGACAACTTCTGTCACGTCCGCAGAGGCTATGCCTGTTGCTTCGGTGAGCGTTGCATAGGTTGCGCCCTCAACAGGGGTGTCCACGGTAACAACCGGCGTGGGCAATACCACCGTGTCAATGGTGAAATTCACCACCTCTGGAATGGAAGCCTGCCCCACCCCGTCATAACCGGTGACGACAATGCTGTGCGGGCCGTTATTCAATGGGGCCAAAGTACAAACGAAGGCCTCATTGGCCACCGTGCAAGACGTGCACTCCGCACCGGTTTGCCCATCCAAGCAGAGGACAACTTCTGTTACGTCCGCAGAGGCTGTTCCTGTTGCCTCGGTGAGCGTTGCATAGGTTGCTCCCTCAACAGGGGTGTCCACGGTAACAACCGGCGTGGGCAATACCACCGTGTCAATGGTGAAATTCACCGTCACAGGGGCTGAGGCATACCCTACGCCGTCATAACCGGTGACGACAATGCTGTGTGGGCCGTCATTCAATGGGGCCAAGGTGCAGACGAAGGCCTCATTGGCCACCGTGCAAGGCGTGCACTCCGCACCGGTTTGCCCATCCAAGCAGAGGACAACTTCTGTCACGTCCGCAGAGGCTATGCCTGTTGCCTCGGCAAGTGCTGCGTAGGTTGCTCCCTCAACAGGGGTGTCCACTGCAATGGCGGGAAGAGGAGGTGGTGGTTGGCAACGGACAATCCAGGGTATGGCGGGTGCTGTGTCGTGGTGGCCAAAGCGGTCATAAGCAAGCCATACATACAACTCAAGGGACTCGCCCTCGTTCAGGCTGTAGCCGTCAAGTTGCAGGTTATAATCCGACAAATAAGGTGGGGATTCGGGAACCGGAACAGGTGTCATGAGCGCCTCAACAGGCCCATTGCCCACGCGATAATTGAGGCGGGAGCCATTCTCCACAACAATGGGGACAACGACAGGGTTACAAGTACCGCCCGGCCTATCGGCAATAAGTACAACCTCACCATTCACATCCACATATTGTGGAATCGGCAAGTCTATCTGCGCGTCAACAAACCAAGAGACAACCCCGGGCGCAGAGCGTTCCTCTTGAATAGAAACATAGGGAGGTTGAAGGGTGATGAGCAGCACTCTCGCCACCGCTCTAAACCAAACAACGTTTATTCCATGTTGGATGTTGGGAATATTCGTCAGCACCCGAGTGCTACCTGCCCCTTGGGTACCACAATTCGCCTCACTAAAATCCGCTTCTGCTGCGACATAGCCCTCAGGCCCAACAGCGCATTCATAATGAGAAATAATTCCCAAACCTATGTTACGAGCACTCACCGTCAAACTGTTCCAACCAGGTTGATTGTCCCCATAAAGGGCTTCTTTCGCTGGTGCTTCTGCTTGAAACTGTGCCTTGGCTTCCCCCCCATAAAACCAAGCCACAAACAACAACATCGTCCACTTATAAAATGTGTTTATTCTCATGGCCCCTCCATTTTTCGTTTCGTCACTTTTGCAACAAGGCAGTTAAAAGAAATAATTCCACGCTCTCTTTTGGCTCAAAGAGTTCTTCTGTTTTCACATGTAGTTCCTTCAAATGTACAACAGCTTATAGACTGTTTTGCTCAGAATCGAAAATTTCTTTCTCGCAACACTTTTTTTTATTTCGCATTGAAGCACTGTTAATTTCTGCTCCGCATTTTTGGCCCCATCCACACGCAAAAACGCCCGACCACTTTGTGGTCGGGCGTCTGAAAAGCATCGACAAGCCTTAGCTGCGCCGTCTTCGGGTTGCCCACAAGCCGAGCAACGCAGCAAAGCTCAAAGGCAAGCCGCCAGCAGCGGAGCAAGCTTTGTCCGCCTTGTCTTTGTCCTTGTCCTTGTCCGTGTCCTTGTCTTTGGTTTTGTCCTTGCTAGGGGCAGGTTTCTCCAATACTTCCCAAGTGTGCTGGGCATATGTTCCTGCGCCTAGGCTGTTTTGGGCGTAGACTTCAAGGCTGTGTTCACCCACCACCAAGTCGTCAATAGAGAAGGGTGAGGTGCACCTAAAGAAGCTTCCACCGTCCACTCTGCAGTAGAAGTCCGCCGGCACCGGCAGTCCATTTTCGCTAACTGTTTCAAACTCGAAAATGGCTGTTGTCTCCGTGCTGTCGCCGGGCATGCTCAAGAAATTCACATCGGGCGCAGACACCGTCCAGCGGTATTCATCCACAATACCAGGAGTGACTTCAGCATAGACGCGGAAAATGTTGTCGCCGGCTTGGAGGTTTGAGCAGGTATGAGAGGTGCTGCTCTGGCACGGGGAGAAGGGCTCATTGGGGCAGCTGCACCGCAGCTCAATGCCAACACCACTGCCTACGGTAGAGAGGTGGAAGGTGGCTTCGGACAGGTAGCTGTTCTTCGGTGGGAATGGTGGGACAATAATAGCGAAGGCACTCGAGGGGCAATGGACGAACCACTGGACAGGTGTTGAGGTTGCACCTCTAATATGGTCTGCAACCCATAGCGTTAACTCAAGCGACTGAGCAGCTGCGAGGGATACGTTCTCCAACACTAAGTCAAAGTCCACATAACCAGGAGGGGGAAGGAGAGGCCAGGTGGGAGCCTGTGCTGTTTGCGTTGGCCCGTTGTTAACCTGGTAATGGATTGTTGCCTGGTGCTCCACGTTGATAGAAACAACGACCGGGGTGCAGGTACCATCCACACCGGGAATAGCGAGGATGGTGTCGCCGTTGCGATACTTTGGTGTGGGCGCATCCGGATTTTGAGTGTGCACAAACCAGCTGCTTTTGAATATGGAGCTCAGCTCCCCGGGTGCACACCCTTTCTTTTTATAGAGGTCCTTGAGTTTCGCTGTGACTTTCACTTGAAACTCATTGAGGCCTTGCTGCACATGAAGCTCTTTGAATTTTCGAGTCAGCGTTCCTATGGTTCCAGTGCCTTCGATTTTTCCGCAGGCCGCTTTTGAGAATTCAGGTGTTTCGCCAGGGCGTTTTATGGAGCATTCAATGGAGTCCAGCTCATAGTAGGTGGGTATTTTAATGGTCAAAACATGCGTGCTGAAATAGTTAGGGTCCGTGACTGCTGGAAGAGGTTTGCCATAACTGATAGCATCCAGCTCTTTGCTCTTGGGAGTGATGGTAATGACACTCGACGAAGAGCCCAACGTGTCTGGGCAAATGGACGCCTCAGCTATTCCTGCTAGAAACAGGGGCAAAAACACGCCCGCTGCGAAAAGATTGTTTGTTTTCATAATCCTCCAGATACATTCATATATTTTTGCTGAATCCCCAACAGCGACAATACATAAGCATGCCCCTTGTGAAGCCTCCTTCGACTCCAAAGCACTCTCCAGCATTGCCCCTTCCAAGTCTGTTCTCCCGGCCAAAGAACAGACACACGCCCTCCACTCCAAACCTGCTCCCCCGGCACAAGAACAAGCTTGCAGGTGTAGCTTATCCATATTAGGCAATGAAAACAAGCCTTCATAGGTATTCAACGGAAAACCAACGAATTTGTATACTTAGGAAGACACCGGCATATGGGTCGGTGGGGCGGGGGCTTTGGGGGGCAAAATGGGAGGGAGCAGTTGCGCCTTGCGGTTTTGCCACCCTCGGGCAAGTACCCAAACCCCCAAGGCCGCTATCCCCAGCGAAATGGCCTGGCTCGTCGAAATGTTATACCAGGCCTCCAGCGGAATTTCGGCGGCAAGGCCCGGCATGTTCATCCAATGCAGAAGGTGGTATAGGGTGCCGCGCTCCAAGTCGCCGCGAAACAATTCCACCGTGCTGCGAAGCAACGCATAGCAGATGAGCCACATGCCAAAAATTTGGCCGTGAAACCTTCGCCAGGAGCGCATGAAAAGAAGAAACAAAAACAAAAGCAACTGGCCTGCCGCTTCATAAAGCTGTGTCGGGTGCACGGCCAAACTCTGGTCGTTCTGCAATGCCCACTCTGAAATACGCACCATGCCAGGCTCAAACACCGCGCCTATTTTGCCGGTGGCCAAGTCCACCCAGCGCATGTCCCGCGCATGCGTCGAAAAAGCCACACTCGGAATCTGCCCGAGGTTGCCGGCCAAGTCCTTCACCTGTTCCCCAGGAAAATGCACCCCAAAGGGCGCGTCTTCACCCACAATACGGCCATGGCAGCACGCAGCCGCAAAACACCCCAAACGCCCCAAACATTGCCCCAGCGAAACAGCCGGCATGCCAATGTCGGCCAAACGCAAAAAAGGAATGCTGTGCTTTTTCGCAAAATAAAAAGAGGCAACAACAGCTCCCACAAGCCCACCATAAAACACCAACCCCCCCTGCAAATTGAAAATGGACAGCGGGTTTTTCGCATAGTCGCCAAGGTTGACGAGAATGTATAACAAACGCGCGCCTACAATGGCCCCAACAAGTATATAAAACATTAAGTCCAATACCTGGGCCTTGCGCTTCTTCCCCTCCTCCCCTAACCACTCCCAACCCGCTATTTGAGAGCTGAATATGGCTGCCGCCAAAAAAGCCGAAGCTACCAAAACACCATAGCCGGGAATCGGTAACTCTGCCCCTTTGGTTTTCCCCAACAACGGTACCTCTGGCAAAATGTACCAAAGGCCTAGGCCTATGGCCCCTAGGCCTATGGCCCCATTGCGTATAAGGGGCCAAAACCGCGCCGCACCCTTCACCTTGCCCTTGGGCCCACAAGCCCTCCACCCCGTCCATAGGGCATAGAGAAATAACAACAACGCCAAAACATAAACCACAACCGTCGAAGCTGGCGTGTTCCCAGAAAGACGGTAAAGAACGGGTAGCATAACTGTCTCCTAACTCCTCCCCAAAGGCAGCCTTAGGCTTCCTTGCGTATAAAAGCATCCAAAATGAGGCAAACCATCCCTGCGCTAATGGCAATGTCGGCTATGTTAAACGAAGGCCAAAATAACTTGTTCTGCCAGTGCGCTTGAATGAAATCCACAACAAACCCCCGCGCCAGACGGTCCGCATAGTTGCCCAACGCCCCCCCCAAAACCAACGGCAACCCCAAACGTATCCAAACCTCCTTGCGAGAGGCCAACTTCGGTAACTTTAGCTGAAAATAAAAAATGGCCGTAATCGCTACAATGGCAATAATGTTGAAAAACCACCGCCGCGTCTTCTCCGGCCAGTCCGCAAATATGCTGAATGCCGCACCCGTATTCTCCGCATAACTGAAACGTAAATAGGAAGCACTTATCTCCATCGCCGACTTGGGCATGTAGTGGTAACCCCGAGAGCCCTGCTCCGGGTTGTCCTTCAAAAACTTCTTCGCCTTCTCCGAAAAACCCGAAAGCCCAGAAAACCCCTCCGAAAGACGGTCCACTACCCAAAACTTGCTCCCCTGGTCCAATAGCAAAACCCCTAACGCCACACATAAAAAAAACCTGTGCCGTATCCAAAAACCAGAAGGCGCATTCTCAAACTTTTTCGAAAACATTTTTAGTTGCACGCCTCCCTCTAGCAACTTTGTCGCTCTTTCGCACCTATTTGGCTCAATTACTGCATTTTCTATGAGTTTCCATTTCGCCCAGTTGCTGTTTCCAATTCACCCTCGCCGGTGTTAGCCTGTCACCGGACGTTGAGCGCTAATAAACGAATACACATGCAAATCCACGGTGAGAGGTTGTGCCCACCCTAGCGACGCCACAGGACCGTTTCCGAGGGTGCCTCCTCGGCTTCGCCATCGGCGACGCCCTCGGCTTCGCCTTGCGCGGACTCCCTCCCAATGCCTTGCGCCGCGCCGCCTGCCTCGCGGATGATTTTTCGCCCAGGCCCCGCGGCCGCTTTGAAAAAGGCCAATTCTCGGATGATACGCAACTGCTCCTCGCAACAGCTGAAGCCGTCTTGTCCCAAGGCCGCATGGATGGCAAGGCCGTTATGGCCCAGTATTCCTGGCTATGGAGGGACGGCGTTATCCTCCACCCCCCTCTCAACCTCAACCACTCTATACAGTCCTTCCTCTCCGGCGTGCCTTGGATGAGCAGCGGCGCAAACCTCGGCGTCTGCGAGCCTTCTTGCCTCTCTCGCGGAGCTGTTATTGGCTTGTGGGAAGAGCGGGTGCCGGGGGTGGTCGCCCACCGCGCTACCATACTCACTGTCCCCACCCATAAGGACCCTATGTGCGCCGCCGCCTGCGCCGCCTTCGCAAGGGCCGTCCAACTCTGCCTCGGAGAGGAGCCCCAAACACCCCTGGCCTTCTGCCAAGCCCTCGCCTATGCAGCCTCCGCCTCCAGTACACAACTGGCGGATGAGTTGTGCTTCCTCCCCAGAGCCTTGGCCTGGGACAGCGAGCGCGCAATGGGCCTCCTGCGTACCGTTTTGGTGCCCAGCAAACAGTGCCAGGAAGAGCCCGGTATCCCCGAGCACGTGGCCCCCGTCCTCTTGACCGCCCTCTTCGCGATGATGCGCTCCCCGGATGACTTGCGCAAAGCCTTTAATATGGTGCTGCGCCTAGGGGGAGCTGCCGATGTTTCTGCCGGTATGCTGGGGGCCCTCTTCGGCTCAAGCCTCGGCGTGGGGGGCTTTGCTCCTCGCCTTCGTAAAAACATACGTTATGGGGAACACATCCTCAACGCCGCGGACCGCCTCTTCCTCTCCCACCAACACCACCACCCCACCCTGGCTGAAACCACCTCCCCCTCTCCCTCCTCTAGGCACCAACGCCTCCCCCGCCGCTGACGAAATAAAGAAAACATTTCAAAAACCCCCCCGGGGGTGAATGAAATTGGTTTAGGCTGCCGGGCGCCATGCGCCGTATTCCCCAGCTGCTGCTATGCCTAAGCCTCTGCGCCCTCCACGCAAGGGCGGAGGAGACGGTGCGTATTGTTGTACAGGAAAAAGTGTGGAGTTTGGCCCTGGGGGGGGAGAAGTTGTGGTTTTCCACCACGGTGGGCGAGGAGCCCCTATGGCAGGAACTCCCCGGGGAGGTGGTGCACATTGCCTGGAAGCAGGGCAAACTGTGGCTTAACTCCAAACCCACCGGCGCCTCCATTGTGCTGTTTGGCGCAGGCAAAAAAGGCCAAATAGGTACCCACCCCCTCCGCCTGGGCCAACTGGCCTTGCGCGGCCAACTGGAGTTGCACGCCGGCAAACAGGGCCTCTCCGCCATTAATATACTCCCCCTCGAGGACTACCTCATGGGCGTATTGGGCAGAGAAATGCCCAAAAGCTTCCCCATGGAGGCCCTCAAAGCCCAGGCCGTTGCCGCACGCACCTATGCCCTGCAAAAAAAACTGCAACGCCTGGACGAAAAACAACACCTCGGCGCCTCCGTGCTGCACCAAGTATATGGCGGCCTGGCCGCCGAGGACGCACGTACCCACGAGGCCGTGACGCAAACACGCGGGCAAGTGTTGCTGTTTGGCGTGGAGCCGGTGGAAGCCTATTTCCACGCCTCCTGCGGCGGCCTCACAGAAACCGGCAAAGAGGCCCTCACGAGGGACTTGCCCTATTTGCGCGCCCAAAAATGCCCCTGCCGCAACACAAAAGCCGCACGCTGGCAAACCCACCTCAGCGAAGCCGAGTTGAAAAAACTGTTTGGCGTGGCCAACCCCCAACTCGCCCAGGGCCTCCTCACCTCCACCGGCCGCTATAAAACCCTCCTCGTGGGTGGCCAAAGCTTTGCCGCCGCGGAGTTTAGGCGCCGCCTGGGTACCACACGCCTACGCAGCCTCAAATTCCGCATACGCAAGGAGAAGGGGGGCTATTTGCTGGAGGGAGAAGGCTATGGCCATGGGGCCGGCATGTGCCAGTGGGGGGCCAAACACCTTGCCGAAGACGGCAAAACCTATATAGAAATTTTGTACCACTACTATGCGGGCAGCCGCCTCATGGTTTTGTATTAGGGTGCCCCCACGCTGGTGCCCCCACCCCCCCCCTTTTTATGGACACACAGGACTTTTTCTTCGAGTTGCCGGCCCACCAAATTGCACAATACCCCCCTGCACGCCGCGAGGAGGCCCGCCTCTGCTGCTTGCGCCGAGGGCAAAAACCCCTGCACCGCTCCATTTCCGCCCTCGCCGAATATGCACGCCCCGGGGACGTGTGGGTGTTTAATAACACCAAAGTGGTGAAAGCCCGCCTCCTGGGGCGCAAGCAGAAAACAGGGGGGAAGGTGGAGTTGTTGGTGGTAGCCCCCCTGGGGGGCCTTTCCATGGAGGAGGGCCTGGCGCGCCCCCTGGGGGAGGTGGCCTGGTATTGCATGGGGAGGGCCAGCAAGGGCCTGAGGGTGGGGGAGAGGCTGTTGTTTGGCAAAGAGGGGGCCCCCGAGGGGGTGGCGGAAATACGGCGCCTGGAGGGGGTGGTGGGGGGCATGGAGGGTGGGGGTATGGTGGTGGGTTTTGAGGGTGGGGGTACCCTGGGGGGCCTGTTGGCGGGGGTTGGGCAAATACCGCTGCCCCCCTATATACGCCGTCCCCCTGGGCCGGAGGACGCCCTCCGCTACCAAACCACCTATGCCCAAGCCGAAACCTCCATTGCGGCCCCTACGGCGGGGCTGCATTTTACGCCTGCCCTCATGGGGGCGTTGGAGGCCGCCGGGGCCCGCCTGGCTTTTGTCCGTTTGGACGTAGGCCCCGGCACGTTTATGCCCGTACGCACCGCGCAAGTGGAGGCCCACCCCATGCACGAGGAAAGTTGCCACATTCCCGAGGAGGTGGCGGGGTGGCTGGAGGCGGCGAGAGGGGGGGGTGGCCGCGTGGTAGCCGTGGGCACCACGGTGGTACGCTGCCTGGAGGGGAGTGTGGAGGGGGGCCGGGTGGTGCCCGGCCACCGGCGTACCCGCATTTTTATTTACCCGGGCTACCGTTTCCGCATAGTGGGGGCCATGTTGACGAATTTCCACCTGCCCTGCTCCACCCTCCTCATGCTGGTAGCCGCCTTTTGGGGGCGTGAGGAAACCCTCGCGGCCTACCGCGAGGCCATAGCCGAGGGCTACCGCTTTTATTCCTTTGGGGACGCCATGTGGCTGGAGGGTGGGTTGTGAGTGGGGGGGGCACGCCACCCCCCCTGGGGGGGGGGCTACCCGCTACCCCCTCTTCTCCCCCTCATTTTCATTTTGAGTTATTGGCGGAGGACGTGGAGACGGGGGCGCGGCGGGGGCGTTTGCACACGCCGCATGGTGCCATAGAGACGCCCGTATTTATGCCCGTAGGCACGCTTGGCAGCATAAAGGCGGTGGGGCCGGACGACTTGGAGCGCCTGGGTGCGCAGGTGGTATTGGGCAACACCTACCACCTCATGTTGCGGCCAGGGGAGGGACTCATAAAGCGGTTGGGGGGGCTGCACCGTTTTATGGCTTTTGGGGGGGCGTTGTTGACGGACTCTGGGGGCTTTCAAGTATACTCTTTGGCGCAGCGGCGCAAAATTTCCGAGGAGGGGGTGCATTTTGCTTCGCACATAGACGGGAGGGCCATTTTTCTTTCGCCGGAAACCTCCATGGGCATACAGGAGGCATTGGGGGCGGACATTATAATGGCGTTTGACGAGTGTCCGCCCATGGGGGTGGGGGAGGCCTATTTGGAGGACTCATTGGCGCGTACCACGCGTTGGTTGCACCGTTGCCATGGTGCGTGGCGTGAGAGGGAGAAGCAGGCGTTGTTTGGCATAGTGCAGGGTGGGTTGAGTGAGGTTTTGCGCAAGCGGCACGCCGAGGAAATATGCGCGGTGGAGTTGCCGGGCTATGCGTTGGGGGGTTTTTCAGTAGGGGAGGAGGTGGAGGAAATGCGTGCAGGGGTAGCCTATGGGGCGGGTTTGTTGCCGAGGGGGAGGCCGCGCTACCTCATGGGGGTAGGGGCCCCCGGGGACTTGGTGGCCGGCGTATGCGCCGGGGTGGACATGTTTGACTGTGTATTGCCGACGCGCTGTGCGCGCACGGGCCTGTTGTTTACCTCCGAGGGCAAACTCAACATACGCAATGCCCGCTACCAGGAGGACGAGCGCCCCTTGGACGCCCAATGCGGGTGCTACACCTGCAGGACATTCTCCCGGGCCTATTTGCGCCACCTCTTCCAAAGCAGGGAAATATTGGCGTTGAGGTTGAATAGTTTGCACAATTTGCATTTTTTGTTGGGGCTTATGGGGGAAATGCGCAAGGCCATAGAGGGGGGCTATATGAAGACATTCGTGAGGGAGTTTTTGAGTCGTCCCGCCTCGCCGCCCTAAAAAACGTTTCTTTTTTGCCCATTGGGGCGGGGTTTTATTTAACTGAGAATGTTTTTTTTGGGCCTGGCGGCCCGGGCCTTTCTTAACTGAGATATGCTTCTATGGGCCATGCGGCCCGGCTTTTTTCGCCCTCCGGACGTTGTTTTCTCTGGGCCTGCGGCCCGGGCTTTTTTTCCCTCCGGGCATTCTGCCTCCGGCGGGGAACTTTTTGCTCGCCCAAAAAGTTCCTCAAAAACGGCTCCCTCCGGGCGTTGTTCTTTTCTGGCCCTGCGGCCCGGGCCATTTTTTGAAATGTTTCTCTTCGCCCTTCGGGTGTTGTTTTTTCCTGGGCCTGCGGCCCGGGCTTTTTTGCCCTTCGGGCCTTCTTGTTCCGCCAAGGGCGGGTCACTTTTTTTGGGTGCCCAAAAAAAGTAACCAAAAAAAACCACTCTGCCGAGGGCTTTTGGCCTCACTCGCAACCCTCTTGGGGCTTCCCTCACTTGTTTTCCTCCAGCGAGGGTCGCGGGGCGCTGTGCGAAACTTGGGGCGTGTCAGCAGCAGCTTTTGTGGCCAACCGCCTGCTTTCAGCAGGCGGCTATATAAGGCCGTTGGAGTGCCTGGTTTGCTTTGCATTTTGTCAACTTGTGGGTTGACATGAAGTAAGGCAAAGTTGGCATATGGGCGTTTGAAAGCCTCGTGTCGAAGACACGAGGTTGAATGCAGAGAGCAGTGCTGACACGCCCCAAGTTTTGCACAGCGCCCCGCGACCCTCGCTGGAGGAAAACAAGTGAGGGAAGCCCCAAGAGGGTTGCGAGTGATGCGAAGAGCCCCGCAGGGCGCCGTTTTTTTTTGGTTACTTTTTTTTTGCGCGCGCAAAAAAAAAGTGACTCGCC
>Ga0209755_10001339_pt1 | contig 39069 bp, 37 predicted proteins | sample TergutCo191P1_FD_187301 | JGI IMG/M metagenome (GOLD analysis project Ga0209755, IMG submission 187301) | Cornitermes sp. P1 segment gut microbial communities from Petit-Saut dam, French Guiana - Co191P1 (SPAdes) (version 2) | ecosystem: Host-associated > Arthropoda: Insects > Digestive system... | reverse complement strand
GTGAGTAATCTGGGTCGGTCTATTGCGCAAAATAACCGAACCGGCTGTTTCCTGGGCTTTATCAAAACGGTCGAGGTTTGTTCCTTCCCGTCCTTCCCAGATTGTTTTTATATATGCCATAAATCCAAGCATATCAGGCGATGCAGCCGGTTACCCTAATAGGGATAAAGGGGTTTAATTGTTTATTATAAAAAAGTATGTTAATATATAAATTAAGAGGATAACCATGAAAAAACCATTATCAATAATTACCATTCTTGCTGTTACCCTTCTCCTGTTTTCATGCAATAGCGGGAACGGAGAAGATGAAAGCAATGGTGCGGAAGAACCGCCTGTATACTATACGATTACCTACCACAAAGGGGAAAATACTACAGGAGAACCTCCTGTTGATCCTAAAAAATATAAAGAACCGATTAAAAATGGTAATGATTGGATTATTGAAAATTATACAGTACTAGATCATGGAACACTGGAACTAGAGGGTCATTATTTAAACCGCTGGATACTAAACGAGCTGATCTTTTTATTGATATAGCAGGTGCAAATAATATTACCCCGTCAAATTTCACATCTTTTTCAGCATGGATTAAATTTTTATACACAAGTCCTCCAAGCGAGAACGCTGCCAGATATATAGGGATTCTTTTTTCATGCGCAATTTTTACAGTTTCCTGATATTGCATAAGCGCTGAATTAAGCCAGTCTTGCGAATTTACATTTTGCATTTCCTCAATTGCTCCTCCGTGTCCAGGTAAAATAACGCGATATATATGATAACCTTCATCCAAAAATAATTTAACAAGCGTACCATCAGTATTATTATCACCCATTTTTGAAGGAATCATATTTAAGCCATGAGCAACCATGACAATTCCTTTTACAGGAAGCACTGTAGTTTCAAAATACTTTTCATAATTTACAGTAATATATGTATTTATGTTATTAATTGAATTGCAGGAAAGAGAAATTAACATTGTAATAGCAATTAACGTAAGCATCTTCATATATCTTATAATAGCTTTACTTGTATTTAACAGTCAACGCTTTATCCCTATTAGGGTAAACGCCATCCGAAAGAACTAAAAGAAAATATTATTGAAAGGAATTTGACATTACTTTCTGGATTTATAATTTATTATGATAAACAAATAGAACATGCGGTTTATCGAAAAGATTTAGTAAATATTAATAACAGGATTTCAGTATTTTTAGCAAGTTATTTTGATATAATATTCGCGATTAATGAGTTGCCGCCCCCTGGAGAAAAACGCTTAATAGAAATATGTAAAAATAAATGTAATATTCTGCCTAATGGATTTGAAGAAAATATTAATAACTTATTCAATGATGAATTCAAAACGATGAAAATATTGAATAATATTGTTAATGAATTGAAAAAGATAATTAAAACAGATTGACAAGTACAACAAAAACCCACCACAAAAAAAGCGGCTTTTTCAGCCGCTTTTTTTATCAACCAAGTCCGGATTTGCGGCGGTTGTAAATATCGTAGAAGACTGCCAATACAAGAATTAAAGCTTTAACAACAAGCTGCCAATGATTGCCAAGGTTCATTAAAATCATACCATTGTTAATTGCGCTCATTACAAGTCCGCCGACTACAACGCCTATTACCGTCCCGATACCGCCGCCTGCTGAAACGCCGCCGATGTAACACGCGGCGATTGTGTCCAGCTCAAAGAGATTTCCCGCCTGAGGAAGAGCGCTGTTCATGTAAGCAGTGGATACAACTGCCGCAAGACCTGTAAGACCGCCCATGAAACAGAATACGATAAATGTTACCATTTCCGAGTTAATGCCGGAAAGTTTTGCCGAACGGGGATTGCCTCCGACAGCGTAGATATAGCGGCCAAGAACCGTATTATTTAAAATAAAATGAAAGATAAAAATAGTAACGCCTAAAACAAGCACTACAATGGGAAGACCTCGCGCGCGCGCAAAACGATCCGCAAGACTAAGAACCAATAAACTTATTATTACAAGTTTTGTAATAAACATCGGCAGCGGAGAAACTTCAAAATCATTGACAATCTTTTTTTTGCGCCCCGCGAATTCGGCAATAAAAAACGCTATAAGTATTAAAATTGCAAATATCATTGACATGGGGCGGTACGGTCCCATTCTGTTGGTTGTTTTCAGCACTTCATCAAGAATTCCCGTTCCGATGAGCGAGTAACCTGTGTCGTTAAGACTGATTGGATTGACATTGGTAACAATGTATGTAAGACCCCGGAACAATAACATTCCCGCAAGCGTAACGATAAACGAAGGCAATTTTGCGAATGCTACCCATGCTCCCTGATATGCGCCTATGCCAATACCGATTAAAACTGAAGCCAAAACAGTAGCCGGCATTCCGATGCCGGTATTGTAGATCATTGCGCTTAACGCTCCTACAAAGGCGCAGACCGAACCGACAGAAAGATCGATATTCTGGGTTATGATAATCATTACCATGCCGATTGCAAGAATTAAAACATGGCTGTTCTGGAAGAAAATATTGATAAAGTTTTGCGGTCTGAAGTTATTCCAGTTTGTAAGAGGCGCAAAGATAATTAATATCAGCACCAGCATGATAAACATGGAATAATTTCTCATGTTGCTCTTTATCATGGTTTTTACATCAGAAGTGTGAATTTCCTTATTACTCATTTTTTTCTCCTAAGCTGCTTTCGCATCTATCCGACCAGGGCCAGATGCATTATTTTTTCCTGGGTCGCTTCTTCTTTGGAGAGCTCCCCCTTTATTTTTCCCTCATTCATAACATAAATTCTGTCAGCCATACCGAGCGCCTCGGGAAGTTCGGAGCTGATCATTATGACGCTTTTTCCGGCGGCAATCATATCGTTCAAAATCCCGTAGATTTCGGTTTTTGCGCCGACATCAATACCCCTGGTGGGCTCATCAATGATAAAAATATCCGGATTTGCCTGTAGAGTTTTGCCTACAACCACTTTTTGCTGATTGCCGCCTGAAAGGTTGCGTACAAGCTGATTAATTGAGGGCGTCCTTATGTTAAGATTTTTCCGGTGACGTTCCGCTTCTTTTATTTCCATCTGTTTGTCAATAATCCCGAATTTTGAAATTTTTCCCAGACTGGAATGAGTTATATTTGTTTTTATATCCTGAATCAGAACAAGACCAAGACTTTTTCGATCTTCGGAAATATAACCCAAACCCGCGTTAATCGCCGCACGCGCGCTGTTAAAGGTTTGAGTTTTGCCGTTAATAATAAGTTCTCCTTCGCTTCGGAAACCGTATGATCTGCCGAAAATACTCATCATTAATTCTGTTCTGCCTGCTCCCATCGGACCGCAAAAGGCTAAAATCTCTCCCTTGCGCAGATAAAAAGAAACATTATTCACTACTTTTATATCGTGGTAATCCGGGTGATAAACAATCCAGTTTTTTACTTCCATTACTTTTTCACCCGGTAAAGATTTCCGTTCGGGGAAACGGTTGGTAAGGCTGCGCCCTACCATGTCTTTGATGATCATTTCTTCGGTAAGATTATCTTCCTTTACATCGTAAGCGCTGATGGATTTACCGTCACGCAAAATGGTTACGGTATCCGCAACTTTTAAAACTTCATTTAACTTATGTGAAATCATTACAAGGGTTATCCCCTGTTTTTTAAATTCCAGCATCAGGTCAAGAAGTTTTTCGCTTTCGTCATCGTTAAGGGATGAGGTTGGTTCGTCCAGAATCAGCAGATCCGTTTTTTTGGAAAGCGCGCGCGCGATTTCCACCAGCTGCTGTTTGCCCACGCCCATTTTGCTTACAATTGTTTCCGGCGGCTCATTTAATCCTACTATATTAAGATACTTTTTCGATTCTTTTATATATTTTTTCCAGTCTATTATTCCAAACTTTGTTTCCATGTGTCCAAGGAAAATATTTTCATATATTGACAGGTACGGACTAAGAGCCAGTTCCTGATGAATAATCGCAAGCCCTTCTTTTTCACTGTCTTTTACGCTTTGAAAATGCGTTTCATGTCCTTTAAAAAGAACTTTACCTTCGTAATCGCCTTTTGGGTAAACGCCTGAGATACAGCTCATCAGTGTGGATTTTCCGGCGCCGTTTTCTCCGCAAAGGGAATGAATTTCACCTTTTTTAACTTTTAAACTTACATTATCAAGAGCTCTGACTCCGGGAAAATCTTTTGTCATGTTTTTTATTTCAAGAATGTATTCACTCATAAATCACCTTGAAGAAATCATTAATTTCTAAAAAAAGGATTAAAAGGTAAACCTGACCGGTTATATAAGAATAAACGGTCAGGCAACCATGTTAATAAGAAGCTGTAAACTACCGCAGGCGGGCAGTTTCTTCCGCTGTAAAGAATCCGGCGTTTAACGGAGCATTAAAGTTTGTGTTTTTGGTGACCAGAACCGGGTCCAAAAGGTAGGTTACTACTCTCTTTCTGCCGGTATCGCCGATCTGACCGAGACCAATGCTTTCCGCGATAACTGAATTGGGGATTCTTGGAGTCTGTCCTTTGATGAGCGCGTCCGCCAGAATAATGGCAGCTTCCGCCAATTTGGCTGTATCTTTGAATACTGTGCTGTACTGTTCGCTGTTTTTAATAGACATCATTGAATCAAATTCCGCATCCTGACCGGAAATCACTGGGAGTTTATCCCGGTATCTTGCATCCGCTCTAAGCGCTTCGATGATGGCGCGCGCCAATGTGTCATTGGGAGCCAGTACTGCGTCGAGAGTAACGTTGCGGGCATCGCCGCTGAGGAGATTTTCCATGCGGGTCTTGGCAACAGGAGCCTGCCAGTTTTCAGTGGCAATTCTCTGGAAGTTCGCTCTGTCAGCTGATGTTCTGGGATAGGGTCCTACAACCTGCAATACGCCTCTTTCGATGTAGGGGTTAAGAATGCTCATTGCGCCGTCAAAGAAGAAAAACGCATTTCCGTCTGTCGGGGAACCTGCAAACAGGGTAATTTGTTTCGGCGCAGCTGCGGTAGCGGCATTTAAATTCAACCCTTCTACAATACTCTGTCCCTGAAGTTCGCCGACTTTAAAGTTGTTGAATGTGATGTAGTATTCATAATCCGCTGAGTTAGGAATGATCCTGTCATAAGCGATAACATGAACATTTTCACGCGCTGCATTTGCGATCATCGGAGCGACACCGGCGTTAATACAGCCGACAACCAGTACTTTCGCTCCCTGAAGAATAAAACTCTCTATCTGGGAATTCTGTACAAGCTGATTTGCATCCGCCCACTGTACCAATGCGCCGTAACCGCGTTTTTCAGCTTCATTTTTGAGCGAATTACCGTCTTTTTGCCAGCGCTGAACGTGGGTTTCAGGCATTGCGATACCGATTAATGTTCTGCTGCTGTCAGAACTGCCGCCCGCGAAAACGGAGCCTGCTGCGATCAGAATCATCAAGGATACTGCTAAAATTTTTTTCATATTTTTCCTCCATAAAAAAAATTGTTGATTAATTATCACTGGGTTCTTAATATTTTGCAAGAGGCAAAAATTTCAAGTCCTTATTGCTCCCAATCCGGAAACAAAATCTTCAGTTTCCGTTTTGTAAGGCGTTCTCTTTTGAATATCCTGACTGTTTGCCGGTGGACGCCGAAGCGTTTTCCGATTTCCACATTGTTTTTTCCGTCTTTAATCATTTTTCTTATCTCTTTTTCGTTGCCAGAAAGTTTTACATTCACCGCCCGCCCCGGCTTCCGTCCCAAAATCTTTCCTTCCGCTTTACGCCTTGCAAGCGCTTCTCTTGTCCGCAGTGAAATCAAGTCCCGCTCAATTTCTGCGGACAAGCCAAATGCGAAAGCAAGCACTTTGGACTGAATATCGTCTCCAAGACGGTAATTATCCTTGATAGTCCATATTTTTACGCCCTGCTGCAGGCAGCCTGATAAAATCGACATTATCATAAAAAACGATCTGCCAAGACGGGACAGTTCGGAGCAGATAATAATGTCGCCCTCCCTGACGACTTTCAGCAAATTCCCAAGCTGGCGTTTTTCCGGGGATTTTGTACCGCTGATTTTTTCTGTTATCCATTTTTCTATTTTTATTTTTCTGGATTTGCAGAAGCTGGTAATTTCAAATCGTTGATTTTCGGCAGTTTGTTTTTCTGTGCTGATTCTGACATAACCATAAACCATTTTTTTCTCCTTTTTTAGGAAAAAACATAATTGAAATTTACCTGTGTAAAAACAGATACATTTAAGAAAAAATCGCTTAATTTTGAATCCGCGTTTTTGTGCTGATTTCCATAGACTTAAATAAAAAAAATAAATATAATTTGGACACAGCTATGCCAAAAATTGAAGTAAACGAAGAAGTTTTTTATTCGCTTTCAGGACGCCCGGGCGGCTGGAGCGGCAAAGATGAATTTGAAGAAGCTCTTGTATGCGCCAAGGCGGAATTGGATGAAGACAGCGACAAAAGTCTTCCTGCAAGCGAAAGAACGCTGAAAATTGAGCTTAACGATACGAACCGCCCCGATCTTTGGGGAACAGCCGGGTGCGCCAGACAACTGCGGATTTATAACAGCGGCAAAATTCCTGAATACAACTTTTTTTCCAAAACCGGAGATATAAAAAAAGCTTCCCGCAAAGTAAAAGTTGAGGCAAGCGTTAAACAGGTGCGTCCTTTCCTTGCGGGTTTTATCGCAGCCGGCAAGACCATAACAGATCCCATGCTGCGTGACATGATTCAGACGCAGGAGAAACTTGCCTGGAATTTCGGGCGGAAGCGGCGGAGTATGTCGATGGGGCTTTACCGCATTTCGCTCATTAAATGGCCTATTATTTACAAGGGAGTTGATCCTGATTCTGTTTCCTTTGTGCCGCTCCAGTGGGACAGCCCTCTCTCTCTACGCGAAATCCTCAGGCAGCACCCCAAAGGCAGGGAATTTGCTTTTATTCAGGAACATGAACCAATTCACCCTCTTTTGACAGATTCGCAGGGTTTTATCCTGTCATATCCGCCCATTATCAATTCCAATGATCTTGGCGCGGTTCAGGTTGGAGACAGCGAGATTTTTGTGGAACTTACAGGAACGGATATGCCGTCTCTTGCCCTTGCAGCTTCAATCGCAGCCTGTGATCTTGCAGATAACGGTTTTACCATTGAACCGGTAGAAGTAGAATATGAATTCGACACTCCTTTCGGTAAAAATACAGTTTTTCCGCATTATTTTCAGGAGCCTGTTTTCTGTTCGCTGTCCAGAATTGAAAAATATCTTGGAGATAGTTTAAACGCTGACGAATGCGTTCAGGCTCTTGCGCGTATGGGCGTAAAAGCCGAAAAAACAACAGATAAAGAGAAAGGGCTGGAGAAAACTGCTCCCTGCGAAGGCATACGTGCATATCCGCCCGAATACCGAAACGATTTTCTTCACGCCGCTGACGTTATGGAAGATGTGATGATTGGACGCTCGCTTGGTTCTTTTAAACCGGAACGTCCTTCCGACTTCACTATCGGACGGCTGTTGCCTGTCACTCTTTTCAGCAGGCAGGTGAAAGAACTTCTTATTGGTATGGGTTATCAGGAAATGATATACAACTACCTTGGCTCCCGCAGAGACCTTGTTGAAAATATGCGGGGAAAAGGCGAAAAAATAATCCGTATTTTTAACCCGATGACAGAGAACTATGAATATGTACGCGATTCAATCCTCGCATCACTCATGGCAAGCGAATCCATTTCCGGGCGTTCAGTTTATCCGCACAAGATCTTTGAAGTCGGAAAAATCACATATTTAAATGACGCTGAAAACTACAAAAGTTCGACACGTCAATTTGCCGGTTTTCTTCATGCCGGAACAGATACAAACTTTAATACGGCAGCCGGAGAACTTCAAACGCTGTTTTACTATCTTTCCCGTGAATACGATGTAGAAGAAACCTCTGATCCCCGCTTCATTCCGGGAAGGGCTGCCGCAATCATTTACGGCGGCGGGCAAATCGGCGTATTCGGCGAATTACACCCGGAAGTGCTTGAAAACTGGGGCGTTACTGTCCCCTGCACTGCGGCTGAGATTGATTTAGACGCGCTTTTGTAACGTATAACAGACTTTAGACTTTATTCCTGCATGGAAATATAAAGCTTTTCTTCATCATAATCATAATTTGCGATAAAAACGATAGATTTATCTGAAAGGGTAAATTGTATTGGTTCACTCTGCAAAAAAGCGATTCTTACTGTAATTGAATGCGCTCCCTGATGAAGAGGAATTGTAGCTGTTTCCCCTCTTTTAAGGGTTATCGGCTTAGGTCTTCTTCCAGGAGTTGAATATAAATTACCGTTGATATAGATTTCCATATTTGTAAATCCCGGAATCGGAATTAACAAATCTTTATGGCGCGTAACAGTAATAACTCCCATGCCCTGACATTCGCCGTTTTGCGGAAAAGCCAATACTCCGATTATGAATCCTAAAAAAAGTAATTTTCTCACCATAATATGGAACTCCTATAGTAGTTCTGTATAATATTATAGCACTAAATATATGTTATGTCAATTTTAAAGATAAACAGTTCCATTCTTAAAAACCGCCTGTGTAGCCAACCCGCCTTAAAGTTCTCTGAGAAGCTGAAGACATATTGACGCACCCTAAAAACGATTTATTTTCGGATGCAGTTTCCGGCTCCTGTTCGCTGAAATTAATAGCTCTTACCGAATTCGGTATTGTTACAGTGGTCAGGGATGAGCAGGAGTTAAACGCGCCCTCATTCATGCGGCTGATTGATCTGGGCAGGGTAATTGCCGTTAATCCTGAACACCCGTAAAAAGAAAAAGAGCCTATTAATTCAACGCCTTCAGGAATTGTTACTGATTGTAAATTTTTACAGTCATAAAATACGCGCGGCGATATATTTCTTATTCCCGCAGGCCAGCTTACCGAGGTTAAACCTGATCCTTGAAAAGCGCCTCCGCCTATTATCCACATATTATTGGGAATTTTAATTTCTGACAATGAAGCGCAGTTCCTGAAAGCGAAAGCATCTATTGTTTTAAGCGAATCAGGGAGGGTAATAGCAGATAATGATATGCAATTGTCAAATGCTTCTTCTTCTATACTTGTCAGCGTGCCGGGAAGGGTAACAGATGAGAGTTCTCTGCAATCAGCGAACGCGTTGCCGCGGATATGGGTAACGCCTTCAGGGATGACAACGCTTGTTATTTTGCCGGAGCGAAAAGCTTCCCTGCCTATTTCTTTTACCGGCATAAATTGAATCGTATCAGGAATAACCACCTGCAGCGCAGAGCCGGTATATCCTCTGATAATCACTCCGCCGTCTGATGTTAAACTGATCCTGAAATCGGACGCAGTCTGCGCACAAAGCGGAGATGTCATTGCCGCAATTAAAACAAATACAAAAAATTGTTTTTTCATGGAAACTCCTATTTTAAAAAGTCCGCAATTTCCGCAGGCGTGAGCCGTCTGTTAAACGCAAGAGTGTCAGTTTCATCAAAAATGAAAATATCCACAGCCAGCTTTGTGCTCTGGACAAGGGATTTGATCTGGGGAGGTATGTCCTCAGGGGTGATTCCAAGCTCGGTTACAATTTCTTTGCTGTTTTTATTGGGAAAGCTGTTAATATTAACGCTTGCCAAATCCATTCTGTCAAAAGTAAAATCGAATCTTAGCGCCTGGACGCCGTCTTCATTGGTAATCTGTATTGATTTGACTCCCATTGAATCGTCAGAGGATTCAAGAAATTCCGAAATAATTCCGGTTATTTCCGTTCCGTAATTATCCAGCGCTTTTTCCACTGCAAAAACGGTTATTCTGCCGATGTTGATCCATACAATTAAGCCGATAACAATCAATAATGAAATTAAACATACGCTGAATATCTCATAAACGCGAAACGCTGTTTTTATTTTGCTGTTCATATAATATCCTTATTGAAAAAACGGCTGAAGACCGGGGACAGCGTCAAGCAAAAGAGCTGTAATTTTTCCGAAATTAACCAATAAAAATATAACCGCGATAAGCAGCAGACCTGTCATACACATGCAGAAAATCGAATAAACACGGTATATAATCCCCAATACTTTTTTCATAAAACCATCCTTATATGTTTTCCATTTTTTATTTTCAGTTTCTCAAGCTTCCAGTCCGCTCCATACGGGAACATCTGACCGTTTCTGGGAATTGCGCCGATGTCCGGCGTTCTTCCTGCGGGACGGTATTGAGCGTCTACTGTACCGCGGGCATTACCTGAAGATTGCATACGTCCTTCCGGGTTTTGCGTAACAGGAATTGTGCCGCGGATAAAATTACCGGTATAACTGGCTTGTCTGCCGTTTTCTGTACCCCAATAACCTATATCTTGTGTGGTTCTTACAAGTAAATTGTCTGTAACTGAACATGTGCTTGCGTCTGCATTATCAATAGGGATACCATAAAAGCTTATACCGGTATGAGCGCCAACAACAGTATTATTGTGAAATTTTGTTCCCTTACTCCATAAATTCATAGACAATCCAAAGTCCCCGCCGATTACAATATTATGACGAACAACATAATTCTGATTGCGGTTATCCGTATATAACCCGGAACGAAGTTTTTTCATTGTTCCGTTGTCGCCTTTGTCGCCGACTACAACAAAATTATTAAAAAGTTCAGTTCCTCCGCCGTCTGATTCGCATGTATAAAAAGCGCCTCCATCGCTGCTGAATATACAATTATTTTCAAAGTAATTATTGCGAATTACACAACGCTCAAATGCTGTAAGAGGGCGAAAATTAATATGTGACCATGATGAATTAATGATGGTATTACGGGAAATCTCAAGATTTTTTGAAGAAATGACAGCTATCCCTGATAAATAATTGCCGGAATAACCTGTATTATGAACAATATTGTTGGTAAATACATTATTATCGCCGCCTAAATTTATTCCATTTCCGGCAGTAGGACCAAATTCGCTGCCTGAAATCCGGTTATCGGAACCTGTTACAGTCATACCAGTAGTAGTTGCTGTCACTTTATAACCATGTTCCCACATTATTCCGCTGCTGCCCCAACTCATACCGTTAAGATATAAATGTTCAGCATATTTAATACGGCAATTTTCGATTGTGTTGTTTTTGCAATCTTTCATATATATACTGCCGCCGTAAACAGTAATATTCCTGATATTTACAAAAGATGTATTTTCAGCGTTGATTGCTATGTTGTTAAAATGTCTCATGCTTAAAGCCCGCGTTTCCGGCGTTCCATTCCACGGCGGATAAAAATACAGCTGATTTGTTTGCTTATCAAAGAAGTACTCGCCGGGAGCGTCAAGAAGCGATAAAGCCCCTGTAACATAAAATGGGTTTCCAGGATTCGGTGCGTAAGGATCGCCATTGCCCCATGAATTATGCCCCATTAAATCTTTCGCAAGATTTATCGTTCTGCCGTCTGCTGACTTAACAGGCGACATTGACGAGAACCAACCTGGCGCTTGAGTATCTCCAGCCCATATAACAAGCCTTGCGCCCGCTATATCTGAAGGAATGTTATGTGAAGCAACGACAGTGTTTTTATTTGTTCCTCTTTGAGCCACATCTCGTTTGTAATCCATGATTGTTGACATTGACGGTCCCATATTTGGATACCTTGCTTCTACCATGGAATCTCTGTCAGCAAAAAGCTGCGGAAATTCCTTGTCTATCTCTCTTGCGTATCCGGTTAAATCGGCGACATAAACATTTCTTGCCGCGCCTTGAGGTGCATGTTGCCTCCATTGCGGCGTAATCGAAACTGTCGGCGTTATTATTACTTCCGCTCCTGGCATTGCTGTAAGCGTAACAGGTCTTCCTGCCGCTCCTGTCGGTATTTTAATCCTTTCATGGTATGTGCCGGAATCTACAAGCACAGTATCGCCCGGTCTTACATAATGCATTGCATGAGCAATTTTCGCAAAAGGACGAGCTTGTGTGCCGTTTCCGCTGTCGGAACCTTTGCCTGCGCTGACATATAAATTCCGCGTATTGTCACTGCCTGCTTCACCGACTGCTGCAAGTACAGAAGCAGGAGTATAATCCCAGGTAAAGACTTCTATTGATATGCGCAGATTATCAAAATAATATAATGTTTTGGAAGGATCGGCGGAATTTATTTCCCATGTAGATAAATATAAAGACGGGTCTCTGCTGATTGGATTTATAATAACCGTGTTGCTCATGGTATGCCAAATTCCCTGTTCAGTATTATGCAGCTGCGCTGCAACCGGATAATCAGGTTCATTATTAATTGACCAGGTAAAAGATCCGCTGGTTCCCATACGCATGACATCAGCGGAAAAAGTTATTCTTATCATTTTATTTCGATAATCCGCAAGGGAATAACTTATAACATTCCAGTCGCAGTCCTTTCCGTTTATTTTTATTACATTCGTCCTGCCGTTAATGTTGACAATCTCGTAATTGGCGGCATTTGATCTAAAGCCGTTGACAAGGGTTGTATTATGGGTTGTACTAACCCGCACTTCCTGTGCTTCCAACGAAGTTCCGTGCGGAACATCTGCCTTTTGAGCTGTTATATTTTGAACACAGAATAATGTGATAAACATTGACAGAATTAAAATTTTGTTTTCCATAAAATATGTTTTCCATTTTTTATTTTCAGTTTCTCAAGGATACCGCTTGATTATATATTGAGAATCATAAAATTAACCTGGGATTTTTACCAGTTTTTTACTGGGTTATGCGTTTTTTATGGATTTTTTGTTATTTTTTCTGGTTTAAAACAGGTTCAATCTTAAAATTACGGATAGTCGTTATAATCGTACGGTCAGGTACATCATCAGGTATTCTAAGACCGGAATCAAAAGAATATTCAGGATTTTTATTATGTACCTGAAAAAGGTCAGTCAATAGAATGAAAACAATTTCGCCTGGAGGCAGCTCGGATACTTTGTAGTAATTCTTTTTAATTTGGGTATCTACCGAAAAATAACCCGGACCGATACTGATATAATTATTGTCACCGCCGCCCAAATATATCCAGTCGCCGCTGTCGTACGGTAAAAGCGCCAAATTAAGCTTTACATTTTCCAGTTCCATTTCCGCTGTTCCGGATATTCTTACCGTATACCATTCGTATGGTATGGGTAAAAGATCATCAACCGTACCGCTGTAAAAATGCCTTAATTTTATATCTTGTAATAGTGTAGAATAGCATTGACCATACATATCCAATTCATAGTTATAATATCTGTTTGCCCTTAAATACAATGTATCATAAGTGTGATCTAAAAAAACGTGAGCCGCAGGTATTTCTTCCGCCGGTTTAGAGAAATACGTTTTTATTGTAAAATACCATAATGGAATTATAGAAATTATCAGAATAATTACCGCGGCAGGGATTAAAATTTTTACAGCTTGTTTGTTTTTGCTCTTTTGAAGCTGAGAACTATAAAACTCCGTTTGTGCCGAAACCGGGGCTTCCTGTCTGGCTGTTATTGGAGAATATCTTGCAAGAAGCTCCTGAAAATTATGAACATCAGTTTTTTTATAAATATTACTTCTGTGATATTCCACGGTTCTTGGAGAAATATTGAGCATAAAGGCTATTTCTTTGGACGAAACGCCTTCAAGCAAGGATTTTAAGATTTCCTGTTCGCGTGCAGAAAAAATTGTATTTTCTTCCATGTTTTATAATTTTAATTTAATATTTTTCTTTTAGCAATAATGGAAGCTCTTACAAAACTGAAGTTTTGCAAGAGCCTCTTATGTTGAAGATTAATCAGTAACAGGTTCGATTGTAATGTTTGTGAGAGTTGCGTAAATTGTACCGTTTGGTATATTTGCCGGTATTTGAGTTCCATGACTTTCACGTGCAGGGTCATTAGGAAAATCACCAAACATAACTTCATTTAATTCTATATAAACCTCACCGCCGCCAAAAGGAAGTTCTGATATAGATTCATTGAACCATCTTGTAACCAAAATTTCAACTTCAAAATTACCGGGACCTATTGGTTTTAAATCATCTCCCTCCGTGCCGCCAATAGCCCTGCCTTCCCATGGATCAGGCCAATAACTCCATGCACATAAAATACCAACCCCAAAATTTTCAAGCTTTTTGTTAACTGTTCCGGTTATCTTTAATTTCACTTTTCCGTCGTTAGTAGCCGCAGCCGATAAAAAATCGTCCAGGCTGTCAGAATAAAGATCAGCTAGTTTAACGCTGTTCCCTGAGTTATAATGCTCTCCAACCTGAAAGTGTATTTCATGTCCTTCTATGCCACATTCTTTAACATTACACTCATGGCATTGTTCCCATCTGTTTGCACCTAAATAAATAGTTGAAAAAGTACGCACTCTAAAAACTGAGCCATTGGACAGTGTTACATCGCCGACAATTGAACTTATGTTACTGTTTCCGGTTATAACAACGTCCAAACCGCCTGAAAGAGAATATTTATTATCAAGGATGTCTTCTATGGTGCCTTCAGTTGAACCTTTTGCATTTCCGTCTCCGTCTTTAATTGACAATTCATAGTCGTCGCCTTTTAGCACGGCTCTTGCGCTGCTGGTATAGAATACAGTTAATGTATATTCATTACCTGCAAGGTCTTTGCCTTTGTAAGTGGCGCTTGTAGCCGGATTGCCCTTTGTGCCTCCGCCGCCCCCGGCGCCGCCGCCGCTGCAAGCCGTTATCCCAAATCCAATTACTGCAATCAAAGCAATAATTGCCAAACAACTGAATGTTTTTTTGATCATAAAAGATCCCCCTTATTTTTTTCGCGTTAACGGGTTTGATCCCGCATTCAACCTTTATACAACAGAGAATCTTTAAAGAAACCTAGGATTTTTACCAGTTAATTACTGGGTTATATGTTTTTTATGGATTTTTTGTAATTTTTACGGGGCTAAAAGTCCTAAAAAAAGGAGTATGTTTCGTATCGAAACATACTCCTTGGAAGCCATTACAAATTATAAATTTTACCAAAGTTCCATATCAATCGCTTCAAACGCTATTGTGCCTTTTCCGGCGCTGAAAGTTACTTCACCTAACCCAACGGCTTCCAGCCAAGAAATTTCTTCAGGATTACCTTCCAAGGCGTAATATTCTTCTTCTGTAATGGGGTCTTGACTCGAAACAAGTATAGCCATCTCAACTTTACCGGCTCTTGTAAAAGGAATAAAACTTCCATCATCTTCTTTCAAGACCTTAAGAGTAACGCTTCCGTTTGAGATTTGACCGCAGGTTATTAATAATGTTTCTTCTTCTTCATCAAAGACAACGCTGTTGGCAGCAAACAGAAAATCGCTGGAGGTTTCTCCCCAAGCAAATACCCATTTACCATTATAGTCCCCAAGACCGGTAATGGTTAAGGTTGTTTCAGTGATTGTGTTTCCACCGGTATTTCCTCCGGTATTACTTTTTCCGCCGCTGCCGTTATCACAAGAGATAAACGAGAACCCGATTATTATTGCAAAAATAACAATCCCGATGATTTTAATTGTGTTTTTCATAAAAAACACCCCTTTTCAGTCCATGCCTCCGCTTAATGCGGTATGGTCATGTTTATAATCACCCTTTACAGGAAGATGTTTACCTCAACGAGGTAATATTAGAGACGGAATGATTTCTTTTAATCCTGTATGTCAAGAACAAGTTTGTCATTAACGTAAGCTGCAATAAAAGCGATTGAGCCTTCGCCGCTGACGGTAAATTGCATTGGTTCAGTTTTTAAAACACCGATTCTTATTGCGATTGTATGTGTTCCATGATAAACAGGAATTGTAGCCGTTTCTCCTCTTCTGAGGGTTATTGGCTGCGGTTTTCTGCCCGGAGTCTGATATAAATTACCGTCAATATAAATTTCCATACGCCCCGGCATCGCCAAATTTTGATGGCGCGAAACAGTAATTACAGACATGCCCTGACATTCGCTGTTTTGCGGAAATGCCAATGCCCCGATCACTAATCCTAAAAAGAGAATCTTTTTTAACATTGTGGAACTCCTAAAATAATTTTGCGTAATCTTACGTTTTTTTGAATAAAATACGCTGATATAACATATATCACTTAAATATACGTTTTGTCAAGTTTTTATTACGTATATTTAGGCTAAATTCCAAAACATGGGGTTTAAGGAAAATTTAAAAGCAGAATTAGCCTATAAAAATATATTGATTAAGGAATTGGCGGTTCTTTCGGGAGTGAAACGCAGAACCATTGACAATTATCTTCGGGACGATAATTCTATCCCTTCCGCCGATATTGCTGTTCGCATTGCCGGCGCTTTGGGAGTGACAGTGGAATATCTTATCACCGGACATATACAGCAGGAACTAAACGATCCTTTGCTGGCTCCGGATCCACGTATAATCTTAAAAAGCTTGGAGTCTCTGAATAAGCGCGATCGGAAAATTGTTCTTAGTCTGATTAGCACTCTTAAAGAAATGCCCCATTAAGGCTTTGAAAAAAATTCACTTTAAATAAAATTTTCAGTCCCGGTAAAGCGTCCTGCATCCCTGAACCCATATATGGGTATGAAATATCTATTTTTCTTTATTGCAGGTTTTTTGTATTGCATGGCAGTTTTTGCGGATGATAACCTGCAAAACAAACTGCCGGATTTTTTAAGCTGGAGCTTTCTTGCAAGCGGTTCATGGGAAGAAAACAAGACCCTCCATAACAGGGGAGAATTAAAACTTAATTTTCTCCCTGTTAATCTGACATTCAGGAGTCAGATTCTTGACAGGCGTACTTTGAATTTCGCTCTTGAATCCCCGTTCGGAGATCATGAAAAAGCGGTCACTCATTTTCTTGGCGCTTTGTATCACAAGCCGACAGGTTCGCGGCTGCTGTTTGGCGTAATTGATGAGTGGGGTCTTTCCGCAAGGATTCGCAATCCATGGATACGCTCGCCGCCTTATGCGGAAAACCATAAACCTCTTATGGCGGATATTAAAAATACCGTTTCTTCTTCAAAAAATGATGAAGTGTATTTATATCTGTCCAGTCCATTTACAGGTATTTTCCCGGGAAATAATATTTTTTCCGGTGTAAAACTAAGAGGGTTTGTTTCCGCGCAGACAGAAACAGGGAGCTTTTCGCCCGCTTTTGCCGGCGGCATTGATTTATCCTTGAAAAATAAAACAGGACTTTTATTTGAAGTATTTTACACAGGGGCGCAGCTTCCTCCTTCAAAAAGCAGCTCATGGTTTTCCAGTCCTCCTCCGCTGCCGGAACGTGAATTTGATCTTTATGCCGCCGGATTCCTTTTTCACAATCAATTAATTTCAGTCAGCTCCGATCTGGCGTTATCAGATACTTTTGCATGGGGTATGGATTTATACGGAAATCTTGGAGTTTCGGTATCCCCTGTATTACCTTTTGGAGTCAGAACACGGCCGCTGCTTTTTTCAATTGCGGCGGATGCTTCAGGGGAGCGGTTTGTATACAGGGACGGCGCAAACCACGGCGAAGGTTTCAGGGGAGCCGCAAAAATTGAATGGAAAGGCAGGGGCGTTTCGTTAATGAGATTGAATACTGTATTACGCGGACCGGGAATCGGCGAAAGAATTAACCGCAGTTCTTCCGGTTTTTATTACCGTTTCCCTTCAAACAGAACCCGTGACAATATTAATTTAATCCGGTTAACCAGAATTTCATTTTCTGCTGACCGGAATGCTGTTAATCCGAAAAAAATCAACGACAGGTTTTCAGGTTACATGGGATTTTCTGTAAATTTACATGAGTTAAAAATAAATACCCCTCTTGGGGTTAACATATCAGGTTCAATAAAGGGGTTAACGTCCTCCGATGACAGTTTGTCGTTTTATCCGGTTCCGAATGCGGCGTGGAAATTCGACTCATCAAAAATTGACTGCGAATTTATCTGGTCACCGTTAAAATTACAATTCAAATCAAAGATTGGATATATAAATAATACAGATAATGATGATGCATGGGAATTTTCATTCAGCACAGCAGCCCGTTTCAAGTATGGAAGATTAAGCGCAAAAGTATCTTCATCTGATTTTCCGGAGAAATGGAGCTGTACTGTCTCATGGCGGCTTGAAAAACGATAATTAAAACAGTTAAAAACCCGATTTTTTTTAAATAACCTCAAATTGCTGTAATTATGTAAAAAAAAAGAGTTAATATCATTGTTTTTCCGATGTAAATATTGTATCATTGAAGAGAATTGCTTGTAAAAGGAGGTACTATGCCTGCCGGTGTGACTATAATGGTAGTGGATGATTCCAGGATTATGAGAAATACTGTAAAAGGTGTTTTTTCAGGGGTGGATACCACTTGTAACTTTATTGAGGCAAGAGACGGTGAAGAGGCGTTGGCGCTGCTGGAGACACAAACAGTAGATCTTATTTTACTTGACTGGAACATGCCCAGACTGTCGGGAATTGATTTTCTGAAGCAGGTAAGAGCTATGGATCAGTATAAGGAATTGCCCATCATCATGGTAACCAGTGAAGCTGCAAAATTTAATGTTATTGAGGCATTAAAACATGGAGCGACTGATTATATTACAAAACCAATTAAACTTGATCTATTCAAAAGTAAATTGGCAAAATTACGTTTATTCAGGATGTAAACATGCAAGTAGAACTGACTAATTATGTAGAGTCGTTTGTGGATGTTACTGTCAACACATTAAAGGAATTTGTTGGAATTGAGGTCGCCCCAAGACATCCGCATTTTTTGGATCCGGAAAAGGGATTTGAATGGGATATTTCTGCTGTTATTGGTCTTTCCGGTATTGTTAAAGGAGCCGTTATTGTATCCATGAAGTCTGAACTGGCTTTAAAGCTGACAGATTTACTTACCGGTACGGAACATTCGGAGATTGACGCAGATGTTATCGATGCAATCGGCGAAATAAACAATATTATTGCCGGAAATATAAAGCCAAAAGTACCGAACGGGGAAAAGATTGTAATTTCTATCCCTACAATTATTAAAGGAAAAGAACATTCAATCGCATGGCCAAGTAAACAGACCAGAATTCTTTGTATACCTCACAAAGCATTTGACAATGATATTTTTCACTTAATGGTAGCTATTGAACTGGAAAATGAAAAATAAACCGGGAATAACATATGAAACATGTTTTTGTGTTCGACCCTAAGGCTTTTTATAACCAGCAATGGAAGATGGATAACATTCTGGATAACATAGGGCAGTTTTTCAGAACGCAGGATAAACCCGATTTTTCTATTCATATTTCCCGTTATCGCCGGAATGCCATGTTAATTATCCAGGAAGAAGTAGAAAAAGCAAAAGCCGGCGATATTGTCAGAATCTATGCCATTGGGGGGGAAGAAATTCTTTTTGATTGCCTAAACGGCGTCGCTCATTTCCCAAATATGCAGCTTGCATCAGTTCCATACGGTGAATCCAATGATTTCCTGAAAATTTTCGGACATGACAATGAAGAATCATTCAGGGATATACCAACTCTTGTAGCATCGGGAGCGCTTCCCACAGATATTATCAGATGGGGTGTAAATTATGCGTTGAATTCCTGTTATATCGGTATGAATTCCGCGATTTCAAAAAAACTAAAGGATATGAGAACAAGTTTAAGGAAGGGAAGCTTTTTATTAATTTCAAAAATTTCTTCATTTTTTAGTTTTTTCCTGACAGCGTTTGACAAAGAAATTGCCAGCCGGAAATACCATATTACCATTGATGGTGTTGATTACTCAGGGCACTACAGTCTTATTCATATTGCCAATGGTCCTTATCTTTCCGGAAAAATATCAGGGGTATCCAATGCTTCGCCGAACGACGGGTTATTTGATATTGCTCTTATTAAAGCGTCTTATCCCATAATAACATTGTTTTCCATGGGAAGATATTCCCGCGGAAAACGTCCCGGTAATTGCATTTACGTTCAGGCGAAAAAAATAACAGTTGAATCAGACTCTAAAATGTGGATTCAGCTTGATAATGAGTATATACAGGATACCGGCATCAGCCTGAATTTAATTAACCATGCTGTGCAGATGGTTACGTTAAAAAATTTATCTTACCCGTTAGCCACTATTCCGGCGGTTTAAGGAAGAGTTAATTATGGCAAAGAAAAAAAATGAAGGTGCAAAAACCAGGAGAATAGCCAACTTTTCTGCTGTAATAATAGTTCTTTTCCTAAGCGGCGCATATATTTTGGAAACGATGATGACCGGCACGGAAGTAAACTACTTCTTTGTTCTGCTTACCATCGTGATTTCGTTCTTCGTTGTAGTTTCCATTATCAGAAATTCCATAAATCATTTTAAAATGGCATTTAACGTTCCTCTGGCGATAATGGCGTTTTATACGACACTCATGGAATTCTGCAGATGGAATTCATCATATTACCTGCTTGTCTGTCTGGCTCTCTGCGTGATCAGCTGCATGTATTCCAGTTTTAACAGAACATTAATGTTTATAATAACTCAGAACTTAATTATCGGTTTTTTACTGTTAAGAGGCGCGTCGATCTGCGGTCCCGGCGTTTCTATTTTTACTGTATTGGTTAACTGGGCTATCTTTTTATTCAGCGGTATAATAATGCTGATAGTTACAAGGGCGGCGACTGTACAACTGGATAGAGCTCTTGAACAGCAGTCTTCATTTAATGACCTTCTGGAATCTACGGAAAATTATGTTGCCATGATAAACGAACGCAATGAAGTTATTTTTGCAAGTAAAACCATGGCGCATCTTGCCAATTCAAAAGAACCTATGCTTATCCGGGGACGCCCGTTTATCGATTTGTTTCCGGGAAAAAGCCTGAAGATATACGCAGGTAAATTATTAAGAGAAAAAGAAAATTATGCCGAGGACTGGGAATTCCAGCTTGACGGGCAGAAACGGTATTTTAAAGCTGTTTCACAAAGCCTTCAGCGGGGAAGCAGCGGGTCTCTTATCAACTTGTATGATATGACGCATCTTGCGGAACGCGATGAAATCGCCGCCATGAAAGACAGTATGAAGATCGGTCTTTTCTTTATGGATAAAAATTACATCATACAGGATCATTATTCACGTTATCTGGAAGAAATGATTTCGGAAGAAAGTCTTTTCGGAAAGTCATTTACGGATTTAATTTCTGATTCAGTTTCACATAGTGAATTGGAAGCTATACAAGATTATTTTAATATGGTAATGGAGCGATCCTACGATTTGGATATGCTTGAGGAAATAAATCCCCTCAATGAACTGCATTATGTTAACGCAAGAACCAGTGAAAGAAAAGTATTCCAGTGTACTTTCTCCACAATAGAAAGGGATCGCGGCGAAGTATTTATTCTTGTAACGGTTTACGATATTACTGTCAGAGTAGAATTACAGCAAAGACTGGCTGAAGAAGAATCCCGCAGACAGGAAGAAATGCAGTCTGTCTTTGAACTTATTCAGGTTGATCCAAATGTATTCGGCGACTTTATGGAAGACATGGAACATGAATTTGATACGATGGATAAGACATTCAAAAATGAGTCCATGTCTGCGCATGATGTGCTTGTAAAGGTATACCAGTCTGTTCATGCCGTAAAATCAAATGCGGTAATTCTTGGGTTAAATATTTTCGGAAACAAACTGCATAACCTGGAATCCAAAATCAAAAAAATGCGTGAAATGCAGGACGATGTTCCTTTCGCGGAAATGTTAAACCTGACAATGGATATCGAAAAAATATCCAAAGAGAAAGACAAATTCAGGGATATAATCGACAAACTTCAGTCATACGGCAGTACAGACGCAGGCGGCGGCGAAAAACAGAATGTCAAGGTATTGGTTGAATCTCTGGTTAAAGCCGCGACAAGGGTCGCCGGAGATTTGGAAAAACAGGTGCGGTTTTCAGCCAGTGAAGTTGATCATGAGGCGATTGATAAGGGACCAAGGCGCGAAATGAAGGAAATCCTTTTACAGCTTGTCCGCAATTCTGTCGTTCATGGGTTGGAATTGCCGGAAGATCGGCTGAAAAAAGGAAAGAGCGAATTCGGCGTTATTAAGCTTTCAATCAAGGTGACAGAAGACAAAAAATTTATTCACATGAAGCTGAGCGATGACGGCAAAGGACTGGATTACAAAAAAATCGCGCAGAGAGCGTTAGCAAATAAAATGATTAAAAAGGAAGACGCTGAAAATAAAGATTTATTAATGAAAGTGATTTTTTCGCCCGGATTCAGTACAGCGGCAACTGAAGGAATACACGGAGGCCGGGGCATCGGTTTAAATCTGGTTCGCGATCGCGTCAAAGAGATAAACGGCACCATTAAGCTGCGCTCTGAAACAGATAAGGGTACATTGTTCTTTATTACCATTCCTGTCAAAAAATAATAGTTTTTGTTCTAAATAGAAAGCCCCGCTCCTACAGCAGTTGTGTATTCGGCATATTCAGGATATATAAATTCAATTCCGTACATGGAGGATATGTCTGTCAGCACTTTTCGCCCCGACATATTTTTGCTGCCGTTTCCTGTAACAATTACGCGCTCTGTATTTTTTGCCCTCGCGGCAAAAACAGAAAGCACCCCGATTACCTGATATACCATGTTTATAATTGCAAGCGCAATGTCAGGCGGGCTTGCGGAGTCCAGCATTTTCCCGAAATTGGAAGCTGTGCTATCACCGTTTAAAAAACTTATGCTTGTGTCCGTAATATCGCCGAGCAAAAGATCGACATGGTTTAGTTTACCTGTTTTTGCCAGTTCCAGAATATCGCCGAATACGGCAGTGGGCAATAGCTTCTTTGCAAGTCCAAGAATTGTTCCGCCGCCTACGCCCGAACCGCCGAAGTGGATGATCCCTTTGTCTCCGGCTTCTATAATTACTGTTCCGGTTCCGATATTTGTAATTATAATGTTGTTTAAACCGGAGAGAAACATTCCGCCTACGCCGATAGCCTCGATTTCGTTTACTCTCTTTGTCGGGATGCCGAAAATATCATCTTTGATTTTTGTAGCGCCTGCTCCGGTGATGGCTATTCTTTCGACTGTTCTTATATTTATGCCATTTTCAAGAATAATCTTCCCGAAAGCGCCTGTAGCCGCAGTAACAGCGTCTGACGCTCTTGTTTTTATTTTTCTTGTTAATTTTCCTTTTTCAATTGAAACAGCTTTTGTTGTAGTGCTGCCGATATCAATTCCTATTATCATTTTTTTCTCCCTCTTCATCCCTGAATTGATCTGATATTCTGAGAAATATTTCAATAAGAACAGGATCAAATTGCTTTCCGCTCTGCTCTTTAATTATTTCAACCGCTTCTTCATGAGTATATGCTTTCTTGTACGGCCGGACCGAAACAAGCGCGTCGTAAACATCGGCAATTGCCATAACACGTCCCAAAAGGGGGATTTCATTTTCCTTTAAACCGTGAGGATAACCTGTGCCATTCCACCATTCATGATGGCTGGCAGCAAAAATTTTCGCGAATTTCAGGAACTCGGTTTCTCTTGTTAAGATTTCAATCTTTTCTACTATTTGCTTTCCCATATTGGTGTGAACTTTCATATCTTCAAATTCTTCGCTGCTTAGTTTTCCCGGTTTTCTTAGAATGTTGTCGCTTATGAATATTTTACCGACATCATGCAGCTGACAGCATTGAACAAGCATTTCAATATCCCAGTCTCCCGATTCTTCAGGATAAATATGGTTTTTTTGGATCTCATTCAGGAGGATTTTTATTCCTTTTTGCGTTCGTTCTATATGCCTGCCTGTTATATCGTCACGGTATTCTACAAGTTCAGCCATTGTTTTTAAAAGCGAATTTTGAAGCATCAGAAGACTTTGGGTTTTCTCGTCAACCATTTTTTGTAAATTGTTATTGAAGTATTTTAAATCGGCGGCCTGCTGTTCAAGGGTTTTTTTCTGTTCCTCAACCAGCATGTGTACTTCAATGCGTTTCAGGAACAATACCGGCTGAATTGGTTTTGTGATGTAATCTATCGCGCCCAGAGAAAACCCTTTAAGTTCATCGTCGAGTTCTGTCCGGCCTGTAAGAAAAATCACAGGAATGTTTCTGGTTTCCTGTTTTGATTTTAAGACATTGATTGTCTGATAACCGTCAATTTCCGGCATATTGATGTCAAGAAGAATTAATGAAGGAATATTATGTTCCAGAAGACTGAAAAGTTTTTCTGCGGACGGCGCTGTCGCAACTGTGTATTTTTCCGAAAGAACATTTTTGCAGATACGGAGATTAGCAGGATTGTCATCTACAATAATAACTAATGCCTTTTCACTTTCCATAAATACCATTCCTGTTAATTTGGGCTTTTTCAAAACTTCTGAACCTTCGGTTCACAGGTTCGCGTTTTTAAAAAAGCTCAATTATGTAAAAATTCCTGTATCCGGCTTATAGCCCTTTCGAATTCTGTTATTAAAATGTCATCAGAAATTTTTTCCGCCAGTTCTTTTGTCTTTGCGTCAAGCAGGTGTTGATTAATTTCGTTTAAAATTCGTTCAATGCCTTCTGTTTTTTGGGATTTTAACGCTTTTTTAAGATCGTGCAGCAATTGAGTAACCGAATCGCCGCTGTGCGAATCTGTATGCTCGCCGTCTGAGTTATATTTATCCAAAACGGCTTTTATCCCCTCTGTCAATTTGATAAGCTGTTCCCCAAAACTATTCAAATTATCCCTGATAAAGGCAAGATTTCCGTTTCTGCCTGCAAGTTCAAGCAGCGCTGCTTTGGATGATATTTCATCCGCGCCGATAGAAGCGGATGCGCTTTTTAAGGCATGAATATTAATTATAAAAGCGGATATGTTATTCTCTTCAAAGGTTCTTTTCAGGGTGTTTAACCGTTCCTGCGCATCCATAAGGTAAATTGAAATTACCATAAAGTAACCTTCTTCTGTTCCGCCTGTCATGCTGATGCCTTTCCGTATATTTACGCCGTTTATTTCCGGCAATTGCTCAATTGTTTTATTTGTTGTTTCTTTTCCTGTTCCGCGTTTCCTTTTTTCTTTTGGTATCCAGCGGTTGAGTATATCATCGAGTTTTGTTATATCGATAGGCTTGGCAAGAAAGTCATTTAAGCCTTTTTCGACAAACATTTCACGCACTCCGGATACTGCATTTGCCGTTAACGCAATAATTGGAACCTGAGTATAACTTGCGTCATCAATCATTTGTTCTCTTTCCCATTCGCGAATACAGGTTGTTGTTTCAATGCCGTCCATTTCCGGCATCATGTGATCCATGAATATTATGTCATACTTATTGTCTTTCACAAGCTCTATTGCCGCAGTTCCGTTAAGGCAAGTATCCACTTTTGTACGGTAGGGAGCCAAAAGACCTTCAGCTACTTTTAAATTGGTGGAAATATCATCCACAACCAGTATCTTTGCGCCCGGGAATGTGTACCTGATGATTCCGGAAACGCTTGAATTATCCGAATAAACCCGTATGTCTTCATTTCCGTTAAGAATATTTGCAATTGACAATGACTGCACAGGCAGTGATACAAAACGCACATTTGGAATATATGCTTCTGTACCCCATTCTACCATCAATGCCAGCGGAGGTTTTACTCCTCCGGGAAAGGCTGAAGATTTTATGTTCATTACTTCCAGAATTTTTTTGTGCAGACCGTAACCTGAAAGCACAAGCGACCATTCTTCCCTGAAAAGCGCCCTTGAAAAATCTTCCAAAGTTGCTGTCATTTTATACGGAACGCACATATTTTCCAGAGACCAGCAGACCGATCTTGCATAGACAACTCTGCCCTCATAGATCAGCACTTTTTTATTTTCTGCGTTGTTTACGTTTGCAAAAGGTTCAGGAGAATCTATACCCTGCGGAATGACTGCCGAAAATACGCTGCCTTTGCCGTATTCGCTTTCCATTTCTATCCAGCCGTTCATGAGCGCGCACAGTCTTTTGGTAATCGCAAGTCCAAGTCCTGTACCTTCAATGTTCCGGTTCCTCTTTAAATCCACCTGGACAAATTCACTGAAGAGCTTTTTTTGATCCTCAATCGTAATGCCTTTGCCTGTGTCTGCAACTGTAAATTTCAGCATGACGCTGTTTTCACTGCGTTCCTGCACCAAAATGGATAAGCTGATGTGACCTCTTTCCGTAAATTTGACCGCATTAGACAATAGGTTAAGCAGTATCTGGCGCATTCTTGCTTCATCACCTATCAGGCTGTTTGGTATTTTGCTGTCAATGTTTGTATAAAACCGGATGGGTTTTTCCTTCAGCCGCATACGGATTATATTCACTGTGTCGTTGATAAGAGACGCAAGCAGATATCTGACAGGAGTGATCTCCATTTTTCCCGCTTCAATTTTTGAGAAATCCAGAATGTCATTTATAATTGAGATGAGATTATTTCCCGCCTGTTTTATATCCTGCGCGTACACCCTTGCTTCTTCTGAAAGTTCGGTGCGCAGAAGAAGTTCCGCCATTCCTGTTATCGCGTTCATTGGCGTGCGGATTTCGTGGCTCATGGTCGCAAGGAAGCTGCTCTTGGTATTGTTTGCCGTTTCTGCTTCTTCCCGTAATTCTACAAGCTGGCGGTTCTGCGCTCTTATTTCATCCGCGATTTTAAAAACATATTCCCCGGTTTTCTCTACGTTGTTCTGGTAAACGACAAGCATCCTTTCAATATCTTTTTTGGATATATCCGACTGCTCTATCATTGTCCCAATGTTTTTTCTGACGGCTTCATGGTTTGCGATGGCTGTTTCTCCTGACAGTAAACCCGCAGTTTCCGCATCAATGCTTCCTTTCAGGTAAGAGATAGTTATGTTCAAAAGTTCGCTTCGGCTGACAATGTCAAAAACAAGGGATTTTAGTTTACTGTCGGTGTAATAAAAAAGACGTTTTGCCTTAAACGGATCCGCCATTCCTGTTTCCGGAAGATTCCCGAAAAACACAGCGGTTAAAGTCTGATTGTGATGGGTAAATAATTCTTCACCGTAGGTATTAAAACCAATCATCGGATGCTTGTTAAAAATATTATTAAATTCGTCAATTTTATTATATTCAATAAGTTCCAAATAACGCTGTATGCAGTTGAAAATAAGACATCCCTGTATTCCTGGAAGAAACTGCGCAACCTTGGAAATGCTTTTTTGGGTATGAGCGATTATATCTCCCTGCTGAAGCAGGTATACTTTGGTGCCTGCCTCTATATAGCAGTAAAATTGAAGCCCTGTTCCGTTTACAACGACATTAGGGCTTCGGATATAAATGCTTTTTCCAAGTATAAGCCCCAGCGGATTTTTTGCAAAAACTTCCGCAGTAAGATCTTTTACGTTATTTACTCCAACCTGCCGGGCGTAAAATTCCGCCGCAGGTTCGCCGTTAATTTCCCATGCAATTCGCTGCATGATTTCTACTCTTGTAATTGTAAAATTTTTTTCCGTCGGAATGTAATGCACATAATGATTAAAGAAAAAAGGTATTTTCATCTTCAGTATGACGGCGGCTAACCCATCTGTTGAAAGATTATTATTTACCGCGATAAATGTTTCCGAGAAAGTCATTTCATCCGCGGCAGCTCCTCCAACAAAAGCCATGTTAAGCCCCTGTTCCATTGTGAATTCTTTCATAATCAATTCACCCAAACAGAGTCCGTCAAAGAAAATCAATCCAAGGTATTCATCAGGATTTATTTTTTCTCCAAGAGTTTTTTCTTTTAAGTCCTCGATTGCGGCATGGGCGGCGGCAATGGGATTTTTCTTTACGCCTTCCTGAAAAGAAACAAAAGCATGCTCCACCTCATCAGATGAGAGGGACATTAAGGTTATGCCTGTTTTTATAGCTCCCATACTGGACCAGCCGCCGTACATTGAAGCGCCGATACAGACTGCATTCGGGAAAACCTCTGAAAGAGCTTTATGCGGGTTATTTTCCTTTAGTGATGTTGAGAAAAAATAAATAACAGTCTTTACATCAGACTGTCCTATTTCTTCGGTGATTTTATTTATATCCCATTCCCGCAATGACGTTACTTTTATAGACATTACTTATTATTCTCCTTAACCTGACATAATCTTCTGTACAAGCCATCCTCTTCCATCAATTCGTCATGGCTGCCTGATTGAACAATACGTCCCTTTTCAAATACATAAATAACATCCGCGTTACGAATAGTTGTAAGGCGGTGCGCAATGGTCACAATTGTACGGGTTCCCGCTATTTCATTGATCGCCTGTTGAATTTGCTCTTCTGTATGGACATCCACAGAGGCTGTCGCTTCATCAAGAACAAGAACCGGAGACTGACAAAGTACGGCGCGGGCAATGGCGACACGCTGTTTCTGACCTCCCGACAGTTTGACTCCGCGCTCGCCTATTTGAGTCTGATATTTGTCCGGCATCTGCATTATATCATCATGTATTCTTGCAGTGCGGGCGGCTTTTACAATTTCTTCAAATGTAGTGTCCGGTTTTGCGAACGCAATATTTTCTTCTATGGTTCCGTTAAATAAAAAGGTATCCTGTAAAACCAGAGATATATTCCGGCGCAGGCTTTCCAGCGTTATATCCTTAAGATCGCGTCCGTCAAGGCAGACCCTTCCGCTTGCAGGATCATAAAACCTTGAAATAAGCTGGCTTAGCGTTGTTTTTCCGACCCCGGTTGCCCCGACAAACGCGACCATTTGCCCAGGTTTTATTTCAAATGATACGTCTTCAAGGACTGTAACATCCTTGATGTAGGAAAAACATACATTTTCAAACGAAATACGTCCCTCGGCTTTTCCAATGGGCTTAGCATTGGGAGTGTTGGTGATGCTATTTGGCGCGTCCAGAATTTCGATAACACGTTCCGCGCCGGCAAGCGCATGCTGAGCGGATTCCATAAGCTGGGCAAGACCTGTAATCGGCGCGTAAAAAAGCGCGAGGTAGAGCAGGAAGCCGACAACATCAGTTACCGAGAGCTGGCTTTGCAGCGCCAAAAATCCGCCGAAACCGACAACGATAACGCCGCCGAGAGAAGTCATAAATTCTACGCTTGGATGAAAAATCGCATTCAGTTTTAACGCGCGGAGCATATTGCGCGTAAAATCTTCGCCTTTGTTTAATACTTTTTGCGATGCGGAAGACTGCCTGCTGAAAGCCTGTATTTCCTGTATGCCGGAAAAATTATCCTGTAACTGCGCAGACAGCTCTCCCTGTGATTTTTGCATCTTCTGAAAGTTTGGACGGACTTTATGGCTGAAAATCCATCCTGACAGCAGAATGAAAGGAATTGGGATGCAGGTAATGAGGGCAAGCTGCGCATTTATGTTGAAAAGGATTATTGTCACTCCGGCGAGGGTTATAAAATTTATAATGATATCCGGAGTAATATGAGCGTAAATCAATTCAAATGTGGCGACATCATTCATTACGCGGCTTAGAAGTTCGCCGGTTTGTTTATTATGAAAAAAATCCATGGAAAACGACTGGATTGCGTCATAAACCTTCATGCGCAGTTCAAGCACCAGGCGCCACGCCGCCCTGTGCGAACAGTAATTGCTTAAAAAACGGAACAAAATGCGCAGCAGAAACAGTGAAAATAATCCGCCCGCCATCCAAAGAACAGTGATGAATTTTTCCTGTGTCATGCCCTCGGCAACAAGCCCTGTCATGGTCGCCATTATCCGCGGAGCGATTAAATTAACTGCAGTTAACGACAAAGTGCCGAATATTGATAATAAAAGCCAGCCTTTGTATCTGACAGCTTCTTTTGCAATACGCCACAATGTATTCATAGATTTACCGCCGTGGTTTTACCATGTATGCTGTCTGCCGAATGCGTCGCGAAATACAAGATTGCCCTCGTCGTCACGCTGCGCATCGCCGCGCTCAATACCGCGCCTGCGGGTAAAATAATTGAATGCGGCTTCCGCGGACATTTCTGCGGAAATTACTGTCAGGCATGGATCGAACGCGCGGATTGAGTAGCCTTTCGGCGCAAGCACATTGCGGGTAATCTGCAGAAAATTATGCAATGCGGCTTTTGCCATTTTATAACCATATCCGTCTGTCCCCTGTGTTTCGTTTATGCTTGCTTCCGCCGATGTAAGGAAGCAAATCCGCTTATTTTCACCCGCTTCCAGCAGAGGAAAAAACGCTTCCAGCATTGACATAGGACGGGTTACATTTGCATCATATAATTCTTTTATAACCTGTTCGTTCAAACAGCTGCGCACATTAAAATTATCCTGCGGATTGCGTCCATCGCTTGCATCAATATAGATATCAATAAATTTTTCTTCTTTTTGAAGAGCGGCTGCGGCTTCTTTTATATCTGCGGGGAGCAAAGAAACGCCGTCAATTTGTTTTTCGCTTATTGCATAGACCTTATAATTTTCCCGTACAAAAGCACAGGCTAATTTTCTGTCGAATTCTTTTTCCAATCCTGTAATCAGTACTATTTTCATTGTTTCCCCTGTTAAAAAGGCCATTCCTGACCCATGTAGTCGTACATCACAAGCCTGTGTTCGTCTTTTAACGGCGTTTCAAAATATCCTGCGGCATGGGCAGCAGTCTGCGCCGGATCATAAGCTGCAAATTCAGAGAGAGAGCCGTCCGGCATCTGCCGCTTCATCCAGCCCGGATGAAACAGCCGGAAGGTGTAGCCCTGAGGGAACAGCAGGTTATACATCAGGCGGACAGCCATGTTTAATGAACTTTTACTCATTGGATAGGGATAACTGCTTCCGGCGCGGTGCTTCATAAGCGATATACATGAAACTTCGGAAGAAACAAAACAAAGGCGTTTAATGCCGCCTTTATCAAGAAGCGGAAGAAAAATTTCTGTTAACCGCGCAGGACCAAGCGCATTAACGCAAAAACTGTTCCAGGGCGCCTGCAAATCCATGGGCGGTTCATCTATGCTGCATTGAACCTGTCCCATCAGCGCCGCATTGGAGATAAGCATATCAAGAGAATCCGTTTTCTCTGCAATAAAGCAGTGCGCTTTTTTGATTGATTCTATGCTGCTGACGTCCAGCGGTATAACATGTAAATTTTGATTTTTCTCCTGTTCCTGTTCAATCAGATTGTAATCCTGAAGAAATTTTCCGCCGAAAACTGTCCAGCCGCGTGAAAGAAATTCCCTGCATAGCGATAAACCGAACCCGCGGTCAGCTCCTGAAATCAATACGTTTGGCATATAGTCAGTATAACTCAATATGGTTAACGGCACAATCAAAAGCTTAAAACCGGTCTAAAGATCTGCGTAACAAACATTCCGTCCTCAAACAGAAATCTTATATAGAGTTCATTATTCAGTTTATTCCGTTCCCATAATCCGTCTTTTTGCAGTTCAATTGCCATATCAAGCCAATCTTCTTTTTTCAACGCCGCGTTGTCCCGGCACTGCATAAAAATGTATTCCCCTTGCGGCATTAACAGAGCTTCAATTTCTGTAACGGAAGCTGTTTCTGTATGCTGCCGGGAGCCTGTAAAAATAATGTACCCAAGCAATGAGCTTTTTTCCGGTAAAATACTGCAGCATTCCTTCGGATCCAGCTTAAAAAAAAGCAAAAATTCTTCGTTTTTTTGAATTTCTGAAGGTAATTCCTCTATTTTTTCATATATTAGCGGAGAATTCAGCGTTAAATTTGTTAAACCGGTAAATTCCATATAAATCTAATCTTACCTCTTTTTATGTAAAGATTCTTCCAATACCAATTGACACAATCTGATTTGTCTCTCATAATATAGTATATGGCGGATGATGTTTTCCTCAATGATGCCAATTTTGAGCTGTATCGCTCTCTGATATACGCAGAAAGCGGCATAACATTCACACCAACCAATAGGTCAATATTGGAAAGCAGGCTAAAGGAGCGTCTTCGTGAAAAAGGCGTCGCTTCTGTAGCAACCTACTTTGAAACAATTAAAAGTGACAAAGAAGAGCTAAAGGGATTTCTGGACTCAATTACAACCAATTTGACACGGTTCTTCAGAAATCAGGCGCATTTTGACGCGCTGGAAAAGTTTGTTATTCCCGAAGTCATGGCGCTTAAAAAGACTCCCGGCACAATAAGGCTTTGGAGCGCCGGTTGTTCCACAGGCGAGGAACCGTACACCATTTCCATGTTATTAAACGAGATACTTCCCAAATCCTGGAATTATGAAATACTTGCCAGCGATATTTCTCTTAAGTGCCTGATGACCGCCAAAGAAGGTTTTTATTCTGATAGCCGGATTGTCGGGATTCCGGATAATTATCTTGCTAAGTATTTTGATAAAGTTGACGGCGGTTATAAGATTCATTCCGATATTCATTCAAAAATCAGATTTGACTACCATAACCTGAAAAACGATTCACAGCAAAGGAATTTGGACATTGTTTTCTGCCGGAATGTTATCATCTATTTTGATGAAGTGGCTCAGACAGCTGTTATTAACCGTTTTTGGGATTCTATGGCTTCAAAGTCCTTTCTGTTTATTGGTCATTCCGAGTCTTTATTTGGAATGAATACAAAATTTGAATTCCTAAAAACTGAATGGGCGACTCTGTATAAGAAAAATCTTTAGGAGAGACAAGTGGCAGATGAAATACAGGTTCTAATTGTTGACGACTCGGCGCTTATGCGTAACCTCATAGGCCGCATGATTGAAGATACGCCCGGACTGGTAGTAGCCGAGAAGGCAATGAACGGAGTGTTTGCTCTGCAAAAAATTCCCCGTGTTAATCCAGATGTTATTTGCTTGGATCTTGAAATGCCGGAAATGAACGGAGTTGAGTTTTTAAAGAAACGTAAAGAGCTTGGGATTGATATCCCTGTAGTTATACTTTCTTCCATTGCTGCCAAAGGCGCTAAAATCACCATGGAAGCTCTGTCTCTGGGCGCAAGTGATTTTATTCAGAAACCATCAGGATCGATATCCGAAGATATTCATGTAGTTAAAAATACCCTGATGAGTATGCTTCTGGGTTATGGAGGAGCTTACCGCAAATCGAAGGGAAAGAAAGTTCTTGCGCCTTCTGAATATCAGCCTAAAACGCCTTCTGAAAAAAGTTCAGATATTGCTATCCATTTCAAACTGGCAACTGCCGCGCCTGTTGCTCCCACTCAGCCTCCAACACGGGTGCGTTATCCCGCTAAAACGGAAATTATTGCCATAGGAATCAGTACAGGCGGTCCTGATGCGCTAAGAGTAGTATTTTCCAAGCTGGATGCCGATCTCCAGGTTCCGATTGTTGTAGTGCAGCATATGCCGGCTGGTTTTACAAATGAATTTGCAAAGAGTCTTGATCGTATATGCCCTCTGGATGTCAAGGAAGCTGAAGACGGCGATCTCGTCCAGCCCGGCAGAATTCTTATTGCTCAGGGAAATAAACATTTGGAAGTAGAAAAAAAAGGCGGAAATGTAGTAGCTCATCTTTCCGATGCACCCCTTGTTTCCGGACACAGACCATCTGCGGATGTGCTTTTTGCGTCTGTCGCAATGCTTTATCAAAATCACACGCTTGGCGTTATCATGACAGGTATGGGACGGGACGGAGCGCAGCATCTTGGAACCATTTTTAAAGAAGGCGGAATGACACTGGGTCAGGATGAAGCCAGCGCAGTTGTTTACGGAATGCCCCGCGTTGCTTATGAAATGGGTCATGTTATGGAACAGGTTTCCCTTGAAAACATGGGTCGCCGTATCTGCGAAGTGGCAAAAGCCGCACGGTAGTTTAAGCTTCCAATGCCGCAGGTAACGCTGTAATCTCAGGCTGAGCGGCGGATTTTTACTGTTTTCAACCTCTATTCAATATTAATTATTATGTGTTAGAATTCGAATATGAGAGTTATAGGAACCAGGGCGTTTGGCTTACGAACGCCGATTATTCGTGAATCTGACGATCTTGTGGCTGTGGTCTGTCAAGCTGTTAAAGACTCAATTGAACATGAAAATATCCGCATAAATGACGGTGATATTGTTGGTGTCACCGAAGCTGTAGTAGCGCGTTCACAGGGAAATTACGCCACAATGGACCAAATTGCCGCTGATGTGAAGGCTCAGTTCGGCGGCGGGCATATAGGCGTTGTTTTTCCCATTTTGAGCAGGAACCGTTTTGCCATGCTTTTAAAAGGTATTGCGCGCGGAGCGGAAAAAATTACCATTATGCTGAGTTATCCGGGGGATGAAGTCGGCAATCAGCTTATTACCTGGGATGATGTGGATGATAAAAAATTAAATCCATATTCAGATTGTTTAAGTGAAGCTGAATTCAGGAAACATTTCGGCAATGAGATCAAGCACAGATTTACCGGAATTGATTATATTTCATATTACAAATCGCTTGGTTCAAATATCGACATTGTTTTATGCGCTGATCCAAAGCGTATTCTTGATTATACCGATCAGGTTATTGCCGCCGATATTCACACCAGATCAAGAACAAAACGCGCATTACGCGCGGCGGGAGCGAAAAAAGTAATAGGTCTTGATGATATTCTTAAAAAATCCGTTAATGGCAGCGGTTATAATGAACTTTACGGGTTGCTTGGTTCGAATAAAGCTACAGAGGAAAGAGTCAAGCTTTTTCCCCGTTCATGCGATGCCTTTGTTCAGAGAATGCAGCAGGCATTAAAAGAACTAAGCGGTAAAACTGTAGAAGTGCTTGTATACGGAGACGGCGGATTTAAAGACCCTGTCGGCGGTATTTGGGAGCTGGCAGACCCTGTTGTTTCTCCTGCTTTCTCATCAGGTTTAACCGGAACTCCCAATGAATTAAAATTAAAATATCTTGCGGATAATAATTTTGCAGACCTCTCCAAAGAGGAAGCGCGTAAAGCAATTGAAAAAGCAATACAGGCAAAAGCTGGAGTTGATCAGATGGGTAAAATGGAGTCCGAAGGGACTACACCGAGACAAATCACCGATCTTCTCGGCAGCCTCTGCGATTTAATCAGCGGTTCCGGCGATAAAGGAACACCAGTTGTTTTAATTCAAGGGTATTTTGACAATTATGCCTCTTAAAGGGCTGTATGAATAAAATTTTAATTCTTGATTTCGGAAGTCAGACAACTCAATTAATAGGCCGGCGTATACGTGATTTAGGCGCGTATACGGATATTGTTTCAGGTGATGCGGAACTGACGGAAGAAATTCTTACTTCCGGAGTAAAAGGAATTATTTTATCCGGTTCCCCTGAATCGGTGTACGGGGCGGGAGCGGCGCCTGATAAAAAAATCTATGATTGCGGACTACCTCTGTTGGGAATTTGTTACGGTTTACATCGTATGATTCATGATATGGGCGGAAAAGTTGAACACTTGCCGGATACTGAGTATGGCCGCATCAATGTAATTATGACAAACAACGCTGAAAAATGCGAAAAGACAAATATTTTTTTAAAAGGGTTTAAATCTTCCTTTACCGCGTGGATGAGTCACGGGGATACGCTGACGCAGCTTCCGCCGGGGTTCGTAGAAGCCGGAAAAAGCGGCACCGGTTATCCGGCTGTGGTGGCTCACGAGAAAAACCCGTGGTTTGGGCTTCAGTTTCATCCTGAAGTAACTCACTGCGAAGGCGGGGATGATATTCTTGGCAGTTTTGTTTTCGGCGTGTGCGGATGCGGCAAGGGCTGGAGCATGGAGCATTATGCTGAAGAATTGAGCCGGTCGTTAAAGGAGCGCGCAGGAGAGAATCCCGTATTGCTGCTGATCTCAGGAGGCGTTGATTCCACCGTTGCAGGGGCGGCTTTGCTAAAGACTCTTAATCCGGGACAAGTTCACCTGATGTACATGGATACCGGGCTGATGCGCAGGAACGAAACGGAAATTGTCCGCGTCAGTCTTGAAAAACTCGGAGCAAAAAATTTGCACATAATTATGTGCGAAAATGAATTCCTCTCTGCGCTGAAAGGCAAAGAAGAGCCGGAAGAAAAACGCAGAATAATCGGCGATTTGTTTATAACAATACAGGAACGCGAAGTTGCGCGTCTTGGATTGCCTGATAATTATTTTCTTGCGCAGGGCACTTTGTATACCGATTTAATCGAAAGCGGACAGGGTGTCGGAAAAAAAGCTCATGTCATAAAAACCCATCACAATGTGGCAAGCCCTATGGTAGACGCAAAACGCAAAGCGGGAAGAATCATAGAACCCCTTGATTGTCTCTACAAAGACGAGGTGCGCAAACTGGGACGCTATCTCGGCGTTAATGAAGATATTGTCTGCCGTCATCCGTTTCCGGGTCCGGGTCTTGGCGTCAGGATACTAGGAGAGGTAACAAAAGAAAAATGCGATATTCTGCGCGAAGCTGACGCAATTTTTATTGATGAACTGAAAAACCGCCGCAGTCCGTCCGGTAAAAGCCTCTACGATGAAATCTGGCAGGCATTTGCGGTGCTTCTGCCCATCCGCTCGGTAGGCGTTGCAGGAGATTCGCGGAAATACGGCTGGGTTCTTGCGTTACGCGCAATTACAAGCGCGGACGGAATGACTGCCGATGTATACCCGTTTGAAACCCGCGATCTTCTGGAAATATCAACCCGGATTACAAATTCGGTAAAAGAAATAGGACGGGTAACTTATGATATTTCAAGTAAACCTCCTGCTACTATTGAGTGGGAGTAAGTTGAAAAACATCTGTAGGTTTCTGATTTTTATTTTTTTCCTGTTAATTACAAGTTCTCTTTTTACAGCCTGTATGTCAAAGTCGTCATCTGCAGAATCAGATCCGAATGTAACAATAACCATAGATACCAATACCAGGTACCAGTATGTGCGGGGCTTCGGCGGAATGGATGTCGGCTGGGGAAATTTTCCCGAGGCAAAAGTCCGTGATACCGAATTAATGTATAACCCTGATACCGGATTGGGTTTGAATATTTTACGGATTATGATAATGCCCTGGAATACAGATATTAATGAAACTATGGAAGCCCTTATTGACGGCGACAGACCGGATTATTATGAGAATGTAAAAATAGTAAATAAATACGGCGGTTATGTTTTAGCAAGCCCATGGAGTCCTCCGAAAGAATGGAAAAACAATAATTCTACGCATGGCAGCGGCAGGCTGCTTCCTCGGTATTACCGGGAATATGCCGGTTATTTAAGAGATTTTGCTTTAAATATGTATAAAAACGGCGCGCCGATTTATGCGGTTTCCATTCAGAACGAACCTAATTATGACGCCGATTATGACGGCTGTTTATGGTCGTCCGCCGAAATGAGAGATTTCTTCTTGCAGACAGGACGTTTCACGGACGGCGTAAAAGGCTTTGGCGGAGGGGGGGAGATTGATTCTGTCCGCACAATGAACGGCGAGACGGCGAATAATGTTCATATTAATGACGATGCGCTGAATAATCCGGCGTCAAGGGCTGTGATTGATATTATCGGCCGCCATACTTACGGAGACAGACGGAACCGTTATGCGCTGGCTCTTGATCATCCAACGGATCCAAAAGAAGTCTGGATGACCGAACATAATATCAACAGCGGAAACGCCAGCGGGTATCCAAACGATTCAACATGGAACTATGTATGGAAGCTGCTGAATGATATTGATCTGAGCATCAGGCTGAATGATGAAAGCGCGTTTATTTGGTGGGCGGCGAAACGTTTTTACAGCTTTATCGGCGACGGTCATTGGGGCACTGTTGAAGGAGAAATTCTTCCGCGCGGATATGCCGTTTCGCATTATGCGAAATTCGCGAAAGGGACTTACCGCGCAGCTCTTTCCGCCGCCGGACGGACAGGAGACGGCGCGAATATTTCTGTCCGCAATTTTAACAGCACCATGGATAATATTGACGGTATCTCGGCAAGAGCGACAGCTTTTGTGTCGCCTGACGGTAATTCGATCAGCCTTGTAATGTTTACTCCTGTTTTTATAAGCGGTTCAGGCGGAGTGGATATGGGAACCGTAAAAATACAACTGCCCGAAGATTTTAAAATTCGGGAAGCTGCCGCCATGCGATCAAGCCGGAATAATTATGCAATATGGGAAGAAGTAGATGTTTCCGCAGATAGAAACTCGGCTCTTGTAAAGCTTCCCAAAGGTCATATCCTTTCAGTCAGATTTTCAAGATGAGTGAGCAAGAGGTAGGTATATGAGTATATTGGAACTTGTATTAATTGCCTTTGGGCTGTCAATGGACGCTTTTGCAGTATCAATTACGCTTGGTTTATCAGTTGAAAAACCAAAAAAAATCGAGATCATGATTCCGGGAATATATTTTGGTTTTTTTCAGGCGTTAATGCCGACAATTGGTTTTTTTGCGGGGTTTTATTTTACAAATATAGCGGCAAATTTTGAACATTGGATAGCGTTTATTCTGCTTGGTTTAATCGGCGGAAAAATGATAAAAGACAGTTTATCAAAAGATGAAAAAGAAAATGATGGAAAAGAAAATGTTTTTAGGTTCACGAAAATGCTGATTTTGGCAATTGCGACAAGCATAGACGCATTAGCGGTAGGGGTAACGCTTGCAATTTATAAAGTAAATATATTAATGGCAGCAATTATAATTGGCTTAATCACATTTTTTATATCTATGTGCGGGGTGAAAATCGGAAATATATTCGGAAATAAATTTAAATCAAAAGCAGAATTTATCGGCGGAACTGTTCTTGTAGTATTGGGAATAAAATTTGTTGTGGAGCATTTTATTAATAGAATCTGATATTACAAAATTTCAGGTAAAAATCGCCTTTTGAATAAACCTGAAGGCATGTATTTCATTTTTTAATTGTAATGAAATATTTAAATTATCATAAACGCATTGTCATTCTTTATGATTAATGACACCATTATCTTCAATTATCAATGATTCTCCGTGTTTTTCTGGTATTATTATTTTCACATTAGTTGCACCTGCATCCCATGCGTTAGCCACTAATTCAATCAATGCAACTTCTGGTTGAGAAACAAGCATTCCTTGAGATCTAACAATATAATCTTCTTCAAAAAGAGTACCTTGTGTCATATTATTCACCTCCACTCCACCTTCAGCAATCCCTCAATAATCTCAACAGTCTTAACATCTAACGTAACCATTTATAAAAACAAGTCAATAATATATCGAAAATTTTCATGCTCACTAGCCTTATTGTTACGAGTATTCCTAATACTACCTTCTTTATGTGTAATTGCAATATTAACAGTATTAGTGATTTGCATTTTTAT
>Ga0209755_10001338_pt1 | contig 39079 bp, 29 predicted proteins | sample TergutCo191P1_FD_187301 | JGI IMG/M metagenome (GOLD analysis project Ga0209755, IMG submission 187301) | Cornitermes sp. P1 segment gut microbial communities from Petit-Saut dam, French Guiana - Co191P1 (SPAdes) (version 2) | ecosystem: Host-associated > Arthropoda: Insects > Digestive system... | reverse complement strand
TTCGGGGGGAGAGGGAACTTTTCAAAGTTCCCTCTCCCCCCGAGAACTTAACATCATCCGTCTTTTCGTATTACACACCACACGCGCAGTTGCAATGGGATTGCTTACGGGCACAGGTGAAACGTGTCGGATTAATTTGGTGTATGTCCCGCCGGAGTTTCGGGGTAGGGGATACGGGCGCGTGTTGGTGGGCGCGCTTGCGAAGAAGATACGCGAAGACGGGCAGATGCCTGTGCTGTATACGGATGTGGGAAATGCGGCGGCGAACGGGCTTTATACCGCGCTGGGATTTAGGGCTGCGGGGCGGCTTTTGGAGGTAGGATTTTAGGACGTGTTTAATTTCTGATATCATGTCGAAACAAATTTTTTGGAATTTGTTGGAAAATGCGAACGAAAGTTATTGCAAAGATATTAAATAACTGTTACAATTTACCACGAAATGATTACAAGGATATTTTAGATGTCCTTTTTTCATGTGAAAATTTCACAGAATTTGAAGGGAGCTTTCTATGAAAAGCATCAAGGCGATTCTAGTTTTGACACTCGCTGTCATCGCGGTAATTGTCTTTCCGCTGGGCGTGATTAATTTCATCGCGGCGGAATCTGCATTAACACAGGTAGTTTGGCACGATGGGAACGAAACCCACGAATTTCTTGTAGGGGCGGATACCGTCGGGGGCTTTCTGCATGAAGCGGGCATCTCAACAGGCACTGCTGACCGTTTAAGCCACGCACCCGATGCGTTGTTGTGGGACGGAATTGAAATTACAATTGAAAGAGAAATTGAGTACTATGTACAATTGGATGGCGAAGTGCCGACACGTCGCGTATCGCCGCCCGGCACAACTATTGCAGAGGTACACAGGCAACTGCAACAAGAAACATCCACCCCGCTGGTTTTTGACGGCGATATGTACGCAGTCGTTCAAAACGGCGACAATTTAAGCTTTGGCTCTTGGCGCACACGATACGAGTTGGAGCTGATTCCTCTGCCTTACGAAACTATTTTAAACCATACCAACTCCGTAAGTCGCGGGCGCGAGCATCTTCGCGTAGTGGGTGAATACGGCGAAAAAGCCATAACCACCTCCGTTTTGTACATTGCCGGCGTGGAAGACCGCCGCGAAATAAGAAGCACCGAAATCTTGGCAGAGCCTATCAACGCGATTCTTGATATTGGGACGGGCTGGCTTGGCGCACTTGCCGATGTAAACGCGCCCGATTTCCACTATGTACGCCGCGTTCGTATGGAGGCAACCGCCTACACCGCAGGTTATTGCTGCACAGGCAAACACCCCGACGACCCATGGTACGGCATAACCGCAAGCGGTCGCCGCGTTGAACACGGCATAGTTGCCGTTGACCGCAACATAATCCCCCTTGGCACTCGCCTTTACGTAGAAAACTACGGCTTTGCAATTGCCGCCGATGTTGGCGGTGCAATTCGCGGCTACAAAATCGACCTTTTCATGTACGACCTTGCCGACGCACTTCGCTTCGGCCGCAGACACATCTACGTTTGGATTTTGGATGAGATTGTGTAGATGGGAAAAACCTCGGGGACTCTGTCCCCGAACCCCTGCAAGCCTTTGAAAAGGCTTGACTCAAACTTTAATATGGACTAGTGATAAGCTGTGTCGTAATTCAAAAACCGCGCGAATGCGCGGTTTTTAGTTATGGGTCAAGGGGACATTTGTCCCCTTGCAGGGGGAGAGGGGGACGGAGTCCCCCACGGTATTAGCATTAAAATTCCTGCCGCCGCTATCGCGGAAAGTGTGACCCAATATCCCGTTGCAAGTTCGATTTGTAGAATGTCGTCCACATTTATGAACCGTGCCAAAAACCACAGAAGCCTTTGAAGTTCGCGGGCAACCATGGGCGGCACAGAGCGAATTAAAAGCGCGGAAGCAATATGAAAAATAAGCGCGTCACCGATTAGGGCAAGCCTAATTGGTACGCGCTTTTTGTTTTTCTCTGTGAAAAAAAGCAGAATGGCAGTCGCAAAAAAGAGCAACGAAAGCAAGTATGTTGCAACAGACGCGAATATCCTCCGGGAAATATTGCGCACGGCTTCATTTTCCGTCAAAATATCCGCGAGGTCTGAGTCCGCTAAATTAAGTTGCGACAACAGCCCGCCGTCTTCAAACGCCGAGGAAAGGCGAAAGTTGTACGTTTCCTGTATGCCAAGTACGGACAAATGCACACTTATCGCGGGCATGGCATATCCCACAACCGCGATGGCGCATATAATCAGCATTGCGATTTTTTTCATCAGCCGTAATATCTCAAAAGGGCGTTGACAATGCCCCACGCGTAGTCTACTTGGCGGCGCGGGTTAATCATCCAAGAGAAGTCGTGAATGTTGTTTGTGAAGCTGGCTTCCAGCAAAATTGCGGGCGACCATACAGGGCGCGTCACAAAGAAATTTGCGTTGTTTGGGGAATTATTACGGTTGGTGATAGGGTTTACATATCGCATGGAATTCATGAAAGTGGCGGCGGCGGGGCGGCTGTTTTGGTTGCGATACCAAACGGTAAAGCCGTGGATGTTTGTGGCGTTGGTGGTTTCGGCGGTGGCGTTGGTGTGTAGCGAGATGAACATATCGGGCTTTGCGGCGCGGTTTGCGTGAACGCGGTCGATTAGTTCAAAACGGGTGTCGTTTGCGCGTACTTGGATTACGTTTGCGCCCAGCATTTCCAGCCGTTCTTGCAGAAGTTGGGCGTGGCGCAAAACCAGCATTGATTCTGTCATTGCCGCACCCATTGGGCCTACTGCGCCGGGGTCGTTGCCGCCGTGGCCTGCGTCAAGTACGAATGTGAAGCCCGCGAAGGGATAGTTGCCCTGTGTCAGAGAACGGCGGCGGCGCAGAATAAGTGCGAGCTGCCCGTTGGAGTATTCGGTGTAGAAGCCTTCGAGGTTCGCGCCTTCGCGCAGGGTCATGAAATATGCGGGCGCGCCGTTGTGAACGCCGATTCTTATTGCGGAAAACATAGCTTCCGTCGGGTTGAAAAACACGGGCGGAAGAGGCGAGTTCATTCCCAAAGTTAGGATTAATTCTGTGCCGTTAAACTCTGCGTAGGCGGCGGGATGGAACGGAACTTCCCAAACGATTGCGTCGCGGTATTCGCCCACAACGTATCGCCCTTCGGAGAAGAAACCGAGATTAAACTCGGGCGTGTTTTGCGCAACGGGCGGCAGAAAACCGGTATCGCGGAAGGTGCGGATATTCGCGTTTTCCAGCCATATTCCGGACGCAAGGCGCGTCCAGTTTCCGCTGATGCGCGTCACGCGGCAACGCTGTCCGCGCTGAAGCATCCAGTGCGAGCCGCCCGTGGTGGTTGCGCCCGGGAAAGCCCATGCCGTTTCGGCGGTGACTTCCGCGAAAAACGGGGCGTGTGTGCCAAGCTGGCGAATACTTCCCGCCGCTGTTGCCGTATGGGTTTGACCGTTCCAGTAAGAAGTGTACACGGGGCGGCCGATATCTATGATTGCATCAGGGTTGGCTTCCTGTTGCGGAACGGTGTCCACCGCGCCGTTATTCAGAAGCAAACTGCCCTCAAACCGCGCAGAGATTATATTGTCGGCGGTTGCGGTGCGGCCTGTGTTTGTGGTTTGGGAAAGGGTCACGGTTTGCCCGCCGATTTCTGCCGTAACCGTTGCGCCTGCGGGCGCGGTTGCCGAAAGCGTGAGTTGCGTACCCCAAACCGCATATTCATTGGCGGCGGGGAAAACATTTGTTATGCCAACCGCCATTGTTGCGGGCGGCGCGGCGGCGGCAGGCGGGTTATTTGTAATCACGCGGGTAATGGAATTTTGCCCCGCTTGCGTGAACGTAAACGAATTTTGCCCATGCGTAAGCGGCAGAAAAACACTGAAAAAGCCTTCCGCAGTGCGGTTGGTGATTAGCTGCCCGTTTACATAAATCGGCACGTTAGGCACGCCAGAGCCGAAGAAATAAAAATTACTCGCGTCCGTCATTGCGGGGAAGTTTGCCCGTGGTTGCACCACCATCAGCGTGTCCATTAAAACGGTTGGCGCGTCTGCGGGCGGCGTCGGAACTTCCGCAGGAATAACGCGCCTGTAGAACTCTCCGATTGCTTCGCCAACATGGCTGTTCATATGCCGCTCACGGAAGAAAATGCTTCCGCGAACCACATCCGAACGGGCGTTGCGCTCAAGCTGGCGCACAATTTCGCCTTGCCAGTTCTGCCACTCCAAAACTTCGCGGTACACAGAATGCCCGATGTACAGGCTGACATCCGTGCCGCGAACAAGGTCTTCCCACCACGTAAGCACGATTTCGTAGCAAGCGGCGGGGTTGCCCTCAAACCAGTAAATTTGCGGCGCGATGTAATCCAGCCAGCCCTCTGTCACCCACAGACGCGTGTCGGCGTACATGGAGTGAAAGCTCTCGTTGCCGCGTGTCGCACTGCCCAACGGGTTAGAGCCTTCGTTTTTCCAAATGGCAAAGGGGCTTATGCCAAAACGCGCACGGGGGTTTGTTTCCCGCACCGTTGTTTGCAAGCCGCGAACCAACTCGTTTACGTTTTCGCGCCGCCAATCGTGCAAGTCCATCCCCGCGCCGTAACGCGCAAATGTCGCGCCGTCGGGGAAGTTGCGGCTTGGGTAAAAGTAATCGTCAAGGTGAATTCCGTCTAAATTATAGTTGCGCAAAAGTTCTTCCACGCCGTCCAAAATAAGCTGACGCGCCGCAGGATTTCCGGGGTCGAAGAACAGGGAAGTTCCATATGCAATTGCCAAACTCGGATTTAGCCGCGCAGGATGATTTTCAGACAAATTTGCGGGGTCTGTAATATGCTGGTTTGGGAAAGTTATGCGGTACGGATTTAACCACGCGTGAACCTCAATTCCCAGCGCGTGTGCGCGGGTAATCCAGTATTCCAGCGGACTGAAACCGTCTGCGGGGGCTTCGCCCTGCGTTCCCGAAAGCAAGTGCGACCACGGGAAAATTTCCGAACGGTGAAACGCATCCGCCGTGGGGCGCACTTGCAAGAAAATTGCGTTAATTCCTTGCGAAACCGCCCGCGCCAAAATGGCATCCGTTTCTGCCCTAAGTTCCGCGTTGCTTAATCCGCGCCGCGACGGCCAATCCAAATTATACGCCGTTGTTACCCACAGCCCGCGCATTTCCACAGACGCCGGCACGGCTTGCGCTTGCGCTTCATTAGAAAAAGCTTGCACCGGAAACACCGAAACCGCGAACACCACCGCAAGAATCCATGCTAAACCAACACAAGCCTTCATTTTTAACACTCTCATGACAAAACCCCATTTGCAAATTTTTATTTGAACCTGTATTCATAGCCCCAATGGGGTCTATGTGATTTTGCCCGAATTATACCATTTCATGCAGAAACAAACAATTGGTCAAGTCGTTTTTTGTTGTGAAATATTTTGGAAGACCTCGGCAATCAAAAACCCGCGCAAATGCGCGGGTTTAGTTTAGGGGTCAAGGGGATAACATCCCCTTGCAGGGGTGTGGGGACGGAGTCCCCACGGTCTTTTACCATTAAAAATCTTTACTCCAGCCCCCATCCGTGTACCAGTTCAAACAGCTGTGCAGCGGATTCGCCCCAGATGTGTGGGTTACGCCAGAAGGGAATGCGGCGATTTTGGTCTACGATGTCCCAGTCGATGTTAAACCAGATGTTGACACGAATGCCGTGTTGTTGTTCGTCTTCGTGTACGGTGTCCCACCAGTGGCTGCCGCGGTGGTGCCAGTTATGGATTTGCCTGTTGTTGGCGCGGGTAAAGCGGGCGGCATCTACCGCGCCCTGTGCGATTATTTCCAGCGCGGCTTGAATTTGCGCGGGGTCGTCGATAAAGATTCTGTCGCGGTCATCAAATTCCCAGCGATAGCGGTCTTGTTGCTCGTTGAACACGAAATGCGAAAATTCAAGATTGATTGCTTGAATAACCTCGGGCATTCTGAAAGCGGGGTACTGCGAAAGAATTACGGGTTCGCTGTCCAAAAATTCGTTAAGGCCTGTGTCTTCTATAAACGAACCCGTAAGCGAATACTGCCGCGCCACAGAGCGTCCATTTTGCAAAATGTATCTAATGTAGAAAGGCTCACGCGAAACGATAACGCCGTCTACTTCGCGAACGTATCGGGCGTTGCCGCGCAAATTGGGGATATCGTGCAACTCGCTTCGCCCGTCCAGAATGGTTCGGTGCGCCTGCCGCGCCGCCGCAATAAATTCGGGGTCGTTGTTTGACATCACGCGCCACTCGTCGGCAGACAAATTGAACCAACTTGCATCAGACACAAACACGGAATAAATTTCATCTTCCGCAGGGACGCGGTTCACATGAAAATTCAAACCAAACTGCGTGAACACAAGAATGAAAATATAAAGCGCGACGGCAACGCCTGAAAAATGCAGCAGATATTTTAGCTGTCCCGCAATGTAAAAAGATTTTTCTGCAATCATTTGTGCCACGATATACCCCAGCGCGAAGCCCACAACAAAGCCGACATGAACCATAAGAAGCCCGCCCATTGTCGTGCCGAAAACTACGCCTGTGATAATCATTGTGGTAAGCGCGACCCCAAAAACCAGCACGTGCCTAACGGGCGCGAACACAACGGAGTTGCCTGTGCGTTCGGTTTTGCGAATGCGGCTTACAAAATACGCACCCGTAAAAATTACCGCGCCCAAAACGACATACACAATCGCGGGGATAACCACGGCTTGCGTATGTTCAAGCACATTTGGGCGGATAAGCGTACCCCACGCCGCAGGGTTGTGATACGCAAAAAACATATTCATGAAATTTCCGGATTCGTTTGCGTGACCAAAAACATACATCATCAAAAGACCGTCAACGGACGCAACCAAAACCATAGGCACAAAAGGCAGAACGCCCACGATAAGAAGCCCGATAATTCCATGCCCCGCCAGCGAAAACGCCAGCCAAGCCAAGCCAAAATAAAACACGGTTACAATAACCATTCGCATAATAAGGCTTAAAACCACGGGAAAGGTATTGATTACCTCGTGAACCCACGGCATATCAAACATACCGCCAACTTCACCGCCGGGGAAAACGCCGATTGGAATATTTCCATGGGACACAAACCCGACAGAGTGCCTGATAGTCATGCCAATTTCGCCCTCTGCATACAAACGAAACGGGTCGATTTCCGACGCAAAAGTTATCGGAATAAAAAGCACCAGCCCAAACACCAGCACGGGGATAACACTAAGCAAAACACCCGCCGCCGCATTTGTAATAAGAAGCTGTTTTTTGTTTATCGGATACGAATAGAAAGCCGTAGCCGCCCTCTTATTAAAGAAGCAGTTGAACATAAAAAACGCCGTAATAACAGGGGTAAGTACCATAGTAAACATCATGAAAAAATTGCCCATGGAAACGATATCCACCAGTTGGCGCGAGGCCAGCCACGGGTTATCGTTCATATTGCCCGCCATCGGCAGATAAACTATAAGCAAATATGCAAAAGTGGCAAGCACCGGAATCGGCCAAAATCTTTTCACTTGCTCGGTAAACAATGCTTTATTAATCACTGTGCGGCCTCCTTTTCATATACATAGATAAAAATTTCATCCAGCGACGGCGGCTGATGTTCAAATTCTGTGTTGTCTGCCATTTCGGCTTTCAGCTCGTCTAAGTCGCGCTCGATTAGCATTTGCCCGTCTTTTATGATGCCCACTGTGTCGCAAATGCCGTCCATTTCCTTGAGGTTGTGGCTGGAAATTAAAACTGTCATTTGTCTGTCTGCAACGTCTTCGATTATCCATTGGAATATCTTTTTGCGAACAATCGGGTCAAGCCCGTCGATAGGCTCATCCAGCAGAAGAACCTCGGGCATACACGAAAGCACCAGCGCAAGCCCCGCTTGTTTCTGCATCCCTTTGGAAAATCGCCCGACACGCCGTTTTACATCCAGCCCCATAAGCTGTGTTAATTCCGTGAAACGGTTTTCGTTCCAGTTTTTGTAAAGCTTCTCGTGAAATTTCCCCAGCATTTTTAAATTGTATTGCGGGAAAAAATACAAATCATCGGGGATGTAGCCCACGCGCTCCTTGACTTTTTCGTTGTCGTAAACTTCGATTTCGTCGATTAAAATGCGTCCGCCGTCACCCTTAAAAACCCCCGCCAAATGCTTAATCGCGGTTGTTTTTCCCGCACCGTTTACGCCAACAAGCCCGTATATACTGCCCTTGTTCACATTCATGCAGAAATTTTTAAGCGCGGTGTAGCCGTCAAATTCTTTTGTCAAATTTTCAACCTTAATCATTTACTTTTTCACTCCCCAGTCCATTAATGTAAAGCCCTATTTCGCCAATGCCTTCGCCGCGGAAAATCAATTCGCGCACAATTGCCGCCAGTTTTTCATACAGCGCGGCAATTTCCCCCGCTGCTTCGGGCGGTGCGGAAATGAAGCTTCCTTGCCCCGCGACCGTGTAAAAATATCTTTGCCCCTCCAATTCCCGATACGCTTTTTGCACCGTGTTCGGATTTACCCCAAGCTCCTTAGCCATATCGCGAATAGACGGAACCCGCGAGTTTTCGCCAAGTTCGCCCGAAATTATAAGCCGCTTAAAGTTTTCTACAACTTGCTCGTAAATCGGTTTCCTGTTCTTCAAATCTATTTTGAACACACCTTTACACCTCCATCCGTGGATTTTTTGTATTATGTGTATTATATGCACTAGTACACTTTTGTCAATACTTAAAAAATTTCGCCGCAAAAAAACCACCGAATATTTTTCGATGGTTTTCAAAAAGGTTTTATAAATTTACTACGCGGTTTTTTTTCCGTTAATCAATTGCTATGCTATTAAAGGGATTGCGAAACAAGCCCACTAAAATACATGGCTGCCGGCTCATTTAACCGGTCATCCTCTATTTTTAGCTCCAGTCAATTTCATCGTGGCGTACTGTTTCCCCTCGGCGAATCTCATCCCGTCCCAAGCGTATAGCCTCTATTTCATCCGGCATGGGTACTGCTTCAGGGATAAATTTAATTAACACTTGATACAAAACGTCTAACTCGTTTGAATCTACGACATCTATAATATCACGTAGTTGCTGTCTGGTTGCTGTCATAACAAGCACCCTCTCATTTTTTATAAGCCGCTCCCCTTGGGAGAACGTCTGTAATCTCAATTTTACCGTCCATATCAAAAAGTATGCGGTAATCCCCAACACGAAGCCGATAAGCGTTTTTACATCCTTGCAATTTTTTTACGTCACCGGATGGGAGTTTCTCAATCGCTTCTTTAATGCTTTGCTTAAATGGGTTGCTGATTTTATTTATGGCTTTTGCCGCCCGCTTGGAATATGTGGGCTTCATTCCTCACCATCCTTTACTGTTGAAAATGCTTATTTAGGGTTGTTATTAAAATTTCGTTTGGTTCAAAAATTCTTCATGAACATTTTTTACATTCAAAACTTTTGAGGAATCTTTTGCGATTTTTTCTGCTCGGTGGTCATCAACCATATGAAGAAAATATGTTGTATTTTCGGGGGCAAGCCCAAAAGCATTTGATTGTATTAAATTACGGAAAGCCGTTGTAACAGTTTCGATAAACTTTTTGTAGTAACCACCATGGAGTTCATCATAAATTTCATCTGCTACAAAACCGGTTTCATCAGAGAGGGCTTTTATTTTATCAGAGATAACCTTGCTTTCATCACGTAGCATTTTGCTTACAGTAGCGGTCGCCATTTCTTTGCTTTCATACACCCATTCCTCCGGCGTCCATTTTGTGGTTGGGAGAGGTTCATTTTTGATTTCGTCTATTTCATCATCGGAAAGATTATATTGCTCAAGACTTTTTAAATAAGCATCTAAATCATTATAAGCGTAGTCAATATCCTTTTTTTTCATTTGCTCGATAGTGTTTACACATAATCCAAGCGTAACGCAAGAACTATCTGTACCCAACACAACAGCATATATTTTTTCACTACCAACTTGCTCTTGAATATCTTGAAAATCCTTAATTACAGCTTCTTGGATTTTGGGAATCAGTCCATCAAAAAAATCTTGCACAAAAATCACCCCTACTATGGGCATTATGCTACGGTTTGCGTTTTAATTCAAGAAAAAACACAAAAATTTGTATTGTCCCCGCAACAAAATTTCGGTACAATAAGAAAAAATCTAAGAAAAAATCCAAGAGGGGGAACAAAATGTACATTCATCAAGTGGTAAGAGGGACGGAATTTACCTTTACATTTGCGGAGGACGATGTTGTAGAGGGAATTTTTGACGGAAACATAGACCATATGCAGTTCTATATTGTTAGCCCCGCAATTTCCAGAAACTATGCGGAATATCATGAAGCGGAGCCAACGGTTAGTTTTACTGTGGCGGATAAAGCTTATTCTTTTACCGCAAAGCTTTTAAAAATAAGCGACCAAAAAGAGGCGATTAACGAGGCACTGGAGTTTAGGGTGGTTTCGCCAATCAAGGAAGAACCGCTACGTAAAAACTTCCGCTTGGAAGTCGCGCTTAAAGTACGCTTGCACGAGTATACAGACGATTACACGAAGTTGCATTCTAACGGCTGGGTTTGCGACGCGGTGTCTGTTGACATGAGCAAAAGCGGCATCAGGCTTTTCAGCGACTATGCGCTTGACGCGAAAATTGGTGATATTTACACGTTGGAATTTGCCCTTGGCAAAGATAAAATTTATATGATTCCCGCAAGGCTTGTGCGCAACAAGGTAAACACCACCACTCGCACATACGCGTATGATATCGGTTTCGGCTTCAATTACGAGGGGGCGGACCCGACAAAGCACGAAAAACTTATGATGGATCTTTTGGAATACAAAATACAACACCGTGTGTAGGGGGTAACCATGCGTAAAACAGTTTTTGTTGTTGACGATAACGACACAAACCTGTCCAAGGCAGAGGAAAGCTTGGAGGATATTTACGATGTAATGACAATCCCCTCCGGTGCGCGGTTATTTGCCATCCTAAAAAAAGTAAAGCCGGACCTTATCTTGCTGGACATTGAAATGCCGGAGATGGACGGCTTTCAAGTGCTGGAGCAATTGCGGCAAGAAAAGGACTACAAAAACATCCCTGTGGTTTTTTTAACGGGCGTGCGTTCGCCGGAAGTTGAGGCAAGATGTTTTGAAAGCGGCGCGGTAGACTTTGTTACAAAGCCCTTTTCCACGCCCGTGCTTCTTAACCGCGTAAAGCTTCACACAGACGTTCACCTTCTTATAAAAGAACACACGGAAAAATTGGAAAAAAGCCATCAGAATATGATTTTCATTATGGCGGACTTAGTGGAAAACCGCGACTCGGGAACGGGCGGACACATAGAACGCACCTCTGAATACGTGAAAGTACTTGTTGCCGAAATGCAGAAAAAAGGCGTCTATTCCGAAGAAATTAAGGAATGGGATTCCGAAATGATGAGCATATGCGCAATTTTGCATGACATCGGCAAAATTGGTGTGTCGGACACAATCCTAAACAAGCCCGGCAGGCTTACAGAGGAAGAATTTTCTATGATGAAAAGCCATGCCTCCAATGGTGCCAAACTTATCACACGCGTTATAGCGCGCAACGGCGAAGACGAATTTTTGCAAAATGCCCTTCTTTTTGCGGAATATCATCACGAAAGCTGGGATGGCTCCGGCTATCCGCATGGCAGAAAAGGTTTAGAAATACCAATCCAAGGGCGCGTAATGGCAATCGCAGATGTTTACGACGCTCTTATTTCCGAACGCCCATATAAACCTGCCTTCTCCCACGAAAAGGCGGTTGACATAATAATGGAGGACTCCGGCAAGCGTTTCGACCCCGAAATCGCAAACGTTTTCCAAGCCATTCACGAGCAATTCAAATCGGTTCAGTTAACAATTAGAGGCAAGTAAAAAAAGGTGGGTTAGGCTCATGGTTAATGCAGTAAACACGGCAGAAGCACGCAGTTCTCTTATGCTTAACTCTGTACCTATGGCGGTTAATTTTTTTGACAGCAGCCTTAGTGCCATTGACTGCAATATGGAAGCTGTGCGGATGTTCGGTTTTAGAGAGAAAGCCGAATATCTGGAGCATTTTTTGCGTTTGATGCCGCCTATCCAACCAAATGGCAGGTCTTCCAAAAAGCTTATTCAGGAATACTTGCAGGAGGCTTTTCAGCAGGGTTCTTCCAAGCATGAGTTTATCCGTCAAAAAATAGACGGCTCACTTATGTATACGGAGGCCTCTTTTGTGCGCGTGGAAGACAGCGGCGGCGAGGTTGTAATGGGATATTTCCGCGACCTTTCGGACGTGTACGAAGCCACGGAGCGCGAACGTGAAGCCTTGGCGAATATGCAAATTTTCATGGACACGTCGCCCGTGGGCATGGAACTGTGGGACGATGACGGCGAAATTGTGGACTGCAACCGCCAAGTGGTGGATATGTTTGGATTCTTGGACAAGAACGCGTTTCTTTCCCGCGTGAAAGACGAGGACGAACATATCGAGCATGGGTATATGCAACACGCGCTTGACGAAGGTTTTTCGCGGTATGAATGGGACTTCTACCGTGCGGACGGAAAAGAATTGCCCTGCGAAGTTCGGCTTGTTCGCGCAATACGCCACAACCAGCCCCATGTTATGGCATATTTTTTGAACCTTTCTGATGTGCGCAAGGCAGTGGACGCGGCGCGAGAGTCGGACAAGCGGGCAAAGCTTATGTTGGATGCAACGCCCCTTGCGTGTTTTCTTGTGCGCGAAAACGTTACGGCGTTGGACTGCAATCTTGCCGCAGTAGAACTTTTCGGCTTTGACAGCAAAGAAGACGCGCTTAAACGCTACCGCGAAATTTTCCCGTTGGTTTCGCCGGAGGGCAAGCCCATGACGATACCTCCCTCCTTTGAATGGGTGAACACCTCCGAGGCGATTCGTTTTGAATACAATCATAAATCCGCGGCAACGGACGAATACATACCATGCGAAGTTACAATGGTGTATTCGGACTACCAGAATAATCCGATTATGGCGTGTTATCTGCGCGACCTGCGCGAAATAAAAGCCATGATTGCAGAGATGAAACGTATTGAAGTAGCCGAAGAAGAATCACGCGCAAAAAGCCAATTTCTTGCCCGTATGTCGCACGAAATCCGTACGCCGCTTAACGCAATCATGGGCGTTTGTGATATCCAGCTTCTTAAACATACGCAACAGCCGGAAATGGAAGAGGCTTTGTTGCAAATTCGTTCATCGTCAAATCTTTTGCTTTCCATTATCAACGACATTTTGGATTTATCCAAAGTTGAAGCAGGAAAAATGGAGATTTTTGATAAAGCATATGATACAGCCAGTTTAATTTTTGATACCGTCCAGCTAAACATGATGCATATAGGAAGCAAACGGATAAAATTCAATTTGTACGTAGATGAAAATATGCCCACCGTTTTAATTGGCGACGAGTTGCGCATTAAACAGGTTTTAAGCAATATTTTGTCCAATGCGTTTAAGTATACCAAGGAGGGCGAAGTTAATCTGCATTTTTCGGTTCAGCAAAAAGGCGAAGGCAGTTCTGAACTTCTTGTGGAACTTCATGATACAGGCCAAGGCATGACAGAAGCCCAGCTTGCGTCCCTTTTTGAAAGCGAATATATCCGCTTCAATGAGTCCAGCAACCGCCTAATCGAAGGCACGGGGCTTGGCATGAACATCACAAACAGCATGATTAGTATAATGAATGGCAAAATTTCCGCAAAGTCTCAAGTTGGCGTGGGGTCTACGTTTTATGTTCGGTTGCCGCAAAAAATCGGCAACTCTAAAAAATTGGGCAAAGATGTCGCCAAAAACCTTGAAAGCTTCCAGCTTTCGCAACGCGCTTTCCAGCGGCGTCACAAGTTTGAATACGAACCCATGCCTTATGGCAGAGTACTTGTTGTGGACGACGTTGAAAGTAATTTATTTGTTGCCAAAGGCTTGCTGATACCTTACGGGCTTATGGTTGACACGGCAATGAACGGCTTTGAGTGTATCGAAAAAATCAAGGACGGCAAGGTCTACGACATTATTTTTATGGACCACATGATGCCGGGGCTGGACGGTATTGAAACCGCAAAAGCCCTGCGCGAACTGGGCTACGACGAGCCTATTGTCGCGCTTACCGCAAACACAATCCTTGGTCAAGCCGAACTGTTTGTTTCAAACGGTTTTGCGGGTTTCGTATCAAAACCCATCGACGTAACAAGATTAAACATTTATCTGATGCAATTAATACGCGACAAGCAACCGCCGGAGGTTATTGCCGCCGCAAAAGAGTCTGCAAAAAACGCCGGCCCCATAGATTTTTCCGCCGCCATTATAGAGTCCTTTCTGCGTGACGCGTCGCGCTCGATTGGCGTAATCGACGCAATCATTGCAAAAAATGAGCGTACGGAAGAAGACTACAAAATTTACACAATAAACGTTCACGGCATGAAATCCGCGCTGGCGAATTTGGGACGCATGGAGCTTTCAGGCATGGCGGGAAGCTTAGAACAAGCGGGGCGCGACAAATCCGACGATATCATCATGCAAACAACCCCCCCCTTTCTTGCAGAACTTCGCGCCGTGGTGCGGGAAGTCAAACCCAAGGAAGATGCATCTGCCATCCCTTCCGACGAAGACACCTCCTTGCTTCGCAAACACCTAACCGAAATAAAAGACGCTTGCGATAATTACAACAAAAAAGCCGCCCGCGCCGCCTTAGAAGAACTAAACAAACACACTTGGACGAAAGAGACAAAAACTTTCCTCAGCAACATAACCGCCAACCTTCTGCACAGCGAATTTGAAATGGTGTGCGAGGATATTACAGGGTTTCTTGAGGGGTAAAAGGAGGAGCAAAAGTGTTACTAATATATGACCTGCAAGAAGCGTTGGCGAATGTGAGCGCGGGCGTGTTTGCGAAAGAGGGGCCGGTTCTTACGCGGGAAGAGGCTCCTTCAAACGGGCGCATTGAAATTGTTGAAGATGTGAAAACGATATGTATTTATGACAGGGATATTAACGCCACGGGTATTGATATTAAGCTGGATGAAATTCCGGGGCTTATGGCAGGGGACAGGATTACGGTTACGGGCAGGGTAGGGACTAAAGAGCCGATTGGCAATAAGTTTTGGTCTGTCGCGCTTATTGCGTCGTTTCCGGAGGACGGGCAAATTACGCAGCATACCGCGCCCGACCCCGTTTTTGCGGTGTCTCATATTTTGGAAGAAGAACAACTTAATTTGACGCTTCATGTGCATACGGTTTTCTGGGGGAATTTTGAGCCCCTCATGGATTTTTATATTGACGGCGTGCTTATCACGCGGCGTGAAGAAATTACGGAAACGGAAACGGATACAAGAAGCACCGTGTATTATCTGGAAGCGGAGCAGGACACAGAACTTATGGGCATGGAAAAAGCGGAAGCACTGGGCAAAGACGCACCGTTTTTGTTTTGCTGGGGCTATCCCACAGCGCGTGTTTTCAAGCGCGGCGATGCAACGGCGTTGCATATCGGAAACCGTTTCAGAGACTGGGACGGGATTGACATTAACATTGCCCGCATGAAACTTAGGGTTGGAAACCAGTATAAAATAACGGTAAACGGGCGCATTGACGGCGACGCCCCGATTGGTTCTACCATCATGTTGCAAGGCATACCCGGCTGTGTGTGGAAATGCAATACGCCAATTTCAAGCGATTCCGAATTTTCGCTTTCGCATATCATGAGCCGCACGGATGTTGAAAAATGGAGTGCGATTCGTATTACAACAAACGCACCCGGAGCATCCGTGCCGTTTTATATTTACAGTATCGAAATTGTGAGGCTTTAAAATGGTTGTTGCATACGGCACGGAAATTGAAAAAATCACATACGAAACCCTTGCCGCTTCGGATATTTCGCGATATTTGAAAGCGGATTTTTCTGTTGCGATAAAACCGAATCTTGTTGTGCCGCGCCCCGCAAGCGACGGCGCGACAACTCACCCTGAAGTTGTTGCGGGAATACTGCGATTTCTGCAAGACTTTGGTGTGGCGGCAGGGAAAATTTCCATTGTTGAAAGTTCGTGCATTGGCGACGACACGCGCCACGCTTTCCGCGCCTGCGGCTACGAACCGCTACGAGAAAAATACGGCGTTTCGCTGTTCGATTTGAAAGAGGATTCATGCGAAAAATTGGAGTATGGCGGCGTTAGCATGGAAATTTGTCGCCGCGTACTTGAAACTGATTTTCTCATAAACGTACCCGTTCTAAAATCCCATTGTCAAACGCGCCTAACGTGCAACATGAAAAATTTAAAGGGCTGTATTCCCGACAAAGAGAAGCGGCGTTTCCACACGATTGGTTTGCATAAACCCATTGCGGCGTTAAACGCGCTTGTGAAAACAGGCTACTGCGTGGTGGACGGAATTTGCGGCGATTTAACTTTTGAAGAAGGCGGCAACCCATTCTACGCAAACCGCGTGATTGCAGGGCGCGACCCTGTTACGGTGGACTCCTTCTGTGCAGAATTAATCGGCTACCGCCCAACTGATATCGAGTATCTGAAAATTGCGCAGGGCTGGGGGCTTGGCGAATTTTTTTCGCCCGAAACCTCCCCCATAACGGAATTGTTCGCAGACAACAAACCCGCCACTTCCCTGAAAAATTCCACCCGCCTTGCCGCCCGCCACGAAAAATCCATCACGCAAAACTCTGCGTGTTCCGCTTGTTATGCCGCGTTAATTTTCGCCCTTCACCGCACGGGCGGCGCGAACACGGAAATATGTATTGGCCAAGGTTTTACAGGCAAAACAAAAGCCAACGCGCTGGGCATTGGCAACTGTACTTGCGGGTTCAAGAACTACGTAGTCGGTTGCCCGCCAAAGGCAACAGACATCATAGATTCGCTGTCGAAGCTACTGTCGAAAACGCGCTGAACTTCCTCCACAAATTCTGCGGAGGGCGGCTCTGTTTCCGACAGTTCGTATTCGTAATTCAGTTCTGCCCATTTATGCTCGCCGTGCTTGTGAAACGGCAGAACGTCAATTTTTTCGATGTTCGCAAACTCCTTGAAAAACGCCGCCATCTCCCGCAGTTCGTCCAAATTATCCGTTAAGCCGGGCACAAGCACAAACCGAATCCAAACAGGAAGCCCCAACTCCCTTGCCTGTTTCAGCGTTAAAATAGGTCGCTCAATTTTCTGCTTCGTAAGCCGAAAATAAAGCTCCGCGTTAAACGCTTTAAAGTCCAGCAAAAGCAAATCCACCTGCGGCAAAACTTCCGCCGCAATTTCCGCATTCGCACAGCCCGACGTATCCAGTACCGTGTGAATCCCGTTCGCCCTGCAACCCTTCAGCAATTCTTGCAAAAAATACGGCTGGTCGGCAGGCTCGCCCCCACTAATAGTTATCCCTCCGCCCGAAAATTTGTAATACGAACGGTACTTCTCCACCTCTTCCAGCAACTCGCCCACACTCTTTTTATTACCCCGCATCCTAAACCACGTATCAGGATTGTGACAGTACATACAACGCAAAGAACAGCCGGAAAGGAACACAACCGTTCGTATTCCCGGCCCGTCCACCATTCCGCCCGTGTATATCGAGTGGATATATCCCAGTGCGTCTTTATCGTACATTTTTATCTCCTATTTTAAAGACCTGGACCTTGGGGGTTTCACCCCCAATACCCCCACAAGGGGACAAGTCCCCTTGACCCCTATCTTAAAACCGCGCATACGCGCGGTTTTAGCAATGCGACATAGTTTAGTGCAGTGCTTGTTCAAATTAAAGTTTTTGTTCAAACTTTTTTCAAAAAGTTTGCGGGGTGCGGGGCAGAGCCCCGCGGTTTTTTTAAATACTCTCGTGGAAAGTTCGATGGATAACTTCAAGCTGTTGCTCGGGTGTGAGTTTGATGAAGTTGACGGCGTAGCCGCTTACGCGGATTGTAAGTTGCGGGTATTTTTCGGGTTTGTCCATTGCGTCCAGGAGGGTGGCTTTGTCGAAGACGTTGATGTTTATGTGGTGGCCGCCGTCAAAAAAGAAGGAGTCCAGCATATTGGAGAGGTTGGTAATGCGTTCGTTTTCTTCGCGGCCAAGGGCTTTGGGGATTACGGAGAAGGTGTAGGAAATGCCGTCTTGGGCGTATTCGTAGGGGAGTTTGGCGACGCTGGACATGGATGCTATTGCGCCCTTTTTTTCGCGCCCGTGCATGGGGTTTGCGCCGGGGGCGAAAGGCTCGCCCGCTTTGCGCCCATCGGGCGTAGAGCCTGTTGCGTTTCCGTAAACCACGTTTGATGTGATTGTTAGGATTGACATTGTGGGGACGGCGTTGCGGTAGGCTCGTTGTTTCGTTAATTTCTCCATGAAAAGTTTTACAAGGTCGTTGGCTATCTTGTCGGCGCGGTCGTCGTTGTTGCCGAACATGGGGTAATCGCCTTCGATTTCGTAATCTACGGCAAGTCCGTTTTCGTCGCGGATGGCTTTTACTTTCGCGTATTTTATCGCGGAAAGGGAATCGACTACTACGGAAAGCCCTGCAATTCCGCAGGCGTGTGTGCGCAAAACTTCCATGTCGTGCAACGCCATTTGCAACGATTCGTAATTGTATTTGTCGTGCATATAATGGATTATGTTTAGCGTGGAGATGTAGAGTTGCGCAAGCCAATCCAGAATGCAACCCATCTTGCGGTATACCTCGTCAAATTCCAAATATTCAGATGTTACGGGTGCAAATTCAGGCGCGATTTGTATGCCGCTTTTTTCGTCCTTGCCGCCGTTTATGGCGTAGGTTAGGGCTTTTGCAAGGTTTGCCCGCGCCCCAAAAAACTGCATTTGCTTGCCTATGCGCATTGCAGAAACGCAACAGGCAATTGCGTAATCATCGCCCCAGTAGCCGCGCATTAAGTCGTCATTTTCGTATTGCAAAGAGCTTGTTTCGATTGAAATTTTTGCGCAGTATTTTTTGAAATTTGCGGGCAAATTATTGCTCCACAGAATTGTCAAATTAGGCTCGGGGGCGGGGCCCAAAGTGGTCAAAGTGTGAATCATGCGGAAGGAATTTTTTGTAACAAGAGTGCGCCCGCTTTCGCACATTCCGCCGATTGCTTCCGTTACCCAAGTGGGGTCGCCGCTGAAAAGCGCGTTATATTCGGGCGTGCGCAGGAAGCGAATCATGCGCAGTTTCATTGCGAAATGGTCCATCAATTCTTGAATTTCGGATTCCGTTGCCGTGCCGTTTTTCAGGTCGCGTTCCGCGTAGATGTCCAAAAATGAAGCCACGCGCCCAAGGGACGTTGCCGCGCCGTCTTGCTGTTTTGCGGCGGCAAGGAAAGCAAAGTATGTCCACTGGATTGCTTCTTTTACATTCGCGGCGGGTTGCGAAATATCACAGCCGTATGTTTTCGCCATTTCCGCAAGCTGTTTTAATGCGCGAATTTGCTCGGAAAGTTCTTCACGTAATTGAATTTCCTCGCGCAAACCAATTATCTTTCCCGACAGGCGCATAAGGTCTTCTTGACGCAGTTGGCTTTCCTTGTCCCGCAAAAGAAACTCCGTACCGTACAACGCCACGCGGCGGTAATCTCCGATTATTCTGCCGCGCCCGTATGCATCGGGCAAGCCTGTTATTATTCCGCTTCTTCTTGCGGCGCGCATATCGTCTGTGTATGCGTCAAAAACGCCATCGTTGTGCGCTTTGCGGTGGTGCGTGTAAATTTCTTCAACCACGGGATTTAACTCGTAGCCGTAGGATTTTAACGCGCTTTTTATTACGCGGATGCCGCCCTTGGGCATTATTCCGCGCTTTAACGGTTTGTCTGTTTGCAAACCGACTATCTTTTCCAAATCGCGGTTGATGTACCCTGCGCCGTGGCTTGTTATGCCCGACGGCTTGGATGTTTCCACATCCAGCACATCTACTTTGTTCTCCTCGTTTATAAGTTCGCAAACTTGCGCCCATAATTTTGCCGTGCATTCCGTTGCGGGCGCAAGAAAAGTATCGTCGCCCTCATACGGCGTCACGTTCCGCTGAATAAAATCGCGCAGGTTTACTTCTTCCGTCCACGCGCCTTTTTTAAATCCGTCCCATGCTTTTATTTCCATAGCCGTCACCTCTTCGCTTTATTGTTCTCATTGTATCGTGTTTATTATTCAAAAACAAATACATTGACAATGATATTTTCAATGCGCATAATATGCGCACGGGAGGTTGCCGCATGAAGCGTAGAGATTTAATAAGAAAATTGGAGCAAAATGGTTGGTATTTTATGCGACACGGAAGCAACCACGACATATACACCAACGGAAAAAGAATCGAACCTGTAGGGCATCACAGAGAAATTGACGATACTTTGGCAAAAAAAATACTAAGAAGGAACGGCATAAAATAACCGTTTCATAAAGAATCGGAGGCATTGACATGAAAGTTGCATACCCCGTAATTATTTCAAAAGGTGAAAAGTATCTTATCGCTTCCGTTCCGGATTGCGAAATTGATACGCAGGGCAAGGATGTTATTGAAGCAATCGAAATGGCAAGGGATGCCATAAGCATTTGGTGCATTTGCCAAGAGGACGAAGGGCGGGAATTGCCTATTCCGTCTGCGTTGTCGGATATATCGTGCGGCAACGGTGAAACGGTTGCGCTTGTTGACGCAGATATAACCGCATACCGCAAAAAACTGGACAACCGAACCGTAAGAAAAAATCTTACACTGCCCTCTTGGCTGAATGAAGAAGCGGAAAAGCAAAACGTGAATTTTTCGCAAATATTGCAATCTGCATTAAAAGAGCATTTAGGCTTGGGGGCATGAAAAATATGAAACTAAACAGCGTATATATCACAGTAGTAATCCTGTCTGTGTTATTTTTATTTGCGGGAAACAGGCTTGTGCGCGGCGAGTTTGAGGTGTTTGAGTATCTGGAAGAAGTTGCGTACTACACGGGCGTTGTAACGGAAATTGTTGCGCAAAACGACCTGCCCGGTTGGGGCGGTGAAGAGCGCGGCGGAACGGAAACCATTTTTAATGTCCGAATAACGCGAGGGGAACGGCGCGGGGAAATTGTAACGGCGCAACAGGAAATCCTGTATTTTTTCACGATGAACGACAGGGAAGTTTCGGTTGGCGACAACGTGGTGCTTTTTTATCAGGCGTGGAACGGTATTTATAATTTTGCAAGGTATGTTCGCATAAACTATATAATTGTGCTGGGGATTGTGTTCCTTGGGCTGGTTTTGCTGTTCGGCAGAAAAAAGGGCTTCAATGCGATTGTCGCGCTTGGGTTCACCTGTATGGCAATTTTTTGGGTTTTCATTCCCGCAATTTTGGCGGGGCGTAATATTTATATCACGGCGATAATTGTGTGTGTGTATGCGATTGTTTCGACGCTGTTGCTGGTAATCGGGGCGAACAAGAAATCCCTTTCGGCAATGCTGGGCTGTTTGGGCGGCGTGTTTTTGGCGGGGCTAATCATGCTGGTGATGGATGTGCTTTTGCAATTGACGGGTGTGCTTGACAGGGATGTTGCGTTTTTGCTTCATCTTGGCGTTCCTGTGGATTTGCGGGCAATTGTTTTTGCGGGGGTTATTCTTGGTGCGGTTGGGGCAATAATGGACGTTGCAATGTCAATTTCTTCATCCCTTTGGGAATTAAAAGAAACGGGCGGCGTTTCCAGCTTCGCGGGGATTTTTAAATCGGGAATAACCATTGGCAAGGATATCTTGGGTACGATGTTAAACACGCTTATTCTTGCGTATTTGGGGAGTTCGCTGTCGCTGATTCTTTTAATCTCTGCGCCGCCGCAACCCGTGCCGATTATGCTGTTCAACGAGGAATTGGTTATAGTAGAATTTTTGCGCGCTTTGGTGGGCAGTTTCGGAATGCTTCTTGCGATTCCGCTAACGGCGGCAATTTGCGGCAAATTGTACACGTTGGATGATAACAAAAACGATACTTTCTAAGAAAATTTCCCAAAAAACCTTGTGATTGTTGAAAATTGTTACTATAATGGGAAGACTGTAAAAATATTTGCAATGTCAGGAGTGCTTTATGTACGCAGCCGGGCTAACAGATGTTGGCGTTACCAGAAGCCAAAACCAAGACGCAATATTTGTTCACAACCAGCCTATCGGGCCGTTGCCTAATCTGTTTATTGTTGCAGACGGCATGGGCGGGCACAAGGCTGGCGATGTTGCAAGTAAACTTGCGGTGGAAACATTTACGGAGTTTATTCGCAAGTTTCCTGCGCAGGATTTTGTTCAGGCGGAAAATTTTTTGGATTTGCTGGTTAGCGCGGCACAAAGCGCGGGCAAAGCAGTATCTACGAAAGCAGAATCTGACGAAGCTATGAGCGGCATGGGAACAACCCTTACCGCTTGCGTTATCACAAACGAAAAAGTATTTATCGTTCACATAGGCGACAGCCGTGCGTACATTGTTAATCTGCACGGTATGCGCCAACTTACAACAGACCACACCTTTGTAAATGAACTTTTGCAAACGGGGCGCGTTTCGGAAGAAGAAGCGAAATCGCACCCCAAGCGTCATGTTCTTACAAAGGTGCTTGGTGTACCCGGCGTTCTTGAAGTGGATGGCATTGTGCGCGAAATTGGCGATGCCGCCGCTATTTTATTATGCTCTGACGGGCTTTCCAATATGCTTGAGGAAGACTCTATGATGCGCATAATAAACGGCCTTGGCTACGTAGAACACCGCACAAAATACCTCATAGACGAAGCAAACAAAAAAGGCGGCACAGACAATATTTCTGCCGTTCTGATAGATGTCGGAAGATAGGAGGGTGAACATTGAAGCTTAATACGGGGCATATGGTTGCAGACCGCTATAAAATAGATGATGTTATTGGTTCGGGCGGAATGTCCGTCGTTTATCGTGCGCACGATACTAAGTTGGACAGGTATGTTACTCTCAAAGTTTTAAAAGAGGACTACCTTACGGATGAAAATTTGATTGAGCGTTTTCCCAAGGAAGCGCGTGCGGCGGCGGCATTGAACCATCAAAATATAGTAAGTATTTTCGACCATGGGCGCGATGGCGATATTTTGTATATCGTGCTGGAATATGTGGACGGCGCGTCTCTGAAAGAGCTTATCATAAAGAAATCGCCCTTTGACGATGAGCAGAGCCTTGGCGTAGCAATTCAGGTTGCGGAAGGGCTTTCTGAAGCGCATTACAACAATATTATTCATCTTGATATCAAGCCGCAGAATATTCTTGTTACAAACACGAGTATTGTTAAAGTTGCGGATTTCGGCATTGCACGGGCGGCAAAGTCTGTTACGTTAAATGCGGCGGCGGGCAGTATGGGCAGTGTGCATTATTTTTCGCCGGAGCAAGCCCGCGGCGGGTATATAGATTCCAAATCTGATATATATTCGCTGGGCATTGTTATGTTTGAAATGGCTACGGGCCGCTTACCATACGAGGGCGACAACGAGGTGTCTATCGCGCTTCAGCACATAAATGACCCTCTGCCCGATATTTTGAAATTCAACCCGAATGTGTCTGAAAGTATTGTAAGGATTATCAGCAAGGCGACGGAAAAATCTGCATCTAAGCGGTACACAACGATTGATGATATGATGGAAGACCTAAAACGCGCCATGTCCGACAATACAGGCGAGTTTATCAGCGAGGAAACCGTTGAAGATTCTCCTACGCGCAGTATCAGCGAAGAAAACAGAGAGGCTGTGCGCCGCCAGAAAAAATTGCGTCAAGCATTTTTGGACGGCGAAGAATCGCCCGATGAAACCGAAGACGCCGTTGAGGATGGCGGTTTTGAATTGGTTTCGTCACACGGTACGCATGATTTTGCCGCGTCCGACGAGTATATTGAAGGACAGGAATACGGCAACGACTACGAATTTACAGAGGAATATTACGACGAATTTGTACCGCCGCCCACCGAACGCGACAAGGAAGCCGACCGCGTTGCCGTGTATGGCGGAATAATTATGGGAATTGTTCTTGCGGTTATTATTTTTGTTTTGGCGTGGCATTTGTTTGCCAATGTGCTTCACTCCGAGGCGGGGATGGTTGAAGTTCCCGACGTGATGGGGCAAATGCAAATCATTGCGGAAATTGAAATGCGCGCCGTGGGGCTTGTTCCGCTACCCGAAGAAGGCTACTGCGGCGATGAATTTTCTTGCGAAAACGCGGACTGCGCGGGCGAATGCTACGGGCTTGTTATCGGACAGCGCGTAGACCCCGAGCGTCTGCGCACGCCTGATGATACCGTTGGCATAATCGTTAGCCGCGGCATATTTGACCCCGACGCGCTTGATGATGACGAAAACGGCGAAGAAGAAACCGCCGCCCCCGACGACGGGCTTACCGCCGTCCCGCGCCTGATAGGGCAGACGGAAGCATCCGCGTTTGAACTTTTGCGCGAAAGCTACCTTTTGGGTGACGCGACGCGGCAAGAAAACGATTTCTTTCCCGCAGGGCAGGTTATCAGCCAAGACCTTGAACCGGGTGCGCGTGTGGAGCAGGATTCTGTTGTAAATTTTGTGATTAGCACCGGCCCTGCCGAGCCGATACAAATTCAAGCCCCGCCGGAGCAACCCGAAACGCCTGCCGAACCGCCCGAAACAGATGAAAACGGCGCGACGGAAACGCCTACGGAGGAGCATCCCGCCGAAACCGACCCGGTCGAAACAACCCCCGAAGAGCCGACAACACCCGAAGAACCAACCACCCCCGAGGAACCCACGCCCGAAGAACCCGTTGCACCCGAGCCGCTCGCGCTTGTCGGCGGCATTATGCACATCAACTTGCCGCCCGTGATTCCCGAGGACATGGCGAATATTCATTTGTATATCCAGCGCGTCACGCCGGATGGCGTAGAGACTACCGTTACCAACACAACTTTCCCGCGCACAAGCTTTAACCCGACCCTTCCTGTGGGCATTCAATATTTGTCGCCCACCGTTTTCCGCATACATTTCTTGGATGAAAACGGCATGGCAATTTGGACAGTGCAGGACAGCCGCTAGTGGTTGGCGGAATTATAATAAAGGGCGTAGGCGGCGCGTACACGGTGAAAACCGAGGACGCATCGCCGCGTTATTTTACCTGCACTGCGCGGGGGATTTTTCGTAACCGCAAAATCACGCCGCTAATCGGTGACAGGGTCGAAATTGAAATCACAACCGAAAAAACCGCAACCATTCACACAATCAAGCCCCGCGAAAACGAACTGCGCCGCCCGCCCGCCGCAAATATCTCTCAGGTAATCATCACCGTGGCGACGATGCATCCCCCGTTTAACGCGGGGCTTTTAGACCGCTTTTTGCTAATGGTGGAACACGAGAATATTCCTGTGATTATTTGCGTGAACAAGGTGGATTTAAGTGAAAGTTCGCGGTGGGGAGAACCTTTTTCTGAAGAAAAAGGTTCTCCCCACCACACCCCCCCTCTCCCAAAAGACTTTAATATTTATGAAGAAGCGGGATATACCGTTGTGTATACCGGGGCGAAAAGTGGGGTAGGGATTGAGGAGTTAAGGCGCGAGATGGCGGGCAAAATTAATTTATTTGCGGGGCCGTCGGGGGTGGGCAAGTCCAGTTTGATAAACGCGCTTTCGCCCAAGGTGCAGTTGGAGACAGGCGAATTAAGTGCGAAACTTGGGCGCGGAAAGCATACCACGCGGCACACGGAAATTTTCCCGCTGGGTGAAAGTGACGCAGACGGCTATTGTTTCGACACACCCGGTTTCACTTCGCTGGACATTTCGCATATCGAAAAAGGCGAATTGGCGCATTTATTTAGAGAGTTCCGCCCATTCGCGGGCGATTGCCGTTTTAAAAACTGCCTGCACATACGCGAAAACGATTGCGCGGTAAAGGAACAGGTTGGCGCGGCAATCAGCGCGGCGCGGTATGACAGCTACGTAAAACTGGGGCTTGAAAAATAATGCAGTTGGTATATACTGGCACGGTTGTAAAAATAAAAACTTGGAGGATTTGAAAATGAAAATTAAATTAATACTTACAGCACTTGTGATGATTTTCGCGCTTGCGGCTTGCGGCGGCGGAAACCAACCGACAGCAAATGAACCCACGGTAACAGAACCGTATATCTTGGATGACGAGCCATATCAAGCAGACGAGCCTACAGAGCCCGACCCGAATTACGAAGACTCGGATATCACCATGGAAATTAATATCATCGACGAAGATGAATTTTTAAACGCGATGGAAGAATTTATAGCGGCGTATGGCGGACTAATTGAAGTTCTGGGGCATATGGTCAACGAGTTTCACGAAGTTGATACAGACGAAGAGATGGCAGAGTGGGTAGAAATGTTCGGGTTCGTTCAAGAATACGTTGGGCTAACCCTAGACCTTTTGTGGAACATTTCTCCATATGTACCCGATGGTCATGCCGTATATTTCGCGTCTTTTGCCGCCGCAATACACCACGTTTACGACGCAATGACGGAGCTTGACTTCGCTCTATCCGCCGCAATGGTAGGCGATGACGTCGCCGTTTTTGAAGCACTGGAAGCATTCCAAAGCAACATATCCGAGGCAAACGCATTGATTTTTGAATAGGTTTTAAAAAAAATAAACAAAAAAATCCGCATATTTCGCGGATTTTTTTGTCGTTTATTATCTGCAACGATGCTCTGCAATCCTAATACGGACTGTTCAAATTGCTTTCGGCATGGGCTACGGCTTGTTCGATGGTCATGCCCATGAAGTTGCCTGCGGCGAAGCATCTGCCGCTTTTTTTGTCGTTTACAAAAACGCCTGTTATTACGCCGGGAAGGGCGGCTTCCGGCGGGTTTGGTGCGGATTGACCGCCAAGGTCTGTGCGGCACCAGCCGGGGTCTGCAAGGTTTATCATTACGTCTGTGCCTTGTACCTTTGTGCCAATGTCAATTGTGAATTTGTCAAGGGCGGCTTTGCTTGCAGAATAGCCCGCTTGTTGCGGGTCAAGTTGGATTCCGCTGGTGGTGTTTACAATGCGCCCAAAACCGCGCTCTACCATTTTGGGCATATAGTGATAGCAAATCATGGCGGGGGCGATGGTGTTTACTTGGAAACTTGTGGTGAAGTCTGAAATTGGGGTTTCGTAAAATTCTGTGCGGTAGGCAACTTGAACGCCCGCGTTGTTTAAAACTATTTCGATGGGGGTGTTTTTTGCGTCTATTTCTTTCAGCATATTTGTAACCTGTGCGGGGTCTGCAAGGTCTGCGGCTATTGCGTATGCGTCAACGCCAAGGGCTTTTACTTCGCCCAATATTTTTGCGGAATGCTCTTCGGTTCTGCTGTGCAAAACCAAATTGCAACCGCGTTCTGCCATAAATTTTGCCGCAAGATATCCTATTCCTCTGCTTGCGCCTGTGATTAACGCCCATTTTCCTTTTACATCCGTCATTTTTTTGCCTCCTTGGGATTTTTTTCAAGTATAGCATAATCTTTGCAAAATTATCCATAATAGGTATATAATTAATCTGAATTACGAAAAAAACTGTTCAGGTAGAAAAAATGCAGAGGAGCAAAAAATGGATAAAAAACAACTTGAAAAATACGCACAACTTTTGGTGCGTTCGGGCGGAAATGTGCAGAAGGGTCAGCTTGTAATCGTGAGTTGCGCGGTAGATGATGCGTGCTTTGGACGCATGGTGCAGGAAGCGGCGTATGACGCAGGCGCGTGTGAAGTGAGAATGGATTGGCTGGACGACCAATGCAGTCGCACGACGTATCTGCGGGGCGCGGATGAAATTTTCGACAGCTTCCCGCAGTGGCGCGTGGATAAGCTAAAGGAGCAAGACGACAGGGGCGCGGTGTATCTTCATGTGCGTTCGTCCGACCCTGATGTGCTTGCGGGTGTGGACGCGGACAGGCTTCGCCGTTCAACAAAGTCTTCCCGCGAGGCAACCAAGGAGCATACACGCCTTACGATGGGCAGTTTCCGTCGCTGGTCGATTATCGCAACGCCTTCGCCCGCATGGGCAAAAAAAGTTTTCCCCGACCTTTCCGAAGAAAACGCGATGGAAAAAATGTGGCAATATTTGCTTAAAGGTGCGAGGGCAGACGGCGAAAACCCAATTGCAGACTGGGAAACACACAAAAAATCTTTTGACGAGCGCGTGAATTTTTTGAACAAAAAAAGTTTCGATGCACTGAGAATCACAACGAAACTTGGCACAGATATTACAATCGGGCTTGCTAAAAACCATGTGTGGGAGGGTGGCGGCGACACAGACAAAGACGGCATACCGTTCTTCCCGAATATGCCCACGGAAGAAATCTTCACCATGCCCGACCGTATGCGTGCAGACGGGCGAGTGGTTGCGTCCATGCCGCTTTCATACCAAGGCAATTTAATTGACGGCTTTGAAATGACGTTTAAAGACGGCAAAGTCGAAAGCTTCCGCGCAGACGCAAACGAATCCGCCCTTGCAAACATCATAGAAATTGACGAAGGCGGCGGACGTTTGGGAGAGGTTGCCATAGTTTCAAACTCGTCTCCGATAGGCAAAATGAATACGCTTTTCTACAACACATTGTTTGACGAAAACGCGTCCTCTCATCTTGCCCTCGGTAAGGCATACCCCAAAAACTTAAAGGGCGGCGACGAACTTTCCACCGAAGAATTTATTGCTGCAGGCGGTAACGACTCCCTTGTTCATGTAGATTTCATGTTTGGCACTCCCGACATGAATATTTTTGGCATAGACGAAAACGGCAACGAAACACATTTCTACCAAAGCGGCGAATTTGTGTTCAATTAACCGAGGAGGAGGTGGTGGGTGCAAACTGTATTTGTATTTGTGCCTTGAAACAGCAAAAACCCCTATGCTATAATCCCTGCGATATGAAAAGTTAGCCAATTATAATGCGATTGTGTGCAGGATTCTACAGAGAATTTTGAGGGGGAAAACAACGTGTTTAGTTGTTTTATGTTTAAAATAATGTCTCTGTATTTTCGTGCGCTGACATATAAGGCGTGTGTTTTCTGTGTGTTGCAGAAGACACACGCCTTTGCGTTATTCGGCTAAAAAAACAGGAGGGGTTTTTAATGTTTAGCAGTTTGAAAAGTAAGTTGACGGTGCCCATTGTTGGCGCAATTGTTGTGATGGTTTTGGTGATAGTTGTGTTTGTTTCGTACGAAACAAGACAGCTTGCCGACGAACTGACGCAAGCGCGGTTGGAGATATCGTCACGTTCCGTAACGTCTAAAATTGCGGATATCGAAGAAGCCACACGGCTTACCGCAACGGGTATTGCCCGCAGTTACAATGTTATTAATCTGATTGAAGACTGGAACAACAATGAAGACAACAGAGCCGAATCAAGACAAGCACTTATCAGCTATCTTAATATTCAAGCGGCAGATTTTGGGGTAGATAGTTTTGTAGTGCGTGATAGTGAAGGGCGTGTGGTTTTGCGTTTGCACAGCCTTGGCCAATACAACGATATAGACAATTCTGCCGCAGGTAATGCCGCTTTGGCAGGCAGAACCACAACGTCATATTCGTCCACTGCAACCATGCCAATGGGGCTTAACACAACCGTTCCCATAACGTATCGCGGGGAAATAAGAGGTACGATGACAGCGTTGTACTTCCTTCATACCGACCAATTTGTAGATGGCCTAAGCAATATTTTTGGTGCAGAAATCACCGTTTTCGGCGGAAGCGAAGGCACAGAGCGCGTGGCAACCACGGTGCGCGACGACGCAGGAAACCGCGCCATAGGAACAACAATAACAGGCGAAGTTCCTGACGCTGTTTTGGGTGAAAACCGCGCCAAGACAACAAGCATAAACTTGTATGGCGAAACGTATTACGCATTTTATTTCCCGTTTCACAACCTTGCGGGCAATCCCATTGGTATGTTTTTTGTGGGCTTTTCTGCGGCGGCAACAGAAGCCGCGGTGTCTATGCAAATGATGCAGATAATTGGGATAGGTGCTGTGTGCATTGTTGCAACCGCCGTTTTGGCTTTGGTTTTGATAACAAGAACGCTTAAACCTGTTGATGTTCTTACAAAAAATATCAAAGAGGTAGCAAAAGGAAATCTAAATATAAACATGGACAGAACAAACCTGCCCAAAGACGAAATTGGTACAATGACAAAAGACGTGTACGGTATGGTGGATATCATCAAAAATATTGTGTACGACTTGTCAACTGTTAAAGAGGAGTATGTCGGCAAGGGCAAAATGCATTACAGGGTTGACGCAAACAAGTACCAAAATTCGTTTAACGAACTGGTTTTGTCTATCAATGGCTTGATGGATAGCGAAGTTGAAACCATCGGAGTCATAACCAACATTATAAAAAACATAGGCAATGGTAATTTGAAAGTGCAAGTTGACGATTTCCCCGGCGACTTCATCGTGGTTTCAAACGAGATACGCGGCGTAGTAGGTCAGTTGGAATCCGTAAGCGGGGAAATTACCACCATCGCTAATGAAATTTCCGTTAAGGGCAACGTGGATTATCAAATTGACGTTACGCGTTTTGAAGGCAGTTGGAACACCATTGCTAATGGGCTTAACTCTATATGTAAAGCCGTTGACACCCCCATTTCGGAAATAAAAGCTGTAATAGGACAAATGAACGAGGGGCATTTTGACGCACGGCTAAAAGGCGAATACTCAGGTGTGTTTAACGTAATAAAAGAGGACATCAACTTCTTCATAAAAGATACAGATGACTACATGAAGGAGATAAACAATTGCTTGGCCGCGCTTGCAAGCGGCGACTTGAACAGCAAAATAAACATGGACTTTGTGGGCGACTATGCACCTGTAAAACAGGCTGTAAACAATATATCTTCCACGTTGCACAAAACCATGTCCGAAATAAATGCCGCTTCCGAACAAGTGCTTTCCGGCGCGAAACAAATTTCTTCCAGCGCGATGGATTTGGCAAACGGTGCGCAATCTCAAGCCAGCTCTGTGCAAGAACTTAACGCTTCCATCGACGTTATCACACAGCAAACCAGAGAAAATGCAGATAATTCTTCCACGGCAAACACTCTCTCCGGCCGCTCTACAGAGAACGCGAAAGAGGGCAACCAATCCATGCGAGAAATGCTTACCGCCATGGAGCAAATCAAAGATGCGTCTCAAAACATTTCCAAGATTATCAAGGCGATTCAAGATATCGCGTTCCAAACAAACCTTCTCGCGCTTAACGCCGCTGTTGAAGCCGCACGCGCAGGCGAACACGGAAAAGGCTTTGCCGTTGTTGCCGAAGAAGTGCGCAGCCTTGCCGCACGCAGTCAAGCCGCCGCTACCGAAACAACAGGCCTTATTCAAGAATCCATCATACGTGTAGATTCCGGCTCTGAAATTGCGGTGTCAACCTCAACGTCACTTGACACAATCGTAAACGGTGCGGATGAAATTTCTAAAATCATCAACAAAATTTCTATCGCTTCCGGCGAACAGGCCGAGGCAATTTCTCAAGTAAGCACAGGCATTGCGCAAATATCTAACGTGGTACAATCCAACTCTGCGGTATCGGAAGAAACCGCCGCCGCCGCCGAACAGCTAAACTCTCAGGCAGAAATCTTGCAACAGCTTGTCGGGTACTTTAAGCTTTAAGAAGCTGAATTTCGCCCCGCGCAAGTTCGTCACAGCGTTCGTTTTCGGCATTACCCGCGTGACCTTTCACCCAGTGGAAGGTCACTTTATGTTTGCGCAGAAGTTCCAGCAAAATTTCCCACAAGTCCGTGTTTAATGCGGCTTCTTTTTTATTGCGCATCCAGTTATTTTCCTTCCAGCGCAATGCCCAGCCTTTTTCCACCGCATCCACTACATACCGCGAATCCGAATAAAGCTCCACTTCGCAAGGCTCTTTCAGCATTTCCAAGCCCTTAATCACGCCCATAATCTCCATGCGGTTGTTTGTTGTTTGTTCCTCCCCGCCCGAAATTTCTTTTCGATGACTGCCGTAAATCAAAACCGCGCCATATCCGCCCGGCCCCGGATTACCCGAACACGCGCCGTCTGTGTAAATTTTTACTTTTTTCATTTGGAAGTCTCCTCTTGGTTAAGTTCTCGGGGCTTTGCCCCGAACCCCACGAACTTTTTTGAAAAAAAGTTCGACAAAAAACTTTAACCGAAACCGCGCGAATGCGCGGTTTCAAGATAGGGGTCAAGGGGACAATGTCCCCTTGCAGGGGGAGCGGGGGACGGAGTCCCCCGCGGTCTTACTCTTTATACTCCAGCAATGCCCGAGCGATAATTAAATCTGTTGGGGTTGTGATTTTGATGTTTGACGGGCTTGAGGGGACTACGTGAACGGAAATGCCGATGCGTTCGGCTAACGCGCTGTCGTCTGTGGCGGTGGAGAGTGTGTCGTCGGCGTGGGCGGCGGCATAGGCTTGCATGATGGTGCTGTATGTAAAACCCTGTGGCGTTTGCGCTTGCCAAAGGGTGCTTCTGTCGGGGGTTGCGGTGATTATGCCGCCCGTTACTTGTTTTATTGTGTCTGTCACGGGCGAACAGGCGACTGCCGCGCCGTGTTCTAACGCGGCTTGCGCCACGGCTGTGATTATTTCGTGGGTCACGAAAGGGCGGATACCATCGTGGATAAGCACAACGTCCGTGGCAGGCGAAATTGCTTGCAATGCAGAAAAAACACTTTGCGCACGGGTTTCCCCGCCTTGCACAATGTGTTTTAACTTGCCGATTTTGTAGCTTTCCAATTCGCAGAAATAGCTTTCGTGAGCGGCAACGGCGATTTCATTTACATTCGGGTGCGAATCGAAAACAGCAAGCGTACGTTTCAAAATAGGCTCGCCGCCCAATTGCAAAAACTGTTTCGGCACTTCGCCGCCAAAACGCAAACCCGCTCCGCCCGCAGGGATTACAACAGATATTTTCACATGAAACTCCTACAAAATTATTATTCGCATTTCACACAGCCGCCCTCGTTGCAGAGGTGCGTGACGTTTCCGACAAGGGCTTGGGAAAGGCGGAGTAGGTCTAGGACGTCGATGTCGCCGTCGCAGTTTATGTCGGCGGCGCGCAGGTCGATGTTTACTATGTGGCGAACTATGTGGCGGGCAAGGAGGGTTGCGTCTGCGGAGGTTACGCGTCCGTCGCCGTTAAGGTCGCCGATTCGGGCGTGGCGCACGTTTACGCCGCCGTTTATTATGCGGAAGGGGATTTCGTCACCATGTGTGTTTTCGGGGAGTTCTTCCGTGCCGAATGCGTTTTTAAATGCGGCGGTTACGGGCAGAATTTCGTGGAGTTCCGCATTTGGGTCTACGTCGAATGTGAGGGTTAGAATGGCCTCGTTTCCTGTGAAGTTGGTGAAGCCGTCATAGTCGCCCATCCAACCCGCGAAGAAGCCGTCTGAAATGGTTACGTCACCAAGTTGCCCGCGGTAAATGCTTTCCACGCCGCTGTAGGTTTGTATGTTTGTAAGCGTGAGTTCGGCGGGGAAGTTGACAGCCAGTGCCATGGAGGAAAAGCCGGGGTTGTCGGAAAGGCGAATTTGCACCGTTACATCTTCGTCGCCCGGGCTTGCAAATGCCGTTGAAACCGTAAGCGTAGGCTCTGTGATTACCACGGTTACGTGGCGCGAAGCGGCGGGGTTTATGCCGTTGGCTGCGGTTAAAATGAAGGTGAAGCGTCCCGCTTGTGTTGGCGTGCCGTGTAGCAAGCCCTGCGCCGTAAGCGATAAACCGGGCGGAAGTGAACCCGTGCGCGTCCATGTTGGCGCGGGGAAGCCGCTTGCGACAAATTGGAAGCCCTTGCCGTCTATGCCGTAGGTTATGCCCAGTGTGCCTGCGGGTGCGTTGGAGGACGTGATTCGCGGCGCGGCGGGTTCGGGGTCGATGGGGTCTACAGGGTCGGGAAGTTCCAGTTCCGTAATGGTTAGCGTAAAGCTTTGGATTGCGTCGGTTGCAGTGCCGTTTGTTGCGATTATTGTGAATTCGTGTTCGCCTATTGCTGTCGCACCCGCAATGTTTATTACGCCGCTTGTTGGGTTGATGGTAACGCCTTGCGGCGCGAAATCCAGCGCGAATGTCGGTGCGGGGAAGCCTGTTGCTTCCACTTGGAAGGTTTCAAAAATGCCGAACATTCCGCTGTGGTTGTTTTCGGATGTGATTGCGGGGCTTTCTGTTGCGGCTATGTCGAGGGCTTCCAGCAGTTCCGCAATGAAGTCGGGGTTTTCCGCCATAAATGCAGGGTCGTTTTCGTATACATACCACATATCCGCCACGCGGATACACTCGGGCATGGCAACAATAACGGCGGCTTGCGCTTCAAGGCGAGTGCCTTCAAGGGCAAACGTAATGGTTGCCGAACCGGGAAGAAGTGCGTTCACTTCAAACGCGGCGTTGCCGTTTGCGTCCACGGTAACGATTGAGGTTTGAATTTCCGCAACAAACGGGTTATCCGAAACGGCGGTTATTGTTTTGCCTTCAACCGCCGCAATCGGGCCGACGGTTACGATTATTTCATCTGTCTCACCAAAGCCAACGCGCAGGTTTGTTGCGGTGATATATGTCGGCTCGGGGACGATTGTAACGGTGGCGGTGTAATCAGCCGCCATTGTCACATCCGCGTAGCTTGCCACGTTTTCGCTGATGGAAACCGTTACTTCGCCTGCAAGTTCGGTAGCGGGAACAAACCGCACAACGGAAGCAAAATCGCGTACGTTTTTCCTGTGTGCGGGGAAGCCGTCTTCCTGTATTTCGCCGTGCAGATAGTCTTTGCGAAGGAAGTTGCTTTCGCGGTTTAATAAGAGTATTTCGCCGTCAACCGCATCTCCGTTTTCCAAAGTCACGGTGAAATTTTCTGCAATAAGAGTTTCCTCGCACATGAATTTGTCAAAGGCGATTTCAATGCCCGTTGGGAAGCCGCTTACGCGTTCCACTTGCGGCTCGGCAAGGGAAACCATGCCGATGTGTACCTCCAAATGCTCGGGCGGCACGGGCATGAAAATACTTTGGGTAGGTTCAAAACCGTATTTTTCAAAACGTACTTGCCAATAGCCTTCGGGAACATACCACGCGTAATGGCCGATAGCGTTCGTAATTTGCGGGTTTAACTGGAAGTAATCTTCCGCGTTCCACGGTGTGTCAACGCCTTGCTTGAAAATTTCAGCGCGTACGCCTTGCAAACGATTACTTAAAACCGCTTCATATACATAGCCAGACGGGTCGATGATAAAACGGTAACGCCCTTCAACCGTGTTGCGCATTACAACATAGCCGTCGATAACCATGTATCTTGTTTCGCCGCCCTCTTCGTAGGTGTAAAAATAAAAGTGGTTCAGCGACCTGCCAACGGGGTAACGCCCTGCCGCGTTCACCGTGGCAATTATAACTTCCGTGCCGCGTGAGTTTTCGTGTGCGAAAAAGACGAAGGTTCTTCCTACCGCTTCCTCGGTGACGTCAATATACCACTGTCCGTTGCCTTGCCCCGGATACAGTCTGAAACCTTGCACGAAATTTCGCGGCGCGCTGTTACGCGTAATTGCACCGCTGTTCGGCTCTTGGTTGGAGCGCAGAATATACGCATTTGTGGTAAGCCCCGGGCCTACAACGCTGTTTGGCATAAGCAAGCTGTTGCGGAAACGTTCGGGTTCGGGTTCGCTGCGTATTATATTTCGTATGATTGCGTTCATGTCCACGTCGCGTACTTCTGTGTATTCTTCCGTAAACTGCGTTTTAACATTCCAGATAATTTCTGCCGTAACCCTGCCGTGGCCATATAATCTGTTGTGTTGGTAGTTTGCCATCACAGGGGCTCTGTCTACAAAAATCCACCTGTCGCCGCTTGCGTTTGCGGGGTGCATTGGGAAAGTTACGCCATTGTCAAAAATTAAATTTACTTCGGAAATGGAACGGTCGGCGGGAACGTCAATGTCAACTGCGAAAGTAATAGGTTGCCGCGTGAAGTACGTTAGCACACCAATTGTACCGTCGGGGCGCACAAGATTTGTTGCCGTCCATCGGCTGTACGCATAGAACCCTGTAACGCCGAACGCATCGTAAAACGGGTCGTAAAATTCCACCCTGCGCGTTGACGCAAGAATTTCGCCGCCGCTTACTGCCGAAACCGTAATATCGTAAAAATCGGGGCGTCCAAGTTCAACGGTTGTGCTGAACGCGCTGTTTGCACCAACATTTACCGTGCGCAAATATTCGTTATCCAAGTACACCCGTAGCTGTGAAATATCGTCTTCCACCACGCGCCCCGACACATTCACATTTCTAACGCCTGTTCTTGCGGGAACGTGAAATGTGAAAGGTACTCCGCCGCTTAATTGCCGCAGAGTAAAATGATGCGCGGGCTGTGCAAGATTAATCACGTGGCTTGCTATTGGAACTGACTGCGAGGTAAGCAACTGCGCACTTGCATGGAAGCTGTTTACTACCAAGTCGCGGATAGCGGCTTCCGGTGCGGCGAAGCGGCCTATCAAGTCGCCTGTGTCTGCGCGGCGTGTTCCGCTTGTTGCTGTACGTGCCGTGATGTCGCCAAACACAAATGTATTGTGAATAATCGGCCTTATGCCACTGCCCATTATTTGCCCTGTAAGCCCACCCGCGTGTGCAAAAGCGGTAGTGCCTGCGAGTGCCGTATTGTTTATGGCGGTTACATTGCCAAGGGCGTAGCTGTCTTCGATTGAAACAACGATAGTTGTGGGCGTACCGATTACGCCGAAAAATCCGCCTGCATTAACGTTGCTGTTTGCAACATTTGCGTCAAAAGTTGCCGTGATATCAACATTGGTGTAGCTGTCACGTATTTCCGCACGACCCTGCGCGAGGTTTCCCACAAAGCCGCCCACATTAAGGTTGTGAGTGCCGCTTGCCACCGTGTCGTGGAGTACGTTTATATCTCCCGTTACAAAACTGTTTTCGATTATTACCGCAACGGCGGCGTTGGGCACGTGCCCCAAAAAGCCGCCCACATTAAGCACGGCTGTACCGCCCGAATATATATTCACCTCACCAAGGTTGAGTCCTAAGTTGCGAATTACCGCAGGATTGCCTACAACAGTTGTTGTTTCTCCAAACAATCCAAAGTTAGAGCCTGTAATCTGTCCCTCGAAAAACAAATTGTTAATACTGAAACCTTGCCCGTCCAGCGTTCCCCTGAAGCTTGGTATCGGCGTCCACGGAAGGGTGAGGTGTATGTCGGTTGTTAAAACGTAATAATTTTGTGAATTTGCGGCTATTGCCCGCAACTGTCCTTCGGTTGAAATTGGACGCGCATTTTCGGGGATGTCATTGTCAATGGGCGCGATAAATCTGTCGCCTGTCGGCAATGTGTGGGTTGAAAAAATTACGCTTCCCGTATTTTGAAATTCCAAATCGTCCAAACTTACGGAAACGGTAATTTGATATTCCCCTGCCGTGCCAAGGTCTACGGTTGTGCGGAAATTATGGTTGCTGTAAACATTCACCATGCCGATAGACGAACCATCCAGCAAAACATTCACGGACGAAATCTCCGCGCCCGCGTACACACTGCCGATTATCTCAATTTCTTGTGCGCGTGTTGTGGCGGGAATTTCAACATCCAGCGGGCTTAGCAATCTTACTCTGCGTGTAAGCGGAAAGCACTCCCCGTTTAGCGTCGCGACAAATGTAATTTCGCTTACACCATGGGCATTAAGTCTAATCGGCGTTTCAAAAGTGCCGCCCGCTTCAACGGAAACATTGCGCACAAACACGCCGTTTTGGTACAGCGCGAGTGATTGTATTTCCGCAACGTGTGTGTCGTACACGCGCCCGTTGATTGCAATATCCAATCCCCGTGCGGTAGAAATATGCGCGAAAGAGAAAAGCCCTGCCGCACCAAACAAACGTAACAATGTATCCGCTTGCGCAACTTCGGCGCGGCGGGTTACGATGTTCGCGGTAAATTCCATCGCGGGGCAACGGAACGTATTGCTTAAGGTAGGCGCGATACTCGGAAGCCCGATTAAATCGGAGGCGCGTACATTTGTTTGCGGTATCGAAGGGTATGCCGCCAGAGCTGTAATATTGCCCGCCACAAAGCTGTCTGAAATAGTTGCGCGGGCGGCAGAGCCTTTCTGGCCTATAAATCGACCCGCAGATATAGAAGGTGAGCCTTGGTTTCGCATGGTTACTGCCGAAATTTCGCCGACAGAAAAACTGTTTTCGATAGTGGTTGTGCCATTACTCGGGCTTGCAACCATGCCGCCCACATGAATGGTTGAAGGAACGCCTGTTATACATATATCACCCGCTGTGTAGCTGTTTCGTATGGTAATATCGGGCGAGCCGGAAATATTACCAACAAAACCGCCAATGTTTGCAACCATAACGGCAGGCGCAGTAACCGCCGTTATATTTCCGGAAATATAACTGTTTTCGATTATCGTAGTACCGCTTACATGGCCAAAGAATCCGCCAAACGATACCGTATTACCCGAACCGAGATTTAAATCAAGATTGATACCGCCTTCCGCAAAGTTTAGTCCTAAGTTCCGAATTGTTACGGGTCTGTTAGGGCCTACGGTTGTTGGTACAGAACCCACAAAGGCTATGCTGTTTCCATGGCTAGCCGAAAAAAACACGTTGTAAACACTAAAGCCTTGCCCGTCCAAAGTTCCGCGGAAAGTAGCAAGTGGCGTCCATGGCTGTGTCAAATGGATATCATTTGCCAAATAATAATATATGCCCTGTGTGTTTGAAATCGCCCTAAGCTGTTCTTCCGTTTCAATGCGAACCGCGTCATCGGGGATATTTCTGTCAACAGGTGCGAGAAAAATGCCGTTGCCTGTAGGCAAGTTAAGCGCGGACGGGCTTGCTGTGCTTGCCGCTAATGCCGTCATTGGTGCAACCGCCGCGTGTGCGTAATTTTCGCATACGACAAATTCAAGCGGTGCGACCGCCGTCGTCGGCATCGTGCCGATAATTAGCACAAACGCCAGCATAAACGCCAGCGTTTTTTTGAATGTTCTAATGTTTTTCATGTCCATTCCCCCCGATTTTTTTATTAGACCTGTCCTGCAACCGTTCGCCGCCGCCTTTGCGGTCAAAATTCCGCAATTCTGCGTCGGTTGCTCCTAGCGAACGCTCCACGTTCGCGTCGTCGCTACCTCCTTGTCTTGCAAAATTTTG
>Ga0209755_10001337_pt1 | contig 39205 bp, 39 predicted proteins | sample TergutCo191P1_FD_187301 | JGI IMG/M metagenome (GOLD analysis project Ga0209755, IMG submission 187301) | Cornitermes sp. P1 segment gut microbial communities from Petit-Saut dam, French Guiana - Co191P1 (SPAdes) (version 2) | ecosystem: Host-associated > Arthropoda: Insects > Digestive system... | reverse complement strand
CTCGCGGCTCGGGGAGCTCCTTCCAGGGGAAGGAGCCTAGGGGCTTGCAGCCGAAAGTTTCGCTGTCGTTATCCTCCATAATCCTCGGCTCCTTCCTTGGGAAGGAGCTGGCACGCGTCGCGCGTGACTGAGGAAGGCTCGCGGAGCGACCACCTGCGCACGCACTCGCATCAAGTGAGCACGCGCGAGTATCACTCGCGCCCGGCCGCACACGCCATAAAGGCGGGGAGTACCACTCCCCGCACGAAGTTTTAGCAGCACACTACCAATCCATACATAGGAGAAACCTTCATGCGTGACCAAATCACTGCCATCGTCAACCAAGGCGCGAGTGTCAGCCACCTGTTTGCGTTCGATGCCATCCCCAAGCGCCGCCTAACCCGCGCGCAGCGCAACTTCGCCAACACCGGCACCGAACCGATCATCTTGTTATACGATGGCTCGGCCTTCGGCACCGGCGGCGCAGGCTTTGTGCTCACGCCCACGCGGTTGTTCTACAAAGACATCGTGGGTCAAGGCGTGGGCAACGTGGCAGACATCGTCAACATCACCTTTGATGTCAATGCCTCGCCCGAGCCCTCGCTGCAGGTGCAAACCGCCCACGGCGGCTTCCCCATCGGCGTGTGGAACATGGCAGGCAGTCAAGGTGCTGATGTCCTGCGCACCCTGCGGGCTGTGATCGGCGTGCTCACGGGTCGCCCGCTTGCGCCAGATGCTCCGTTAGCCGCATCTGCGCCCGCAGCACAAGAACAGCGCATCATCGAGTGCCGTGGTTGCGGCGCGCGTTATCTCGGCACCACAGCCGCGTGTGACTACTGCGGCTCGCCGGTGTGAGTTTTTGCGATAGCCTATGCAGACGGATGAAAGTCCGTCTGCATGTTTTTGTCCCGCCGTGCATAGGAATAGCCTAACAACCTAAGGAGGGACAATATGCCGGAACACATCAAACCCGCCATGCCGCACAACATCATCATGGAAGACCGCCGCCTGCTCACGCTTTCAGGCGTGGCAGACGTGGACAGCTTTGACGAGAATGTCGTGGTTGTTTTCACCGACCTCGGCGAGCTCAACATTCGCGGCACCGACCTGCACATCAACCGCCTTTCCGTGGAAGTCGGCGAGTTGCTGCTCGAAGGCCGCATTGACTCGCTCAGCTACCAAAACCCGCAGCAAAAGAACACCAGCGGCGGGCTGTTTGGGCGTGTGTTTCGCTAGAAATTTAACATGAACTCGCGTGTAGGGGCGGCAATCTGCCGCCCGTGACACTTTATCTTGCCATGAAAATCTCGGGCGGCAGATTGCCGCCCCTACACGCGCCACAGAAAGTCAACACATGATTTACCTACTCAACCTCGGCGACCAAACCCGGCTGTTTTTTGCAAGCTTAGGGTTTGGTTTTGTGCTGGGCGTGCTATACGAACTGCTGCGCTTGGTGCGGCGCTTGCTGCGCCCGCAGGCGAGCTGGGGCTATTTGTTGGTGCAGGATTTGCTCTATGCGTTCGTGTGCACGATGCTGGCGTTCTACTTCTTCCTCGGCATCGGCGACGGCTTGCTGCGCGGCTACACCTTGGTGGGGCTTGCGCTGGGCTGGGCGCTGTATATGCTCACGCTGGGGCAATTGCTCAACCGAGCAGGGCAGTGGCTGGCGCGGCACATTCACAATTTGCTGCGAAAAAGCGCACGCGGCGTGGCAAAACCGGCACGCTTTATCTGGAAAAAACGCAGCATCGTCACGGTGCAAGCGAATAAATTGCGCAAAAACATGAGTTTTCGCAAAAAAAATTTGCTGGGGGGCTTGCAATCTACCCCCGCTATGGTGTATAATGGTAGACGTAGAGCTTTAATTCGTAAAAAGGAGTCGCAGTCACGTGCCAAAACAGCCCAACAAGCAAATCGCCCTGTTGCACAAAGTGGAACGGCGGCTGACCAAACCCACCAAGAAAAAACGCAGCATCAGCTTTTTGGTGCTGCTGGCACTGCCGTTTATCATGCTGTACGCGGGGCACCGTATCTTCACCACAAACGAAGCCGCCGCCGCCATGGCCGCGCGAAACGCGCAGATTCGGCAAGAAAGCGCACAACTGGCCGCAGCGAATGAAGAATACCAAGCCGTGTTGCGCAACGAAGACCCGGAACTTTACTACGAATATGTCATACGCATCGCGCGGGAACGCCTTGGGCTTTCGCTGCCCGGCGACCAACTGTTCATCGACCGCGCACTGCAATAGTGGGGGCTATGTGATGGAAATCGGTGCAATCTTGTGCGGAAAAATCTCGGGCATCATCGACTATGGTGCTTTCGTGGACTGCGAAAATGGTCAGCGCGGCATGGTGCACATTTCCGAGGTGGCCAACAGCTATGTTGAAAATATCCGCGAGCACCTCACCATGGGGCAAGATGTGCGCGTGAAGGTGCTCAACATCACGCCCGAGGGCAAGATTAGCCTGTCCATCAAAAAGGCCGTTGAGCCAACGCAAGCCGCCGCTCCCGCAAGATCACCGCGTCCGCCGCGCAAGCCCGCGGGCTCGCCCAACACATGGCAGGGCACACGCAGCAAACGCGAAGCTCCCCAAAATTTTGAGGACATGATGAGCCGCTTCAAGCAAACCAGCGAGGAAAACATCTCCACCTTGCGCAAAAGCGGCGACACCCGCTACAGCGGCGGCGCGAAACGGCGTAAGTAGCGCGCGAAGTTTTGCCACTTTTTTGAAAAAAAGTGGCGCAAAAAACTTTAGCCGCTTCGCGGGGGATTTTCATGGGGCTGCGATAGAACACAGCGAAGCGACCGAGCTCCACCGCAGGTGGCGCGTGTAGGGGCGGCAATCTGCCGCCCGTGAATTTTTATAACGCAAAAAGCAAACCGCACTCCCCCTTGGTTATACTAATGCCAAGGGAGAGTGATTTTTTATGCTCAAAAAAGCGTTTGCAAACCTAGACATGCGCAAGCAAATCCAACGGCTGGTGTATATCATCGTGGCGGTGAGCGCCATCGCGGTGTGCGTGAACATGTTCCTTGGACCACACAACATTGCCGCCGGCGGCATCACGGGGCTGGCAATTATTCTGGAAAGCATGCTGGGGCTGCACCGCGCGATGGTTATCCTCATCGCCAATGTGATCGTGCTCGCGGCGGCATTTTTCCTGCTGGGGCGCGAGATTTTCTTCAACACGCTCATCGGTGCGCTGCTGCTGCCGGGGATGATCCGCGTGATTCCGCAGTTTCAGCTGGTGGAGAGCTCGGTGCTGTCGATGGCGGCGGGCAGTGTGCTGTTTGGCATGGCGGTTTCGCTGATGTATCACCACAAAGCCTCAAGCGGGGGAACAGCCGTGCCGCCGCTGATTTTCCACAAATACTTCGGGCTGAACAAGGCGGTGGGGCTGTTTGTGAGCGACGGCATCGTGGTGCTGTTGAGCCTGATGGTGTTCAGCGTGGACGAATTTTTCTACGCCGTGTTTTCGATTTTCATCACCAGCATGACCATGCGCGGCATTGAGAAATGGCTGGCCCGTAAGCGCGCGGAGTGCCGGTTTTGCTATGAATCCGGCTGTGTGTAATTTTTTGGACTTGCCTTTGTGCGCAAAATGTGTTACAATGTAACGATACTATATCGTGAAAGAGGATAACACACACATGAAACGCATACTGGCACTTGTTTTGGCAACCGCCCTGCTGATTGGCAGCTTGGGCATGACGACCGCCGCCGCACCCGGCTGCCCCTGCACTTGGCCGCCGCATGAGTATAACCACGACGTGGCAACCTTTGCCGCGCAGCTGAGCTATTGGGCGTATGAACAAGACGAAATTGCAGCGCAGCTCACCGAGCGGGACTTCACCAACATTGCCCAACACAACTTTGCGCAAACTGCCGCCACCGACACCGTGGCGCTCACCCTGGCGCTACGCGACGTGATTGTAGACGACGAAGAGATGACCCTGCTTGTGCTCGCCCTGCGCGGCACGGTGGGTCACATGATTTCCGGCGCAGAGTGGCGAAGCAACTACAATGTGGGCGAAGAAGAGCTGCACGTGGGCTTCATGCTGGCAGCGCAGAACGCCCGTGAATATCTGTATGCCTTTGCGCTGTATCACGCGCTGGACATCGAAAACACCGTGATGCTCATCACCGGGCACAGCCGCGGGGGAGCGGTGGCGAACATACTGGGTGCGCACCTCAACGGCGCACAAAGCCTTGTGTTGCAAGAGAATCTGCATGTGTATACCTTTGCCTCGCCGCGCACCACACGCAGCCCAAACCCTGCGTACACCAACATCATCAACATCATCAACGTGCACGACCGTGTGCCGAGGCTGCCGCGCACCATGGGCTTTCGCAACCTGTGGGGGCGCCACGGCAACGACCTCGCCGTGCACATGACCACCACCACCATCATCGGCATCGCCATTGACGTGATGTATCACCACAGCATGGAAAATTATCTGCGCTGGATGTTCGCACACCCCGGCTTGACCTACGACGAGTTCCGCAACATGTCGGTGCCCATCACCACCATCTTTGGCACAACCTGGCCCGCCACGTGGTATAACTGGCTGCTGTTTTGGCTGGCCTTTGGGTGGATTTGGATGTATCTTTGGGTGTAATGAATCGGATGGAGGACAGAATCATGGCAAAAGAGAAAATCACAGTTGAGCAATTTTTGGCAAGCGTGAGCGACCACAACACAGCCTTTGTGCAACACATGCACGAGCACCTGCTAGCCAACGGCTGCAAAGCAGCATTTGATGAGCAGAAAAACGGCTACCTTGCGGCATATAAGTTTGGCAAGCCGCCCAAGGCTTTCATGAACTTCTTGTTTCGCAAGCAGGGCATGCTCACCCGTGTTTATGGTGAGCACATCAGCCATTACCCAGACTTTCTCAACGCGTTGCCGCCGGGCATGGTGCAAGCCATCGCAAGCTCCGGCGACTGCAAACGTCTCATCAGCGGCGGCTGCAGCCCCAAGTGCACCGGTTATGACTTCACCATCGGCGATGCGCACTTCCAAAAGTGCCGCTACAACTGCTTTGAGTTTTTGGTGGCGGATGAAACCAAGCCGTTCATTGCGCAGTTTGTGGAGCTTGAGCTGGCGCAACGGCAGCAACCAAAATGACAACACAGATAAGGAGACGTTGACACATGCATTTGCACATCATGGCTTGGATTTCCAGCATCTTGGTTTTTTTCGTCGGCATTGTGCCGGTGGGACTGCAGCCGCGCTTCGTGGCGGCGAACCTCGCCATGCTCGCAAACCCCGTGGCGGGCTTCGAGACCAACGCCCTGCTCATCTGGCAAGACGACGAACTGGTGCACGAAACATACTTCAATGGTTTCGACATCAACACCCTGCATCCTGTGCATGCCATCACCCGCACGGTGCTCAAAGCGCTCGTGGGCATCGCCATTGCGCAGGGCTACATCGAGGGCGTTGACCAGCATGTGACGGATTTTTATCCCGAGGTGGAAATCGCGCCCGGACAAGAGAGCAAGCGCGACATGACCGTCGCGCATCTGCTGACGATGACCAGCGGCTTGGACGCACATCAGTCCGACCACCCGGTGTGGAGCGCGCCGGACATTGGCGCAGCCATCTTTGCGCTGCCGCAAGAGGCTGCACCCGGCGAACTGGTGCGATTTCGCAGCTACCGCAGCGTCACCATTGAGCTGCTTAGCGCGCTGCTCGCCCGCGCCGTTGGTCGCAGCGCCCATGCATACGCTAACGACGTGCTGTTCGGTCCGCTGGGCATCACCGATGTGCACTGGGAAGCACTTGCCGACGGCACCAGCCGCAGCACCATCGGGCTGTATCTTACCCCGCGTGACATGTTGCGCTTTGGCTTGTTGTATCTCAACGACGGCGTGTTCGCCGGGCAGCAGATTATCCCCGAAGCATGGGTTGTGGCGAGCCGCCCCGTGCCGCGAACCTGCAGCGGTCTGCGAACCTATTGGGGGCGCGATTCATATGCCAACGCCTTTGCGGCGCATGAAGGCACAAGCTTTGTGGCGCGCGGGGCAGGGGGGCAGTTCATCATCATCGACCCCGACAACAACGCCGTCACCGTGCGCACTGGCACATACGCCAACGAGCTGGGCTTCTTCCAGTTTTTCTTCCCGTTGCTGCGCATGTTGATTGCGCCGCGCGGCAGCTCGCCTTGCCCTTGCCGGCAGGCGTTTGCGTTTGAATAACACACCCACCAAAGGAGAACTCACATGAAACGTATCCTTGCAGTTTTGCTGGCAGTGCTGCTGGGCATGGGCATGTTCATCCAGGTGAGCGCTGCCGAGCATGCTTCAACCGATGCGCTCACGGCGTTGCTGCGGCGCTGGGGCAACAATATTTCTGTGTATTACGAAAACATCAACACCGGCTTTGTGTTTCGCCACAACGCAACCCGGCAATACTTCGGCGCGAGTGTGTCGAAAGCTGTGCTGGGCTTGATGATCGCTCAAATGGCGGATCGCGGCGAGGTGAACCTCAACCACACCTTAGCGCTGCGCGAAAGCCACAGGGTGGGTGGCATCGGGACGATTCAGCACAATTTTTATGTGGGGCGACGCTTCACCGTGCGCGAGCTGCTTCGGCTGATGCCTACCATCAGCGACAACGTGGCAACCTTGGTGCTCACAGACTTTGTGGGCATCAACAATTACCGCAATTTTGTGAGGAGCCTCGGCGGCAATCCCGCGCTGGTGCGCGACCGCGTGATGAACTCGCAGCTCACGGCAAACGAAGTCGGTCTGTTTGCGCGCGCGATACACCACTACCTTGAATCCGGCAGCAGGCACAGCGCTGAGCTGCGCAGTCACTTGCGGGGCAACCAGTTCATGCTGCTCGGTCACCTCGGCGCGGCGTATCCCATGGCAAGCCGAACCGGTTGGACAAGGGATGTGGGCGGCAGCGCCGGTGTGGTGCACGACATGGCCATTGTGTACGCGCCGGGCAACCCGTTCATCCTTGTGGTGATGACGGCGAACCGCAGGCACTACATGGACTGGCGCAACACCGGGCACAACGCGCAAAACTTCCGCGACTTTAACGAAATTTTGCGCGCGTTTGAGCAGTTCAACCGGGGATTGCAGCAGCAATCTTCGGCAGGCGACGTGTTGTTGTCGCCGTTTCGCGCAACGCGGGATGTGCTGCAGCAAGCCATTGATGTGCCGCGGCGGTGGTTGCGTGCGTTTGAATGAAAAATGACTTGACAAACGGCTTGTTTTGGTGTATCCTAATGAGTGAGAAAATTCTATGCATCAAGGAGAACTGTCATGAAAAAAATCGTTGCCATCGCACTGGTTATGCTGCTGGGCGTGAACATGTTCAGCGCAAGTATTTTTGCCATTAACCCCCCCCCGTTGACAATTTAAGGGAAATTTCGACCGACGATTTAACGGCGCTGCTGCAGCGCTGGGGCAACAATATTTCTGTGTATTACGAAAACTTAAACACCGGTTTTGTGTTTCGCCACAACGCAACCCGGCAATACTTCGGCGCGAGCCTGTCAAAAGCAGTGCTCGCGCTGATGATTTTCCAAATGGCTGAGCGCGGCGAGGTGAACCTCAACCACACGCTTGTGTTCCAAGAACGCCACCGAAACTGGGGCTCTGGGATTATCAATAGCCGTTATCCTGTTGGCACACGTTTCACCATACGAAGGCTGGTCGCGCTCAATCTATACCAAAGCGACAATGTGGCAACTTTGATGCTGCGAGACTTCGTGGGCATCAACAATTATCGCAATTTTGTGCGCAGCCTCGGCGACAACCCCGCATTGGTGGGGGATAGAATCATGAATTCCACACTCACGGCAAACGAAGCGGGGAATTTTGCGCGGGCGATTCATCGCTACATTGCGTCGAACAGTCGATACAGCGCAGAATTTCGCAGGCATTTGCTCAATAACCAATTTCCGTTTCTATCACGGCTTGGGTCGAGCTATCCTGTGGCGAGCAAAACAGGCTGGACAGAACACGGCGCAAGCGGGAACTTCCTTGGTGTTTGGCACGACATGGCCATCGTGTATGTGCCAGACAACCCGTTTATTTTGGTGGTGATGAGCGCAGGACGCAGGCAAGGCCACAGCGGGCAGGATAATCCGCAAAACTTCCGCGACTTCAACGAAATTCTGCGCGCGTTTGAGCAGTTCAACCGAACGTTGCAGCAGCAATCTTCGGCAGGCGACGTGTTGTTGTCGCCGTTTCGCGCAGCGCGGGATGTGCTGCAGCAAGCCATTGATGTGCCGCGGCGGTGGTTGCGTGCGTTTGAATAAGTGCCAAATCTGCGAAAAAAATGCTTGACAACCCGCCCGCATGGTGGTATAATATACTCTGGCATGCGAGAGTGGCGGAACCGGCAGACGCGCACGTTTGAGGGGCGTGTGGTTAACACCGTACGGGTTCAAGTCCCGTCTCTCGCACCAGTCGGGTTGTTCTTACCGCATTTCAAGTGCTGTTAAGAGCAACCCACTTTTTTATGCCTATTTAGCTCGCCTTGAGCAAGGGTTCATAGCACACGCTTACAGCAGAGGGGGTATAGTATATGTCCAAGAGCAATATACTTTCACAGAGGGGTATCTCATTCCTTCTTTAGAAAGGTAAGTGTATATGGACACCAGCACTACAAGTACCAAGCATAGAATAGCACATGCCGCATTGGATCTTTTTTCCCGCAAAGGCTTTACAGAAACATCCATACGCGAAATTGCGATGGCTGTAGGCATTAACGTATCCTCCCTCTATAATCACTTTGAGTCTAAGGCGGCGATGTTAGATCATCTTTTGCATGATTATAAAAAATTCGCATGCAGCATACAACCGTCCAATGAGTTCTGGACACATCTTAAGCCAGGCGCAGGCCCAGAAGATGTCGTTTCCTGTCTAACGATTTATTTTCCCGTGGAAAAAGAGGCATATTATCTTAAAATGGTTTCAATGCTGTTTCAAGAACAGTGTCGCAATAACGCAATTAAAGAGTTTATGGTTGAGAACCACATACTATGGCAGGAAAAATTTATATCTGATTTATTAAACCACCTGATTGAAATTGGTGCGTTACGCCCCGACACTGACGTGGACTTTTGGGCAAAAACGCACACCAACCTTACCTACTCCTACATGGGGCGCTATGCAATTGGCGCAGGAGAAACGCAGCCTCAGTATAAAGGCAAACGATTTATGCAAATGATAACAACGATGTATCATACGATTTTCACATTGCACGGTAGCAATTCTGCTCCAATATCGTCGTAACGAATATCAAAGAAAAACGAAGCGACGAAGCAATCCAGACTTGCTGAAGATTACAGCTTGAGTCGGATTGCTTCGTCGTGTGCCTATGGGCGTACTAGTTGCTATGATGCTGTTGCGTTTTGTGTGTCGTTAGAATTATCGGTGTCCCCGCTTCGCAGGTACATGTTAATTGCTGTGGACATCTTGCCAAGCAAAAACATTTGGTTCATAGAGACAGTGTTAAGCATATCCTGAACACTTCGATTGATTTTAAGCAAGTCATCAATAGTAGGTGGATTAGGGGCAGGCATTTCGGGTAGCGTACCCAAAACATACTGAATCTTTTCGCCTTCGGCGTTGATAATATGGCTCAGCCCTAGCTCTTCCAATGCGATGGAAGAAAGAATTTGACTGATAGAGCCCTCAAGTGTAAAGTTGCCGTTGTTTTCCGGAAATGCTGGCATGGACATGGTTGTTCCTCCTTATAATGTGTCTGCAATATTAGCAGTTGATTTCTTTTACGGTAATTTTGCCGTAATTTACTTTGATGCCTTCATTGGGTGATAATTGGATAAATAGTTCGCTTTTGTCGTGGGATGCAGGTACTTCCCATTCAAAGAAATCTAATAATAAAATTTCTTGTCTCGCATCATCTACTGTGAGCTTTTTGCGTGAAGTCACTTCGTTGCCGGTCACTAGCAGAAATTCAATTAAAATTGGTCTGCGTGCTCCGTTGTCTAATTTCAAGTCTACGCCTATCGCGTATGCCTTCCCGCCTGGCAGGCAAATCTTTTTCCCAGACGAGTCAAGCTTTATATTGCTTTTGCAGCAGCTTTTATCTTGTAGCGACAATAATTCGTTTCTCCAACACAGCCCACATGCAACCGCAAATTCGGCGGTGCAATCGTTACAAGGGCGTGCTGGGCACGGATTGACCGGGCATGGCTTGACTGGACATGGGTTTGATGAGCATGGCGGCTTAGGCCAAGGTTGTGCAAATTTTGACACAAGCTTTATCTTGCTTTTCAATAAAAACTGCATGTCGTTAACTTGCTCGATTAGGTGAGATACGCTATTGTTCATTTCCAACAGCTCTCTCATTGTTTCGCAGCTTTTGTTTGTCTTTGCATACGCAACGGCCAGCTGCAATTTTTCGCCTTCGGCATTAAGCACGTGACTCAACGCTGCCTCTTCCATTGCGATAGAAGTTAAAATCGCGTCAATGGCTTCATCTCTGGATAATAAACTGTCTTTGGGCGGGAAGCTAGGCATGGACATCGTAAAACATCTCCTTTACTCGTTATTTTTTGCCCGGTAGTGCTTTAATAAGCTCTCACCCATACAGCTGGGAGATACCCAACATTAATGGTTGCAAAAATAGTGCTTGAATTCACAGTCCCTGCATTTGGGTTCCACTCCCAAGCTTGGTCGCTGGTGCCGCTGAGGGCTGTACGAGTCCACCAGTGATCTGCAAAGCTCCAGCTACAGCTGTTTTTGCCATCGAGTGCATCTTGACGGCTTGGTGCAAAAAACACATCTTTGGTTTGGCCATTTGCCATGACCGCTGTCGGCTCGGTGGTCGTTGGGATTTGGTAAGACGGGTTCCCCAAATTGGGTATAACCGCAATCTCTTTAAGCGTTGGCGAGTTTGCACAAATACTTGTCATCTCGGCTTGCACAGATGACCCTTCATAGGTGTCGTTAGCGCCAAACCCTCCGTAGCTGATAACGTTCTTTGCAACCAGCATAAGATAAGTGTTGGAACCTATCTTAGATTTTCGCACCAGCTGCCACGAGTATCCGTCAATAAAACCGACAGATGAGCACAGCGCCGCCGTTGCTTCCAATCCGGGCAAGTTGGCATATCCCCACAATGCATAAACCGTTGTATCTGCATGGATATCAACTTCGGTAATGGTCGATGGCGTTACACTAGACCTTTCGTAAATCGTTGTGTTGCGCGCAGCCGTCCATCCAAGAAATAGGATAGCCCTGCCGCCTACGGTTGCATGGGTGGGCGTGACCGTAGTGTTGAGTGGGAAATTATTTTGGGCAAGCACTACCTTTGATGCTGGACCGTCGTTGTTGCCGCCATTTACATCATAGGTCAGGGTATACATATCTTCCAAAATGTCTGGAATGTTATCGCCGTCTTCGTCATAACCCCACATGGCATATACCGTTACGTTGTCATCAACGATATCTACAGCGGTAATCAATTTGGATGCAACTTCGTTTTTATCGTCGGTGTTGGCGTAAATTGGTGTGGGCTCTGCTGCCCAGCCGACGAACAGCACAGGCGTGCCGCTGACCACAGCATGGCTTGGCCTTGCCGTGCTGTTGAGCTGATAATGATTGGGGAGCAACGATGTTTCCGTGGGTGGGCCATCGTTGTTTCCGCCATTTGTGTCATAGGTCAGCGTAAACGTGTCTTCATACACATCCGGCATGCCGTTGTTGTTTTGGTCATATCCCCATAATGCGAATACCGTAACGTTATGATCTGGGATTTCAACACTGGTGAGCAATGGCGGCAAACTGCTTGCGTCATCATCCTTGGAATAGATGGTGATATCCCGCTGTTCTGTCCAGCCGAGAAAGATTACCTCAACACCGCTGTCGGCATCGTGAGTTGGAATAATTGCGCTTAGGTTGTGCGTGGTGCCTTGGAGCAAATTAAACTCCATCGGCGGGCCGTCATTATGGCCTCCGTTTGTGTCGTAGGTTAGTGTGAACTCACCTTCTAGGATGTCTGGTATGCCGTTACCGTTGTCGTCATAACCCCACACTGCGTAGACGGTTACGTCGTGATCCACGATGTCGACGGTAGTGATGACGTCAGGCAAACTATCGGTTTTTTCGTAAAACTGTGCATCCTGTGCTGCTGTCCAGCCGATAAATGCCACAGGTCTTAAATTATGCCCGCCATGGCTTGGGATATCTTGCTGGTTTAGTGGGTGATTTTGTTGGGGTTGCAGCGATACTTCCGTTGCCGGACCATCTGTATGGCCACCATTTACATCGTAGGACAACGAGAACAAAGAGCTCGGCGGCGGTGGCGGATTTTCGCCGCTCTTTTCGTATGCTCTTAGCGCTTCAGTCATTTTTCCAAGCAGCAACATTTGCGTAAATCCAACTTGCTGCACCATGTCTTTCACGCTTTGGTTAATATCGATGATTTCATCTATAGTCAGCGGAACGGGAAGTTCCGATTCGTCTAGGGTGCCCAGCACATACTGAAGCTTCTCTCCTTCAGCATTGAGTATATGGCTTAGCGCTAGTTCCTCCATCGCAATGGAGGAAAGTATTTGATAAATCGAATTCTCTACTGAGCCTTCATTCATTGGTGGGAAAACTGGTAGGGACAAAATAATACCTCCTTTTATTTTTCGCTCGCAGCTTGCAACTGCAGGCGGTAACGAAACGCGCCATATTATCTGTTTTGCATAAGCAAGCGAGCGCTTGTTTATCCATGGTAAATCATATGCGTCTACATGAAAAGTTGTTACGAACCTAGCGCCCTCTCCGGGCATAGAAGAACGCCCACCTCGCATCACGCGAAATGGGCGTTTGGGTTGGGACTGTTTTTTGCGGTCTGTCTTCGTGAGATAACGTAAGCGTCAAATAGAAAAGCACCTGTACAGGTGCTTTTCTATTTGACGCTTACGAGATAACCAATAAAGTCACTGCGAAAAAGTCCGCAGATTCCTCACTTCAACACACAAACCGTCTCCACATGTGCGGTCCGGGGGAACATATCGATGGCGGTTGCGCAGGTCAATGTATAGTGGCTAAGCCGCTTGACGTCGCGGGCGAGTGTGGCCGGATTGCACGACACCACAATCAATTTCGCAACGCGCTTCGTTTGCAGCGCATCAATCAGTTGTTTGTCGCAGCCCGCACGCGGTGGATCAATGATGACCACATCAAACGCACCCAGGTCAAGCTCGTTGATCACGCGCTCGCTTTTTCCGGCGTGGAATGTTGCGTTGGCAATGCCGTTTCGGCGAGCGTTGGCAACTGCCTCGTTCACGGCTTGTTTGTTGATTTCAACGCCCGTCACGCTGTGCACATGCTTGGCTAGGCAAAGCCCAATGGCGCCCACACCGCAGTACAAATCCAGCACATGGTCGGTCGGCGAAACATGCTGCGCAATCAACTCAATCATCTTTTCGGCAGCGGCATTGTTCACCTGAAAAAACGAGGTGTCGCTCAGTTGAAATTCCAGCCCGCACAGGCTTTGGCGCGGGTTTCGATAAAACAGATTGCTGTGTTTGCTCGCATTTGCCTGCGTGCTTTGCAGCAAACAATGCTCAACTTCAACCACATCGTGCGATTTTCGTGCATACAGCCCGATTTTTTCGCCGTCGGTTTGCCACACGGTTTTGTTGCGATAATGCTGCAGCACCGGCGAGGGGATAATCGGCACATCAGGCAAGCGCAGCGCACGCGCAACGCTGTTTTTTTTCAGCCGCAGCTCCTCGTTGTATGTCATATGCAGCAGCCCGCAGCCGCCACAAACGCCAAAATGCGGGCACTCCGGCGCGATTCGTTCGGACGAGCGCTCCAAAATCTCAACCAGTTCGGCATGGGCATAGGAACTGTGCTGCTTCACGATGCTCACGCGCACGGTTTCGCCAACGAGCGCGAACGGCACAAACACAACCAGACCATCGCTGCGCCCCACGCCTTCACCCTCGCTGTTGTAGCCCGTGATGGTGATCTCGAGCAGGTTATTCATGTTCATTCTGTCGTGCTCCTGTGTTTTTTAAACCTGCAAAACCTTTTCGGCATAGCGCACGCTGCCCATCGCGTCTTTCGAGTAAAAGTCCGCCCCAATTTCGTCGGCATACTCTTGCGCCAGCACCGCGCCGCCTACCATCACAAGGCACTCGGGCGCTTGTTCGCGCAGCAAAGCGATGGTTTCTTCCATGTGCACCACGGTGGTGGTCATCAGCGCGCTAAGCCCCACCAGACGCACGTTTTCGCGCAGCACGGTGCTCACCACAAGGGCGGGCTCCACGTTTTTGCCCAGGTCAATCACGTCAAAGTTATAGTTCTCCAGCAGCACTTTCACGATGTTCTTGCCAATGTCGTGGATGTCGCCCTTGACCGTTGCGAGAACGATCTTCCCGCGCCGCGCCTGCGCCTGCCCCTGTGTGGACAGATGCACCTTCACCGCTTCAAACGCAGCCTTTGCGGCCTCGGCGCTCATCAGCAGCTGCGGCAAAAACAGCCGGTTTTGCTCAAACGCTTCGCCCACTTCGTTCAGCGCAGCAATCAAGTGCTCGCTGATGATCACAAGCGGCTCGGTGTGCGTGAGCATGCGCGTCGCAAGCTGGCTGGCTTCGTCGCGCAGCCCCTTGGTGATCGCGTCACGCAGTGTCATCTCGGGAGACGCCGCCGCGTGGCTCGGCTGCGCAGCACCTGCGAAGCGCGCAATGTATGCCGCGCAGTTTTCGTCGTTGGCGCACAGCGCGTTGTGGGCAGCATAGGCATCCATCATCGCGCCGCTTAAGGGGTTGATGATGCCCGCGCTCAGCCCGCGGCTCATCGCAAGGCTGAAGAACGCCGCGCTGAGTTTTTCGCGCTCAGGCAACCCGAATGATATGTTAGACACGCCCAGCACCGTGTGCACGCCCAGCGTGTTGCGCACATGATCAATGGTGTCCAGCGTGATTTTCGCGTTGTGCGCGCCGGTGCTCACCGTCATCGCGAGGGCATCCACAATGATGTCGTGCTTGGGGATGCCATGCGCCTGCGCCGCCGCAATGATGCGCTCGGCAATGGCGATTCTGCCCTGCGCGGTGTCGGGGATTCCGTCGTCGTCTAGCGTCAGCGCAACCACCGCCGCGCCATATTTCTTCACCAGCGGCAGCAGCGCCGCGAGCGATTCCGCCTTGCCGTTCACGGAGTTCAGCAGCGGCTTGCCGTTGTACAGGCGCATCGCGCGCTCGGCAGCAATTGGGTCAGAGGTGTCAATCTGCAGCGGAACATCCGTCACGCTTTGCAGCCCCACCACGGCTTGCTCCAGCACAGCCGCCTCGTCGATTTCCGGCAAGCCCACGTTCACGTCGAGGATTTTCGCGCCGTGCTCAATTTGGCTCAACGCTTCTTTATAAACATAGCCCATGTCGTTTTCACGCAGCGCTTGCTTGAGCCGCGGCTTGCCCGTGGGATTGATGCGCTCGCCAATCACCACCGTTGTGCCGCCGAGCGCAGCGGTTTTTGCGTATGACGACACCACGGTGCGCGTCTTGGGCAGCACCGGCAGGGGAGTGATCGCCCCGCAGGTTTGCACGACTGCGGCGATGTGCTCGGGCGTGGTACCGCAGCAGCCGCCGATGACGTGCGCGCCGCTGTGCGCGATGTCAGCCATCTGGCGTGCGAAGTCCTCCGGCGCAACGTTGAACGTCGTTTGCCCGTTGATGATTTGCGGCAGCCCGGCGTTGGGGTTAATCACAACCGGGATGCTCGCATGCGCCACAAGCTCGGCGAGCAGACGTTGCATCTGCTGCGGACCAAGCCCGCAGTTGAGCCCCAGCGCAGCCGCGCCCAAGCCTTCAATCAGCGCCACCGCCGCGGGAATATCGCCGCCGGTGAGCAGTCTGCCGCCTTCGTCCAGCGTGAAGGTCACCACAATGGGCAGATCGCTGTTCTCTTTTGCCGCCAGCATCGCCGCCTTGATTTCATAGGTATCGCTCATCGTCTCCAGCAAAATTAGGTCAGCTCCGGCGTCAGTTCCGGCTTTGATTGCCTGCGCGAACAGCGCAACGGCCTGCTCAAAGCCCAAGTCGCCCAGTGGCGCAAGCAGCTTGCCTGTGGGGCCAATATCGAGGGCAACCAGTGCACCGGTAGCTTGTGCCGCCTGGCGCGCAAGCGCAACACCGGCCGCCACCACTTCCTCAACGCAATAGCCCGTGCCGTCGAGCTTCAGGCGGTTTGCGCCAAAGGTGTTGGTGGTGATGATGTTGCAGCCAGTGCGTGCATAGTCCGCGTGAATGTCCGCAATCGCGTCAGGTCGGGTGATGTTCCACAGCTCGGGCAGCTCTTGCAGCGTCAGCCCCTTCGCCTGCAGCATCGTGCCCATCGCGCCGTCAAAAACCAGCAGCTCGCTGCCCAATTTGCGCAAAAAATCGTTCATACAATCCTCCTCAATCCAACCACCGCCGTCACGGACTTCGCCGGGCACAGCATGTTGCCGTCGGTTAATGTCAGCCCAATTCGCCTCGGGCAGTCCAGCATGGTCAGCACATCGCGCTGGTGTGTAATGTCAAAATCGCCATAGCCCGCGCTGAAGCGTTCGGTGAGCTGCCAGCCCAGCAGTTCGGGCTCGCGCGTGATTTCACCCACCACGCTATCACACGCGGCTTCAATCATCGCCGTGCAAACGGCGTCGGCAATCACGGCTTTGTCCATTTCTGTTGCGTTGTAGCGCCGCAGCAAGGCATCCGCTTCAGCCCCCAGCGTTGCCGCAAACACAGCCACGCGGGTGCAGCCGCGCAAGTGCCGCGCGAGGTCGCCGCTGTGCACGCGCAAGCCGCCGAAGCCCACCGCCTGCGCCTGCACTTCGCAGTCCCACAGCCGGTAGATATGCTTGGGCGTGATGACCGTGTTGAGCTCTTCATGCAGCTGCGCAATGTGCGCCAACACGCGCGCATCATCAAGACCTTCGCTGCAGCCCAAATAGCGCAGCACGTCATTCGTGTCTATGTTACTCACTTCAAAATCTCCGACAAATTGCGCATAATCCGCCCGGCAATGTCGGGCTTGTTCATCGTGTAAATGTGAATGTGGTTCACGCCGTTTGCAATCAAGTCGATGATCTGCTCTGTCGCATAGGCGATGCCCGCCTGGTTCATCGCCGCGGGATTATCCGCAAAGCGGTCCACAATCGCGCGGAATCGTGGCGGCAGCACCGTGCCCGAAATCGAGCAAATCCGTGCGATCTGCTTGGCGTTGATCACCGGCATGATGCCCGCGATCACCGGCACGTCCACGCCGCTTTTGAGCAAGCGGAACATGAAGTTATACAGCACATGGTTGTCAAAAAACATCTGCGTGGTGAGGAACGCACAGCCTGCGTCAACCTTGCGTTTGAGGCTGTCGATGTCCGCCTGCAGGCTCGGGGATTCCGGGTGTCCTTCGGGGTAGCACGCGCCGCCCACGCAAAAGTCGCCATGGCGCAAAATCGCCTCGGTCAGCTCGTTGGCATAGGCATAGTCGCCCGTGGCGCAGCCCTCGGCAGGCACGTCGCCGCGCAGCGCCAGCACATTGGTGATGTTCTTGCTCTTCAGTTCATCCAGTACCGCGCCAATCTCTGTGGCATCAGAGCCAATGCAGGTCAAATGCGCCAGTGCCGCCACGCCATTGACGTTCTGAATCTCGTTGGCGATCTCCACGGTGTTCCCGCGTGTGCTGCCGCCCGCGCCATACGTCACACTCATGAACGACGGCTTCAGATCTGCGATTTCGCGTATCACGTTCTTCGCGCCTTCAAGCGGCACACCGGCCTTCGGTGGAAACAACTCGCACGACACCGTGATGTTGTTGTTGAGAATATCAGTGATTTTCATGGGTTCTCCTTTAGTTGATTTAGATATAATACATGCTGTCGCCGCCATATTGCTTCGCCTTCGTCACCAGCGCGTCAAGATCAATCGCCTTCAACGCCTCGGGAATCACCTCGTCCAAGCGGCTAAACACTTCGTTTTGCAGCGTATCTTCAATGTTGGGCGCTTTCACCGCAACCGTTGCACCGGCTTTTTCAAACAACGCAATCTCAATCGCGAACAGGATGTCATACACCGAGATGTCGCGCGCCGGGCACGCCAGCTGGTAGCCGCCGCCCGCGCCCTTTGTGGACGTCACAATGTCGCCGCGCTTGAGCAGCGAAAACACCTGCTCCAAATAAATTTTAGACACACCCAGCGTCTCCGACAGCGACAAAATCGTCACCGACTTTTCTTCGCCGCTCAGTCCCATTTGCACAAGTGCCGCCAGCGCGTAGCGTGATTTTGCTGAAATTTTCATCTGCCATCCATCCTCTTGCAAAACATATAGTTTATATATGTATTTTAGCAGTTGCGCGCCACAATGTCAAGTGTTTTTTAGAAATTTGCAAAAAACATATTGACAAACGTCCATGCATATGCTATAATAGCAACACAACACATGGATAACCGTCCATAGGAGGCGATATGAGCGACAAATTCAAGGCCTTGGCAGACCCAAACCGCTCGGCGGTGTTCGCGCTGTTGTCGTGCTGCGAGCTTTGCGCCTGTGACATCCTCAAGCAGCTGCCCATCCACCAAACCACGCTGTCGCACCACATGAAAGTCCTGGTGGACTGCGGCTTGGTGCGCACGCGGCGCGACGGCAAGTGCATCTATTACGCGCTCAACATCGACACCGTGCGTGACTGCGAGGCCTTTTTCACCGCTGCGCTCACCAAAGCTTGTCATTGCGGGCCGGACTGCAGCTGCCTGCATTGCTGTAATCTTTCACGAAAGGAGACTGCCCAATGAACGAACAACGCACCTGCACCAATCCGCTGTGCAAATGTGAAAACTGCACTTGCGACCCCTGCCTGTGTGACGGCGAAACCCATTGCGCCTGCCCCTGCTGCCCGGATGCCGCACAATAGAACGAAACCAAAACACACCCTTGTGCGCAACTTGGCACGTGGGTGTGTTTTTATACTTCGGGTGGATTCATATCCACCCCTACAGGTTGCGGCAACTGGCAAATTTTCGGGAAATATCTACCTGTAGGGGCGGATGCAAATCCGCCCGGGCTTTCCTATTCCACACAACTCGCCGCCAACCAAATCGCACACCACCTGCGGTGGGATTTTCACATGATCAACATGGCTATCGTCAGCATGTAGGGGCGGCGGGCGCGCCGCCCGAAACCTTAATATAACCATATTTTTATCGCCCGGGTGGCGCGCCCGCCACCCCTACATGTTGCGGCAACTGGCAAATTTTCAGGAAATATCTACCTGTAGGGGCGGATGCAAATCCGCCCGGGCTTTCCTATTCCACACAACTCGCCGCCAACCAAATCGCACACTCCAGCCGCTTCTTAAACAGCACACACCCATCCTCATACATCCCGTGGATGCTCCCGCTGGCGTGGTAGGCGTTCGCCGGGCAGCCGCCCGCGCAAAAATACTTCGCCCAGCAGTCGCGGCACTCGGCTTTCGCGTGCAGGCTGCACCCCGCAAAATCATCGCGCAGGGCAGGGGAGGTAATCCCCTCGCGCACATTGCCCATGATAAACGCGCGGTTGCCCACAAACTGGTGGCAGGGATAAAACTCCCCATCAGGCGTCACCGCAAGATACTCCGTGCCCACGCCGCAGCCCGCCGTGCGCTTGTAGTAGCACGGCCCATGCCGCAAGTTCAGCGTGTAGTGGTAGAACGAGTAGTCGCCGTCCACCATGTCCAGCGCCAGTGCTTCGTATTCATCCAGCACGCGGCGCAAATCATCCGGTGTCAGCGCATGTGGCGCAGCAGGGGAGCACACCACAGGCTCCAGCGAAAGCGCGCGAAAGCCGAGCGCAACCATGTGCGCAATGTCCTGCAAAAAGTCGGTGTTGTGGTGCGTGAATGTGCCGCGGATGTAGTAGCCACAGCCCTCGCGCGCCCCCACCAGCCGCCGGAACTTCGGCACAACATCATCGTAGCACCCGCGTCCGTCGTGCGTTTTGCGCAGCCGATCGTGGGTTTCTTTGCGCCCATCAAGGCTCAGCACCACATTGCTGATTTCACGCTGGCAAAAGTCGATTACATCGTCGTCAATCAGCACGCCATTCGTCGTCAGCGTGAAGCGGAAATGCTTGCCGCTTTCGGCTTCTTTCCCGCGCGCATACGCCACCAACCGCTTGAGCACATCCCAGTTCAGCAGCGGTTCGCCGCCAAAAAAGTCGATGTCCAAGTTGCGGCGCGGCCCGCTGTTCGCCAGCAAAAAGTCAATCGCCGCCTTGCCCACGTCATAGGACATCAGCTGCTTGTCCCACGCGCGCACAAAGCAGTATTCGCACGCCAAATTGCAGGCATGCGCCATATGCAAGCACATCGCTTTGACGAACATCCCCCTCCGCTCCTGCGGAGCACCTCCCCCAGCGGGGGAGGCCTTGGCATTCCCATCGACCTTGCGGCTGTCGCCAGGGTCGCCCCCCTTGGGGGAGATGTCGCGAAGCGACAGAGGGGGTGAAATGATAATCTCTTGTGAGAACAACTTCCCCGCATCAATCAACGCCTGTATGTCGGGGAACTGCGTCTGATTCACGCTATCCCAGTGCTGCACCGCATGCAAAACAGACGGATCGACCACATGTATCGATCCGCTGTTCACGTCCAGTATGATGTTTTTGCCGTGCAAAGTGTAGCAGTGCGTCATTCAGCTTGCTGCTCACACGGTTGATTGGCAACGCCGCAGCTGGTTTTGCAGGCGGATTGGCAGCTGGTTTGGCATTCGCCGCAGCCGCCGTCGCACAGGCTTTCTTGCAGAGTGCGGGTTTCCAGGGTCACAATACGTTGCATGGGACTCTCCTAAATAAAAAATAATAATGCGCAATGCAGAAATAGAGTATACCATAATTCGGCGCGTTTGTCAAGCGTTCACTTGCACTTGCGCGGTCACCTCGCCGCAGCGCACCTGCAGCACCGCAGGGCAGCCCGCCCGCACATACACCACCGCTTGACCCATGCAGGTCTCGCGCGTGTTGCTGCGATAGGCTGTGGTGTCATCCGCCACGCCGTTGTCCATGCCCAGCCATTCGCCGCCGCGCAACGTGCAGGTGATGGCTGCGTCCTCGCTCACCAACCGCCCTTGTGCGTCGCGCAGCGAAACAATCACCTGCACCACGCTGTCGCCCTGCTCGGCGTCCAGTGTGATGGCAGCCAGCTCGCCCGGCACGTCGTAGACAGCTTCAACTTGCTCGTCACCGCGTGTCGCCACCGCACGCAAGCCGTCAAACTGCGCAGGCAGCGCAAACGCCACCGTGTAGCCCTCAAGTGCCTTCGCGCCCAGCGATTGCCCGTCGCAGAACAGCTCAATTTTTTCGGCGTTGGTGTACACCGTGCCGTCAGCCTCCAAGTGCGCCACGAGTTCATCAGCCCACATCGCATGGCGGTGATGGTAGCGCGGCTTCTCAAAGCCCGCGGTCGTCAGCAGCCCGGCAGGGGACAGCCGCACCGGCCAACCCTGTGCCTCGCCCAGGTAGTCCACGCCCGTCCACAGGAATTGTCCGCAGATGTCCTCGTTGTCGCGCACCGCAAGCCATTGATCTTCCTCGTGGCCATTTTCGCTGCCATAAATCACATGCTCGGGATAGGCCTCCCGGTCGGCGCGATACAGATGCTCCTTGTAGTTGTAGCCCACCACGTCCAGGGTTTGCGGATAGCCCACCAAATTCGCAAGCTCCGGGAACGCAATCGCCGCCGTCACCGGACGGGTGGTATCGTTTTCCTTCACAATCTCCACCAGCCGTGCGCTAATCTGCGCCAGCCGCTCGGCGTTGGGCTTGTTGGGGTCATACTGCCGCTCTTGCGCGGGCTTGTTGGCATCGTTGTTGCCGGTCATGGTCTTGAACATCGGGTGGCAGTACGGGTCATTGGGATAGTCAATCTCGTTGCCCACGCTCCACAAAATCACGCTGGGATGGTTGCGGTCGCGCCGCACAAAATCGCGCAGGTCGCGCTCATGCCAGTTGGGGAACGCATCCGAGTAGCCAAAATGCTTCGGCGGATACACATTGTGCCCCTGCCACCACTTGTTTTTGCAGCCCTCCCACTCGTCAAAGGCCTCGTTCATCACCACAAAGCCCATTTCGTCGCACAGGTCTAGCAAGTGCGTGTCCGGCGCGTTGTGCGCGGTACGAATCGCGTTGCAGCCGCAGGCTTTGAGCTTGCGCAACCGCCGCCGCCACACTTCTTTGGGCACCGCAGCGCCCAGCGCACCGGCATCGTGATGCAGGCACACACCCTTGAGCTTCATGTTCACGCCGTTGAGGAAGAACCCCGTGTTCGCGCAAAACTTCACCGTGCGAATCCCGCAAGTGATGTCCAGGCTGTCGCAAACTTGCCCGGCGTTCAGCACTTGGCACGTCAGCGTATACAGGGCAGGGGAGTCCGGCGACCACAACTTGGGATTCTCCATCCGCAGCTGCACGCTACCCGTTTGACCACTGCCGCGCACCGTCTTGCCGTCAAGTGTGAAAGCAACCTCGGCCTCGGCCGAAAGCGCCCACGCCACGTTTAGCGTATGCGCATCCACCGTGTGCACAAACACGCCATGGGGCACAAAATGCACAGGGTCAAGCACTTCGAGCGTCACATCGCGATAAATCCCATTGCCGGTGTACCAGCGCGAGTCGGCCAGGTCGTTGTGCTCCACGCGCACGGCGAGCACGTTCTCGCCAGCTCGTGCGAAGGGGCTGATGTCGTGCGTCACGCTGGTGTAGCCACAAGGGCGCATGCCCAGGAAGTTGCTGTTGCACCACACGCGCGCGTTTTTGTAGATGCCGCCGAAGTTCACGCGCACCGTCTTGCCTGCCACATCTTCGGGCAGCGCAAACCGCAGGCGATACCAGCCCACGCCGCCGCGCGCATAGCCCGTGCCGCTGCTATAGCGCTCATCAAAGTCATGCTCCACCGCCCAGTCGTGCGGCAGCGTCACGCCTTGCCATTCGCTGTCGTCATAGCCCGCATAAAACGCATGGGGTTGCTCGTCCAAGCAGAACTTCCAGCCCTGCGCCAGTGTTGTTGTGTGTCGCATCTTGATACCTCATTCTTAAAATTTGCTATTTTCGCCCATTGTGTTGATATATAGCCTGATATTTCCTGCAACTTGCTGCGTGCCGTAACCTGTAGGGGCGGATGCACATCCGCCCGGGGCTTCAATAACACACATCTTTTTGCACTTCGGGTGGCGCGCCCGCCACCCCTACATGCCGCGGCTTGATGAAAGCTGAAGAACACCGTTTCCTGAGCGGCCCTCGCGTTTACGCGGGGGCTGTCGCCGCGAACGAGACCTGCGCATCGCACCACTGTGGTGCGGCGACTGGGGGTGCGGATTTCGCTGGCGCGTCCTGTTGTAATGTGCGTTTCAAACTTGCATGTGCTCCGCACGCCTTCCTCACCCCTCGCGGCTCGGGGAGCTCCCTCCAGAGGAGAGGAGCTGGGGCTTGTTTCTTCAAGTTTCGATGTCGTTCACCGCTTAATCCTCGGCTCCTTCCTCTGGAAGGAGCTGGCACGCGCCGCGCGTGACTGAGGAAGGCTCGCGGAGCGCCCCTGCGGGGCGCAGGTCGCTTCGCTGTGGTCTCGGACAGGTTGTGTCCGCGCACCCTGTAGGGGCGGCAATCTTGCCGCCCGAACCACAAAAAACGCACTCGTTATCCGCTTAAGCCTCGCCACCCAATCCCCAAAACACCTCAATACCATGCTCAAAACGCGTTATAAATATACCCCCACGCAATCAGCGCAGGGGTGTTGGTTTTCGCGTCTAATGCCGCCTAGAGTTTACATCCAAATCCAGCCGAACGCAAACACAAACAGGAACCAGTTCCAGGTTGTGGCAGGGCGATCAGTGCCGGGGATGGTGTTGCCGCCAGCGGGCGGTGTGGGGGGCGTGGGGGTGGTGGCGGGCACCAGCGTCAGCGTTGTGGTGCCGATGGTCAGGTTGTTGCCCGAGCGAACCACTTGGCCAAACGACATCGTGTTGCCGGGGATCGCAGCGCTGGTCAAACGCAGCAAACGTGCGTTGCCGGACATCACGAATTGGTACGTCATGCCGCTCGTTGCGCCATTGGCACGAATCACTTGCCCGCTGCCGCCAGCGTTGAATACCAGCACATCATTGGGACGAAACACTTGGTTTTGCGAGGCAGTCACGCGCCAGCGGCCCACCAGTTGAGCCTCCGTGATGCTTGTGTTTGCTTGTGCGACCACGATGCCAAAACCTGCCAGCAGCGCCATGACCATCAGAATGCTAAGAATCTTTTTCATGTCTACAAATCCTTCCTTTCGGTACGTTGATACCACCTATTATACAATATTCTACAAGAAATGTCAAGCATAATTTTTGCGATTTTTACCACTAAAGCAAATTATTGGAAAATTTCCACCGCGCGCCCCGTCCGCAGCGAAGCGTTGCAGTCCAGCACACGTTGGTTGTCGCTGCCACGAAAGCGCGTGTTGAGGCTCTTGCGGCTTTGCATGAACCGCCCATCCACCAGCACATCAATCTGCGCCAGCACCGCATGCGCGCCCTCGTCTGCCAGCAGCTCCTCAAACACATAGCCCGTGTAGCACCAGATGTCTTTCCCTGTCTCAACTTCGCCGCGCGGGAATTGTTGTCTTACCTGCACCAACAAGCTCAACACTGCGGCACGATTGCGCGGGTGCAGCGGCTCGCCACCCAGCAGTGTCAGCCCACGGATATGCTTCGGGCGCATCAGTTCAATCACCTGTGCAGCGGTTTCGTCCGTGAAGGGTTTGCCATAGCTAAACTGCCAGGCCTGCGGATTAAAACAGCCGGGGCAGGCGTGTTCGCAGCCGCTGCAAAACAGCGACACCCGCACGCCCGTCCCGTTGGCAACATCATGTGGTTTCAGCTCGGAATAATGCATAAGACGACTAGACTTTCCTTTTCATCAAAAAACTAGGATAGACCCCCGCGAAGCGACGGAGTCCCACCGCAGGTGGCTACCGTGCCCGCACACGACCCACGCCGTCCACGTCACGCGTCACGCGCGCGCCGCCATCATAGCGCACGGTGCCCACGCCGCGCACATGCGCCATCAGCGTTTCGGTGGCATACACATCCACCGTACCCACGCCGTCCACGCGCACGTCAGCGTTTTCAATGGCGAAGTCAAAGCCGCGCACGTTCGCCACGCCTTCCAGCGCAATCGTCGCATACGGCGCGCTGCCGCGCAGGTGCGCTGTGCCCACGCCCTCCATCTGCAGATCCATCCGATCTTGCAGTTGACCAAAATCAAACTCACCATTCACCACGCCGCGCAGCGAAATCTGCGCATAGGGCACGCCGGGGTTGTTGTAGTTCACGTCCCACACGCCCTCAATTTGCAGATGCGTGAACGGTAGCCCCGTCATAATCGTGAACTCCGTGCTGCGCAGACGCCGCCCGCCCCAGCCCATGATGCTCACGTGGTTTTCGCGAACATTTACGTTGAGATAGTCAAACAGGTTTTCGTCCGTGCGTATAACGAGGCGGTTGCCCAGCGCTTCATCAACAATGAGCTGCGGGCCGCGGTTGTTGGGCGCATTGTGCAAATCCAAGTTGAGGATAACCAGCACCAGCGAGTCCCAAAACTCATCATACTCCACATTCGGCGGCGTGGAAAAATCGGGCAAATGCTCTGCATCCACCGTGAATTCACGTTCCACAACGTTGCGATTCCCACGGGTCATCCGCGCGCCAAAGCCGCCCCCGCCAATCACAACGCATCCGCCCAGCATCACCAGCAGTGCCGCCGTCAGTATCAGTCCCACAATTTTCTTCACCATGTTAATTCTCCTTCTTTGTTGTTGCTGTTATTATAGCAAAAAAGTCACGTGCGCGCCACCAATTCCGGTGTGCAATTGCGCAACTATCAGTTGCCTCACCTGCGGTGGGGCGATGTCGCTTCGCTGTGTCCGATCACAACCCCATAAAAAATCCCCCCGCGAAGCGGCCTAAAGTTTTTTGCGCTACTTTTTTTCAAAAAAGCAGCAAGATCTTTTAAAGCAGCTCGAACATCCTGCCGGCGGTTTCTTTTGTGGCGTGTTCGCACAGGCTGGTCACCCGCACGCGCGTCTCGTTTGCGCCTGTGATGGTGATTTCATCGCCCACCTTCACGTCATAGCTTGCCCGTGCCGCGCGACCGTTAACCAGCACACGCTTGGCGTCGCACAGCTCGTTTGCCACGGTGCGGCGCTTCACCAGCCGTGACACTTTCAGGTATTTATCCAGCCTCATCTTCGCCCACCATCTCCAAATCCGTGCATTTTTCTGCGTCATCCGTGGGACGAAACTCCCCCCGCAGGTTGCAGAAAAACGCCCCCTCCAGCAGGTCATATTCCCCGTGCGCGCAGTTTTCGCATTCCCGGTTAATCACCAGGTCAAACACTAATCCCATGCGATTCCTCCATATAAATACACCCGGCAGCAACGCCGCCGGGCAAATTTGTCCATCTTTTGTGTTGATTAGTCGCCGCCAAAAATTCCGCGAATGATGTTGATCACCGGAATCGCAATCGCGGCAGCCAGCACAATGCCGGCAACGAAGGAGGTGACGGTGGCGAGCACGTCAACTGCGCCAACGTCGGTTAGCCACGCGGAAAGGTTGCCCAAGTTAATGCCAATGAAATTCAGCGGCCAAGCCAAGATTGCGACAACCCAGCACCAAATTGTGCCGCCTTCTCGCACGGTCAGCGCCGGTACGTAGATAATCCACAGCATTCTGTCCCATTCATCGTTGTCATTGTCGTCGTCAAGGGGCACAATGTCGGCTTCGGCATACGCTTCAACCGCCGCCGGGGCATAGGCATAGTCAATCGCTTCTGCGCTGGCCACCATGGCAAACGAGAACGCCATCAGCACGCTCAGCAACAAAGCCAAACTTTTCTTAAACATAGGAAATCCCTCCATTTTTCATGATTGCTTCTTACTGCGCTTGTATTATAGCACAAGCACGCAAAAAAATCAAGCCTTTTTCGCCCAATAACAGCAATTCCCTAAAAAGTTTACATTTTAGCCCACCAGCGCACGAACACGCAACACACCGGGAATCTCTGCCAGCGCAGCGGCATCAACGGCAGCCGCAGTGTCCGCCACGGTGTAGGCAATCTCGCCACGCACGTTGCTGGTGAGCTGCTGCACGCCGCCAATCGCCGCAAGCACAGCATCTTTCGCTTCGGCCGTGTGCACCACGCACACGCGATGGCTAAACTTGGCAGCCACGGTGGTGGCTGGCAGGTTCACGCTGTTTTTCACCGCGCCGGTTTCCAGATACGCCGTGATTTGCTGTGCCGCCATGATGGCGCAGTTGTCCTCGCTTTCGGGGGTGCTTGCGCCCAAGTGGGGGATCGCCGTCACGCCCGGCACGCCAATGACTTCATCCGTCGGGAAGTCCGTCACATACGCCGCCACTTTGCCGCTTTGCAGCGCCGCAATCAAGTCGGTATCATTCACCAGCGCCGCGCGCGCAAAGTTCAGCAGACGCAGCCCGTCTTTCGCCTTCGCGAATGCTTCCGCGTTCAACGCGCCCTTCGTCTGCGCCGTCAGCGGCACATTGAGGCTGATGTAATCACTCTGCGCCAGCACATCGTCCCAAGTGGGCACCAGCTGCACTGAAGCATCCAAACTAGCCTTCACTTCCTCGCTGATGTAGGGGTCGCAGCCGATCACGCGCATGCCCAGCGCCGCCGCCGCGTTGGCAGTCAAGCTACCAATCGCGCCCAAGCCAATCAAGCCGAGCGTCTTGCCCGCGATTTCCGGTCCGCCGAACGCGCCCTTGCCTTTTTCCACCAGCGCGCCCACTTCGTCGCCCTTGCCTTTGAGCCCCTGGCACCAGCTCAGCGCGTCATACACTTTGCGCGAGCTCAAAAACAGCCCTGCGATCACCAGCTCCTTCACGGCGTTGGCGTTTGCGCCCGGCGTGTTGAACACACACACACCGGCTTGCGTGCAAGCATCAATGGGGATGTTGTTCGTGCCTGCGCCTGCGCGGGCGATGGCTACGGTGGCAGCATCCAGCGGCATGTCGTGCATGCTTGCGCTGCGCACCATCACGGCGTCAGGTGCTGCGATGTCATCGCCACAGGTGTAGCCCGCCGGGAACTGCGCCAGCCCACAGGCCGCGATTTTGTTGAGGGTAAAAATTTTCATGATAAATTCCTTTCATACCCCCACCGGCGCATTCGCGCCACCTCCCGCCGGGGTCCCCGCGAAACCTGTTTCGTGGGGTGGTTCACCAAGGGGGAGGCATTAACCGGGCGGGTGCATTTTTGATTGAGATATTTTCAAACTGACAAAATTGCGCAATAAAATCAGCGCAGAGCCTCTGTGCCTCCCCCTTGGGGGAGGTGGCGCGAATGCGCCGGTGGGGGTGCGATTCTCCACCTGCTCGCGTCACCCCGCAACCTGTAGGGGCGGCAATTTTGCCGCCCGTGCGCCTTGATGTTGCGTGAGAATTTTTCGGGCGTCGGACGCGCCGCCCGGGCAAAAATACTGGCTTAAGATGTTATCCCGGGTGGCTTGCAAGCCACCCCTACATGCTGTTTATGGGTCTGTTGACGATTTGAAGACACACTCCGGCGTGCCATTGGCGCGCCGTCCGAGTCAGCAATACAAGCAATCATCTACGCATACTTGCGCTCAAAGTCCGCCATAAACTGCACCAGTTGCTCCAGACCTTCCACGGGCATGGCGTTGTAGATGCTCGCGCGCATGCCGCCCACCGAGCGGTGACCTTTGAGGTTCACGAAGCCTGCGCCGGCGGCTTCTTTCACAAACAGATTGTTCAGTTCTTCGCTTTTCGCCACGAAGGTCACGTTCATCAAGCTGCGATATTTTTTCTCCACCGGGTTGCTGAACATCGCGCTCTTGTCCAGGTAATCATACAGCAGGCGAGCTTTGTACTCATTGCGCTGTTGCATCACCGTCAAGCCGCCCAGCTGAATAATCCATTCCAGCACCAGCTTGCACATATAAATCGACCAGCACGGCGGCGTGTTGAGCATGCTGTCGTTGTCCGCCATCAGCTTCCAGTTCATCACGTCGGGTGTGTTCGCACGCGCTTTGCCCAGCAGATCCTCGTGCACAATCGCGATCGTCAGCCCGGCGGGCGCCACGTTCTTTTGCGCGCCGCCATACAGCACGCCGAACTTGCTCACGTCCATCGGCTCGCTCAAAAAGCTCGAGCTAATGTCCGCCACCAGCGGCACGCTGCCCGTTTGCGGCAGCTCGGCATATTTGCTGCCGAAGATGGTGTTGTTGTGGCAAATGTGCAGATAATCCGCGCCGGGGGTCAGGTCAGCCGCCGTCACTTGGGGGATGGTGGTGAAGTTTTGCTCTTTGCTGCTGGCGATGCAGTTGGCCAAGCCATACTTTTGCGCTTCTTTGTGCGCCTTGCCGCTGAACTGCCCGGTCACAATGTAGTCTGCGCAGCCGGTGGTCATCAAGTTCAGGGGAATCGCCGCAAATTGCAGCGACGCACCGCCCTGCAAAAACAGCACCTTGTAGTTGTCGGGGATGTTCATCACTTCGCGCAGCAGTTGTTGCGCCCCCACGATGATTTCGTCATACACCTTGCTGCGGTGCGACATTTCCATCACGCTTTGGCCGCTGCCGCCGTAGTCCAGCATCTCGGTGGCGGCGCGGTTGAGCACGCTTTCGGGCAACATCGACGGACCTGCGGAAAAATTGAATACTCTAGCCATGGGTATGTTTCCTTTCTCGCTTTAAACCAGCGCACAAAAATCGTTAATAACCTATTATACCGCATCTGCGCGGAAATTGCAAGCATTTTTTTACCACCTGCGGTGGGGTTCCGTCGCTTCGCCCCTGCGGGGAGCAAGTCGCTTCGCTGTGTTCTATCACAGGTAGCAGTAAAATTAAACTATGAATTATGAATTAAGCACTGCAATCGCCAGCCCTGCCGCCTTGCCGTAGGCGCGCATCAGTCCGCCTTTGCCCAGCAGCGTGCCCCCGAAGTATCGCACAACCACGACCACAACGCCCTGCATTTCGCGCCGCACAATCGCATTGTAAATCGGCAGCCCGGCGGTGCCGCGCGGTTCGCCGTCGTCGTGCGTTTTCGCCGTGTGCGAGAAGACATAGGCAAACGCCACATGGCGTGCTTTTTTGTGCTGCGCCGCCACTTCAGCAACGAAAGCTTTCGCCTCATCCTCGCTCGCCACTTGCGCAGCATAGCCGATGAAGCGCGACTTTTTCTCCACAATTTCAACGGGGGTTGTCATAGACTTTGACCTTCCGTGTAGGGGCGGCAACCTGCCGCCCGTTAATTCTCATCAAAAACCCGGACAGCGCAGGGGCGCTGTCCCTACAAGCCCTCCCCCTGTCCTGCGGGACATCCCCCTCTACCAGAGGGGGACTTGGGGCTTAAGGATATGCCGACATCAAAACTTTCGGCTGCAAGCCCCTGGCTCCCTCTGATAGAGGGAGCTCCCGCCGCAGCGGGTGAGGGTGGGGTGCGGAGCACAATGTAGGGGTCGCGCCCCTGCGCGACTCGTGGGCTTTGATGGCGTTCATTGTAGGGGCGGCAATTTTGCCGCCCGTTCCTCTTGCGCTTATCATAAAATTCCCGGGCGAACACAGGTCGCCCCTACATCCCGCGGCACAGTTTCTGGCGTTTGCCGCACACTATTTCTGCATTGTGCATGATTATTTTTTATTTCACAACCACCGTGTTCACGCTTTTCGCTGCAATCGTGAAGCCCGCCAGGTCAACTTCGCTGTCGTGCCAGCTCATCCCGGCGTTCGTCTGCACGAGCGTTGCGCGCCCATTGCCCAGCGAGATATCACGCGCGGTGTCGCCATGGTTGGTGATGATCACCGCCGTGTGCGTGGCGCATTTGAACGCCACCACCTGCAGGTCATCGGGCGCGCCTTGCACCTCAACGCGCACCGCGCCGCGCGGCACGAACTTGGTGAACTGCCCATAGGCATAGTAGCGCTTGGGGATGTCGAAGGTCTGCTTTTCTTGGTCAACGTAGATCAGCCCATCGCTGTAGTCCACTTCAGACACGGCGATCCACTTTTGCCAGCTCACCACGTCCATGATGGTCAGGTCTTCCCACACTTCGTTGGCAATCGTCAGCGCCGATGTCATGCCATAGTCGCGCCCGCCCTGCATCTCCGTCCACTCGCTCATGCGAATCACCTGGCCGGGATACTTGCGGTTCATCCACTGGCGAAAGCGGCGCTTCACGTCCTTGCCCTTGCGCCAAGCGAGGGGCTTGAGCACATAGCCGTGCACGTCAATGCCGTCCACGCGCGTGCGGATGGTCGGGCAACCCAGCACCGCGCGGGTGTAGGTCTTGTTCATGTAGCGCAGGTCGTTCATCTCCGCGCCAGACAGCATCATGCCCTGCAGCGCCGGGCGTTTATCCATCTCCTGCGCGAACTTGCGCAGCAGCCGCCGCACGCCATGGGCGCGGTAGTGACAACCCTCTTGACCCGACAGCTTTTCAATCCACGGGCCGAACGGCTCGTTGATGGGCGACAGCACCTTCACCGGCACACCCTGCGCCAGAAAATGCTCCGTCACATCCAGCATATAGTTGGTGAACTTCAGCTCGTTTTTGCGCGGCAAATTCGCCGTGAAGATAATCTTGCCCTTCGCCAGCCCCGTTCTCGTCCAGCGTTCGGGCGGGGAGTTCACAAACAGCACCACTTCATCTGCGCCATTTGCCACGGCTTCTTTCATGCACCACACCGCCTCGGCATCGCGCGACCAATCATAGCCATCGCTGTCTGCCAGCAAAAAGCTTGAGGCGTTGCGGTTGGGGGTGAAGTTGCCTTTGCCGCTTTCTTTTGAGCCAGCGCCCACATTGTAGCGATAAATCCCCATGCCGAGCCCATGTTCTTTGTCATACAGCAAGCGCATGATTTCTTTGCGGGTTTCGTCTGGCCAGCCGCCCACGAACTGCGCCCACCACGCGCCGCTGGCACCAAAGCCCTCCATGGTCTGGTATGTTTTTGCCTCGTTGAGTTTCATCTGCGCTTGTTTCATGCCTAATCCCCCTAAATATTTTGGTGCAGCGTCTATTATTAATCATCTAGCGTCTATTATAGCACACTTGGTGACTGCCGTCAACCCGCAACCTCGCGTGTAGGGGCGGCAATCTGCCGCCCGGGAGTTTTATGATGGGTGAGGGAGGCACGGGCGGCGGGCTGACGTGCCGAAAAATTTCCACGCAACATCAAGGCGCACGGGCGGCAGGTTGCCGCCCCTACATGCGCCCCCACACAAACAACGCTTGACCTTTCTCGCAAAGCATGATATAATGGGAGGATAGTCACATGAGGGAGAGCACCATGGAACGCGCAGCAGTCAGCATCACCCCGCAGCAAGTGCAACAGCAGCAGGAGTTCGCTTCGCTGCTGGCGGCTTTGCTTGCGGCGAAATACACCGAAGCCCCGCGGGCGCACATCCGCACCTTCGGTTGTCAGGCAAACGAGGCCGACAGCCAGCGCATGGCGGGGCAGCTGCAGCAGTGCGGCTTTGTGCTGTGTGATAACCCCGACGACGCGCAGCTCATCCTCTTCAACACTTGCGCGGTGCGCGAGCACGCCGAAGATCGCGTGTTCGGCAACGTGGGCAGGCTCAAGCAGCGCCGCCAAGCGGACAAGCACCTACGCGTTGGGCTTTGTGGGTGCATGCCACAGCAAGAGCACGTCGCCGAGCAGCTCAAGCAAAGCTTCCCCTTTGTGGACCTTGTGTTCGGCACACACGCAAGCCCGCGCCTGCCCGAACTGCTCTACAAACTTTACACCACCGGTCGCCGTGTTTACGACATCTCCGCCGAGCAAAACGAAATCGTTGAGGGTCTGCCCATTGAACGCGGCAGCGGCGTGGCGGCGTTCGTGCCCATTATGTTTGGCTGCAACAATTTTTGCAGCTTTTGTGTGGTGCCGCTGGTGCGCGGTCGCGAGCGCAGCCGTGCCCCGCAGGCGATTGTTGACGAAGTGCGCGGCTTGGTTGCCGCGGGTTATCGTGAGATCACGCTGCTTGGGCAAAACGTGAACAGCTACGCCAGCGAAGGCTACGACTTCCCCCGCCTGCTGCGCGAGCTCGACGCCATCGAAGGCGACTTTTGGCTGCGTTTCACCACCAGCCACCCCAAAGATTGCACCCACGAGCTGCTCGATACCATGGCGCAGGGCAAGCACATCTGCCGCCACTTGCACTTGCCGGTGCAATGCGGCAACGATGCCATCCTGCACGCGATGAACCGCCGCTACACCGCTCAGCATTACCTCGACCTCGCCGCCTATGCCCGTGAGGTCATGCCGGATATTTCCATCACCAGCGACATCATTGTCGGCTTTCCCGGGGAAAGCTATGAGCAGTTCTGCGACACGCTGACGATGCTGCGCGAGGTGCGCTTTGCCTCGCTGTTCACGTTTATCTTCAGCCCGCGTAAGGGCACTGCCGCCGCCGAACTAGCTGACGTTGTTCCGAGGCAGGAAAAGGTGCGCTGGTTTGAGCAGCTCACCAGCTTGCAGGACGAAATCGGTGCAGCCATGTGCCAAGCGATGGTAGACACTACCGATTGCGTGTTGGTGGAGGGGCAGGGCAAACGGCTTGCACTTGCTGGCCGCACCGCAGGCAACCAAATCGTCGAATTCAACGGCGACGAAGCTCTCGTCGGCACGTTCGCTGACGTAGTCATCAAACAAGCCAATGGCTGGAAATTAGAAGGAGAACTTATCCCATGAACAACCTCGAACAACTCACCCGCGAACTCGGCGCAGCGCTGCAGCTTGCACCGCAATATGTGCGCTTTGTGGCAGCCGACGACGCCCGCGCGGCCGACGACAGCCTCACCGAGCAAACCCAGCAGTTTGAGCTGGTGCGCATGCAATACCAAAACGAAGCGCAAAAGGGCGCAGATGCCGACGACGCGCAGCTTGAAGCCTATGCCGCGCAGTTCCAGCAGCTGCACACCACGCTGATGAGCAACCCCATCATGGCGGAGTATCAACACGCCGCCGGTGAGCTCGACGACATGGTGCACCGCACGATTGCCATCATCGGCGGCTGTGCCAACGGCGAAGACCCCGCAACCTACGAGCCACGTCCCAAAGGCGGCGGCTGTGGCGGTGGAGGCGGCTGCGGCAGCGGCGGTGGCTGCGGCGGATGCCACTAGTCTAGTGAATAGTGATTAGTGAATAGTGGGTAGTGCATGAACATCGCACAGACCTCGAACACAATCACTAATCACTAACCACTACTCACTATAGAATTATGAATTATGAATTATGAATTACTCACCCCCATGATGCGGCAGTGGCATGACATTCGGCAGCAAAACCCGGATGCGATTTTGTTATACCGTTTGGGCGACTTCTATGAGATGTTTTTCGACGATGCCGTCACCGTGTCACGCGAGCTGGACATCACGCTCACCGGGCGCGACTGCGGTTTGCCGGAGCGCGCGCCCATGTGCGGCGTGCCGTATCATGCGGCGGAGGGTTACATCGCAAAGCTGGTGGCGAAGGGCTTCAAGCTTGCCATCTGCGAGCAAACCGAAGACCCCGCCGCCGCCAAGGGCCTAGTTAGGCGCGAGGTCGTGCGGGTGATTTCGCCCGGCACAGTCATCGAAAGCGAGATGCTTGACGAAAGCCGAAATAACTACCTCGCCGCCGTGCTGCTCACGCAAGACGGCGCGGGGCTGTGCTTTTGCGACATCTCCACCGGCACCGCGGAGGTCACGCAAATTAACGGCAAGCATCTGCCGGTGCAGGTGATTAACGAGCTGGCAAAGTTCATGCCCACCGAGGTGCTGTTGTCGCCACTGGCGGCGCAAAGTGGTCGCATCACCGAGTTTTTGCGCACGCGCTGCAAGGTGCAGCCAGAGCCCTACGACGAGGCGTATTTTGGCATTGCGCTGGCGCAGGATGAAGTGGCGGCGGCGGGACTTACCGTGCCGGAAGATGAGTTTGAAACACGCGCATTGGGCGCGGCGTTGCACTATCTTCGGCATGCACAAAAGACCGAACGCAGCTCTATTCGCGTGGTGGAGAGCTTCAGCGACCGGCACCACATGCGGCTTGACGCATCGTCGCGCCGCAACCTTGAGCTGTGCGAAACCCAGCGCACGCGGGACAAAAAAGGCACGCTGCTTTGGGTGCTCGACAAAACGAAGAGCGCCATGGGCAAGCGTCTGCTGCGCGCATGGCTGGAGCGTCCGCTCACACACTTGGCGCGCATCACACGGCGGCAATCTGCCGTGCAAGAGCTTGCCGACGAAACCAACATGCGCTTGGATCTCATGGACACCCTGCAGGGCATGCACGACCTCGAACGCTTGATGGCGCGGGTGGTGTATCAATCCGCAAACGCGCGGCAGTTGCGGGCGATTTGCACCTGCCTTGCCCTGCTGCCGGACATCAAGGCGACACTTGCGCCCGCACGGGGTGACTATCTGCGAAACCTTGCCGCGCAGATGGACGCTTGCGCCGATTTGCATGCGCTGCTGGACCAAACCATCGTGGACGAGCCGCCCTTCACCACGCGCGAAGGCGGCATGATTCGCCCGGGCTATTGCGCGGAGCTCGACGAGTTGCGGGCGGCACAAGCCGGCGGGCAAGATGCCCTGGCAGACATCCAAACTGCTGAGCAGGAGCGCACCGGCGTCAAGAAGCTCAAGGTGGGTTACAACCGCGTGTTCGGCTACTACATTGAGGTGAGCAACGCGCACAAAGATGCCGTGCCCGACCATTACATACGCAAGCAAACACTCGCGAACTGCGAGCGCTACATCACCCAGGAGCTCAAAGACTTGGAGGCCAAAGTGCTGGGCGCGGGCGAACGCGCTGCCAAGCTGGAGCTTGAAATCTTCACGCAGCTGCGCGAGGAAATTGCGGCGAATCATCGGCGTGTGCACCAGACCGCAGGCGCGGTTGCGGCGCTTGATGTGCTGTGCAGCTTCGCGGATTGCGCGGTGAATTATGGCTACTGCAAGCCCGAAATTACCGTGGGCGACGAACTCGACATCATTGAGGGTCGCCACCCTGTGGTGGAGCGCATGCTCGACGGCGCACAACCTTTTGTGAGCAACAATACCCAGCTTGGCGGCAACGCGCGCTGCATGGTGATTACCGGGCCGAACATGGCGGGTAAGTCCACGTACATGCGGCAAGTGGCGTTGATTACGCTGATGGCGCAGGTGGGCAGCTTTGTGCCCGCCGAGCGGGCGACCATCGGCCTGTGCGATGCCATCTTCACCCGCGTGGGTGCCAGCGACGACCTCGCTGCCGGGCAAAGCACCTTCATGGTGGAAATGGCGGAGGTGGCTGCGATTTTGCAGCAGGCGACCGCGCAAAGCTTGATCATCTTTGATGAAATCGGGCGCGGCACTTCGACCTACGACGGCATGGCCATCGCCCGCGCGGTGCTGGAGCATACCGTGCAAAAGCAGCAGAGCAAAGCGCTGTTCGCCACGCATTATCACGAGCTGACCGCGCTTGAAAACGAGCTGCCCGGCGTGCAAAACTTTGCCGTTGCGGTGAAGAAGCGCGGGGATGAAATCACGTTTTTGCGCAGGGTGGTGCGCGGCGCGGCCGACGGCAGCTTTGGCGTGGAAGTGGCAAAACTCGCCGGTGTGCCGAGCGGTGTGGTGCGGCGCGCGAAGGTGATTCTCGCGGAGCTTGAAAACAATGCGCAATGCGCAATGCCCAATGCGCAATTGCCTGTTGAGCAACATGCCGAAAGGCCGATACATGACATGCACAACGCGGCGTTGCTCCGCGAGCTCAAGCATGTTGACGTGGATACCCTTACGCCGATTGAGGCGCTGACGATGCTGCATGGGTTTGTGGCGCGGGCGCGGGGGTGAGCCCCCACCGGCGCATTCGCGCCACCTCCCGCCGGGGTCCCCGCGAAACTTGTTTCGTGGGGTGGTTCACCAAGGGGGAGGCACAGAGGCTCTGCGCTGATTTTATTTCGCAATTTTGTCAGCTTGAAAAATATTGTTAACAAAATCAACCCGCCTGGCTGATGCCTCCCCCTTGGGGGAGGTGCCCGCAGGGCGGTGGGGGTCAAAAACAACAACACAACGAGGTAACCGATGCCCATCCAAGTCCTGCCCAAGCATGTGGCTGACCTGATCGCCGCCGGTGAAGTGGTTGAACGCCCGGCCAGTGTGGTCAAAGAGCTGTGCGAAAATGCGCTTGATGCCGGTGCGACCGCCATCACGGTGGAAATTCGCAGCGGCGGGGTGGAGTATATCCGGGTGGCGGACAACGGCGGCGGCATCGCGCGTGACGACATGCGCACGGCGTTTCTCACGCATGCCACGAGCAAAGTGAGCACCGCAGACGACCTCGACAGCATTCTGACGCTGGGATTTCGTGGTGAGGCACTGCCCAGCATCGCCGCAGTGGCGCGGGTGCAGGTGCTCAGCCGCCGCGCGCAGGATGAGCTGGGTCAGTGCTATGTGATTGAGGCGAGCGAGGAAGTGTCGCTGGACGACGCGGGCTGCCCGCAGGGCACGACGATTATCGTGCGGGACTTGTTCTTCAACACACCGGCGCGGCAAAAGTTCCTCAAGACCGACATGGGCGAGGGCAATCTGGTTGGCGCTGTGGTGGAAAAACTGGCGCTTGCAAGACCCGAAGTCGCCATCACGTTCATCCGTCAGGGCAAGCAGAGTTTCGCCACGCCGGGTGACGGGAATCCCGCCAGCGCGGTGCGTGCGGTGCTGGGCAAGCCCTTTGCGGAAAGTTTGATTGAGGCAAGTGTAGGGGCGGCGGGCGCGCCGCCCGGGATGCCTAACATTGCCATCACCGGCTTTGTGTGCAAGCCGAGCGCCGCGCGTGCCAACCGCAGTGCGCAGTATTTTTTTCTCAACGGGCGGTGGGTGAAGAACGGCACGCTGTCTGCCGGGCTTGAGCAAGCCTATCGCGGCAGTATCATGACCGGGCGCTATCCCGCGTGCGTGTTGTATATCACCATGCCGCCACAGCTGGTGGACGTGAACGTGCATCCCGCGAAAACGGAGGTGCGCTTCGCCAACGAAAAGGCGATGTTCTCGGCGGTTTATCAGGCGGCGAAGGGGGCGGTGGACAATGCGCAATGCACAATGCGCAATGCGCAATTGGGTGTGCCGGCTGCGGATGCGAATCCGCCCGAGCCATATGTATTCGCGCAGCCTGTGGCGAAAACCACTCCCCCCTGGCCGCCTGCGACGGCCTTTCCCCCCTCGTGTGAGGGGGGCTCTGGCGAAAATCCGTCTAGCTACCTCTTGCGTGAACAAGTTTCCTCTTTGCCAATGCCCCCCTCCTTGAGGGGGGATGCCCAACGGGCAGGGGGGAGTGTGCGCCAGACAGAAAACTCCCGGCTGCCCCTACAGGTTGATGAAGACGACACCCCTGCGCTGCTGACCAAGCCGAGCATTTCGTCGGTGCTGAACTACGCGTTTCGCATTGCGAGCTGCGTGGAAATCTTCGGCACGTACTTTCTGGCGCAGGTGGGCGATGAACTGCTGCTAATTGACAAACACGCCGCGCATGAGCGCATGCTTTATGAACAGCTCAAGGCGCAGGCAGGGGAGATGAAACGGCAGGTGCTGCTCAGTCCGCTGCCGCTGAACTTGGGGCGCGAGGAAGTCTCCACGCTGCTGGCACACGGCGAGCTGCTGATGCAGGCGGGGTTCTTGATTGAGCCGTTTGGCGAAGATGCTGCGGTGCTGCGCGAGTGCCCGATGCTGCTGTGTGGGCATGATCTGCACGCGCAGGCTGCCGAGATGGCGGGCTATCTGCTGGCAGCAAGGCTGGACTTGACAACCGAGGCTTTGGATTGGATTTTTCACTCGGCTGCGTGCCGCGCGGCGGTGAAGGCGAATGATCCCACCACCCAAGTGGAACGCGAACACTTTGTGCAACAACTGCTTGCGATGCCGAATATCCGCCACTGCCCGCATGGCCGACCCGTGATGGTGACGCTGACACGGCGCGAGGTGGAGAAAATGTTTGGGCGGTAGATGTTAGATGCTAGAGGTTAGATGTGGGGACTTGAGGAGATAACGGCTGCGTTTTTTGGGGCTTCGGGCGGATTTGCATCCGCCCCTACAGGTTGCGGGTAGCCACGGCGAAGGCAAAAGACGAAAGCCGCGTCGCTCCGCGAACCTTCCTCAGTCACGCCCGAGGCGTGCCAGCTCCTTCTAGAAGAAGGAGCCAAGGCTTAAGCGGATAACAACATCGAAACTTGAAACAGCAAGCCCCAG
>Ga0209755_10001336_pt1 | contig 39206 bp, 43 predicted proteins | sample TergutCo191P1_FD_187301 | JGI IMG/M metagenome (GOLD analysis project Ga0209755, IMG submission 187301) | Cornitermes sp. P1 segment gut microbial communities from Petit-Saut dam, French Guiana - Co191P1 (SPAdes) (version 2) | ecosystem: Host-associated > Arthropoda: Insects > Digestive system... | reverse complement strand
GATGGAAGCATAACAACACTTTGTTTTCACACTTTTTTCCTCTTTCACGCTTTTCCTCACATTTTTTTCCAAAATCAAAAATTTTACCCCCAGTCGATTGCTCGATTGGGGGTTTGTCTTCGCTCTGACCCGTGGCACGCATTACGCGCCACGGGTTTTTTTTCCTTCAAACAAAATTTTTGTACCAACTACCCCCGATAAGGTTCTGCGGCGGTGAGGCGGGTTAGATGCCAACCGCTGTCACGCAGGTGGGCGTGGTGGGGGCGTGTATCCCAGTTGGCTACGCGGTTGTTTACTGCGGTAATGCCAATGCCCCAAGTAGTGGGGAAGTAGAAGATGGTGTTGTACATATACCATTGCAAGTCGCTCATGGCTTGCAACAGGAAGTCCATATCCCATGCTTCCGATGAATTAATGCGGTCAAGGATGCCGTCTAATTCGTAGCTAACGTGGCGTGAACCATTTTCAAAAAATGAACGGCTCCACATGTTGTTTGCAGGGTTTGAACTATGGTTCCAGCCGCCTGTCCAGAAGTGTACCTCGTCGTCGTCTGTATCAAAGTCCATAGCGTCCCAAATGGTGAATATGTCGTGGAAAACGCCTTGCCATAAGGAAACGCGAATACCAACATCACGCCATGCTTGGGTGTGGGCTTGGTAGTACCATTCTGCATCGGGACCTTCGGATGCTGCCCAAATTAATTCCATACGGCTGCCGTCTAACCAAGTACGGTAGCCTTCGCTGTCGCGGTTGGTAAAGCCACCACGGTCTAAAATGGCGTTCGCTTCTTCGATGCTGTGGGGGAACATGGGTACCGTTAAGTCCATAAAATAGCGGTGTAACAAAGGCAAGTAAGAACCGGCGGGGAAGTTTAACCCTTGGTAACGTACTTGGGTAATGGTCATCCAGTCAATGGCTTTTGCCATTGCGGCACGGATGTACCACGCCTCGGGGCGCATCATTTCATGATAACGCTGTTCGCCTGCGCGGGGGTGGTCGTCACCAAATACCATTTCGGATACGTTTTCGTTGGTTTCGAAGCACCACCAACCCATACGGAAAGCAAAGTGGTTTTGGCGTACGCGGGCAGGTGCGCCAAAGTAACGCCAGTTGCTGGGGCTTGCGTGGTAGGGGAAGTCTAATGCGCGGAAACCTACTGCGTCAAATTGCCCTGCTACCATTGCGTCTGCAATCATGTCCGGGGCAACGCGGCGCACTACCATGTATTCGATATAGGGTGCGCCCCATACAAAGTTTTCGTTACGGCGCAGTAAAAATGATTCGCCCGGCTCGGCATGTACAAACTCGAAAGGACCCCAGCCGATGGGTGTTTCACGTACATGGGGGCTATCCATCATCCCTGCTACATTATGAGGATAATATGCGCCAAAAATATGCGCAGGCATGGGTGATGTCCAAAAACCAAAGTACATGATAGTGGGTGCAAATTCCTCAAAATAAATGGTGAGTACGGTATTGTTTTCAGAAAGCACCAGTCCTGCAATCGTATCGGTTACGCCTTCGTTATAATCCCAAATACCTACGATGTCTTGGTTGTTATCGGTACGGAAGTGGCGTGGGCCAACATGGTCGGGGTGCGCCATTACGTGTAAAGTGAAGTATAAGTCATACACGGTAAGGGGATGCCCGTCATGCCAAAACACATCATACATTTGATTGATGGTTACGGAGCGGTTTTCCATGTTTGCGGTAAGCTCCCATACACCACCGGGGCCAAATTGGTTTAATTCGTTACCGTTAAATAACCCGCCGGCAGAACCAATTAAGTTAGCAACGGAGCTGTCAATCGCGGCAATGCTAAATACGCCACCGCCACCAATTACACCTACCCAAGGCGTAGGATGCGCCAAGCCCCATTGGAAAATGGTGCCGTCCACATGGGGCAAGCCATTGTCCTCAAAGTCGGGGAAAACTTCCTGTGCGAGCGCCAACATTTCCATGGGGTGCCCAGCGGGGATTTGCAACCTATCGGGCGTGTCGCCATTGTCGCCGCGGCAAGCGGTCATTGCCGTCAGCGCCAGCGCAGTGACAGCCAAAAGCATGAATAGCTTTTTCATAATACATCTTTCCTTTCTGGGCTTTTTACCCGTAGAGAGTTTATCATCTGCTTCGCTTTCTTGCATCGGCGGCGCGGTTTAACGCCTGCCCCACGAAGTTGATACACAACATTAAAACTAATACCAGCACCGCCGCAGGTATCCACTGCCATGGGCGTTGTTGCATTGTGCCGGGGGAACGGGCATACGAAAGTTGCTGCCCAAGGCTTGCCGTCCCGGGGGGCAAACCAAAACCTAAGAAGGTTAGTCCAATTTCTGCACCAATATTACCTGCCAGTGCCAAGGTTAAACCACTGGTGATAATGGAAACCAAGTTGGGAAATACTTCACGGAACATAATCACAATATTGGGTGTGCCCAAGGTTTTGGAAGCGGAGACATAATCTAACCGCCCTTGCTGGAGCGTCATCACACGCACCAAGCCCGACATTTGCAACCAGCCACCCACCAAAATAAGCAACATAGAAAATCCAAACCACGTTTCAATCGTGAGAAGCGTGCGCAGAATAACCACCATCATAATGAAGGGCACCATACCCCACAGGGCAATTAAACGCATGGCAATATTATCTACATGCCCTGCATAATAGCCCAGGAATAAACCGATGGTCATACCAATGCTTGCGCCCCCCGCCGTTACCACAAAGGCAATATTCAACGAATTACGTGCGCCCAAAACGAGTTGTTGCATCATGCAACGCCCCATGGGGTCTGTTCCTAGGGGGAATTGGGAACTTGGGGCTTGGTTCATGGTAAACATGCTTAAACGCCCTGCCACGGTTTCATCAATGGCAAACGCCCATATATAAATGACGGCAATAAGCCCAATAAATAGGAACAGGCATATTAATGCAAGCCAGTCATTTTTAATTTCGTGCCATGCCAATTGCAGTCCGCTTTTATGCATACCCATTCCCCCTTATTTAATCCGAATCCGCGGGTCTACCAACATAATGGTAATGTCGGCAAGTAAGCCCGCCACCACGCCCACCACCGCGTAGAACATAATCAGCGCATTCGCTACAGGCCAATCGCGCCCAAGCACCGAGTCGAAGAACAATTGCCCCATGCCGTTAATAGTAAATGTGCGTTCAATAAAGAGTGAACCCGCAACAACGGCGGCAATGCTTGCGCCCATGCCCCCCGCAATGGGTAATAACGCATTGCGCAGTACATGATGGGTATATACACGGCGTTCGGGGGTGCCTTTTGCCCGCGCCGTGGTAATATAGTCGGAATTTTGTACGTCAATGACTTGGTTACGCAGGAAGTAAATAATGCCCGTGCCGCCCAAAATTGCGCCCGTCATGGAAGGCAATATCAAGTGGTGAATACGGCTCCAAAATTCGGGCCATCCCCCTTCAAATGCCGCCCGTACGTCTACGGCATTCATAGCAGGGAACCAGCCCAGCCCAAATGCGAAGAAGAATATCATCAACAATGCCAATACAATCGTGGGAATGCTAAAAAACGTAAACACATACAGCATAATTACCTTGTCAGGGATTTTATTGTGCTTGCGCCCCGCAAGTAGCCCCAGCGGTAACGCAATTGCGTACAGCATTACCGTAGTCATAATAGAAAGGCGTACCGTGTTCATCATATTATCGCCAATTACGCGGGTTACGGGTACGCGGTGCTGTAGGCTACGCCCAAGGTCGCCTTGCAGTACATTACCCACCCAGCGGGTGTATTGTACAAACCATGGGTCGTTTAAGCCCGCTTCCTCGCGCATACGGTTCATTTCCCCCGGGGGCATGGATGGGTCTAATAGCCCGCGCAACGCATCCCCCGGCATAAGCCATGCGAGGAAAAAAACAATAAGGCTTAACGCAATCAATTGGGGAATCAATATGAGTAAACGCCTAACAACGATTTTCCACATACATTACTCCTTACTGCATAGCGACATAATGCGTGTCGCTTACGGGTTTTAGGTCATATACGCCGCGGCCGTTTTTGTACCAGACATCTTGTTCTTTGTCGTAGAGGGCATTTACTTCTTTACGGTTGGCGGCATTTTCCTTGCGTTTAAGCGGGTCAATATCGGGTATTGCGGCGATTAAACGCTTGGTATAAATATGCGTTGCTTCATTATATATATCCTCGCGTGTGCCCGTTTCTACAAAGCGGGCGTTGTGCATAATGGTCAAATCCTCACACATATGGCGCACCACACCTAAATCATGGCTTATAAATAGGTATGCGATGCCCAGCTCCTGCTGAATATCCTTCAAGTGGTTAAGCACCTGTGCCTGTACGGAAACGTCTAACGCGGAAACAGGCTCGTCACATACGATGAGTTTCGGTTTTAACGCAATGGCACGCGCTACGCCAATACGCTGGCGTTGCCCGCCCGAAAATTCAAAGGGATATTTACTTGCATTGTCGGGGGAAAGCCCAACAATGGCTAGAAGTTCATCTACACGCTTGCGCTCTTCGGCTTTGGAAAGTTTTTCAAAATTGCGGAGCGGCTCTGCAATGATATCTAACACACGCTTGCGTGGGTTTAACGATGAATACACGTCTTGGAAAATCATTTGCACACTTTTGCGGAAGGGGGAACGATTTTTGCGTACCGAACGGGTAATGTCCTTCCCGTCAAACAAAATCTTACCCGCCGTAATGTGCGAAAGCCCCAAAATTGCCTTGCCAATGGTGGATTTTCCGCTGCCCGATTCGCCAACAAGCCCAAGGGTCTGCCCCTCGGAAATGGTGAAGGAAACGCCGTCCACGGCTTTAACCCAGTCCACAACGCGCCCAAGAATGCCGCCATGCACAGGGTAATGCACCTTCAAATCTTTAACCTCAAGCAGTGCCATGAGTGCCACCTCCTAACGCAAATGTCTTATAGCAGGTGCAAAGCACAAAATGCCCGGGTGTAACCTCGTGGTAGGTGGGGTTTTCCTCGTGCAAACTGGCGTTGTGCCAAGGAATACGCTCGGCAAAACGGCAGCCCGTGCGGGGTAGATTTTTTAACGTTGGCACAATGCCTTGAATGGTGTGAAGGCGTGCTTCTTCCGTAAGTGCGCTGGGCATGGAATGCAAAAGCGAGCGCGTATACGGGTGCAATGGGTTGGCAAAAAGGTCGTACACCGTTGCGGTTTCCACAATTTGACCCGCGTACATAACGGCTACGCGGTCGGCAATGTCGGCAACTACGGCTAGGTCGTGGGTAATGAGAATCATACTACCGCCCGTGCCTGTGCGCAGTTCGTCCAACAGGTCAAGTATTTGTGCTTGAATGGTAACGTCCAGTGCCGTTGTAGGTTCGTCCGCGATAATTAAATCGGGCTTTGCCGCAATGGCAATGGCGATAACGGAGCGCTGGCGCATACCGCCCGACAGCTCATGCGGGAACTGGTCATACGTAAGCGCGGGGTTTACCATGCCTACGCGCTCTAACAATTCAAGCGCCCGCGCCTTTTTCTCGGCACGGGAAAGGTTGGTATGATAGGTAAGGGTCTCCTCAATTTGTGCGCCAATGCGCATGAGGGGATTCATTGCCGTAAGCGGGTCTTGGAAAATCATACCGATTTTACCGCCGCGCACGTTATTCATTTCCGCAGGCGTCATAGAAAGCAAATCCTTGCCTTCGTACAAGACTTCGCCCGCGCATTGTGTGTAATTTTCATTATGCAACCGGGAAATAGAGAGCGCCATCGCCGACTTACCGCAGCCCGACTCGCCAACCAGCGCAAAAACCTCGTCTTTTTTAATCTCAAGATTTACACCGTCAACGGCAGCATAATACTGCCCTTCGATGCGGAAGGACACACGCAAGTCTTTAATTTGTAGCAACGTGTCGTTAGACATTGCTTACACCGACCTTTATGTGGAATATAATCATTCTCTGTGCCTTGTTTCCGCAAGGCGCGGAGAAATCTTTGCAAGAGATTTTTATGTAGCGCTAGAAAATCAATGCATTCCAGATTTTCCACGCATTGTATCGGCAAAGTTGTTGGCTGTCTACCCTTTTGGCAAAAATGCCACTAAGCAATTGATGGAAATTTGCATAAAAAATGCGCAAAGCGCATGGTGCGTGTTGTGACTTAACACAACGGCTATTGCATTCTACGCAAAACAGACAAGCTTTACGGCGTATTTGATTGGTAAATTTATATACAACGCGGCAGAATTTACGTGATATTTACTAAAATTTTTTAATTACAGTAAAATCACCGACAAAAGCCCTATCAAAAATCCGAAAACCCCGCCAAGCGCCACAATAATTTTTAATTCACGCCCCACCACGGAGAGTATCATCGCTTCCGCTTCTGCCACGTCGTAGGTTGCCATTTTACGCTCTACCATATCCGCGATGGGAATATTTTTTGCCACATATGTTGCAATGGTCGCCATTATTTTATGCAAGGGCAAGGCGTTAAGCACTTCACGGATATTGTAGGCAAGCAATTTTTCATGCATTTCGCCTGCGCCTTGCTCGGCAAGGTAGGTTTCCGCGATATTGTCAATGCCTTGGTAAATGCGGGTGCGCAGGGCTTCGCGGTTTTCTTCCGAGGAAAGATATTCGATGAGCCAATCCTTTATATTCCCGTACACCTTGTCCTTTTTCACAAACATAGAGGCAAGCCCACTTACGCTTTCTTTTACCACGCGGCTCGTGAGTTCTGCCAGCTTTTGGTCCATTACGGGGAAGCGTGTTGGGAATTCTTTTAACGCGTTTTCTGCGTTTTCTACCAGGTAATCCGCGGCTTTTTTTAATGCGTCCTTCAACCGTTCCGTGCGTTTAAGACCTATTTTGCCCAGCGCTTCGCCCACTGTAAAATTGGGCAGCGGCCATTGCGAGAGGTCGGCAAGTGTATCTGCAAGTACTTCGGGCGTAAGCAAATGCCGTCCAATCGCTTCGCCCAATTTTCGCCCAAGGCGTGCCCGCTCACGCGGCACAAGCCCGGGCGTAAACGGAATTTTTATGCCAAATAAGCGCACTTCCCTATGCGGGCGAAACAACATAACAATTGCTATCCAGTTTGTAGATAGTGCGATAATTGCGCCCAATACAGGCGGGATTAAAAATGAAAGAATTTGCATGAAAAGCTCCTCTGCTGTCAAATAACATACCAATCGTAAAAATAAAGTTTGGGTCAAGTCTTTTTAAAGGCTTGCGGGGGCTTGGGGGCGGCGCCCCCAAAGTGTATAATCATTTATCACTTGACCTTTGAATCTGAAAGGATGATTATCATTTCCGCACCGGACATTCTTACATCTACGGGCGTTCGCACGCTGCTTGCCCGCCACGGCTTTGCGCCGCGCAAAAAATGGGGGCAGCATTTCTTAACGGACGAGCATATATTGCAAAAAATTATTTCGGCGGCGACACCTACAGCGCAGGACTGTGTGCTTGAGGTTGGGCCGGGGCTTGGCGCGCTTACACAAGGGCTGCTGGCAAAGGCGGGGCATGTAATCGCCATCGAACTGGATAAAGGGCTGGCAGAATTGCTTGGCATTACTTTTCACGAACAGGTTAAAGCAAATTTGCTTGATATCGTGCAAGTGGATATTTTAAAAGCCGATTTGGAGGGACTGCTTGCACCATTCAAGGAAAAACGCTTGAAGGTGGTAGCAAACCTGCCCTACTATATCACAACGCCTGTAATCATGCGCTTGTTGGAGTCGCCGTTGCATTTCGATTCAATTACCGTGATGATACAGAAGGAAGTTGCGCAGCGTATGAGCGCCGCGGCGGGCACAAAAGCATATGGTTCGCTAACCTTGGCGGTACAGTATTACGCCGAAGCGCGCATTGTAGCGACTGTGCCCGTAAGTTCATTCCACCCGCGCCCGGAGGTCGAATCCGCCGTAATTCACCTGCAAGCGTTAAACGCACCCCCCGTAAAGGCGGATAAACAACGTATGTTTGAAATTATCCACGCCGCCTTCGCACAACGGCGCAAAACGCTGGTGAATGCCCTGTTTGCCGCGGGCTTTGCCGAAAGTAAAAATGCTTTAACCGCCGCGCTGGAAAAATGCGGACTGCGTGCAGACATTCGCGGCGAAGCGCTAACCATCGAAAATTTTGCAAAGCTTACCGAGGTATTGTCATGTCGTCCTTTGTAATTAAAATTATCGCCGTGATTTCCATGCTGTTTGACCACACGCGCGTATTTTTCCCCGATACGTTTCCCATGGAATTTCGCGTAATCGGGCGCATTGCGTTCCCGCTGTTTGTTTTCTTGGTGGCGGAAGGCTTTCATCATACGCGTTCGCCCATAAAGTTTTTGCTGCGCTTGCTCGCCTTCGCCCTTATTTCTGAGCCGATTTTTGATGCCGCACAGCCGTGGGATGGCTGGGAAAACATTAATTTTTTAAGCCACACAAATATTTTTTACACACTTTTCCTGGGCGGCGCAAGTATCGCCGCTTATAAATACGTACAGGCACGGTGGAATGTTACAAGCCTTGCCATTTTACCCGCCGTCGGCTTTGCCGCGTTGGGGCATTTGCTCACCGCAGACTATGGCGCAATGGGTGTCCTGTTTATTTTTGCCCTTTACATAACAAAAAAGACACAGCCGCGCCTGCTCCTATGGGTAATGGCGGGCATGTGTCTTTTATTATGGCACAATGTGCTGTGGGACTTGGCAATGGGCGTGCGCTACGCCGCCATCACCTACGTAATGGTGGGGGCAACCGTGTTAGCCGTGCCCATCGCCGCCGCGTATAACGGCAAACGCGGGATAAATACCCCATGGGTAAAATGGGGGTTTTACGTATTTTATCCGCTGCACCTTGCAGCGCTTGGGGTTATTGCTTCACTTCCTCATATACTAAAATAATTGCCAGAATACTTACTATCGCACCAATAACAATACTCACGATGCCCAGCGTAATACCGGCTGTGGTGGATACGTTGGCTTGAATAAACGACTCTGTTGTGCGGTTTTCGTGTGTAATGTGAATGGCGTCGGCTAAGTCATGCAGCACAATGTAAATTTCTTCAATATACAACATATGTTCATGGATAATAGGCATAGTTTCTTGCCCTGCTAACGCGTCGGCATGTAACACCATAAACACATTGTGACGATAAAATTCGATAAGGCGGCTCAAATGGAAGGTCGTTTCTATCAAATAATCGCGGCGGTCGCCAACCATATACGGGTCAATATTAAAGCTGTGGATTAAATCATCCAGCATACGTTGTAGTACGGAAAATGTCGAAAGCGCTTCACGCTGTAACGATAAAAGATGTGCTTCGTCCCCCATATGAAGTGCATGGCTTGCCGCTATGCGCCGCACATTCATTACTTGCGTCTCAACTTCCGCGATTAACATACGGCGGTCGCTTGCGTCTTCCAGCAAAAGGATACTGTCATGTTGGTTAACAGAAAAAGCAACGTTCGCTACAATGATTGTCAACATACTTAACAATAGCCAGCCAAAAGCCAACGCAAGAATTACAACGATTTTGGTCTTGTTTAACAGGCGATTTGATGTGCCCATGATAATTGCGCTCCTTTCGCTTTTGCGGATTACGGTGCTTGTATAATTACGCGGTTTTCTTCATTCATGTACATACGCACGCGGTTGCCGTCTAAGCCCATTTTTTCTAGAAATTCCCGCGGGATTTGCACCCGACCTGCGCGGTCAAGTACCGCAAGTTCGACCTGCGCGCCGCCGCCAAAGCCTTCGATATTGGCGAGCCGGTCGGCATAGGATTGGATAAATTCGCTGGAGGTTTTGCCGTCGCGTATCGCTACCACCCGCTCAACGCTTTTAGAAATTTCGCGGTCGTGGGTTACGATGACTACCGTTGTACCCAATTCTTTATTCACCGCGCGGAACATATCCAATATCATATTGGTGGTTTTTGTGTCCACACTGCCTGTAGGTTCGTCCGCTAACAGCACCGCGGGGTGGTTGGCAAGCGCCAATGCAATGGCAATGCGCTGCTGCTCCCCGCCCGACAATTGGTTTAATCGGTGCTTGGCGCGATGGGCTATGCCCGTAAGCTCCAGCAAATCCAGTGCGCGTTTCTTCTTGTTTTTTACGGGAGCAACCGTATTAAATTGCATAGGCATTTGTACATTTTCCAGCGCTGTAAGGTAGGGGATAAGGTTGCGCGCATTATTTTGCCACACGAAGCCTACGGTTGCGGTTTTGTATGCCACCAATTCCCGCTCGTTTAATTTGAAGAGGTCTTTCCCGTCCACGGTAAGGGACCCCGCGCTGGGCTTGTCTAACCCGCCAATCATGTTAAGAAGCGTAGATTTTCCGCTGCCCGAGTTGCCGATAATCGCCATAATTTCGCCGCGGGCTATGGTTAAGTCCAACCCCTGCAGGGCAAGCACTTCAATGTCCTTGGTTTTGTAAATCTTCACCAAGTTTTCCGCGATAATTACATTTTCAGTGTTCATTGGTAATTTCTCCGTCTGCCAGCTCGTACACCTTGTCGGCGATGTCCATTAGTCCCGGGTCGTGGGTGGTCATTACAATGGTTGCGCTTTCCTGCTCGATTAGATCCTTAAAAATTTTCACCACTTGAAGTCCTGTGTTTGTGTCTAATTCCGCCGTAGGTTCGTCTGCGAAAATGACCTTTGGGCGGTGTGCAATAGCGCGGGCAATAGCAACGCGTTGCTGCTCCCCGCCGGAAAGCTCGGGCGGCAGGTGGTGCATTCTCCCCGCCAGGCCCACACGGTCTAAACAGGCTTCCGCACGTTTACGCCGTTCCTTCGCGGGGAAGCCGCTGATGCGCAAAATAAATTCCACATTCTCGTACGCTGTCATCATACTCACCAGTGCAACAGACTGGAAAACAAAACCCATGCTTACCCGCCGCAAGGCGTCGCGCCCTCTTTCGGGCATAGCCGTAATACTTTCGCCCGCAAACAAAACATCCCCGGCGGTTGGGTAATCCAACGCGCCAAGGATGTTCATCAACGTGGTTTTTCCGCTACCCGAACGCCCTTTTAAAATGGTCAATTTATTTGGCGCAACGTTAAGGTCAATACCTTTTAGCGCCCAATATGTAATACCGCCAACGGGGAAGCTCCTTTTTATGCCCTTTGCCGTGATAATCACACAAGCCCACCCTTTAACGCCGCTTCCGCCGCGTTTTGCTCCGCTTCTTTCTTGGAATGTCCCGTGCCTTTGCCCAGCACGCGTCCCTCGTGTGTCACCTGCGACACAAACGTGCGCGCGTGGGAAGGACCGCTTTGGTCTAGCAACACATATTTTGCGGTTGTACCCGATTTTTTTTGCAAAATTTCTTGCAGCGCCGTTTTGTTGTCCCGTTGAAGTGTCGCTTTTTTTGCCAGCGGCATAAAAAGGCGCGTTATTAACGCCTGCGCCGCATCATAACCGCCGTCTAAGTACACGGCGCCGAGCACCGCTTCCAGCGCATCAGAAAGCAACGACCCCTTCTCTCGCCCGCCCGTTTGTTCCTCGCCGTTGCCCATACGCAAATACGCGCCAAGGTTAAGCCCCCGTGCAAGCTGCGCAAGGCACGCCTCACACACCAAGGATGCCCGTTTTTCGGTTAGCTTGCCCTCAGGTAATTTCGGGTGCAGGGTAAACAACAAATCACTGATGCACAATTCCAATACAGCATCGCCCAAAAATTCTAATCGCTCGTTGCTTGCGCCGTCGCCTAATTTCTGCTCAAATGTATACGATTTATGCGTGAACGCTTGCGTTAGCAACGCGGCATTTTTGAATGTATACCCCAGCTCAAGCAAGCGCTTTTTTCACGTACTCCGCGGCATCGCCTACGGTTTTAATGTTTTCTGCGTCTTCCGTTGTAAACTGCATTCCAAAAATCTCTTCCAAGTCTGTAATCACTTGGAATAAGTCCAGCGAATCCGCATTCAAATCGTCCTTAAACGATGTTTCGGGCGTAATTTTTTCCTTAGAAACACCCATTTGCTCGCTAATTACGTCCCTAATTTTTTCAAATTCCATGTTATGAATCCTCCTTTAATCACTAAAAATCACGCATTGCCTTATCGCATTCTTAAACGCCAGCGCGTCGGACGAGCCGTGCGCCTTTACAACCAGCGACTTTAGCCCCAGGAAGGGCGCACCACCCACCTCGCGGTAATCGAAACGCTTTTTTAACCGCGCGAAAGCGGGTTTTGCCAGCGCCGCACCTATTTTGGTGATGGTAGACGCAAGCAATTCTTCCTTTATCATGCCTAGCATGGTTTTGGCAAAGCCCTCAGTATATTTCAAGACAATATTTCCCGTGAATCCGTCGCACACGGCTACATCTACCGCACCCATGGGCACTTCGCGCCCTTCTATGTTGCCTGCGAAGTTTACCCCGCTTGCGGCAAGCAGCGGGAAGGCTTCCTTAGCGGCGGCGTTGCCCTTTTCCTCCTCCGCGCCTACGTTAATAAGCCCAACGCGCGGGTTTTTAATGCCCATCACTTTTTCCATATATTCCGCGCCCATTTGCCCAAACTGCGCAAGGTACGACGGCTTGCAATCCATATTTGCGCCGCTGTCCAACAAAAGCACAAAGCCCTTCGCGGTGGGTAAAAGCGTACCCAGTGCAGGGCGTTCGATGCCCTGCTTGCGCCCGATAATCACCGTCGCCCCCGTGAGCAATGCCCCCGTAGACCCCGCAGAAACAAAGGCGCTTGCTGTGCCCTCCTTTACCGCGCGCAAGCCAACAACAATGGACGAATCCTTCTTTTCGCGTATTGCCGTGGTTGGTACTTCGCTGGGCGTAATCACAGTTGGTGCATGTAAAATAGAAATATTTTTATGCGCGCCCTGCTTTTTCATTTCCTGCGCCAGCATTTCCTCATGCCCGACCAGCAACAATTTTACCTCGGCAAATTCCTTCGCGGCACGAAAAGCGCCCTCTACAACGGCAGAGGGCCCAAGGTCGCCGCCCATGGTATCTACGGCGATGGTTAGTAAACTCATTGTGCTTGTTTTAAAATTTCGCGCCTATCGTATGAGCCGCAGGTTTTGCATACTTGATGCGACTTCATAAGCGCACGGCATTTGCTGCACGTTACCAAGTTAGGCATGGAAATTTTCCAAGTTTGGGCGCGGCGCTTATCGCGGCGGGCTTTCGATAACTTCTGCTTAGGGCTAATCACAGCACATCTCTCCTTCATTCATCTTGCGGGCGGTATTATAGTCAAAGGGCGTAGCCATGTCAACTTACGATAAAATATGTGCTACAATGAAATAGGAAATACAAGAATAAGAGAAAGGATGATATCAGATGCAATTGATTTTTCCATCAGCAGAATTCAAACATAAAGCAATAGAATACAAGCAAGAATTTTATGATGTAAATGAAAAACACATTGATGGCAGTTGCGGGTTTTCAAAATACGATAATTTTGATGACTGGCTTGAAGATATCATAAACATTCAAAAGGAAGCACCCGCAGGCTTTGTTACATGTTCGACGTATTTTGCCGTAATAAAGGACGAAGTAATTGGCATGATAAGCATACGGCACACGTTAAATGATACGTTGCGATTCGACGGCGGGCATATTGGCTACAGCGTTCGCCCGTCTCAAAGAAGGCGCGGATATGCAACGCAAATGCTCGCGCTTGCATTGGAAAAATGCCATGAGCTTGAAATTAACCCCGTTCTCATCACATGCTTAAAAACCAACATTGCCTCCGCCAAAACAATTATTAACAACGGCGGAAAACTAGACAGCGAATTCATAGATGCCAAGGGAGCAACATCACAGCGTTATTGGATTTTACGATAAACTTATACAACGCACACTATTAAGGGTGGAAATAACGCTGCTAATGTTTATTTTCTACAAAAGCGAAGGGTCTTTTTCGTATTTTTCCAAGGCGTCTAATAGTGCTTGCAATACAAATTCAATAAATTTTGTACGACCAACAGCTTTGTCAGCAATCGCTAAAATATCGGTATATTCTTGTCGGCGTTCATATATAACGTTCATCATCGGTATTCTATTCGATACATATACGCCATTTTATTGATTGAGTAAAAACATGTGCCATATTCTGGCAACATGTTCACTGCCCCCGCTGAAGGGTTTCATTGCGATAATCTCATAATGAAGTACACATGCTTTGATGAGCATATTTTCTTCTGAATCCTTTACCCATTCAACTACGCGCTCAAAATCCCTATACAATCTTCCATGCGGGTCGTTGGAAGCAAAGCACCCTGCTTCCAGCCCGGCCATAAGCACACCGTGGATATTTTGCATTGCCGGCACACTATACGCAATTGTGTGTGCTGTATTGTGAAAGTGGTCATGGTATAGCTGACTGTAGGCTTCATACGCATTTTTAACCGCAAGAATAACTCTTGGCGCAAGTTCCGAATACGCACCATCAATTATATCCGATATTTGCGCAGACGTTAGTTCGCTATTTTCCATAGCAATTGTTGCATAAACAAAACGAATACGAACATCATGCCACATTTGTTCTATCGTTTTGCCGTCTACTATCCGCTTCTTTCCTTGTTTAGCATAGAGTTCATGCTGTTTTTTCGCACGCTTAATAATTTGCCCTTTTAGTTTATTGCTCTTTTCCGTTACGGTGTACTTTAATTTATTCATACATTCCGTCCTTTTTAGTATACAGTATAAATTTCGCACGTACCGCGTTTGCTTCGATAATAAAGTGCGCCCTCTGTTTTGGCTATCCAGCAAGTGAAGCCATTTTATCATAACTTTAATGTTTCTGTGATGAGGTTATCTCAACTGTGTTATTTACGCCCTTCACAGCACACATTGTACAACGTCCCATAACGCGGGGGGTGTATGTGCGCGTTCACTAGTCGCGCATATACGGGTGCTTGGGTACTTAGTTTTCGCGAAGCGCGAAACCGCCCGTTAGCGCGCGTGGGGTACGAGATACCCCCGCGTACCTCGCGGGGCATAACGCACCCCACACACCCTTAACGGGCGTCTTTCGCGCCTTCGCAAAAACTATGGTACAATGAACAAAAACCGCAGGAGTGACCCCCATGCCCAAACCCTTCGCGCATTTACACGTACATACGGAGTACTCGTTGCTGGACGGCTCGGCAAAAATAAAAGACCTCATCAAGCGTACCAAGGAACTGGGCATGGACAGTTGTGCGATTACCGACCACGGCGTGATGTACGGCGTGGTGGATTTTTACAAAGCGGCGAAGGACGCAGGCATTAAACCCGTGCTCGGGTGTGAAATGTACGTTTCGCCCGGTTCGCGTTTTGACAAGGTAAAGGGCGATTGGGGCAGTTATTTACACCTTGTGCTGCTTGCGGAAAATAATGTAGGGTACCACAATTTAATGAAGCTGGTTTCCATTGGTTTTACGGAAGGCTTCTACTACCGTCCGCGCGTCGACCTGGAAGTGCTGATGCAGTACAAGGAAGGCTTAATTGCGCTAAGTGCGTGTCTTTCGGGCGTGGTGGCGAAGGTGCTTCAAACAGACGGGTATGAAAAGGGCAAGGAAGTGGCGCTGCAATACAACGAAATTTTTGGGCAGGACAATTTTTTCTTGGAAATGTGCGGTTACGATGCCGTAGAGCAACAACAGGTGAACGCGCAGTTGGTTCGTATTTCGCAGGAAACGGGCATTCCGCTGGTTGCAACAAACGACGTGCATTACATACATGCAGACGACGCAAAAGCGCAGGAAATTTTGTTGTGCATTCAAACGGGCAAAACGATTTTGGACGATGACAGAATGCAGTTTAACACCGACCAATTTTATTTAAAGTCGGTGGAAGAAATGTATGCTCTGTTTCCTGCAACCCCCGAAGCCTTGGAAAATACGCAAAAAATCGCCGACCGCTGTAATGTGGAAATTGAATTTGGCAATTACAAACTTCCCAAATTTCACCTGCCCGAAGGGTTTACCTCGCATCAATATCTTATCCATTTGTGCGAAACGGGTCTGCAAAAACGCTACGGCAACGACGCACCCCTTCATATGAAGCGCCTGCACTATGAAATTTCGGTTATCGAAAACATGGGTTTCATAGATTACTTTTTAATCGTATGGGATTTTATCCACTTCGCGCGGGAAAATAAAATTATGGTAGGTCCGGGGCGCGGCAGCGGCGCTGGTTCGCTGGTTGCGTATGCCCTGCGCATTACAGATTGTGACCCAATCCCCTATAACTTGCTTTTCGAGCGCTTTTTAAACCCCGAGCGTATCTCCATGCCCGACTTCGATATCGACTTCTGTTACGAACGCAGGCAAGAGGTTATCGACTATGTGGTGGACAAGTATGGCAAGGAAAATGTGTCGCAAATCATCACCTTCGGTACCATGGCGGCGCGCGCCGTAACGCGTGACGTAGGGCGCGCCCTCGCAATGCCCTATGCAGATGTAGACCGCGTTGCCAAGATGATTCCCACCGAGTTAGGCATAACGCTGGAAAAAGCGCTTGCCATTAATCCGGAATTAAAACGCGCCTTTGCGGAAGAAGAGGACACGCGTACACTCATGGATATGGCGTTAAAATTGGAAGGTCTGCCCCGCCACGCAGGTACACACCCCGCAGGCGTGGTAATTTGCAACCAGCCCGTAAGTGAATACGTGCCGTTAAACGTAAATGACGGCGTAGTTACCACACAGTTCCCCATGGGTACTGTGGAGGAACTGGGTTTGCTAAAAATGGACTTTCTTGGCTTGCGCACGTTAACGGTAATTCGCCGTGCCGCCGAGGAAGTACAGCGCAGCAAGGGTATTACCGTAGACCTTGACAATTGGACGTATGAAGACCCCAACGTATACGGGCTAATTTCCCGTGCGCAAACGGACGGCGTTTTCCAGCTGGAAAGCGCGGGCATGAAGTCCTTCATGAAGGACCTGCAGCCCGCCAACTTAGAGGACGTTATCGCGGGTATTTCGCTGTATCGTCCGGGGCCCATGGATTCGATACCTAAATTCTTAAAGGGGAAGAAAAACCCCAAACGCATCAAAAATATCCACCCCGCCCTCGACCCCATCTTAGAGCCTACCTATGGCTGTATCGTATACCAAGAGCAAGTAATGCAAATTGTACGCGATTTAGCGGGCTTTAGCATGGGAAGAAGCGACCTGATGCGCCGCGCAATGAGCAAGAAAAAAGCCGACGTAATGGAAGGCGAACGCAAAATTTTTATCTTTGGCTCGCCCGAGGATAATGTTCCGGGTTGTGTAAAAAACGGCATTCCCGAAGCGGCGGCGGGGCAAATTTTTGATGATATGTCGGACTTTGCTGCCTATGCATTCAACAAGCCTCACGCGGCGGGGTACGCGTTGTTAAGCTACCAAACGGCGTGGCTAAAGCACTACCACCCCGTGGAATTTATGGCGGCGACCATGACCAGCATTATGGACAACACCGCAAAGGTTGCGGCATATATCTACGAATGCAAAAAAATGCATATAGAGCTGCTCCCCCCCGATATTAACGAGGGCTTTAGCGCCTTTAGTGTATCGGGTAACAAGATACGTTTCGGGCTTGCCGCCATTCGCAACGTGGGGCGCAGCGCGGTGGAAGCGATTGTAACCGAGCGCGAAGCGGGGGGAAGATACCGCGGCATCGCCGATTTTATCAACCGTTTATCGGGCGGCGAAATTAACAAACGTTGTGTCGAAAGCTTGATAAAAGCAGGCGCGTTCGATTCGCTCGGCGGTAAGCGCGTGCAGTATATGGCGGTTTTCCCGGTCATTATGAACGGCATGGCGCTGGCAAAAAAATCTACGCTGGAAGGGCAAATGTCCCTCTTCGATATCGAGGAAGAGGCTCCTGCAAGCACCTTCCAAGAGGACGACCTGCCCCCGCTTAACGAGTTGCCTAAGCGCCAACTCCTCGCCGACGAAAAAGAAATGCTGGGTATTTATGTAAGCGGTCACCCGCTTTCTGATTATGTAGGCGTACTGCAAAATTATTCGAAGCACACCAGCCTAGATTTTGCTGCTAGCGACGGCGCAGAAGACTCCGCCCCCGTAGCGGGCGAAAACGCCGTAAAAGACGGGCAAGAAATAAAATACGGCGGCTTAATCACCGCCAAAAGCATCAAGTATACCAAAAAAGACAACAAACCCATGTGTTTTCTCACCGTAGAGGATATGTACGGCACGGTAGAAGTCGTAGTTTTCTCCCAAATGTATGAGAAAAAGGGGCACCGCTTACAGGTAGAGCAGGTCGTTATCGTGCAGGGACGCGTAAGTGTGCGCGAAGAGGAAAACGCCAAAATCATCGCCAACGACGTACTGCTTTGGGACGAAATCCCCCAACACGAAAAAGACGCGGCACGAGCAGGGGGTTCGAGTGCGCCCGCTGCTTCTGTGCAGTTGTCATCGCCGCCTTCTTCGGACGTCAAGCAACGCACCCTGTGGCTTAAAATCCCCGCTTCGCGCACCGTAGAACTTCGGGAAATTACTAATATCCTTTCCGCCTACCCGGGCGCTACCCCCGTAATGATTTACAACGAGCAAACCAAGCAAAAATTTGCCGCGAACAAGAACTTCCACATCGCCCCCGCCGCGGGCTTGGCGCAAGAATTAAAGGATTTACTTGGCGCGGATGCCGTGAAGGTAGTGTAACTCCTCTCCCGTTAGCGCCCGCCACTGCCCTTTCTTCAAATCCCCAAGCTGTACCCCGCCAATTTCTACGCGCTTTAGCGTAACGGCGGGGTGACCGATAGCGTCGCACATTTTGCGCACTTGGCGGTTGCGCCCTTCGTGAATGGTGATGCGTACCCGTGTTTCCCCGTGTTGTGACGGGGCTTTTTTTATAATTTCAATTTCGCAAGGCGCGGTTTGTCTGCCTTCAATGAGTAAGCCTGTGCGGAATTTTTCCAGCACCTCATCGCCGGGAATACCTTTAACTCGGGCAATATAGGTCTTTTTCACCTCATGGCTCGGGTGGGTTAGACGGTGGGCAAAATCGCCGTCTGTGGTGAGCAGTAACAGCCCGCTTGTATCATAGTCCAGCCTTCCCACAGAAAAAAGGCGCGTATCCTTGGGCAGTAAGTCGAAAACGGTGGGGCGGCGTTGCGGGTCGTGTGCCGTTGTAACAACGCGCTCGGGCTTGTGCAACATTATGTACAGGTTTGCCTCGTTTTGCGCAATGGGATTGCCGTCCAATAAAATAATATCCCTCGAAGGATTCGCCTTGTCGCCCAACGTTGCCACTGTGCCGTTGACCGTTACGCGCCCGCCGGAAATAAGTGCTTCTGCCCTACGGCGCGAAACAACGGCAGATAGGATTTTTTGCAAACGTACTTCGCCCATTGCGCACCTCTTTTATGCGATAAAAAACCCCTCTGCATGGTGCGAGGGGCTCCAACTATACGGCTTTGTTTACCATTTTAGCGAGTTGTGACTTTTTTCTTGACGCGGTGTTCTTATGATAAACACCTTTAGCCGCTGCCTTGTCTATGGCCGCAATGGCCTGTACGAACAAAGGTTGCAGGTCGTCTTTTTGCCCAGCACTTGCGGCTAGGGTAAGTTTTTTAATCGCGGTTTTGGTGTAGGATTTAACATGTTTGTTGCGCGCTTGACGTTTAGCCGTAACCAGAATACGCTTCTTTGCAGATTTGATGTTTGCCACGTTTTTCACCTCCTTTGCAAAAGTACGCTACATTGTACCCGCGCAAAGGACAAACGTCAAGTACGTATTTGCTATGCGAAGCAGTCTTGCATAAAAAGCTTTAATTTTGCCAGCGCCTTTTTTTCAATCCGCGAAACATAGCTGCGCGAAATGGCAAGTAGCTTTGATATTTCGCGCTGGGTGAGTTCGTCGTTTCCAAAAAGCCCGTAGCGCATTTGTATTACTTCTTTTTCGCGCCCATACAGCACGCGGCACACGGCTTCGGAAACTTTTCGCTTTTCAATTTTTGTGCTTACTTGGTCTTCTACCGCGTCGGATTCGTCTGCAATTTTGTCTTCGATACGTACCTCGTTGCCTTCGCGGTCAACCCCTACAATGTCTTGTAAATACACATCATTAGCGTATTTTTTGGAAGTACGGATATGCATGAGAATTTCATTTCCTATTTTTACCAAATGGGATATTTGTCCCGTCACAATATTCAATGAAAAATAGAAAAAATGCTAGCAAATTCCAGTTTTGAAAATAGATTCTCACCATCTTCGTCCATATTTTACTTGATTTTACACCGTTCTTCAATATCAATACTAATCTTCGCCAGTTTAATTATTTTGTACTAATTAACTGTTTTTTCGGTTGTGTGTAAAAAATTATAAACCGACGAACATAAATCTTCAATTTTTTTCAAGTCGCATATGGTGTCTTTGCCGGTGTGAATTTTTGGAATATATAAGAATCCAAACCGGGAACGTTTTTGGAAACACAACGAAAATGCCGTTTCAAATGATTCATGGTCGCTCCCCATGCTTCTCTTTGTTGAAACGATATACCCTTCATTTTTAAGAAATTCGACCATATTATGGAATGTGTCATGAGGTTTTTTTGTTTCAATGGTTAGCACATCGCCGTTGCCAATGCAATCAAGATTGATTACTTGAACCGGTTTATTTGGATATGTATTTTTGCGCCACTGCTCAAACGCTTTAGAACCAAGCAACCCCGGCATAACCTCCTCGTGGTCGAATAGTATAAACGCGCATTTATTTCGCAAATCAGGTACAGTGACAAGTAACGATGCCAATTGCATAACGCCTAACACGCCGCTTGTATTATCGTTGTGGTTGTGTTTATTTTTGACTAACGCACTTCCAATAACAAATAATAATACAATCGCAGCAATAGCGGCAACAACAACCCTGTATTCTAATGGAACAATAAAATCAGTTGCAAATTGAATCACCAATGAAATTGTTATCACAATCGCAAAGAGAATAACTTGCCCCTTGGTTTTTTCCAAAAACGATGGCATGACAAGTCGGGCAAGAAAACCATTTCTACCGGGCGTGTCATAATGTGCCGTAATTAAAATGTCGGCATCTGCTTTGCCAACCAATAAATTTCGGCTATCAAATCCAAAACGGTTACGGTTGTTATGTATTGTTATTTCTGATTCATCATAACCCATTAGTAAAAATTCCCCACAACAGGTTGTTAAAAAGGCATCTTTTTCCTTGCGCCACATGCGGGTTGGATGGTCTATAAAAAGCTTGCTTGCAAACATTGGTAAATCCATATCATCACCTTGTTTTGATTTATACGTCTATATGTTCGTGCTTGTATAATCTTTTTACATCCGATATACCGTTAAAAATTTCTTGACGAGTAAAGTCATATTTGTGGAGGGTTGTATCAGCCATTTTCTCAAGTTCAGCATAAAAATCCATCGCAATTTTATATTTCTTTTCATTGATATTTCCCTCTATACTGTCAAACAATAAATTTTCAGCTTCATTGATATTTCCCCCGCTAATATAGTTGTTTAACATATATGACAATAACATTTCTTCACTTGTTTCATAACTTTCCCCGTTTTCCTCATCTTCACTAACTATCTCATTAACGGCACTTTTACCAAGCAGCATTGCGGTTACGACACGCCCTATACCTTCAATTTGCCTTGATAACCAATCGTTTCCAATCACATTAAATCTCCTATGTACTGTAAAATAAGCCGCTTCACCCCCCCGCGCCAACTGCATTATACTAAAACCTGTCCTATTTCTCAATTCGAAAAATGGCAAGGGCTTTTCCCTACCACTCTTTAACCGTCGACGCTCCTAGAAGCGCGGCGGCGTAAACTTTCAAATCCTCTTTGTCCCCCCTTAAACGTGCCTATTCTTGTTATATCGTATGGGTTGCAGTTCAATATCTCCTTTATCCTCTGAGCCAAAAAGGTACACATGAATATTCGTCCCGTCCCACACAATTTTTTTGATGAAGGAACGCAATGCGGCACGTTTTTGTTCAATTTCCATGTGGTCTAAGGTTGTGGAAAAATTACTCAGCAGTTGGCGCAGCAAGTCAAATTCAATATCCGAAAGGGCATGGGTTGCCGTTAAGTCTTCCAATTCGCCAATACGTGACTTGAAGGCTTCTATTTTTTTGTGATGTTCTTCGATTTGCTTTATTATATAACCTTCGGAGGGTGTCCCGGCGGCGTTGGCCAGGGTGGACACCAGCCCGTTTACTTCCTTTTCACTGATGGCAAGTTCGCTTCGCAAGTGTTTTAGGCATTCATCGTATTCATCGTGGTTGCCTTCCAACTGCTTTTTGCCAAGTTCAATCTGTTTAACAAATTCTGAATCATCGGCCTTTAGCCGTTTTATTTCTTCGCAAATAGCCGCATCCAGCATATTGCCATTGATGTTTTGCCCTTGGCAGTTGTGCATTCGGCTTTTTTCTTTCATGGCGCATAGGTAGGTGTAGACTAACTCGCCCTGTGAATTTCTTCGTTTGCTTAATTTCGGACGCATATAATCGCCGCATTCGCAAAACAGCAAGCCCGAAAGCAATGCAACATTACTGCGCGGCTTGCGGTATGATTTGGCGCTGTTTTGCCCCAACTGCGCCTGCGCCTTTATCCAATCCTCGCCGCTGATTAAGGCTTCGTGCTTGCCCACCGCAACAATCCATTCATTGATAGGTCTTATCACGGTGGTTTTCCCCGGTTTTTGAATGGTGCGGTTGTACGCCATAATCCCATGTTTGCCGTCAAATTCCCTTTCTTCGGCAAACAAGTCAACTTCACATTCACGCAGATAGTTATACGCAATATCATCCGCCGTCATATACACCGGATTGGTGAGGATGTTTTTAATCGCAAATCTTGTGAACAGCTTGTTATTTTTCGTTTTGTAACCATTATTAAGCAGCAGCGTTTCCGTTTTCGTCAGGGAATTGTTCCGCAGAAAGTTAGCGAAAATAAACTTCACCATTTCCGCTTCCTCCGGGATAGTCCCCAGCATACAGGCTTTTTTTGTCTTGCCGTCCACAGTCACCGTTGAGACACTCACCGAAGCATACCCCGTTGGCGTAATGCCCCCCAACCAACGACCCGTCTTGGAAAGCTCGTGCATATTATCCCGAATACGCTCTGCAATGGTTTCCCGTTCCAATTGGGAAAAAACCGAGGAAATATACATCATGGCACGACCCATTGGGGACGAGGTGTCAAACTGTTCTTTTATCGACACAAAAGAAACGCCCAGCCCCTCCAATTCCTCAATCAACCGAGCAAAGTCACCAATATTGCGGCTGATGCGGTCAAGGCGATAACACACGATAGCAGAGATATTTTTGCCTTGTGCCTCCGCCATCATTTTTTTGAATTTCGGTCTTTCCGTATTGCCGCCGGAAAAACCTTCATCCTCGAACACCAGCATATTCCCATCATCGCAATTGGGATAATGGGTGCGGATATACTGCCTACATAGCTCAATTTGGTTGTCAATACTTTCGCCCTTGCCCGTAAATTTGGATTTACGAGAATAAATGGCGATAGATTTTTTATTTGGCACAAGCCCCGCTCCCTCTCGTTTCGCAAACCCTGGTCGGAGTTTGCCTTTCGCTAGCATTGAAAATCCTTATGACCGCACTTACTTAAGTTATTCTTTGTGGGAAAAATAATTACTTGTTAAAATGGCGAAACACGCCTATGATAAATTTAGAATAGTCAGTGTGAGGTGTGCATGTTATGCTTATGTAGCAATTATGGCACATGGTGAAATAACAAAATTTATCATGGAAGCATGAGGAGGCAACAATTATGGTCATGTACATGAACACATACAAATTGAAAAAAGGGGCATCCGTACCCGATTTTAAACAAGCGGTTGCGCGGTTAGCAAAAGAAATACTCGCTAACCACAAGGGAGCAATCTCATTCAAATTGCTGGCCGAAGGCGATGGTTGGGCAGATTGCATCACATGGCAAACGATGGAGGATTACAACGCATTTTTGGAAGCGGCACAAAGCAACCCGACCGAGGCGGCTTTGGCATTTTATGCATTTCTAAACACGAACAGTTGCAAGAGCCATGTTTACACAGTTGAACTGGGTATTTGAGGCGATGATATAATGATTGAACTTCCCGAAACACATGTGCTTGCCAAGCAAATCGAACCGAAAGCCGAGGTCAGCCAATGAATATACAAATTTTCGGAAAATCTAAGTGTTTTGATACCAAGAAAGCCGAGCGATATTTTAAGGAGCGGCGCATAAAGTTCCAACTAATCGACGTGGCCAAATTTGGCATGAGTAAAGGCGAATACCAAAGTGTAAAATCGTCCGTGGGTGGCATGGACGCGTTAATTGACGAGAAATCCAAGGAATATGAGGCACAATATATCGCACATATTGGCGACAAAAACGACATCGAGGAACGTTTATTAGAAAATCCGGGTATGTTCAAAACACCCATTGTGCGCAACGGTAAAAAAGCGACCATCGGCTACCACCCGGATATATGGAAAAGCTGGGAATGAGGCAAATTATCCATGTGGATATGGATGCGTTTTATGCCGCGGTGGAAGTCCGCGACAATCCCGACCTTGCCGGAAAGCCGTTGATAATCGGCGCATTGCCCACTGAACGGGGCGTGGTTTCCACTTGCAGTTACGAGGCACGGAAGTTTGGTGTCCGTTCTGCCATGAGCATAAAAGAAGCGTATCGCCGTTGCCCACATGGGATTTATATGCATCCAAATGGGCGTAAATATTCCGAGACATCTAAGCAGATTCATGAAATTTGGGATGATTATACGGATTTATGCGAGTACATTTCCTTGGATGAGGGATTTTTGGATGTCACAGGCTCGGCGCATCTTTTTGGTGGCGCGGCATTCATCGGGCGAGAAATAAAGCACAGAACGGTGGAAACTGTCGGTCTTACCTGTTCCGTGGGCATCGGATTGCCTTTGTATTCGGATAGATTGATGTCATTACCCGCGGCGGTTTTCACGGTAAAATCATAAATGGACATATATGACTCCTTTTCCGCTTGATATGATTATATTGTATGCAATTTAATTGAGCGTATCAATAGTACGCAATTGCGAAGCAATTGTCGTCAGACCGAAGACAAACCCCCAGTCGTGCAAGTTCGACTGGGGGTAAGTTTTTGGATTTTGGAAAATAATTGCGAGAAAAAGCGTGAAAGGGGTAAAAAGTGTGAATGAAAAGAGTTGCCATACTTCCATTTTGCAAGTTTCTTCAAATCCATGGCAGCATAAGTGAGCAGCGTCTGCATTTTCAGTTTTGCCAGGCCGCGGTAGTGTGAGTGTAGCGCATGGCGTGTTTCTCTTTTGCATCAGCAAAGACCCGTTCTATGGTTTCCTTGCGCTTGGCGTAGAGGGCTTTGCCTTCGGGGGTGTGCCGGATATCCTCTGCGCGTTCCATGTATGATTCCCATACGTGGCGGGTTACGACCTTTGTGTGGTTCTTCGATGCGGTGCATTGATGACGCGAGGGGCAAGTTTCGCAGATTCGGGGGTTGGATTTGTATTCGCGGTAGCCGTCCCGGTTTGTGGTGGTGTATTTCAATATTTGGAATGCAGGGCATATATAACAGTCATAATACTCGTCGTAAACGTATTCGTGCTTTTTGAAAAAACCTTCTTTTGTCATGGGACGTTTGTAAGGCACGGCGGCAATGCGCTTTGAATCAAAGATTTGCTTCATTATCCACGGTGTACGGTAGCCGCTGTCTACGGCTTCCATTTCGGGGAATGCATTAAGTACGTTTGCGTATAAACTATCAAACATCACACGGTCGTGAACGTTGCCGGGCGAAACATCGCAACCCAACACAAAGCCGTGCTTATCGCAGGCGGTGTGGGCGGTGTAAGCAAACATTTTTTCATGCTCGCCCTTGTGGAATAAGCCGCTTTCGGGGTCGGTTTTACTTACCTTGGTGTTTTTGGTTGGTGCTGGCGTTGGGTTGTTGCCGTTGTTGGCTTCGTTATCGTTGTCGTCTTTATCGTTTTTATTTTTGAGCGGTTTTTTGCCGTGGGCAGCACGGTCGCGGTTGATTTCTTCCATTAGTTCCGCATGATAATGTTTTGCCTTGATTTCTACTGCTTCGTTGGTTGCTTTATTTTTGTTCGCGCTTGCTTTGATGTGTGTTGCATCGATGAATACCTCCGCTGCATCTATAAATCCCATACGCACAGCTTCATTAAGGATGTGCATAAATATCTGCTCGAATACATCCGTGTCTTTGAACCGCCTTTCGTAATTCTTCCCGAAGGTCGTAAAATGCGGGATGCGTTGGGTCATGCCGTATCCCAAAAACCACCGGTACGCCATGTTTACTTCGATTTCCTTTATCGTTTGTCGTATCGAACGTATACCGAAGATGTATTTTATGAGTATGATTTTGAATAAAACTACCGGGTCTACGCTTGGTCGCCTTTCTGCTTGGCTGTATAGATGTGATACCTGCTCGTATATGAATGTGAAGTTTATCGCCTGCTCTATTTGGCGCACTAGGTGATTCTCCGGTACTACATCTTCTATCGATATAATTTGTGCCTGCATTCGGTTTTTACTTTGATTTTTTGTTAGCATCCTCACTCACCGCCTTGGAGGTTATTGTTCCTTCTATATCATACCAAAAAATTAGACAAACCCCATGCTTTCCGACGAATGCTCGGGGTTTGTCTTCAGGCTGACGCAATTGCGAAGCAATTGTCGTGTTGAGCTTTAATTATTTTTTAAAAGGGTTGACTTTGACGTTACGGAATAGTTTATGATGGGTGTGTGAGGTGATTGTAAGTGGAATACACGGTCAACAAACTTTCCAAAATGTCGGGGGTAAGTTCGCGTACCTTGCGATATTATGATGAAATTGAACTGTTGAAACCTATTCGTATTGCGGAATCCGGATATCGTATGTACGGGCAGAAGGAGCTTGATACGCTACAACAGATTTTGTTTTATCGGGAATTGGGCTTCCCATTGGAGGATATCAAGGGCATTTTGTATGCGGCTGATTTTGATAAGGAAAAAGCCTTCCACTGCCACCTCGCAGAATTAAACAAAAAACGTGAGCGGCTGGATGTGCTGATAAACAATGTCACGAAATCCATGTCCGCCATGAGAGGAGAAACTAAAATGGCAGACAATGAGAAATTTGAAGGTTTTAAGCAAACCCTTGTCAATGAAAATGAGGAAAAGTACGGCGCAGAAATCCGCGCCAAATACGGCGATGCCGCTATGGACGCTTCAAATGCAAGAATTAAAGGGCTTACCCAATGGCAGTATGATGAAGGGGAGCGTTTGCGTGTTGCCTACGAAGAAAAGCTGAAATCGGCACTGGAAACAGGCGACCCGTTGAGCGAAGTGGCACAGGATGCTTGCGATTTACACAGGCAGTGGTTGTTAGTGTTCAATCCCGATTACAGCAAGGAATATCACAAGGGGCTTGGGGAAATGTACGTTGCTGATGAACGGTTTAAGACGTACTACGAAAAAATAGCATCCGGCTGTGCAGAATTTTTCCGTGATGCAATCAATGCCTATTGCGGCGAATAATTTATTCGGACAAATTAAGTTGTACAAACATCGGGCATAAATATTATCTAAGGTCTTGTAGCCAAGGAGATAGTGTTTATGCCCGAAATTATTATGCATTTTCCGAAAAAACAAGAGGATGTTTACATATTACAAAAGAAGATTGCACAGGTTCATGCAGAGGCGGTGGTTAAGTATTTGGAAAAATTGCCCTTTCCGAAGGAGCAAAAAGTGGCGTTATTGGCTGCCTTAAAACGAGGTTGCAATAGAAACAAAAATATAAATACTTGTGAAAAACACAAGACCGAATTATAGGCACCCGTCTGGTAATCGCCTATTTCCTTCAATCAGTTACGGGAAAAGTTACTACAGTTTCCTTTAGAGTATCTTACATATAATCGGAGAGCCATTCATACGAGGACAGCTTGTCGACTGACACATTGTTTAAAACGTCATCATAATCTTTGATGTTTAAAGCAGTAATGTAGTCTTTGTAGGTGTCAATCGGGTTGTTTAAATCATCCGAGCAATTTGTAATCCACAGGGAATAGAATACCCCTTCCTGCCCCAGTTTGGTCTTTAAAATATCAAAAATAGTCCGCATAGAGTCGTCGTCTTGAATCAAATCGTTATATATGTTTTGTTCATCTCTGTCATCTGCTAATTCTTCAAAATACACATCTACATCCGAATATTCGTCAAAAGCTGCCTCGCAAAAGTCAGCATATATTTTAACAATGGCATACATTCTATTGTATACTGCCAATTTTTCCGATAAAGAGTTATAGATAGTGAGATTGGCCTCTTCCAAAAGATACCAGGTGTATTGATACCAATACATTTCCAGTCCACTAACCCATATCTTTTTTTCCGCGAAAAATTTATTTACATCTTGCCACATCAGTTTCATAATTTTCCTCCCAAACTTTTCAATGCTTAATTTTATTGTACCACGTCTTGAACATAAAAATAAAGAGCCGTTGCAGTTGGATAGCATTATCAATGCACCGTGCGGCGTACGTAGCTAGGCGCACGCCCTTATCCACATTGTAGGACGCGATGGCTTTAATTAGCCCAATTGTACCTATCGAGATTAAATCCTCGCTATCCTTTGCGTGGTTGTTGTAGCGTTTTGCCATGTGTGCTACAAGACGCAGGTTGCGTTCGATGAGTATATTTTTTGCGTCTTCACAGCCATTTGCAAAGGCTTGCAGGTGGCTGCGTTCTTCTTCCGCGCTTAGGGGCAGTGGGAAGGAATTACCCCCCGTCAAGTATCCTGTAAGGAAAAATCCTTCCAGCAAGTAAAAAAGCCCGTAAAACATACGTCACCTCCCAAGGGTAGTCGCATCTACTATCCTATGCGCCTTTGGGAGGTGACGTGCGTGTACTAAAATTTTTTTTGACTTATCCGCGGTAGCCCATGCGTTTGAGGGCTTCAATTTCTGCCGCTAGTTTGCGGGCGTGGCGACCTTCCATGTCGGCAAACATGAAAAATCCGCGGTTGTACTTGAGAAAATTGCGCACCGTTTTAAAATAAGACACGCCCCACAACGTAAGTCCAACGCCCAAAACAAAACCCGCGTCAAACCCGCGAAACATGCCGTCGGCGATGAGTGAAATAAATAAAATCCCGGGCAGTAACGCCAGCGTATGCCACAACATTCTGCGGCGGGTGCCTATGCGGGTGCGGGCAAGCACATACAGCGTAGAATTGCTGTCATGCGCTTCGGGCGCGGCATCCACTTCGGGGGAAGGGCTTACCATTTCGGACATTTCCCATTCCTCGGGGGCGTCGGGTAAAAAACGTATTGCTGTGTGGGTTTCGTCCGTCCATTGGGCGCGCTGTTGCTTGACCAGTTGCCGCGCGCGGCGCGAAAAGGTTTCCCCTATCCGCTCATTTTCCGCGTTATATAGGGCAATTTTTGTATCCAGTTTGGCTTCCATAAAAAGCTCCTTTAAATTTTAATGTGCGCATAACCGTGCCTATGCTGTTTTTATGCACACACTGTCAACCGGACAGTGGCACACCTATGGGTGCCGCCCCAATACACGGAAAAATACGCTGTCCGATTATACGTATACGGGCGAAAAAAGTTTAAACAAGAGAAAAAGAAAGCTGCGGCGGGTATAACAGATTAATAATTTTTACTTTCATCTTCATCGTTCGATTTTTTGTATTCATGGCAGTTGACTGAATTGTTTTCGTTTACTTGCGATAACACAGCATCAAGATATTCCATACCCAGAAACGAGCATAAAATATACGCCATCGTTCGTTGCTCTATTTCATGTTGAATACAAAAAATGCTTTCTATTATAATAATGTGCTCCAGCAAAATTTTATTTTTAATAGCATTGACAGTTGCAAAATTAGTCAATATTTCGCGAGTTAATAAAGGGTCTGTTCCGTCTATAACAAGCGTTAAACCGATGTTTAAGAAGTCGTTGCTGTTTGGGCTTATTTTTCTTTCAAGGGCAAGAATGCCGTTTAATTTACAATAGTGCGACAGTGAAAGCATTTTGCTGACAATAGGTACACAACCAGCTCGCTCATCATTTGTAAAAATTTGCGTGCCATACTTGTTAACTAGGACATGGCTTGCAGTCCATAGTATGCTATTTACTGTTGACCTATTCAAAGAACACCGCAGAATACCAATTTAATTCCGCTTCCATATCCGTTGCTACCGAAAGCGGCAAATTAAACTTATGCACGGTTTTAAACACATCTATACCTACGGCATGGAAGGCGGGGCGGGCGCGCCCGGGCACGCGGCATGGTTCGTCCGTGATTTTTGAGCATTCCTTACATAGACCGCAATCGGAAAGTGAGAAGGAGAAGTAATACCCGTCTAGGAACGCCTGCCGTTCCACTTCGTAGGAAATTTTTTGGCTGGTGGGTTTGTCGGCACAGCCGATGATGATGCCCCATTGATAGCGACCAAAAACTTCTTCGTATTCCTTCATGGTAAGGGGGGATTTTTGGTACGGGCAGGTGTGGTTACGCCCGTAGTCGCTGCAACCAAAGATGCATTTGAGCACCACGCGCGGGTCAAACACGATGTCGGATATCTGAAAGCGCACGGCATTTTTTGCGCCCATGGACAGCGCTTGCTGTATGTATTTCTCAGCATTCATTTTCATTCTTCCCTTCAAATAGAATTTGGGATATGATAACACACAAAGGAGGGTTATTACATGGCACGTTTATCGGCAACCTTTTTTTCCGGTGCGCTGGGTACAACCACCCATGCGGAAATTATTTTCCCTATGCGCATTCCGCTGGAAGTGCCGCCAACGCGCGTGCTGTATTTGTTGCACGGAATGCGCGGCGGTTGTACCAACTGGCTGGAGGATACACGCATTTCACATTACGCAAATCTGCACAACTACATTGTAGTGATGCCCGAGGTGCAGAACAGTTTTTACACCGATATGGCATACGGTGCAAATTACTTCACCTACGCAGCCCACGAATTACCGCAACTGGTGGAACATATGCTTAACGTAAAGCATTCAAGCGAAAATACTTTCGTTGCGGGGTTTTCCATGGGCGGATACGGCGCGCTGCGCATAGCGCTTAACCGTCCCGACTTTTTTGCGGCAGCGGCGGCATTCGGCGGCGCGCTGGACGCACAAGGCATTTTCAAAACATTGCCCACCATGGACGAAGCCAGCCGCAAAATCGCCGTTTCTATCGCGGGGGAAGGCTTGCAAGTCCCCGAAGGGGGCGACCTCTTTTCATTGGCAAGCGCGGTTGGGAACGCGCCCGCAAAGCCGCGCATTTTTGTCACCTGCGGAGAGTCGGATTTTCTGTTGGAAGCAAACCGCGCCTTCGCCAAGCATATACAAGCGCTCCCATTTGACTTTGAATACAAAGAATGGGCGGGCGAACATACGTGGTGCTTCTGCGAGGAAAGCCTGCCGTTAATGTTCGATTTCTTTCACAAAAAAGGAGAATTTGCATGAAAAAATTTATGGACGACACGTTCCTGCTGCAAAGCAATACCGCTATCGACATTTACACCGCCATCAAGGATTTACCCATCATCGACTACCACTGCCACCTGGACCCGGAAGCCATCGCCAACAACTGGCGTTATGAAAACATCACCCATTTGTGGCTGGGCAGCGACCACTATAAATGGCGGTTAATGCGTTCCAACGGCGTACCCGAGAGTCACATCACAGGTGATGCGCCCGACCAAGAAAAATTTGCCGCGTGGTGTGCCACCCTTGAGGTTGCCATCGGCAGTCCGTTATATCATTGGTCACACCTTGAGTTAAAGCGATATTTTGATTTTGATGGGGTAGTTACCTCAAAGAACGCGGCGGAAATTTATGTGCATTGCAACACGCTTTTGGAGAAAGACGAATACGCCGTACACGGCTTGCTCAAGCGCTCCCGCGTGGAAATGCTCGCAACAACCGACGACCCCGCCGATACGCTAAAATACCACGCCAAAATTCAATACGACGAAGTGCCCGGCGTTGCAAAAGTGCGTCCAACCTTCCGCCCGGGGTTATTGCTTGACCCCGCAAACCCCGCCTTTGGGGAATATGTTAAACGCTTGGAACTCGCTGCAAACCAGCGCGGCGGTATCACGGATTGGGAAACGCTGCTTACCGCACTGGAAAGCCGTTTAGACTTTTTTGCCATGCGCGGGTGCAATATCTGCGACCACGCGCTGGACCCCCCCGTTTTCGACGCGGCGAACAGCGAAACCAAGGCGGCGCTTGTATTCCGCAAGGCGCTTCGCGGCGAAACGCTTACCCATGAGGAGGCGATTCAGTATAAATCGCGCATGTTTATGTGGCTGGGCGCACAGTATAAAAAACGCGACTGGGTAATGCAGCTGCACATGGGCGCAATGCGCAACAATAACGCACGTATGCTCGGTTTGCTTGGCGCAGATACGGGATATGATTCGATGGGTGATAAGCCCTTCGCCCGCCCGCTGGCAAAAATGTTGGATGCATTGGAGAAAAACGACGAGCTGCCCCGCACCATTTTATATGCGCTAAACCCAACGGCAGACGAAATGCTTGCGACCATGATGGGCAACTTCCAAGGACGCGGCATAAAAGGGCGCATCCAATGGGGTGCACCGTGGTGGTTTAACGACCACAAGCCAGGTATGCAAAAGCATTTAATCACGCTGGGTTCGCTGGGAATGCTGGCAAACTTTGTGGGAATGCTTACCGATTCGCGCAGCTTTATTTCCTACCCGCGGCATGAATATTTCCGCCGTATTCTTGCCAACCAAATGGGGACATGGGTCCAGGACGGCGAGTTCCCCCACGATATGGAGCTGCTTACGAAAATCGCTTCCGACATTGCATATTACAACGCGAAGGGGTACTTTGCGTAATGGATCCTGCAACGATTAGAGCGTTTTTTTCGATTATTGTTTTTGTTGGTGTTCTTATTGTCGTGTTTATTGGGCGTAAAATAAGCCAATATAACGAAGTTTTGCGCGAAGGTTTAACCAAACAGCTCTCCGCAGAAAACTCCGCCCTAAGGGCGGAGTTGGACGCGAAGTTGGATAGGTTGCGCGACAGCAACGAGCAAGCGCTCCACCGCTTTTTAAGCCATACGACGGACAGCTTGGAAAAAATCCGCACCAGCGTAGACACCAATCTCGCACAGCTTCAGCTTTCCAACGAAAAAAAGCTGGACGAAATGCGCTTAGTGGTCAACGAAAAGCTGGAAAAAACGCTGGAAGCCCGCTTGCAGCAAAGTTTTTCCGCCGTTTCCACACAGTTGGAAAGCGTAAACAAAGGGCTGGGCGAGATGAAAAGCGTCGCGCAATCGGTCGGGTCGTTAAATCGTATGCTTTCGGGGCAAAAGAGCCGCGGTATTCTTGGCGAGGTACAGCTGGGGCATATCATCGAAGACATGCTGCCTTCCCAGCTATACGAGAAGGAATATGCCATAAAACACGGCTCAACGGCACGGGTGGAATACGCGGTAAAGCTACCGGGTATTGAGGACGGGCATCCCGTTTTCCTGCCCATCGACTCTAAATTCCCGCTGGAAGCCTACGAGCGCTTACTTGACGGCTATGATGCCGCCGATACCGACGCAATTGAAGCCGCGCGGCGCGAATTATTTACGCGCATCCGCACCTTTGCAAAAGATGTAAAAACAAAGTACGTTTCCCCGCCCGAAACCACGCCCTTTGCGGTTATTTTTTTACCCACGGAGGGCTTATACGCCGAGGTAGTACGTGACGCGGCGTTCTTTGAAACCCTGCGCGGCGAGGGCATTATTATCACAGGACCGACTACGTTTTCCGCCATGCTTGGCTCGTTGCAGCTGGGCTTTAAAACGTTGCAAATCCAAAAAGGCGCGGCAGATATTGAAAAAACGCTGGGCGCGGTGAAAAAGGAATTTGCCAACTTTGAAACTGTGCTTACGAAGGCGCAGCAAAAAATTACCCAAGCGGGCAACGACCTGGAAATGCTGGTCGGCACACGCTCACGTGCGATAAGTCGCAGTTTGCGCGATGTGCAGGTATATACAGGCGATGACGCACCGCGATTATTGGGAATTACGGAGGATGATGCAACATGACAAAGATTATCGCGCACCGCGGCGCAAGTGCTTATGAACCCGAAAATTCCCTTGCGGCGTTTGCGCTTGCGGTCAAACAAAAGGCAGACGGCATAGAATTAGATGTACACCTTTCCAAAGACGGGGAAGTAATGGTCTTCCACGACTTTACGCTGGAACGTATGACCAACGGCACAGGGCGCATCTGTGACTATACACTGGAAGAGCTAAAGCAATTTTACTTGATAGGCAAAGAAGGCGCACAAACGCAGGAAAAAATCCCCACACTTCGCGAGGTTTTTGAACTGCTTGCTGCCCACAACCGCCCATTGGGCGTTAATATCGAATTAAAAACGCTGGCGGCGCAATACCCCGAAATGCCGCAAAAGCTGGCAGACATGACCGCAGAATTTTCCATGCTAAAAATCATTTATTCGTCCTTCAACCATTACTCCTTGATGGCAATACGCAAGGTGCAGCCCTCTGCGAAAATCGGCTTGCTGTATGAAATTCCGCTGGTTGACCCGCATTTATATGCGCGGCATGTGAATGCGACAGCCATTCACCCTCCGTGGCAAATCCTTGCCGCGTTGCCGCAAACGGTGGCGGATTGTCATGCCATTGGCGTAAAAGTGAATGCATGGACGGTAAACGACCCCGCAATGATGCAGCACTTATTTTCGCTGGGCGTGGACACAATCATCACCGATGTACCCGATATTTGCAGAAGTATTAAATTTTAGTTACAATACAATTACAAAAAGCTACGTATATATAGTTGCGTACAGCGAGAGGAAGAAATGGATATGATTGATACACTTCATTCAGCACTGCGGGGGCTGCCTGTATTACTTGCAGACGTAGGCATAATGGGACCGGGAACAGCGCCCGTTGTCCCCGTGGACACCATTCCAATAACGGCTGTCCCCATTGGTGACGCAGCCCCCCCCCCGCCGGAGATGGGTTTGTTTGGCGGCTGGGGCATGTTCATTTGGATTGGTATCATGGTTGTGTTTATGTATTTCTTTATGCTTCGCCCGCAAAAAAAGCGCGAGAAGAAGATGAAAGAAATGCAAGCCGGCTTGGCGACCGGCGACTATGTAATCACCAACGCAGGTTTATTTGGACGCATTGCCGCCGTTGGGGATGATTGTTTTGTAGTGGAATTTGGCACAAACCGCAGCATCCGTATTCCCGTACTCAAATCCGAAGTGGTGGGCATACGCGAACCCAAGATGACCCCGCAAATCATTGACGCACCCGCGGGGAAGGATGAAAAAGACGCTTAAAAAGGAGGTTTTACCATGCTACAACTTGCAGTAATTTTGTTAGCCATCGGCACATTAGCGCTTTTGCTAGAGTTGCTGATACCCGGGTTTGACGGTTTTATCTGCGGAATTGTGGGCATTATTGCCTTGGTGCTTTCCGCAATAATTACCGTTATTTGGCACGATTATGGCTGGTTCTTTGTGGGGGCCGGCGTTGCCGTGGTGGGCTTGTTGTGCGGTTTTGTGTACAACTTTATCACTAAACGGCAACTGCAAGGGCGTTTTTTCTTGAATGACAACTTGGCGGAGGATACCTCTATTGTGGGCGACCTTTCCGCTTGGGTAGGCAAAGAAGGTACGGCAATTAGCATTCTTAAACCCTACGGCGAAGCCGATTTTAACGGCGTTCACATGGAAGTTGCGTCTACAGGTGCGCTCATTGAACGCGGTACACGCATTCGCGTGTTGGAAACCCAGGGCAGGAAGGTTATTGTTGGCGAGGTTAATGGAAATTAAAAACTTTATATTTTGGAGGTTTTAGATGAGTTATTTATTTTTACTTGCACCCCCCGCATTTGATTTTGGAGTGGGTGATTTTCCTGTAGTTGGGGTAGCGATTGCGGCTGCCATTTTGCTTTTCATTGTAATATTCCTGCGGTTTGTACCGCTGGGGCTTTGGATTTCCGCCATTTCGGCGGGGGCAAAGGTGAGTATCGGCGCGTTAATTGGTATGCGCTTGCGCAAGGTAAACCCGTCAAAAATCGTGAATCCGCTGGTGCGTATTACCAAGGCAAACATTTCGATTCCCGTTAGCCAGCTGGAGGCGCACCATCTTGCGGGCGGGCGTGTAGATGCGGTGGTAAATGCGCTCATTGCCGCACACCGCGCAAATATCGAATTACCCTTCGAAAAAGCCGCCGCCATTGACTTGGCAGGGCGCGATGTTTTTGAAGCTGTACGCATGAGCGTTAACCCCAAGGTCATTGAAACGCCCATGATTTCCGCCATGGCGATTAACGGCATTGAGGTAAAAGCCGTTGCGCGCATCACAGTACGCACCAACATTCAGCGCCTTGTTGGCGGTGCGGGTGAGGCGACTATCGTTGCCCGCGTTGGCGAGGGTATTGTTACCACCGTAGGTTCTGCCCAGTCCCATCGCGAAGTGCTTGAAAACCCCGACAAAATTTCCAAAACCGTGCTGGCTAAAGGGCTGGACGCAGGCACAGCATACGAAATTCTTTCCATAGACATTGCAGATGTAGACGTAGGTCGAAACATTGGCGCACACCTGCAAATTGAGCAGGCCGAGGCGGATAAAAAAATTGCCGAGGCTAAAGCCGAAGAGCGCCGCGCATTAGCTGTAGCGCAAGAACAGGAAATGCGTGCCGAGGTTGAACGTATGCGCGCCAAGGTCGTAGAAGCCGAGGCGGAAGTACCGCTTGCTTACGCAGAGGCCCTGCGCTCCGGTCGCATCGTTGTTGAACAATATCTTGATATTCAAAATAAAAAGGCTGACACCAAAATGCGCGAAAATATTGGCAACGCAAGCATGGAAGTGTCGATTAACCCACCATCGAAATAAGGTCAAGGGGATTTCTAACGAAAAGCTACAGTAAAAAACGAGATTCGGCGCAAGCCAAATCTCGTTTTTTTATTTTACTAATCTTTACAACGCCACAACTACCCCGCCGCGGTTTGCATAGGTGGTGGTTACCCCGCGGCATTCCTGTATCAGCACATCTTTGGGGTTGATAAAGCTAAGAATTTCGTCCTTGAGTGCGATGGCTTTTTCCATGGCCTTTACGTGGGTAATTGAGATGATGCGCGACTCGATATCGGGGGTGTTTTCTTTGATGATTTGCACCAGACGCTTCATTGATTTGGCGTAGCCGCGCCCTTTTTCCAGCATTTTAATTTCGCCGTTTTGGGCGGTGCAAATGGGCTTTACATTTAGGAACGAGGCGATTTTGGCAATGTAGGGGTTTACGCGCCCCGTTTTTACAAGGTTGTCAAACTTGTCCAAGATAAAATAGGTGTGCATTCCGCTCATAAATTGGTTTACTTGTTCTACAATGTCGGGGCTTGGCAGCCCTTTTTTGATTAGCTCCGAAATTTTTAGCGCAATTACGCCTTCGGCAACGGAAGCGGAAAGGCTGTCAAAGACGTGGATAAATTTTTTGCCGTATTCATCTAAATACATATTTTTAGCAGATACGGCGCTTTGGTACGTAGCGCTCAGCTTGCTGGAAAGGGTGACGGCGAAGATGTTTTCCGCCAAGCCAAAGCGTTCCATGAACAAGCCGGGTGACGGGGCAGAGGTTTTTACCGCTGTTGTGCTGGCTTCCATGTGGGCGAGGTAGTTATCCAGATTTAGGTTTTCATCGTCCAGGTACACGGTTTCGCCAATTTGCAGGTTAAGCGGCACATAGTTGATTAGGCAGTTGCCGCTTTCGATATGTTCGCGGTTAACGTCGCACCCGCTGTCCACAATAATTCCGTTTTGCATGAGTTTTCCTCCCAAAGTAACGAATTTTGCGCAGTATAACACGCCCACAGCTATGAGGGAAGATGTACGAAAATAATACGCCGTGTATGGCATACTGTAATTTGGGGGGAGAGGCGTTCCGTATCCACAAATGCTTGGCCGTTAATTTCCGTTTGCAGTGCGGTGGGGGGGATAGAGAGCTCGCGGGTTAGGGTTTCGTAGTGAATATACAGGCGCCCGTCGTAATAATAGCCGTGGTGCGCCGCGCGCAGCCATTGGCGTTCGGTTTGGCGCGGGGCGTTAATAACGGAGGATAAAAAATGTTCGCAGGCAATGGCATTGCTATAGGCTTGCATAATTTCGCGCTCGCGGGTTAGGGTTGTGTCGTCCCATCTTGCGCCTATGTTTTTGCCGTCGCGGTAAATAATTGCCTTTAATCGGGGGAAGGCGCGAAGCGCGTCATAAATGCGTTCAATTTCCGCCGCCGCTTCGTGAATGTAATACGCATAGTCTATGCGCGAAAAATGGCTAACGCCAAAGGGCAAGAGCATGAGGGGCTTGTACCGTTGGAAGGCGCGGTGTATTGGCGCAAAAGATTCAGTTATATCTGTATGAAATCCGTCCCGCCCGCGTAACACCAGCGAGGGTATGCCTACCCAGTCCACCACGTCATGCCCCGGGTAAAATGCGTGCGTTGGGGAAATTTCGCCCGTTTGCGGTGCAACCCATACGAATGCTGTCTGCGGCGCATACGCGCGGAAAATGGTACGCGCCATGCGAAAGGTGCGGATATATTCCTCTGCGGTAATTTCCTGCGTGCCTGTAAGCGGGAAAAAGGCTAAGAACATCGGTTTTTCGTACAAGCCCAGCGTGCGGGCAAGGTCGGCCAGCGCATCAAAAGGGAAGGGGGAAAATTCCTCTACATGCAAATAAAAAAGGGGAACGGCGTCCGATGCGATGGCGTGTAATAGCCATGCAATGGGAACGTCGTCGCCCAAGGTTTTTTCGTAAGTAAAAATGGCATGCTGCCGTTCCGCAAGGTTGCCGAAGCTGCGCAGCGTAATATGTGTAAAATCGGGGGAAAGCCAAGCCCCAAGGTATGCGCCTTCCTCCGGCTCATGCAACGCAAGCGCCGTACCCGCAGGCCCTGCCTGTGGGAATTGCACCGTATAGGGAATGGGTACGGGTATTGCTTCCGTTTCGTCTATGGCGTAGGCGGGGACGGTTTCAATCGTCCGATGGCGCGGCGTACCTACAATGGGGGAAGGGGTATCCGCCGCGCAACCGGTAAATAAAAGGAGGAGAAACAGCAAGGGAAGGATTTTCATATAGGGATTGTTGCCGTTAAAGTAAGATGCTATACCATCGCGGTGAAAGTATTCCTGTCGGAAGACGTTATTACCCATGAATAAAGCGCAGGTTTTCGGGCTGGATTACCCCCCCC
>Ga0209755_10001335_pt1 | contig 39212 bp, 41 predicted proteins | sample TergutCo191P1_FD_187301 | JGI IMG/M metagenome (GOLD analysis project Ga0209755, IMG submission 187301) | Cornitermes sp. P1 segment gut microbial communities from Petit-Saut dam, French Guiana - Co191P1 (SPAdes) (version 2) | ecosystem: Host-associated > Arthropoda: Insects > Digestive system... | reverse complement strand
AGCGGTCTTGAAATGAATACAACTTATTATTTTAAAGTAATCGCTGTCGGCGAGTTTATAGAAAGCAATCCTTCAAATATTGTTAACGCTAAAACTTATGATTATTTATATACTGTAACATTTAACAGTAAAGGCGGAAGCAGTGTTATAAACCAAACAATAGAAAGAGGCAGTCTTGTAAATGAGCCGGCAAACCCTACAAGAAGCGGTTATAACTTTGGAGGCTGGTATAAGGAAGAAGCCTGTATCAATCAGTGGAACTTTACATCAGATACTGTTACAGGCGATATTACTTTGTATGCAAGCTGGAACTTGGTAGAGATGGTATGGATAAATGCAGGAACTTATACAAGAGGCAGTTCAAATAGTTTAGATAATAATGCAAGTCCGCCGCATCAGGTAATTCTGACAAAAGGTTTTTGGATGGGTAAGTATGAGGTAACGCAGGAACAGTACCTGACTGTAATTGGATATAACCTCAGTTCTTTTAGTTCAAGTCCGGCGTCGGGAGAAGTTCAGGGTAAACGCCCGGTTGAAAATGTTACTTGGTATGACGCTGTAGAATTCTGTAACAAGCTCAGTGAAATGGAAGGGAGAACTCAGGTTTATACGATTACGGGCAGAACGCCTTCGGCAGGTTATCCGATAACTGATGCAATAGTAACTGCTGACTGGAACGTAAGCGGCTACCGTTTGCCTACCGAGGCTGAATGGGAATATGCCTGCCGCGCGGGATCAGCTACTGCATGGCATTTTGGGGATAATGAAAGCCAGCTTGGTAATTACGCATGGTATAGTACAAACAGCGGAAGCAGAACACATCAGGCAGGATTAAAATTGCCTAACGCATGGGGCTTATATGATATGCACGGAAACGTATGGGAATGGTGCTGGGACTGGTATGGAACTTATGCAAGCGGATCGCAGACTGATCCGAAGGGAGCGCTTTCCGGCTCCAACCGCGTGAGACGCGGCGGCAGTTGGTACGGCGATGGGCAGTTCCTTCGTTCGGCGGGCCGGTACTACGGCGACCCTGGCCTCAGGGTCAACAATATCGGCTTCCGGCTCCTCCGCCCCTGAGTTCTGCCAGCAGCCTGTTCCGGTGAAATGCACCGAGGCGTAGTGGCGGTTTGCTTCAGCAAACCGAAGGAGCGGAAGCGAGGGCATAGAGCAGGAACGGGTATAAGAAAAGGTCGTGACACAATGTGTAATATATGTGTACTATGTATAGAGGCAGAAATAGAAAGGAGCATAATATATGGCTAGATTCGAATCAGTGGCAGATGAATTGGCTGAAAACATTATTTCCAATAGGATGTCAAAGGATTTATGTAATAATGTTCGGTCTAAAATTGATAATTTAACCTACACAGAAAATGGTAAGTCTATTTCTACTAAGGATAAATTAGAAATAATTGATATACTTGAACATAAGCTGGAATTGCCTTCAAATGAAGAGGAAAGAGAAATTATTTTATCAGCTCAAGAATCAACTGATTTTAGGGATTTGGTAAAAACAATAAGAAGGGGTTATATTAATCATGGAAAATGAAATTGTTCTTGACCTTTTGAACAGAATGCAAGCTCTTGAAAATGCGCAAAACATTGAATGGATTACAATCACTATTTCTCTTGTTGCTCTTACTTTAAGCACATTATCTTTTAAAAAAGAACAGGCATCCGTAAAAGATAATATGCTGTCAAATATTAAAGTAAATATTGATAACGCAAAGACACAATATGAAACTCATGCAATGGAAATAGCTTCTTTAATCTCAAAAAATGAAAAAAACGATGAAGAATTTAGAATTAAACAAAAAATTTGTAACAGTGCGTTTGAAAGGGTATTAAATGCGTATGAAGATGGCTGTGATGCTTTCTATTTCAGCAGAGTTAATAAGAAACATTTTATGGTTAAATATCATAGGGATATAATTGGATATGTCGAAGATTTTCCGGACAAATTTAATGGCACGCTTACTCACTATGGTTCCATTCTTCGATATTATAAAGAATATCACATGCGAAATCTGTAGTAGTATGAAACGCGGAGAATAGGTTCGCGCTGAGAGACGCGGAGCCGCAGAGGATTAATCCGATATCTTTGAACCCATAATATTTTTTGCGGTGACGCAATAGTAGCAGCCACCCAATTTTCATGATGTCCCTGTGGACAACGATACACCATAGATGGTGTGTTAGGTGCAATAGAAAAAATATATTAATAAAACTGTCAGACTTTCTTTACTTCTTAAAAAAATACTTTAAAACACCCGCATTTGTAAAAGCGTATGCACGATAAACCCCGGCGGGGTGCTCGTGCCAAACGTGTCGTTCGTGCCGTGCACGGACGGCGCGTTTGGGCTCGGGCAGGACCCCCGAAAATATATCGACGCATACGCGTCCCCAAAAACGTAAGAGTATCACCTCAGACGACTCTTTGGAAAGTCAACCGCTTTTGCAGTATTTAGGGACAGACCCCCCGGCAATATATCGACGCATACGCATCAAAACAGCCCCAAAGCGGTGGCTGCTGCCATAACGAATATAACGTCACCCTCGTGCGCAGGCTGCTTGGAAGCATAATGTGGAAGAAGTAAGCAGCGTTCTGTTATCTGCTATACATATTCCATTTAGCTTATTGAACAATCACCCAAAATATAATACTATCTTTAGCTAAGATGGAGAAGATAAGATGAGTTTAAGTAAAACACTACAATCACCAAACATTCTTTCGACGATAGTGGGAAAAAGGTTTGGTGAGATAAAAGATATACTGATGGCAAAAGGCAGTGAATATTACGCCGATAATCCGCAGGAGAGCGAAACGATAAGACAAAATCTCGCAAGTTTTGGTTTGCCTTCGGACATGGATACGGTAAAACGCGTTCAGGAACATGTGATAAATCATTATGCGGAAAAGATTTTCCCATTGGCAGGAACACCTGCGCAGCTTGCGAATTTTACAGAGGAGCGAATGGATTTATCGCAGGCAAAGGACTTACTTACAAACGCCTTGCAAAGCGGAGCTGTCTTGCTTGCTACAGCGCACTTTGGCGCGGTGGAATATGTTACATCGGCGTTATCGTATTTAAAGTTTCCCGTAAATGCAGTATTGAAGTTTACTACGCAAAACCTTTCAGACAAGATTCAGGGTTATGGAAAGATGATGTCAGAAAGCGGATTATTTGCGCCAATAAACTTCATTGAGATAGGAAAGCCGGGGTCGCACGGCGCATTTCGTATGTCAAGAGTTTTAGATAGAAAAGAGATTCTTTATACAGTGTTTGACGAAAAAACAGCGCACTCAAAGCCGGTAAAACTCTTTAACAGAAGCGTTCTTGGAGGTTCGGGACTTGATAGGCTGCTTAAATTTGCGCATGGAAACGTAACCGTCTTCAATCCATTTATGATAAGAACAGGAGAAAACTTCAGGTTGCAGCTTTTGCCTGTTGATATTAATGCCGAAGATATCCCTCAGCAAATGTTTAACAATCTGCAAAGCGTTCTTGAAAAGCATTTTGAGCAATGGTACTTCCTGCATGAGAAAATACCTTTCATATAGAGTCTCAGTTACCCACCCCGCATATAGCGGTAACGCAATGGCAGCAGCCACCCAATTTATATAGTGCACCTGTAAATAAAGTGAAAAATGTGGTATAGACATAATAAAAATATGGCTATATAGTGTAAAACATGGAACTGGAATACACTTATTTCGAAGCGGAAGATGGTTTTTTTGTTGGCTGGTTTGATAAATTTCCTGAAGACGTAACTCAAGGTAAGAGCATTGAGGAACTGGAAGAAATGCTCGTAGATATGTACGAATGTTTGAATCTTGCAAAGTATCACAAGAGAAAACTGGTTTTAGCATGAATAAGTTTGAGTTAATAAAAAAACTCAATCAGCAGGGAGCTGTTCTTGTTCGTCATGGAGCTAAACATGATGTATATATGCAACCCAGAACCAATAAAGAAGCGGCTGTACCACGTCACAATGAAATTAATGAATACACAGCCAAAGCAATATTAAAAAAATTATCATAAGGCGACGCAAGGGGATCATGCAGTTAAATTTATCTCGTGTCATTAGGTGCGCTATAAATATTTTATTAATAAAACGGTAAAACTTTCTTTACTTTAAAAAACACTTTAAACATCTCCGCTTTTATTAAAGCGTATGCACGCTATGCTTAGGCGAGGCGCCCGAGTCTGCACCGCGTTAAGCGGTGTAGATAAAAAAAGCAGCAAGGCGTGGCGCCAGATAAAAGTCAATGAGACAGAAAATGCGCGAGCGCTTTAGCGCGAGTAGCGTGCCGTCGGTGCCAAACGTGTCGTTCGTGCCATGCACGGACGGCGCGTTTGGGCTCGGGCAGGACCCCCGGCAATATATCGACGCATATGCAAATTCAAAAATGTGTTGGAAATTATTACATTACACCAATTACTTTAATAATTGCTTCTTGAACATTCTCTATAATTTCAATCTCCACGCTGCCGACTTTAACTGTAAACCGCTCTACGGACACACTTCGTATTTGAAAGCAATCAACAGCAGATATTTTTGTAAGATTATTTTGATCTGTCGGCATAATTTTTATCATCCATGGATAATTAATATACTGGTCTTTCCAATCAGTTATTGGCGTAATAATTTTTAACGGTAATTTTCCAAGAGCATTGGAATTAATGATTAAAGCAGGACGCGTTTTTTTCATTTCTGCGCCAATGGTCGGGTCAAGAGCTATCTGCCAGATTTCACCTTGTTTCATAAAAATCTTCGCCATCAAGAGCGGAAAAAGCGGTTAATTCCTTATTGTTGTTGTATTCTTCAAAAGCCATTTCTGCCGCTCTCTCTAAAGAATTGTTTTCTTTTATTTTCTTTTCTCTTATGTATGTAACAAAATCCACAACTTCACTGTAATAACGAGGCGGTAAGGAATCAATTTCCTTTAATAAAACAGCTTTCGCGACCATATTTTACTCCGATTAAATATATAATAAACACAATAACTATATCTTTCAAGTGTTTTTTCTATATACTCCCACTTTCCAATTTTCTCTCTTTTTGCAAAAAGTCACTTTAAAAAACCTCCTCACTTTTGTAAAAGCGTATGCACGCTAAGCTCCGGCGGGGCGCCCGAGGCTGCACCGCGTTAAGCGGTGTAGATAAAAAAAACAGCAAGGAGTGGCGCCAGATAAAAGTCAATGAGACAGAAAATGCGCGAGCGCTTTAGCGCGAGTAGCGCGCCGTCGGTGCCAAACGTGTCGTTCGTGCGGAGTGCGAACGGCACTTTGGAAAGGTAGCCGCTTTCACGGCATTAAGGGGCAGGACCCCGGCAATATATCGACGCATACGCTTCCTCAAAAACGCAAAGCTTTATCGCGACAGTTTTATCGTGATTACTTTCTCGCGATCTCTTGATAAACTAAAATATATAACATATACTAAAACCGTGGAATAATTGCGCTTTCCGTTTTTTGTCATATCAGCCAATAACTTACCCATTAGCCACAAAAACATAACGCGTATGTGTTATGAATGTTACCGCATAGGAGATTGTTATGGGACTCGTTTACACAGAAATCAAATTGAAGAAAGCCACAGATCAATTAATGGCAAAAAAGGGTATATCAAGGAAGATGATATACGCGCGAAAACTACCGCAGCTTTGGCAGACGTAAGAGCATGGACTTTGGAAGCTCTGGATTTAACAGTAGATCCGCGCAATGAGACAATTGTGGTAATGCACGATGAAAAAGTTATGCATAAATTGTATTATGCTGCAGCTACCTAAAAAATTCTAATAAAACAATTTTAATTAAATTTATTCTCAAAACCATTAAGGAGGAAAAAATGTTAAAAAAGAATGAATCTTTAAATTTTAGATTTACATTTCGTTTGAATATAGATGGCGCAGATCGTTATGATCCATATAATGATAATTATTTTAATTATATGGAAAGCCCGATAATTCTTGAGAAGGCATATGAAAATACCATAAGGAAAAAAAAGATTGGAAGTATCGTATTAATTTACTTACATGGCAATAGGGCGTTTAATAATGACATGGATATTGTCGATATATGTGATTCCGAGAGTCAGGAAATATATGAATACGCCAATAGTATTTATCATAACGGTTACATAAACGAAAAATATAATGACATGCCAAGATCAAATGATGTTTTGATTCTGCATAAAATAATGATTAATAAAAAGTATCAGGGAAGGGGATACGGATTAATTATTTCTAAAAAAGTGATTGAGGTAATCGGCAGTAATTGCGGCGCAGTACTGATTAAACCTTATCCAATACAATTTTCTCTTGATAAAGAAAACAAAGACGAGTGGAATAATGATTACCTGTCCGAAAGATTTAACTCCGATAAAGAAAACTGCAGAAAAAAAATACTAAAATACTGGAGGCAATTAAGCAAACACACCCCAATAAACAAAACAGCCAACCCCAACATAATTTGCTTCCCCCAATCTTAAGGCAGGGAAAAATTAACATTTTTGTTACAGCGTATGCCCAAAAATTAAAAAAAGGCGCGGGCGAAAAACCCTGCCGGCGACTCGGCTATATTGACCGCCGCGCGAAGCGCGTGAGCTATAAACATATAAGCCGCCAGGAGCCGATGGGGTTTTTCGCCTGTGTCCATATTTACCGGTCTTTACGCATACGCTCCAACAACCTTTGATTTTTCTTGATAAATTCGCTATCATTATAAAAAAATGAGGAAAGTATACATTGATTACAACGCCACCACCCCTCTAAAGCCGGAAGTCAAATCCGCTATGATAGAAGATTTGAACATTTTCGGCAACGCTTCAAGTATGCACGCTTCGGGAAGGTTCGCGCATGCCAGAGTAGAACAGGCAAGGGCAGCAGTAAAAAACCTTATCGGCGCAAAAAGCGGAACAATTGTGTTTACCTCAGGCGGCTCGGAAGCGAATAATACTGTCTTTCAAACGATGCGTCATCTTACGCAGGCTGATCCTGCCGCTCGTAATGAAATTATAACAACGGCAATCGAACACCCCTGTGTTTTGAACTCGGCTCTAAATTTAAAAAACGCGGGTTATAAAGTTTCAATCCTGCCTGTTGATGAATACGGCAAGCTCAAAATTGACGAATTGGAAAAATTATTGAGCGATAAAACGCTTTTTGTTTCTGTAATGGCGGCAAATAATGAAATAGGCACCGTGCAGGAGATTCAAAAAATTATCGCTCTTGTAAAAAAAGCAGGCTCATTCATGCACATAGACGCCGTGCAGGCTGTGGGCAAAATACCGTTAAACGCGGATGAGCTGGGAGCCGATTATATTACGATTTCCGCGCATAAAATTTACGGTCCAAAAGGAGTGGGGGCGCTTTATATAAATAAAGGCGCTCCTCTTTATCCGCTGGTTTTAGGCGGACATCAGGAAGATGGTTTAAGAGCCGGGACGTATAACAATATTGGCATCCTCGGTTTTGGAATTGCCGCGCAGCTTGCCTCAGGCGAAATTGAAAAATACGGCAAAGAAATGTCCGCTCTGCGCGACAGGCTGCGCCTGGGGCTTTGCGAAAAAATTCCTAATATCAAAATAAACGGACATCCTGTAGACGTGCTTCCAAATACGCTCAATGTTTCATTTCCGGGCGCGGAAGGTGAATCGATACTTCTTTCCATGGATATGCAGGGAATCGAGGCGTCCACAGGTTCTGCCTGCGCATCGGGAAGCCTTGAGCCTTCGCATGTTTTAATGGCGACAGGAGTCGGTCCTGAGCTTGCGCACGGTTCAATACGATTCAGTCTGGGGTGGGGTATTACAGAAAGCGATATTGATTATATAATTGAAGTACTTCCGCCTGTGATCGCGCGGCTTAGAGCAATGTCAACATTGTCAGATTGTTAAGTTTTATTTATAGGGAGTCTTATGTCGGACTGGCTTTATTCGGATACGGTTAAAGAACATTTTACAAATCCGCGCAATGTGCTTCTTGAAGATGAAGCAAGTTTTGCGCCGGACGCGAAGGGGCAGACAGGAAACATTAAATGCGGCGATCAGATGCTCATGCTTCTTAAAATAAAAGATGATATTATTACCGATGTCCGCTGGAAAACTTATGGCTGCGCAAGCGCTATCGCAAGCACCAGCATGTTATCAGAGACCATCAAGGGAATGAAGATCGAAGACGCGTATAAAATAAAACCGGAAGACCTTGTCGCAAAACTGGGAGGGCTTCCAAGTTTTAAAATACACTGTTCGGTTTTGGGCGATAAAGCTCTTCGCGCGGCAATAGATGATTACCTTTCAAAAACAGGCAGGCAGGGGCTTTTTGTCGAAGAAACTGTTATCATCTGCCATTGCCTTGGAATTACGGAAAAAGATATAGAAGCCGCTTTTCAGAATGGAGCCAGAAACTGGGAACAGCTTCAGCAGGCGACAAAGATTGGAACAGTCTGCGGAACATGCAAAGAAAAAGCCGTGGATTTGCTCCACGGCTTTGAACATATCTACAATTAATTAATTAAAATTTCGCTTCTGTTAAATCCGTCGGATTCAAAACCAGGGGAGAGCCATCAGGATTTTGCGTCAGGAGTTTTCCCTGCTGAATTGTTACCGATGCTCCGTTGTGTATCGGAGAAGCGGATTTCGCCTGAAGCTCAAGATTTGTATTAAAGCGGCCAAGGTAACATCTATTGTTGGAAATATCCGTGGTTATCGCGTAAAGATCATTTCCGTTTACCCACAAAAGGCTTCCCGGGCGGATGTCATCAACGCCCTGTCTTGCCATTTCCAAACCGATCGGATTCAGTTCTACGAGACGTACGGCGCCCTGTCCTGTGTTTTCACCGGCAATTGCTAAAATTCTTCCGCCGATAAAAGTAACCGTCCTTGAATGAAGCGAATCCAGAGGCGATTTTTTAAGTTCTTTTCCTGTTGTCTGATCATAGCGAATCAGTCTGCCGATGAATGTCGGAGTATTTTTTTCTATTGTCACGCCGAAAATGCCGCCTGTCGGCTCCTGCGCAATAATAGTCTGCATATCTTTTGCAATTTCCTCACGCTGCTGCTGGGCTTCTTCAATCTTTTTCTCGGCAACTTCCTCAAGTTTTTTCACTTCTTCGCGGCGCTCTGCTACAGCTTCTTCCCGCTTTTCGAGCTGTTCCTCTCTCCTTTCGACTTCTTCCATTACTTTCGCATCGCCGCTTTCTTCCGCTCTCTGTCTTTGTTCAGCGACTTGTACTCTTTCTTCGGCTATCTGCCTTTCTTCCTGTCTTACTTCCTGGCGCTCTCTTTGCACCTGTCTTTCAGTCTGCGCGGCTTCGCGTTCCATCAGGTTGACCATTCCCTGTCTCTGGGGAATGCTCTGATCTTCTTCTTTGCGCATCTCCTGAATAACTCTGTTGTCGGCAATCGTGCTTGTATCTACGGAGCTCAAACCGCCGATTCCCAATGGAATAACCATCAATGTTCTTCCGGGCCATTCGTCGTAACGGATGGAAAGACCGACTTTATCTTTTGTCAGATTACTCATTACCTGAGATTTGTAGCGTTCAACAAAATAATCCCAATTGCCGCGGTATACGGCATTGTAAACGGTTATATATTCCGCAAGGAGCGCGGCGTCTCTTTCAGAATAGCTATAAGCGGTTTGCAGATAACCCTGAACTATAACACGAAGGTTGCGGATATGATCTACGCCCGCGTCTACGCCAAGCCCTAATATGTCGGCATCGATCTTATTGCCTTCGGGACCTGAGACGCAGTGTATAACAAAATACCTGTTAGCCGAACCGGATTCAAACTTATATGAATAAGTTCTTTTTTGTTCAGGCGTCAGCGCAGCCAGAGTGGAAGCGTTTCCTCTCTCTCTTTCGGCAATTACACTGCCGACAGACACGCCAATTTGACGGATTTCTTCTCTCGTATCCAGTCTGGCATGAGGACCTTCAAAGTTGATGAATACAACCGGAGGAAGATCCTGCAGTTCATCACGGTTTACCTGCGCAAAACCTGTAACCGCAACCGCAGCTAAAATAAAAGCGGCTATTAAAGCCCTGTATTTTGAAATTTTCATGTTATTACTCCTGATTTACAATTATATTACATTTTTATGAATTTGGGAATAGAAAAATAAATACCCTAATTTTTTAAAAGCCTATTGACTAATTTTTTATTCCGTATTACAATCTGTAATATGAGTGTAAAATACGAAGGCAATAGAAGCCGTTTAAAAAATGAGGTTATTACTACCGCGAGGCTTCCCCTTGAAACAAGGAACAAACTCATCGTGCTTTCAAGGCATAAAAATATTACAAAGTCAGAGGTTATAATAGAAGCGCTGGAAATGCTCTTCGACAAGGAAGAAAAAGAGATGGATTCCTATACCCTCGGGCTGCCTTATTTTGGCAAATATGATCTTGGAGACGGCGATCTTTCCACTACTTATAAAGAACGCATCGGAGAGAAGCTTCGTGTACGACAGAATTCTTATTGATACAGGGCCTCTTGTCGCTCTTTTTCATGCGGGCGATAATCATAATAAAAACATCCGTGATTTTTTCAGTAAACATCGTTACTGTTTTATTAGCACCCTTGCTGTCTTTACCGAAGTGTCTCACCTTTTAAGCGTTAACGTTAACGCGCAGCATGATTTTTATGAATGGGCGATGTACCACGGGGTAATTATTTGTGACGTTAATCAGAACGATTTAACCCGGATTGCCGAATTAACCTTAAAATACAAGGATTTGCCCATGGACTTTGCGGACGCCACTCTGGTAATAGCAGCCGAAAAAACCGGCATCAGGGAAATTGTCAGTCTCGATAAAGACTTCGATATATACCGTCTTCCCGGAAAAGAAAAAATCCGCAATGTTTATAAACCGTCATCTTAAAGAGGCAAGTTCCCTGGCTGCCTGTCTTCTCGCGTTTTGCGGCTGATTGGCTGCGGCGATCATATTCAGTATCCTTATGCCGATTTCACCTAATGGCGGTCCTGAAAAACGGCACAGAGCGCCTGTGGCTGAAGCAATCGCGGTCAATATATGACCGTCTTTTACAGATGTGTCATAGATCATCAAATGCAAAAATGTCTGTAATGCGGAAGCTTCAGGGTCCACGCCGATATCTCCAACCGCGATTATCGCCGCCGCTCTGATTGTCGGTTCATGGCTGACTTTAAAAATATTAACCAGCCACGGAACTGTTTCCAGCGAACCGATTTTTCCAAGCATGTTGATTGCATTAAGCCGCAATTGTATGTGATCCTGCCCTGCGGAAATCGTCAATAAAAATGATGTCCAATCAGGTTCGTTTACGCCGACCGTTCCTTCGTTTATTGCTTTTGAAATATGATTAAGTTTGGCGATTTTTTCATACGAGTTAAGCGGAATTTCCAGAGCGTCAGGAATCCGCGGACGTCCCATGCCGTATGCCCCCTGAGGCTTTGGTCCGTAAAGCGCGTTTTCTTCATGCAGGATGCGGTCTTCGATTTTATACGCGTACAATATCCAATCCGCGCCGCCTGAGTACAGCACCCCGTCATTTCCAAAAGCTGGTACCGATGCCGCGTTTTGCAAAAATGTAAACCAGAGTCTTTTACCGTCCGGTAAAAAACAGGAGGCGCCGTTTTTAGTTAAAATATAAATCCCTCTTTCATCAAAAAACATTTCCGCTTCCATATCCGGTCTGTTTCCCGAGGAAATCAATTCCCTTATGTGAGTGTCGCCTGTCCAGAGAATTTTTCTATCTTCCGTCGATATAAACGCTATTCTTCCGTCATTCATTACGGCTGCCACATGATTTTCCTTTCCTGCCGCCGCAAGCGGACTTGAGGGAAGTTTCGGCAGCGAGATTACATGAGTATCGCTTTGCGCCGAAATGAACCATTCCTGAGCGGAGCCCAAAACTTCAATTGCGCCGTCCGCATATATAACCAGAATTTTCTGCTGTCCGATCGAAAGTATTACAGAGGGCGCGTTTGAAATTGTCCATTTATTGATGTTTCCAAAAGGATCGATTCTGTAAACCTCTTTATTTTCCAGAGCGAATATTATTCCTCCGTTGCGATCCAGTTTTGGAGCGATTAAGAATGGCGATTCAAATGCGCGCGTCCATAATTTATTTCCTGAAGCTGTATAGCAGATTATTTGATCTTCCGCCGGAGCGAACAGTCTGCCGTCCCAGCCAACGATTACGCGCGCGCTCAGAGGACTGCCAAGATCGCGCTGCCACAATTCTCTTCCGGCGCGGTTTATCGCTATTAATGTGCCGTTTGTTCTTGAAATGTACGATGTGCCTTCGCGTGATCGGGTTACATACGGGCTTATTCGTCCTCTCGCCGAATAATTCCACATTGGTCTTCCTGCGGTAGAGTAGGCGCGGATATTTCCTCCGTCCAGAGCTACAACCGCGGATTGAGCCTGAACCGACGGCAATGACACAACGGCGCCTCCAAGCGCCTGACGCCAGAAAGGCTCGCTTGTTATCAGTCCCTGTTCGCGAAGTTCGCTTTGAGCAAACACCGGGGATACAATGATGATTAATAATATACAAATTTTATTAAATTGATGCATCTATATAATTATATCACAGTTATACTATGATATAAATAGTTATGGCTGTTGGCGATGTTTGTAAATTACAACTGGAAAATATTACTTCAGGCGGTGACGCGCTTGGGCGGCTGGAAGGTAAACCCGTTTTTGTAGAAATGGGCGCGCCTGAGGAATCCGCTCTCTGCCGTATTGCAGAGGATCACAATACCTGGGCTAAGGCGGAGCTGCTTGAGATTATTAAACCTTCCGAAGACCGCGTAGATGCCGTTTGCGCTTTTTATGGAAAGTGCGGCGGGTGTAATCTTCAGCATATTAATTATGACGCGCAGATTAGCGCGAAGATTTCCATTTTAAAAGATTCTTTTTTAAGGATTGGCGGATTCACCGCGCCTGAGATCGAAGTTTTTGTTTCACCGCCGTACGCATACCGCAACAGGATGCAGTTTCATTGTCTAAGGCAGGCGGCGAAGAGCGAACATGATTTGAAGTTTGGGCTGATGGGCAGGCGCAGCCCTCAGATTATCGCGGTTTCTGACTGCCCCATCGCGTCGCCGCCGATTAGAGACAGCCTTCGCGGCAACGGAAGGGCGATAACTCTTCCGCCTGAGAAAGACAGATTTACAGTTTTTTGCAAGGATGAAGTTTTTTTAAGCGAAGGCGCTCAGCAGAGAGGGAAGATTAAATTGCTTGAAAAGGAAATACAGGCGGATGCCGGCGTATTTTTTCAAAGCAACTGCTTCATGCTGGAAAAATTGATTTTAGAACTTCAAAAAACCGCGGAAAGCGCGGATCAAACTTTGCCAATGGCGGATTTATACTGCGGCGTAGGAACCTTCGCCATTTTTCTTGCCGAAATGTTTCCCAAGATCATTCTCGCAGAAGAGAACAAAACAGCTGTCAGTCTTGCCCGCGAAAATCTAAGAGGAATAAGCGCCGAGTTTTTCGCGTTACGCGACACCGGCTGGCAAAAAGCCCTGTTGAATTCCGCAAACCCATTCGGCTTTGCCGTTGCGGATCCGCCAAGAGCGGGACTCGCTCCCAAACTTGCCCAAGCGCTGGCGCAAAACGGCCCGTCTGTATTTGCGTATGTCTCCTGCGACCCGTCATCTCTTGCGCGCGATTCAAAAACCCTTGTAAAAGGCGGCTACAAACTGAAAGAATTAAAACTTTTCGACTTCTACCCCCAAACCGCGCATATTGAAAGCCTTGCAGTGTTTGTAAAGTAAAAATTTATAAAAATTATAGTAAAAATATTTTTCCAAACACCCGTCAGGGGCAGGGCGCGCGCCTGCGCAAAACAATCTTCCGGAGCTCCTTGCCGTAGGAGACCTGTAACAAAACAACGACCGCTTTGAGGTAATAAAAGAAAAGCGTCTAAAATGCGCGCTCCTCTCTTATAAAAAACATCGCTTCTTCATTTTAGACGCTTTAGGGCTCCGCAGGCAAATTCCCCGGATGTTTTGCGCAGGCGCGCGCCCTGCCCCTGACGGGTATTACGGAGAGTTTTTTAATAAAAATCCTCTAAATCTCCATATAAAACCCTCATTGCCACAAATCCAGAAAGAGGTTAAAATAAGCTATGGTTCATTCAGAAACCTATTTTCATACCCACGATGGGGTCAAGCTGTACCTGTACCGCTGGTCTCCTGAGCAGGAGCCGCCGAAAGCTATACTCCATATAGTGCACGGCATGGCTGAACACGCGCTGCGTTACAAAAGACTTGCCGAAAAACTCACTCAAGCCGGAATAGAAGTATGGGCAGCCGATCAGCGCGGGCACGGCAAAACCGCCGACCCCGCTTTAAACGAAATCGGAAAGGGCGGACTTCTAGGTCATTGCGGCGACAGTGACGCCATTGTGCGCATCACAGCCGATATTCATGCCATCAATACAGAGATTAAGAAAGTCAGAGTAAATATTCCTCTATTCCTCTTGGGACATTCATGGGGTTCTTTTATAGTGCAAAATTATATTGAATATTCGGATGATTTAATCATTAACGGCTGCATATTATCGGGAACCAAAGGTCCCGGCGATTTTATGGTAAAAGCCGGAGTCCCTCTAATGATTATGATAGCCGCGCTGACAGGACAACGAAAAGTATCCCGCGCCGCGAAATCATTGGCGGACGGCGCTTACAATAAACCGTTTAAGCCGAACCGCACAGTGTTCGACTGGCTCAGCAGGGACGAACAGGAAGTTGATAAATACGCAGCCGATCCGCTGTGCGGATTTCATTGTTCATCCGGTTTTTACAGAGATCTTGTAAAATTACTATATAACATTCACCGCTCTGACGCGTTGGCAAGGATAGACCGTTCTTTACCGGTGTATGTTTTTTCCGGGAGCGCTGATCCTGTCGGAGATATGGGTAAAACGCCCACAGCTCTGGTTAACGCTTACCGGAATTTGGGAATTGATGATTGCGAGTTTGTGCTGTATCCTGGCGCCAGGCATGAGACATTAAATGAAACAAACCGTGAAGAAGTACAGGACAATCTTCTTGCATGGATCAATAAGCATTGCAAATGCTTAGCATCGTGAATGAGATATAGATATTCCGCCGCGCAAGACGGCCAACTTGTAAGAAAAGCGATTATTTACACCTGCGACGAACACGGCATTAATTTTGCCGATGTTGACGGCGAGGCTGTAAGCATTATAAGAAAACTGAAAGGCGCAGGATACGATTCTTACATCGTAGGCGGCGCAGTGCGCGATTTGATACTTGGAAAAAAACCAAAAGATTTTGACATTGTAAGTTCCGCAAGCCCGGGGCGCATAAAAAAAATATTTCGCAATTCAAGAATAATAGGAAGGCGTTTTCGCCTTGTGCACGTGTATTTCGGACAGAGAATTTTTGAAGTCGCTACTTTCCGTTCCATAAAAGACGGACATACAAGCAATACATTCGGCACAATAGAAGAAGACGTGCTTCGCCGCGATTTTACTATGAACGCGTTATTTTATGATCCTGAACAGCAGATTGTCGTGGATTATGTCGGCGGCATGAAGGATATTAAAAGCAAACAGGTAAAAAATATAATAAATCTTGCAGGCATTTTTAACGACGATCCTGTAAGAATGATCCGCGCGGTCAAATACGCGGCTATCACTGGTTTTTCCATACCTTTTAATCTCAAGATGAAAATACAAAGTCAATCGGGATTATTAACATCAATCTCGCCTTCGCGCCTTACGGAAGAAATTTTTAAAATTATTAACTCTGATAAGGCGTGCGCTATTGTAGACCTGTTGGACAAGACGGGGCTTTTTTATTACCTGCAGCCTCAGGCGGCGGAACTTATGCGCAAAAATACCGTTTTTAAAAAAAGTTATTTAAAAACCATGTCCGATTTAAAAGGCGCGCTGAATCAAAGAGGGCAGGCAATAGGCTCGCTCTTCTGCGATTATCTTGACACCATTCAGGAGTGGAAGTCAGGACCTATCGAAAACTACAAAGAGATTTGCAAAATAGCGCGCGACTTTGTGCGTCCCATGAATCCTCCGCGTTTTGAACTGGAATACGCCGTTAAAAAATTTCTTGCCTCAAAAGGAATTATAATAAAACGCGCGCTTGTAAAGCCTCCTTCTCCTGCGCAGGAAGGCGAAGTAAAACCTGCCAAAAAACGAAAGCGCAGAAGACGAAAAAAACCGGCGTCCGCCGAGTAATTTTTATTATTCCGTAATTTTATCTATAATTATATTAACTTCTTCTATTAAAATACCTGTATACCGCTCAATATTATCGATTATATAATGCTGCATTTCGTGGAGATCGCCTCCGAGCTGAATGCCGTATGGCACGTCAATCGTAATAACAAGGCGGTAGCCCATTTCGGCGTTTTTAACAAGAATTTTTTTAATTTTTATATTGTGATTGTACTCGTCAACGCAGTGTATGACCATCTGGCTTAGCGCGGCTTCGGATATTGTCACCCTTCCGTGTTTTGAATATTCAGGGCGCACAACGGATTTCTCGTGCATTGTGGGGACAGGTCCGATTCCGGCTGGAGTTACTTCCGCGGATATGCGGCGTTTAAAAATTTTTATCGCGTCATAAAAAATGTTTGGGTAACTTCTTTTTACTTCGATACTGGGGACAGGAATTACATGCTTGCCTTCGATGCGCCTTGTTCTTATGGCTTTATCAATTTCTTCCTGGGTTGAGATGTCCATAATTTTTATGACTTTGGAAACCGCAGGCAGCTGTAGCCGCGCTGCGATTTTATTTACCATTTTTTCTGATGTTCCCAAAATCAATATGCGCTTAAACTTTTCGCTTTGCAGTTTGCGCGCGACTTCGTCTCTGTGGGATTTTTCGTCAAAAAGCGCGACTTTTACCGCCGCGAGAAACGTATGCTCTTTTTTCGCCGAATGACCCGCAAGGATGCGGTTGTCTTTTATTAAAAGACCGTCATCGATTATAAATTCTATTCCGTATTTAAGGGCTACGAGTTTCGCTCTGAAACTTTTTCCTGTGCCGCTTTCACCGACAAGAGCATACACCTTTTTTCTTTTACCGGAAAAAAGGAAATCAAAGATCATCGCTCTCCGTCAGAATCAGCCGCCGTATGTGCGAAGTTCCGCCAATAACTGCCTTGCCCGCTCTTTTACAGGCGTAACATACAAGCCTTCGGATATCAGAACCAGCGCTCTTACAGCGTCCGGTGAATTAAGTCCGTTATTCTTTCTGGCAATTTTTTCAAACGCGTCGATTGTAGCTACCGCCATGATGTTATCGGGATTTGTAGCGCCGAAACGGTTCATAACAAACGCTATGTAATTGACAGTTTCGTTATTATCATTCATGCCGATGTCGCCAAGGGATTTTATAACTTCCTGAAGAACCATCGGTTCATTTTCAAATTGAATCATCTCAAGAAGGTTTTTTCTAGCTTCAGTTGTGCCAATCTGCCCGAGATATTTTGCCGCCTGCCGCCTTACGTCAGGATAATTATTAACAAGCCTGCCGTTTTCTCTTGCCTGCGTCATCCTTCCTTCTCTCGAAAGAAATTCCAGAGTTTCGCGGATTTCATCGTTCTTGTTTCCGCGATCGATAGCATCCCTGATATAATCAAGAGCTATTAATTTTTGTTCCCTGCTGTGCGCCCTTGCAGTTTCCCTGATAATCATGATCTCGATGGATTCCTGCAAATAGGATTCTTCGACAGACATCTCGCTTCTTTGTCTGCTTTGCGCTGAAATGGTTGGTATAACGATAATAACCGCCGCCAAGAGAATGAAAAGACGTTTAAATGAAAACATATTAATACTCCTTAATTGATTATTGTCCACGAATTGTCTATTTTTTCAAGATCATACAAACGAAGACTTACGTCCTCGCCCGCGCTGTTCTTGGTAAAAGTGAATGCTTTAACCCTGTTCATGCTTACAAATTCAATATCGTCAACGCGCAAGTTCGCCCTTGAAGGAACCACCACATTTAAAAAGTAATCTTCGGCGGTTCTTAAAACAATCCTTCTGGTTTTCATCGCAGGCTGTTCCGACAGATTCCTGAGGTTCTCCGCTGATGAGATTTCCGCGAAATACTCAGGCGACAAATTCGCCTTCCATTCGTTGAATTTTCTATCTCTGATGATCTGGTTCAGGGCTTCGATAAAGTGCCGTACTTCTTCTCTTGTGGTATCATAATGCTGCTGACTGATCGTCGCAGGATCGAAGACATTACCCTGCGGCGAGGAATTGTTGTTTCCGGAGGAATGTGTATTTTCTGTTGCAGTAGATGTGGTTTTGCATGAAAACAACAAAATCGCTATTATGGCGATAATAGCAGGAAGAGACAGGATAGTTATGAGTTTTTTAATTCTCATACTGTTACTGTATACCAAATTAACATTTTTGTCAATATTTTCCATATACGCGCTACTTGAATATCGTAATTATTTTTGATACTCTTGAGTCATGAACAGAAAGGCAGCCTTTCCGGGCTCTTTTGACCCCCCTACGTCGGGGCACGTTAATATAATCCACCGCGCGGCTTCCATTTTTGACGAATTAGTGGTGGTTATAGCCGAAAACAGGCAAAAAAAGTACCTTTTTTCCGCAGAAGAACGGGCTTCCATGGTCCGGGAACTTGTAAAAAACCGCGAAAATGTGACCGTCACCATCTGCGACTGCCTTATTGTGGACTACTTAAAGAAAATGGACATAAATTTGCTTGTCCGCGGGGTTCGCGGGGTTGAAGATTTCACCTATGAATTTGAACTTTCGATGATGAACAGAACCCTTGATCCTCAGATCGAGACTATTTTTATGACGACCGACCCTGAATACTTTGTCCTTCGTTCATCTTCGATTAAGGAACTGGCGTCCTTTAACGGGAATCTTCATGGAATGGTGCCGCCGCTGGTTGCCAAAGCTTTAAAAGATAAGTATGATAAGAACTAGAGATCGAAAGTCAGAGATCGATATTGACCGGTTTCAAATTGACAAAACCTTAAAAAATGTCTTGACATACAAATGGGATTTTGTTAATATCAAAAAGAATAAGAGGTTGGATTATGGCAGTACCAAGAGGTAAAACATCAAAAGCCAGGACGAGCCGTCGGCAGTCCATCAACATGAAACTTACCGCGCCTACAATGATAGATTGCAGTACATGCGGCAACAAGGTTCTTTTGCACCGGGTTTGCCCAAAGTGCGGTTTTTACCGTGGTAAGCAGGTAATTGTACCGAATTCCAAAGTATAACCTAAGGGGAGAGAAACATGGACGAATTGTTTGAAAAAATGAAAAAACTCATCGCGGAAAAACTCGAAGTAGATGAGGGAAAGATCACATTGGAAGCGTCTTTCCGTCAGGACCTCGGCGCTGACAGCCTTGACACTTACGAACTCGTTTACGCCATCGAGGAAGAAATGGGCATCAACATTCCTGATGAAAAAGCCAACGAATTTGAAACAGTGAAGGACGCGTACGAATTTATTAAATCCCAGCAGAAATAATAAAAACGTTCTTAGTTCTGAGAGAAAGACTAAACTGGCGGCATTTCAAAAAGCCGCCGGTTTTAAATTTAAAAATATCAATCTTTTAAATCTTTCGTTTATGCACAGGTCCGTTTCTAACGAGACCGGAAATAAAGCCAGCAATGAACGCCTCGAATTTTTGGGCGATTCAATCCTCGGCGCGGTATGCGCAACGCTCTTGCATGAGACCTTCAAGGAAAAAAGCGAAGGAGAACTTGCTAAAATAAAATCCGTAGTTGTGTCGGAAAATGTTCTCTCGGAGATTGCCCTTAGCCTTAAAATCGATCAAGCGCTTCTTTTGGGCAAGGGCGAAGAATTATCAGGCGGCAGAACCAAAAAGGCGATTCTTGCCGACGCGATGGAAGCTGTAATCGGCGCCCTGTATCTTGACTGCGGTTATAAAACAGCTTTTAATTTTGTCAGCCGCTGTTTAAAACCGGAGATTGAAAAAGTAACAGGCACAAACTATCACAAAGACTATAAATCGATTCTGCAGGAATACTGCCAAAGGCAATTCCGCTGTTACCCTGAATACATTTTAGTAAAACGCTCAGGGCCTGAACACGACCGCACATTCTGGATGGAAGTAAAAATCGAAGACAAGATCTTCGGTAAGGGAACAGGCCGCAACAAAAAAAGCGCGGAGCAGGAAGCCGCAAAAACAGCATGGGAAAAAATCAGCGAAGAGGGGCAAACAGCGTTTAATCCTTCTCCTTAAGCAGCGCGTCGTTATTCAAAACTTTAAAAGACACCGCTTTTGGGGAGTGGGAATCGCGCACTACGATGCCTTCTTTGTCTAAGCCGCTTGGGTATTTGCCTCTTGCTTTTTCGAGCAGGGTTTCAAGAGAGTAGTTAAACGCTTCGCCGCGTTCTTCCAGCGGGACTGTTTGCAACCCGAGTTCGGCGCAGAATTTGACGGCATCATCGTATGCCATGTATCTGTTGGATTCACTGTCTTTAACATCGAAGACATACCATTCAATTTCGGCTAAGCGCAGTTTGTTTCTCTGTATTCCGGGGCCGCATATTTCTCCTGTAAGCACAATGTTTTTGCCAAGTTTCGCGAACTTTTCTTTAAGACCGTATTTGTAAACAGGCAGCCAGTAGAGAGCTTCTTGTTCGTCTTTTATCTCTTTATTTCTGGAACAACAGCCGATTTTACCGTCGATATAATAAACGATCCCGGAGGTGCCGTCCATTTTTGTTGTGATGTAGTACGGTTTTTCTTTTAGTTCATCCAAAAGCTCAAGCGCTGACTGTATGCGGATTTCATCGGAAGCCGGAATCCCGCATGGGCGCTCTCCGATAATTGTCCCGCCTGCGTTGGCAGTTTCGGGGATGTACCATTTTTTTACGTTTAATTTCTCCGTTACATCCAAGCCCTCCTGAAGGCAGCCTGCAAGTTCGGGAAATTTTTCCAATGGTAATAAAAGCCCCTGCGATAACTGTCCGCGCATTCTCATCGTTTTTATTCTGAAACCCTGTCCGTTATCAACATTATCGCGGTAGGATGATCCGCGCAAAAATTCATAGCGCTCGTCTACAGGGAGAAAGCTGTCAACCTCAAAATAGATGCCTAAGTCTCCTTCTTTAAACTCGCCTTTTTTAGCGACGCACTGCCATCCCATAATGTGCGCAAGTTCTAAAAAATCCGAATCCGGGATGGTTGTGATTGATTTTACTTTTTGAATTGTTACAAGTGAACGCATATTTTACCTCCCTTTTAATAAAGCGGGTGAAGAATATACATCCTGAGTGTTTCTTAAGGTTATCTCTGTGTGTACAAGTGACATTTAATACCTCCTTAATGTCTATATTGTAGTACGCGTCTATATATTTGTAAATTAATTTGTAAAATAGCGGCTGGAGAACATACCCCCCGCGCGCTATTTTGAGGATATTAAATAATTACAATTCCTGATTACGTATAAATGATGTCAGTTAACTGACAGTGTTACTTGTAAACGGTTGTCCATATAGGAGTTGGAGATAGCCCAACTTCAATTTCGCCGGTTTTATCCCCTTTTTTTACCTGAATTAATCCAAATTGCACCGTGTTTGTTTTGTTATTTACAATTGTGACATCAGTCTTATCTAACAGAGGTATTGCATCCATTATTCCCAAAGGAGTAAGCGTTTTAGCATCAATTTCTAATGCTTTATCAATTCGTATGTTTACCAATTCACTTTTCGGTGTAAGATACCATGTTCCACGAGCCCATGTTGGAACTGTAAACGCATCATCAACAAGACTACAGCTAGAGACAGTAAGCGCAAATGCCAAAATCAGTATGCCTAATAAAATTCTTCTGTTTTTCATAATTCTTCCTTAACAAGTTTATATAACTGTTAATATATCACATTTTTACAAAAAAAGCAATTTTTTTAAAATTAATAAAAAGTAGTACAAAATAATAAAATTTGCGCTAATCCAGAGGGGAACCTTCTTGGTAGAGGTTCCGCGGTTCCTGCGTTCCGTTTAATTCCTCTCATTATAGACCCTCAGAGCAATTTCCAGCAATTTTTCCCGCGTATTTTGCGCCGGGTCATCAAGAACAGTTTCAAGGAGTTCTTTTAAAATTAGCCCCATCATTTTGCCTGAAGGGATGCCAATTGTCATCAAATCGTTTCCGCTGACTGCAAGGTCTTTTAACGAGAAGGCCCTGCCTTCGGCGAGGACTTCGTCTATCCGTTTTGAGAATAAATTAACAGATGTAAAATTGCCCGCTTTGCCTGCGAAGGCGAAGGCGTCGCAGCGGCGCAGGCTGTACATGTCTTCAAGATTTTCTTCTCCGACGCGTGATATGAATCTGCGCACGGCGGAGTCTGTCCAGTCATCTTCATATTTAAACATGTGTTCTTTAATTAAATGACAAACCTTATCGGTAACGGCGTTTGGGTAACGAAGCCTTTCCATTATTCCGCGGCATAGAGCCGCCGATACTTCATCGTGGCGGTAAAATGTTATAACGCCGCTTGCTTCATCAATTGCGCGGCAGGAGGGTTTTCCGATGTCGTGGAAAAGGGACGCAAGGCGCACTTCCTGCGAATAGTTTTTTGACGCGGCGAAGTCGCAGGCAAGAAGCAAGTGCCCAAGAACGTCAAATTGATGAAAACCTTTTTGTTCAACGCCGCGGCAGACAGAAAGCTCTTTTAGAAAAAGATCCATAAGCCCTGTTTCTTCCATCAATCTAAAACCCTGCGAAGGAAGAGAAGACGCGATTATTTTATCAATTTCGTCCCGCACTCTTTCGCAGGAAACTTTTTCACATACGCAAAGCGAATCAGGTATTGCGTCTAACGTATTTTGTTCGATTATGAAACCTAGCTGGGAGGCGAATCGTACCGCTCTTAACGGGCGAAGACCGTCTTCGCTGAATCTTTTTGAAGCGTCTCCGACACAGCGGATCAATTCGGCTTTTATGTCTTTAGCGCCGTTGAAAGGGTCGACTACTTCGCCTGACGGAAGGCGAAGGGCAATGGCGTTCATTGTAAAATCGCGTCTTGAAAGATCTTCTTCGATGGTGGCGGCATAGGAAACTTTATCCGGTCTGCGTCCGTCTGAATAGTTTGACTCTGTTCTGAATGTTGTAACTTCTGCGCTGTTTTCCTTGTATAAAACGGTGACCGTTCCGTGCTTGATGCCTGTTGGAATAACCTTACCTTTTTTATTCCGCATAATGGCGGTTACTTCTTCAGGCGCCGCGTTTGTTGCCAGATCCCAATCATGGATTTTTTGACCCCTTAGCATATCTCTTACAGCGCCGCCGACAAGATAGATCTCTTTTCCGGCGTTGTTAAAAATCGAGGCAATCTCTTTTAATACAGGATCGATATTCTTTGTCAATTGATAATCCTCTATTAACAAAGTATACTAAATAAATTGATGTACAGGAACCGCAGGTTGGCGCGGATTAAAAATATCTCTTAAAGAGAAATCCGCGCTAATCCGTAAACCTTGAATCCATGTTAGAGGTAAATTTGTTAGGTATAATTTTTACAGGCGCAGAAGCTCCCAAGGCACAGGTTATAAAGCGGTTTTTAGAAGCGCAAACAAAAGACACAGTTTTTATTGCCGCCGACTCCGGGCTTGCCGCCGCGCAGGATGCGGGTATCAAACTAGATTGGGTAATAGGTGACTTTGATTCGCTTGATGATGAAGCGCGTCTTACAAGCATACCGCCGCAGCGCGTTATCCGTTTTGAACATGATAAGGATTATACCGATACAGAGCTAGCCTTTTCGCTTGCTATAGAAAAAGGCTGCGTCGAGATTTGGATCATCGGCGGCGGCGGCGGAAGGCTCGATCACCTTTTGGGAATTAGATCGCTCTTTGAAAGGAAATTATTTCCGCGCCGGTGGATTACAAGCAGCGAGGATATTCGCTGCATTGACGCGGGTGAATCTCAATTTGAGGTATCGCTGTGTCTTGAAAAAAACGCGATTGTTTCGGTTTTTCCGCTTGGATCGGGACCGTGGGAAGCGCAAAGCGCGGGATTGAAGTGGCAGCTTTCAGGTCTTTCATGGGATCGCGGTTTCTTTGGACTTAGTAATGAAGCGGTAAACGGCGATTTTACAATTACTGCCAAATCAGGTCGTTTCATGATAATATTACCAATAATATAAATGCAAAAGGAGAGAGTAGTGTCGGCAATCATAATGGATGGGAAGACGCTTGGGTTTAAAATTCGTGAGAGTGTGAAGGTCAGAGCTGCGGCATTGAGTGAAAAAGGAATTAGACCCTGTCTTGCCGTGGTGCTTGTCGGTGAAGACGGCGCGAGTCTTTCGTATGTTAAATCAAAAGAGAAGGCGCTAGCCGAAGCTGGGATGGAAAGTCTTGATATAAAGCTCCCTGAATCTACAGGCGAACAGCAGCTTCTTAAAGTTATAGACGATTTAAATAAAAACGATAATGTTCACGGCATTCTGGTACAGTCGCCTGTGCCTAAACATATTAATGAAGAAAAAGTAATTGAGGCTGTGGCGCCACAGAAAGATGTTGATTGTTTTCATCCGGTTTCTGTGGGGAATATGATTCTCGAAAAACCCGGTTTTTTGCCATGCACGCCGCATGGGGTTTTAATGTTGTTACGTGAATATAATGTTCCTGTCGCAGGCAGTCATGTTGTGATTGTCGGAAGATCAAATATAGTAGGAAAACCGCTTGCGAATCTTTTAATACGAAAAGAATACAACGCGACTGTAACATTGTGCCACACAGGAACAAAAGATTTAGCGTATTATACCCTGCAGGCTGATATTCTTGTCGCAGCCGCCGGCAAACACAATATTATAAAACCTGATATGATCAAAGAAGGAGCCGCGGTAATTGATGTTGGAATTAACCGCGTGCCTGATGAAGGCGAAAAAAAAGGTTATCGTGTCTGCGGTGATGTGGATCCCGCCGCCGCCCAAAAAGCCGGATTTTATACGCCTGTGCCGGGCGGAGTAGGTCCAATGACTATCGCAATGCTTTTGCAAAATGTAATTGAAGCCGCAGAAAGGAGATTAAAATGAACGACAATATCGAAAACATTCCTTCAACATCAAGTCTTTCAAAACTGGGCATTTCCGCAATTGGTTATGCCGCGGGAGGTATCTTTTTATTAATTTTGAATATGCTAGCCCGCTTCAGAGGGCTTGGGCTGATCGTCGGAGGCGTGGTCTGCCTTGTCGGCATTGGATCCCTTCTTTCAAAAGATCCTGCGGATAAAAAAGCAGGCATTATTATAACTGTGGCAGGAGCTCTGGCGGTGCTTTCAAAAGCCGGAATCCCCGCGATTACCGCTGTTTCCAGCACCTTACTCAGCATAGGAGCAATCGGGCTTTTGGTTCTTGGCATTTTAAATGGAATTAAATTTTTAGTCGGTCTTAAAAAACGTTCTTAAATGGCGCATAACAAAAAATATTTTTTTGAAACATATGGATGCCAGATGAACAGCGCAGAGTCTGCGGCTCTTTCGCTTGTCTGCAAAGAACGCGGATGGGATCAAGCCGCTGACGCACAGAGCGCCGATCTTATTCTTCTTAATACCTGTTCTGTACGGTTAACCGCGGAAAAACGCGCGTTTGGGCGTATCGCCCATTACGCGGGAATTAAAAAGAAACATAAAAAAAGTTTTTCACTTGTAATCGCAGGATGCATGGCTCAAAGGTTAGGTGAAAAACTTAAAGAAAAATTTCCGCAGGTTGATTACGTGATAGGCACAAACGCAAGATCGCGTTTTCCCCTCATTCTGGAAGCGGCGGAAAAAGAAACTAAGGCGTTATTCGACATTAATGAAAACCCTGTCTTTTCATTTTCTGATTCCCATCTTGAAGAAGGGCAGTTCAGAAGTTTTATTCCGATAATGCACGGCTGTAATAATTTCTGCTCCTATTGCATTGTGCCTTATGTGCGGGGAAGAGAAGTGTCGCGCGATCCGCGAAATATATTAAAAGAGATCCGCCTTGTAGGAGAAAGGGGAGTGCGCGAGATCACTTTACTTGGGCAGAATGTAAACAGTTATTTTTGGCAGCAGGACGAAATGGATTTTTCCGCTCTGTTAAAGAAAATTGCCATTGAAGCGGGAAAGACCGCGATAGGACGGATTCGCTTTCTGTCCGCAAATCCTTCCAATTTTTCATCCAAAACGATTGAAACGCTTGCTTCAAATAAAATCTTTTGCAGGCACATACACCTCCCCGTCCAGCATGGTTCAAATCAGGTGCTTAAGGCGATGAACCGCGGTTATACGGCGGAACGCTTTCTTGAACTGGCAGGAGAAATTCGCGCTGCCATGCCCGAAATTACCCTTTCCACGGACATTTTAGTCGGTTTTCCCGGTGAAACCGAGGAAGATGTTACAAAAACACTCAATTTAATGGAAGAAATTAAGTTTCTTTACTCTTATATGTACCATTTTAACCCCCGCGAAGGCACAAAAGCCTTTGATCTGCCGCACAGAATCAGCGAAGAAGTTAAAAAAGAAAGGCTTTCAAGGGTTATCGCGCTTCAAAAAAAGCATACCCTGGAACTGTTAAAAAGCCGCATCGGCAGCGAGGAAATCGTTTTAGTAGAGGGAATTTCGCGAAAAAATGCCGATGAATTAATAACAAGGACTGAAAAAGACGAAATGGTAGCGGTTCCCGGCCCCCGGTCGATGATAGGCTCTTTTGGAAAACTTACCCTGTCTGCCTTGAAGGGGAATACATTCCGGGCAAAAGAGATAATATGAACCTTCTGTCCGTATTCGATTAAACTGCGCGGCATCCGCGCTAAAGTGAGGTTAAAAATGCCCTGGCGTTTAATAATTGCAATAATCGTTTTTATAATTTTTATGATATTCGCGGCTTTCAATCTGGACAACAGATGTAATATCAGTTTTGGCTTTAAAGTGATTGAACAAGTTCCGGTGTTTATCACCGTATTTTTTTCTTTTATTGTCGGACTTTTATGCGCCCTGCCTCTGGTTTTGCACATAAGAAAAAAACGCAATGATAAACTATTAAAGCTAAAGAAAAGAATATTTGATGAACCTGCCGATATGGAACCCATCGAACCTTCTTCGATCGATGAAAATATAAAACAGGATGCGCTTTCTGCAAGAGAAAGATTCTTCGCAAAAAGGCGCAGCGGTAAAAAATGAACAGACTCCGCGCTTTCGTATTAACAATCATTTTAAGCGCGTTATTCTCACCGGCAATTTTCGCGCAGACCGGACTCTCCCTTGAAGCGGAAATAAAAAATATAGAATCCGCCGCTTCCAAAACCGGCATCCCGTCAGCGGAGAGGCACAGCGCTCTTGTGCGTCTTTCGCGCCTTCGCCAGCTGACAGGAGACATCGAAGGCGCGGCAAGAAGCTGGTTTGAAGCCGCAGGAGCGATCCCGGGCAGAGTAGATGATGACGCTCTTTTATCATGCGCGTACTGTCTTGCCGCGATGGGGGAATGGGACAGGGCAGCCAAAGCCCTCGATCCGCTTCTTGTAAAATCGGAGCGCGCGCGATTTTTAAACATTAGTATAAAAGCAATTAAAACGGGAGATTTGTCAGAACTTGCGGCTATTGCCGACGATCCCGTATATGCGCAAATGAAGTCTGAGATTATTTTTATTTTATGGAAGTTATCGGGAGGCGCGCTCATTGCGTCATCGGCGGGAGAGCTTTCGCCGTTCAAATTAGGCGGCGGCTCGGAAATGTGGCGTCAGCGTCTAATCGCGGAATTCCCTCAAACCCCCGAAGGCCGTCTTGCCGCGCAGACATCATCCGTTGTCTCAGTTCGTCCAAGCCCATTCTGGCTTTTCGCAGGCGGCTTGGATTCCCTGTCTCTTGCCGCCGACCCGGCTCCGGGATTCATCCCTCAGCAGACAGCGCAGACAACAGCCGCGCAACAAAACGCTCCCACGCAATTAAACGCTGCTACGCAGCCCACTCAGCTTTCAGTTCAAACGACAGCGCAGCCTGCGGTTGTACCTCAGCCGACCGGTGCGCAGTCTTCAGTTTCGCAATCTACAGTCCGCCTGCAAACAGGTATTTTCAGCCGCCAGCCAAACGCCCATGCGCAAATCATAAACCTTCAAAAAGCCGGGTTTACCGCTTCGATAGAGCAGCGCACAGTAAATGGAAACCAAATGTGGGCGGTTGTTGTCCCTGCCGGCAATGACCAGACTCAAACAGCAAATGCTTTACGGACTGCCGGTTTTGATTCGTTTTTAATTAAATAATGCAACATATTATATTTCATGATTGAAAAATATTCATACTTGGCTAAATCCCGCAAAAACTGTAAAGTAAATCAAGGGAAAAACAAATGAAACCATACGCGCAAATGACCAAAGATGAACTGTTATCTTTAAAAAACGGTTTAGAAAGCCTGTTAAAAGGCTGTAAAGAAAAAGGTAAAAAATTTAACATGACCCGTGGCGTTCCTTCGCAGGAGCAGCTCGATCTTTGTAATGATATGTTAACATGTCTTACGGCGGACGATTATAAAGCCGCAAATGGAACCGACTGCCGCAACTACGGCGTTTTGGACGGTATCCCGGAAATAAAAAAAATATTCGCGGACCTTATGGATTTATCGGAGGATGAAGTAATTGTCGCGGGCAACTCGTCGCTTGCATTGATGTTTGACAATGTCGCCGTAAATATGTCTCACGGAGTAAGAGACGGAACGCCGTGGCACAGTCAGGGGAAGGTAAAATTTTTGTGTCCCACTCCGGGGTACGATAGGCATTTTACAATCTGTAATTATTTTCATATCGAGATGATTCCAATCGAGATGGGACTGGACGGTCCCGACATGGATACGGTGGAAGAAATGGTCGCGGCGGATCCGATGATTAAGGGCATTTGGTGCGTTCCAAAATTTTCCAATCCTACAGGCATTGTCTATTCTGATAATGTTGTAAAACGCATGGCAAATCTGAAACCCGCGGCGAATGATTTTCGAATTTATTGGGACAACGCGTACGCCTTCCACGACCTTGGGGATAAGCAGACAAAAATTCCAAATATCATTCGTCTCTGCGAGGAGTACGGAAACCCCAATATGGTTTATATTTTTGTTTCCTTTTCTAAGGTTAGTTTCGCAGGCGCTTCTGTCACTTGTATGGCGTCTTCAAAATCAAACTGCGAGCATATCCGCAAAAGGCTGACCGCACAGACAATCGGACCTGATAAATTAAACCAGCTTCGCCATGTGCGCTTTTTTAAAGACGCTGCAGGGATCATGGCTCACATGAAAAAACACGCTGTGATTCTAAAGCCTAAATTTGATCTTGTTAACAGCACTCTGCAAAATGAACTTGGCGGACTCGATATCGCAAGGTGGACAAATCCCGCAGGCGGTTACTTTATCAGTTTTGATTCACTGGAAGGATGCGCAAAACGCATTGTCGCCCTTTGCGCTGACGCGGGCGTTGCATTAACCCCCGCGGGCGCGACATATCCCCACGGCAGCGATCCGCGGGATAAAAATATCCGCATCGCGCCGACCTGTCCGCCGCTTGGAGAACTTAAAGAAGCGCTGGAGATTTTCTGCGCCGCGGTAAAACTCGCTAGCATTGAAAGGTTATTGGCTGGTAATTGACACATCTTCGCTTTAAAATATATAAATATTATGGAGGAATCATATGAGTTATGTAGACAACATTATATCGGGCATCGAAAAAAGAGATGCCGGACAGCCTGAGTTCATTCAGGCAGCGAAAGAAGTATTGGAATCACTGCGCATTATCGTAGATCAGGACAGTACATATGAAAAAGCCGGTCTTTTGGAGCGGCTTGTTGAGCCGGAACGCGCTTTAGTTTTCAGGGTTCCGTGGCTGGACGACTCGGGAAAGGTTCAGGTTAACCGCGCGTTCCGTGTGCAGTTTAATTCGGCGATCGGTCCCTACAAAGGCGGTCTTCGTTTTCATCCTTCCGTCAATTTGAGCATTATTAAATTCCTCGGTTTTGAACAGATTTTTAAAAACTCCCTTACGGGGCTTCCAATGGGCGGCGGCAAAGGCGGCTCGGATTTTGACCCGAAAGGAAAGAGCGATAACGAAGTAATGCGTTTCTGCCAGTCTTTCATGACTGAACTTTACAGGCACATCGGTCCCGATACCGACGTTCCGGCGGGCGACATCGGAGTCGGCGGAAGGGAAATCGGTTTTATGTACGGTCAGTACAAACGTATCGTGAACAGATTCGAAGGCGTGCTTACAGGCAAAGGTTTAAACTGGGGCGGATCTCTTGCAAGAACCGAAGCTACAGGTTACGGTCTTGTTTACATCGTAGACGAATATTTAAAGAGTAAGAGCGACGGCTTCAAAGGAAAAAAAGTTGTTATCTCAGGCAGCGGAAATGTCGCGATTTACGCGGCGCAAAAAGCGATGTCTTTAGGCGCGACAGTTGTGAGTATGTCTGACAGTAACGGATACATCTTCCACAAAGACGGCATCAATCTTGATACAATTAAAGACCTTAAAGAAATAAAAAGAGAAAGGCTTTCTAAATACGCCGATGCCCACAAAGACGCGGTTTACACCGATGTCGGTAAGGGCAGGGTATGGGACATTGCATGTGATATCGCTCTTCCGTGCGCTACTCAGAACGAGCTTCTTCTTGAAGACGCGAAAACTCTTACATCCAATGGATGCAAAATTGTAGGCGAAGGCGCGAATATGCCAACGTCAATGGACGCGACAGAACTGCTTCTTAGCAAGGGCGTTGCGTTCTTCCCCGGCAAAGCGGCGAACGCGGGAGGGGTTGCGACATCCGGTTTGGAAATGTGCCAGAACTCCGCGCGTCTTCCATGGTCATTCGAAGAAGTGGACTCAAGATTGAAAGGCATAATGCAGGGTATTTTCCGCAGCATGGACAGCGCGGCAAAAGAAGCCGGCAAACCCGGCAACTTCGTAATCGGCGCCAACATAGCAGGCTTCAAAAAAGTAGCCAAAGCAATGCTGGATCAGGGTGTGATTTAATTATTAACAGGCGTAAATGTAACAGGCGGCTCCAGCAGATCCTGGATGCCGTTGGTTCCTACGCGCACGCGGGAAAGAATCATAAGCCCTGCGGCTATTTCGGTTTTATAAACCATGCGGTTTTCATTTGATTCGCCTTCCGGGCGCAGTTCCAAAAGGTCGTTATTGTCTACTTTGTAGAAGACATAACGGCCTTTTCTTGTGTTTACGCTGGATGTAATTGTATATTCGCCTGAATTGTTAAAATAAATTCTGCCCCATGACGAATCGAATATCGCGTCAATTGTAGGGTGCACTTGGGATACGGTTTCTTTAAAATTGGCAGCTCCGGCGCGGCGGTAAGAACCGTCCCATGTTGTGTTTGCGGTAATCCTCAGTCTGACGTCTTCGATGACTCTTAATTTGATACTGTCCAATGACTCAAGTTCGATGTCGATGGAACGCAGCAAAGTGCTTATCGATATATTTTGACTTCTTATAAACAGACCGAAACGGGTAGGGTTTGAAGTCTGCCATCTGAAAACCTGCTGCGCCTCGTCGCCGTAAAAAATGATTTCTTTTCCCGCGGGGTTAAAGTACAAATACTGCATTGTGTCGATTGTTCCCTGAGGCGTTACATAGTACCAAAGACCGCTGACAAAATTTTCAAAAACCCCCTGCGCGCCGCTTAATAATTCCCTCAGCCGCCTTTGTTCAATCTGTGAACCCGGTATTCTTGAAACATTGATCTGCTCGTACTGTTCGTTTAGAGCATTGTAAGCGTAAATGGTTTCGATCTGATCCAGCATATTTAACGACGCGCTGTCATGACCATAGGAAGCAATGGTATGGCTCTGTCCCCTTGTAATACCCTGTTGGTACGCGAGAGAACGCCCCGCTTCCTGAATTATAATCGAGCCTGCAATTTGCAGTTCCGCTATTTTTTTGTATTCCGCGTCAGCAGGCTGTTCGGGATTGTGCCTGAAAATGGTCATCGTATGTTCGTTTTTAGCGTTCATGCCTGTAACAATAATGCAGTTGTTTCTGTCGCCGATTAAATCCTGGCTGAAAAGGGAGATGGTTTCGTTTCTTGTAGCGGCGGCAGGCGCGTTCCACATGCGCCTGTATCCGCGCTGAACCTGATCGTAACCCAAAAAAGTAACGAAAACGGGAGACGCGGCATTGTTCGTTCTGTACACCACAAACTGCTCTTCCATCTGATGGATTTCGCTTTGGCGGTTCAAAACAGCGAGCACAGTTTCATTGTCTTCCAGAGACATTTTAAGACTGAGGTTTTCTTCCCTGATCAGCCACCCTGTCTGCTCGGACGAGGACAGGGAAGTAGTTTCCCTCGGCGTTACAATCTTTGTTTTAGTCTCTTCATCTGATTCCTTGTGAGTAAGGCGGCTGTATAAACCGCTCGCCAAAAAGATAATCAAAAGAACTGATAAAGAGGCGATGATAATCGAAGATTTGATAAACGCTTTTTTCATTATGTTTACATTATCACATTTTTAAAGTTGATTCCACACGCGTTTTAACGCGAGAAGAATGCCGCGGCGGATTTTTTAACTCTTGATTCAAGATTCAATCCGACAACGAGGGCGCGCCAATTTGAAAATTCTTCAACTCTGGAAAAACGCAGATAACCTGCCTGCCTGCCTGAAAGCAGGGATGAAAGCGCCGCGGGAGACGCGCTTATTAAAAGCGTGTAACTGTAGCCTGCGCTTTGCCTTGACGAAGCGTCTCTTAAAGCGCCCGAAAAATCAGGATTGCTTCCGGCAGGCAATAAATCCCGGATGCTTTTTTTTACAGCGTCTCTATCCGCGGCTGCATCCATCTTGCCTGAATAAATAACTTTTGACTGCGAGCCCGCGCTCCAAACTGTAACTCTGTCACCGTCCGAAAGTATCTGGTCTAAACGCGTGTTTACCCATGTTGTGATTTCATTTTTTACGCTTGTAAGAGAAGAGGAGCCGTCAATAATAAGGTTTACATCGATAGGGGCGCGCTGAGCGTAAACCGGAGAAATTATCAAAAAAAATAAAGAAACTAGCGGAAGTAAAATTTTAATATTTTTGAGGCTTTGCCTCATGATTCTATTAACCATGCCTGTATTTTAATATACTATTTGAATAATTGCTAGTTTATTCCAGCCGCGTTTTTTGCCGCAAAAAAGAGCTTTACAACAGGCTTAAAACCGTGATATTCTTCTATCAAGGTTAAAGTTATAAACTAATTTTTAAGGAGAGTTATATGGGAGCAATTGATCTGCCCAAATCGCCGAATGTATTCCATCCGGAGAAGCCAAGCGCAGTAGGTTCACGCAATTCATTAGCGCAGGAATATCGTGACCAGCAGGCTGAAGTTAATTTGTTATTGGAGGAAGAAACCAATAAGGTTATCCACCACCTTACAGCGCGCCTGCCGAAAGACGTTCTTGAACGCCTTGATGTAATGGGCAGCGTAAAAGAAAAGCTGTACAATTACTTCAATCAGAATTACCAGAACATGTTCAATCGTTACATGGTAACGAGCGAAGATGAAATGGTTAAGAAAGTCAGAAACTTTATCGATAAAGAAGAAACAAAAGTTCTGACCCGTTACACACCGAAAGAAATTGCAGACCTTCTTGACGCCGTTGGCGGCGCCGATAAGTTCAACACAGGCGAAATTGAAAAATCAGTAGTTAATATGTACGGCCACTTGCAGGGCCACATCCAGAGAGGCGTCAACGAGCTTGAAACCCACACCAACAGTATCCTTCGTCAGAAAACAGACACAGGCGCTTTCGTCCGCGGCGAGAACGCATACTCAATCGTAAAGTGCGCGTTTAAAGACAATGTCTTAAAACCGAAGACAGTTACCGATGTAAAACTTTCTGTTAATATTTTAGATTCAGAGCTTATCAGCCCCATCTTCCATTATCAGGTAACAGTTGAATACCTTGTCAAAGATTTAATCGCGAAGCACATCATCGACAGTATCGATAAACTCATCGAGCAGGTCAAAGACGAAAGAATTGACGAGGGTATGGAAGAGCTTTCGGACGGAGAGGTCATCTTTACAAAGCTCAGCAAGGTAGATACCTTTACAGACGATGACTTAGAAAACGAAAAATCAAAACGCTATACCTTCATGGCGAAGAGACTGATGGACAGGCTGACAGACCTTCGCGCCGAAATTGATCCTGAATCATTCGACGCTCTCAATGTCCGCGAAGGCATTAAAAAGATCATCGACATGGAAAATATCCGCAACCGCGGCTTTAACACAGCGATCAACTCAATCACCGCGATTCTTGACACTTCCAAAATGGGATATCAGTACATCGAAAACCTCAAGAACGGCCGCGAAGTCATCATTCGCGAGTATGAGGACACCGATCTTGCCCATCTGCCCGATGAACGCTATTCAATCAAAATGCGCTATTTCGACAATGCCCAGCTCATCGAAGACCGCAAGGCCTACGATGTAATGCTTAAGAGCTTTGAAACCGAAATTCAGCACCTTTGGGACGTTCTGGAAGTCATTTATCAGGAGAAAAAAGGCTCCGCTGTTACAGATTTTAAAGATCTTGGCGCCAAAAAGAAGAGCAAAATCCAGAAAAACATCAAAGAAAAGAGCGGCGAGCCCCTTTACGAAGATATTGCCAAGGTTTGGGACGAAATTTCCTTTATCAAATCGGCAGAAACCGAAGTTGAAAAGTCCAACCGCACATATATCTGGGAAAAAGACAGAATCCGCAGCCGCATTATCCTTATGCGCAACAAAATGAAAAAAATGTGGGACTATCTGTTCCCGGTCGAAAGACGCGTTATGGAAGACAGGCTTGCATGGCTCGAAAAGGAATATTACAGATTTGATTACATGATCAATCCGTACCATCTCCAGCCCGGTATTCTTCTTGATGTTGATATTACTTCGATTAAGCGCAAAAAAGCCACATTGGACGCAATGGCAAACGTACTCAATGAATTCCTCCACGGCGTATCAAAGGGCTTCCAGGATGCAGCGTTTGCTTCATTCAGCCGCAGAAGATCGACAGTACGCGAAGACATCAACCAGTCATTCGCAACTGTTTCGGAAACGGAAGAAGAAGAACAGGCTGTTCAAGCAGCGGCTCCAAAACCAAGGCAGCAGGCGATTGCCGCTCCCAAGGCAAAAGCAAAACCCAAGAAAAAAGGCGTAGTTGATTCAAAAGCCAAGGCAAAGAAAAGCGGACGCGGCGGGATTGCGGAGATCTAAGCGTTAAAGCGCTTAAACAGTTTTAAGTGTGTTTACTTAGCGCCCCCGATAAAATTTTCGGGGGCGTTTTTTTTTGATAATTCATAATTAAGGAGGCTATATGGCTGACAATGCCAATTTGGAAATTCTCTCTACCCGTTCAGGTTTCAACAGCGCGGTTAGACACATTAAAAAAACAATGGAAATTGCATCAAACGCCAATTCAAATCTCGGCGATATTATTTATGAAATGGATGATGAAGAGTTAACAAGCGGCAGAACCGGACTTCTTTTAAGAATGTTATTGGTTGATAAACTTGGTTATAAAACAGCGTCCGCCAATCTTTCTTCGACTGTAAATGATCTTGGCGTTCTTGCGAAAGAATTCGGAAAATGGAACGGCGTTGATCTCGTCGCAGCCTATCATCACCCGGAAATGGGACTTCTTGTAGCGAATCCGAAAGTCGCCGAAGAATTAACAGGCTTTGGACAATTGCGAAAACGCGAATTAATGGTTGTATATGCAGGTCTTCAGGGCAATGATACGGATGAAAACTGCCAGAAGGCGGCGGATCTTGCCATCAAACTTTTTGAAGGTTCAAAGGTAACAGCTCCTTCAGCTCTTACAAGAGGAAAATATACAGTAAAAAAAGTTTCCAAGCCTAAAAAAGCGGAAGAAGAAAAACCGGCAAAAACCAAAGCTCCCGCAAAAGTAAAAGCCGGTAAAAAGAAAGTTTCACCTTCTGCTCCCGCTGCCGCGAAAAAAGCGCCGTCTGTCGTTCAGGTTAAATCATCAGGCGGTCCTGCAAAAATGACGCCGCGTTATGCGGTTGTGGTTCAAAACGAACTGTTCCACAACGGTAATGTTGAAGCATGGAAAAGGATTATTGCAAGTTACAAGGCAAAACATACAAGTCTTGAAGTATATATCTATTACGAAAATGAAAGGATATTGGACATCAATTCATTGTTTAAGTGGGGCAAGGTAAAACATGGCAGCGCCATCGAGTTCGCCGTAGCCGGAAATGAAATTCAGGATGTTGCAAAACTGCAGCGCTACCTTGCTCAGGGAGCCAGTCATATGTTCGAAGCATTCCTGCGAGGGCCGGTTAATTCCGTGCTTAAACTTTTCTAAATACAAGGAAATTATATGGACTCAAGAATACATTTTTTTAGCCAGAAAGATATTATCTCTTCCAAGGTCAGCCCGGAACTTTTAGGTATCCGCGGACGGCAAGCCAATGAATTTGCCGAGCTGCAATTTCCAATTTTGCCGGGCCTTATTTTTGACGCTGACATTGCGTCGGACATCGATATAAAGGCAATTAAAAAAGACGTCGGCGTTCTTTTAGCCAAATGCGGAAAGCTTGCGGGAAAAAACTACGGCAGCGAAGAAAACCCGATGCTTTTAAAAGCGATCATTTCTCCGAACATGGCGATTTCAACGTATCCGACTCTGCATAACTTCGGTCTTGTAAAACCGACTCTTGAAGCTTTTGCAAAGTGGGTAGGAAAAGATTTTGCCGTAAACGAGGTGCTGTTTTTAATAAACGGTATGCTCAGTATCGAAGAGCGCATCAAAGAACTTGAAGGAAAGACAAAAGAAAAAGACGATATTGCCGCGAAAAACAAATTCATTAAACGCCTGCTTGGCATTAAAGGACCTTCCAATGAACTTCACGGCGAAGAAGATAAAACCCCTCTTCCAAAAAGAAAGACGGCTTTTGAATACATGGATGAATACGGCAAATATTTCCCCAAAGGTTTCTTTGACGACGCTGAAACGCAATTGCTGCTTGCCCTTGATGAGATTTCAAAAATGCTCAGGCTTGATGAGCAGAACGATGATGACACTGCCATCCTGATTCAGCCGATGGTGTACGGAAATTACGGAAAAGATTCCTGCTCAGGTCATTTCTTCAGCCGCAATGTTGTAACAGGAGAGCGAAAACTTCAGGGAAGTTATTTCACAGGCAAGTTTAACGAGATTGGAGCTACAGGGTATGAGATCAACAAGATTGATTCCTCCCATCTTAAACAGCTCGAAAAAATCGCGTGGACGCTCGAAGACAAGTTTAAAGAAATCCGCCAGATTCGCTTTACCGTAGAAAACGGAAAGCTGTGGCTGATAGAGCAGAGGCTTGTCGATCAAAAGTCAACGCAGGCGGATTTAAAACTTCTGCTTGATCTTCAAAAGCGAAAGATAGTGAACGCTTCTTACGTTGTAAAAGCGATAGATCCTTTAAGACTGAACGAAATCCTTCACCCTGTTATTAATTCATCGAGCGTAAAAGGGTTTAAATCGTGGAAGGGCGGTATCGCGGGCGCGCCGGGAGCCGCAATCGGACGCGTTTATTTCAGCACGGACGCGCTTTTGGAAGCGAAAAAATACGCCGCTGTGCACGGCGAAGATGATCAATTTATTCTTGTTTTGGAATCCTCCTTTGCGGAAGACGTTAAGGCAATCGAAGTCAGCACAGGCGTATTAACCGCGGAAGGCGGCTATTCGGCGCACGCGTCTGTAGTAGCGCGTCAGTACGGAAAAGTATCGCTTGTATCTCCGGCTCTTAAAATCAAGGGAAACAAGGCGTCAATAGAAAATATCAATTTTTCCGAAGGCGACTACATTACGATCGACGTTCCTTTCTACGGCGAGTCAACCATTTATCTTGGGGTCGCGGATTTAATCGAGCCTGATCCCAAGGGTTCGGGGCTTCTTGATTTTATCGATCTTTCAAAGGGCTTCCTAAAAGATTTCCATGTGCGCTGCAACGCGGACACTCCAAGGGACGCGGCGTTGGCGTTAAGTTTCGGCGCTGAAGGCGTCGGACTTTGCCGCACGGAGCATATGTTCTTTAAAGCCGATCGCATCAATGTTTTCCGCGATATGCTCATGTCCGATGATAAAAAAGAAAGGCAGAAGGCGCTCAATAAACTTCAGGTTATGCAGAGAGACGATTTCTACGGCATCATGAAGGTAATGAACGGCAAGGAAGTTGTAATCCGTCTTTTGGATTCGCCTCTCCATGAGTTTATGCCGCAGTCAAATGACAGTATCACCGATTACATGGCTCATGTCGCGAAAGTAAAAGGCACAAAGCCGTCCAAAGCTGACATAATGGCGCGTATCGACGCGCTGCACGAGATGAATCCAATGCTTGGACACCGCGGCTGCCGTATAGCAGTCTCGTACCCCGAAATTTACGCCATGCAGGTTAAAGCGATTTTTGAAGCGTCATACAAACTGCGCTCCGAAAAGATAGACGCGCGTCCCGAAATTATGGTTCCAATCGTAATGAACGACGCGGAATTAAAACTTATCGCCTACGGCAAAAAAATCGAAGGCTCCAATTACCTCGGCATTGTCGATATCGAAGAAGCACTTCGCAAGGAATTGAAAGCCAAAGAAGTTGAATACAAGATCGGCACCATGATAGAGCTTCCCGCCGCCGCTCTTGGAGCCGGAGAAATCGCCAAATACGGAAGATTCTTCTCTTTCGGCACCAACGATTTAACGCAGACAACTTTAGGCATCTCAAGAGATGACTTTACATCCTTCATGCCCGATTACACTCTTTTCGACCTTATTAACGGCAACCCGTTCTCGACTCTGGATCCGCGCGTTAAGGAGCTTATCGCTCTTGCCACAGACCGCGGACGTCTTACCCGCCCGGACCTTGTCTGCGGCTTATGCGGTGAGCACGGAGCCAACCCCGAAAACGTCCGCTTCTGCATGGACTCAGGTTTGAATTATGTGTCATGCTCCCCGTACTCGGTTCCAATTGCGCTCTTAGCCGTAGCTCAAGCGGAAATTGAGAAGGGTGAACCAAAATAATTTTGTGATGATTACGCGGATTGAATTAAAATAATCCGCGTAATTATTAAGTTTTTTCCAATAAAAAAAGGGGCTGTCCGAAAAGTAACGCTTGGGCAGTCTTTTTTTGATTTAAGAAAAATATAAATTTTAAAATTCTAGACGTTTAGAATTTTAAGGGTATTACGCCGTTA
>Ga0209755_10001334_pt1 | contig 39216 bp, 32 predicted proteins | sample TergutCo191P1_FD_187301 | JGI IMG/M metagenome (GOLD analysis project Ga0209755, IMG submission 187301) | Cornitermes sp. P1 segment gut microbial communities from Petit-Saut dam, French Guiana - Co191P1 (SPAdes) (version 2) | ecosystem: Host-associated > Arthropoda: Insects > Digestive system... | reverse complement strand
CTTTGCATGCTCCCTCCGCCGGCATTATCCGGATCAGGTTATACGGGTGTGATCTCAGGCTCTGCGCTTTTCAAGTAACACTTAAAAAAGGCTTAACCACCCCGGTCTTATATTGTGCTTTAAGGTAACAAAATATTAAAAAGTTGTCAAGATCACGGCGGCAGAAATCAATCTTCCTCATTTATCTGAAAGATCATCACTGTAACTGCTAATAAATGCCGTAAAAGAGCGGAAGGTATTGTTTCTATAAATTTAAAATTACGGGCATTATAATCAATCGTTACCAGTTGATCCAAAAGTACGCTGCCTGAAGTTTTTGTTTTTTGCAGTGGGATGTATAAAGGATATTTGCGTTCTGTATTGGAGATTGGAGCAAAGACGGCTATGTTTGCATAATCGCTGACTATTTTATTTGAAAGGCAAATGTAAGGTCTAAAACCAGCCTGTTCATGTCCTTTTTTTGGGTCAAGGTTAATTTTGATAATATCACCTTGTAAAGGAATCTTTTTTACCATTTTTCATTTCCTACAGGCGTTGTCGGGTTGAGTAATGTTGTTTTAAAAGATTCGCCTGAGTAATCCTTAAACAGATATTCTAAAGTTCCTTTTTTTGGAGAAGGAGTTTTTGTAATTATAATCTTGTCATCGCTTGTTTCCAAATATACTTTATCATTGGAATCCAGATGCATTTCCTTCATTATTTTTGATGGTATTCGCAAGGCATGACTATTACCCCATTTGGTTATTAACGCCTGTGTCATATATTCTCCTTAATAAAAAGTATATACGATATGTAGATACATGTCAATAGAAGAGGGTAACAGCAATGAACCAATTTCGGGTTGATTTAACATAAAACATTACATAATATCTATTTTTATATGCTAATTGCTGATAAACTAATTTTAAGGAGATTTCTATACCGGATGAATATGGATGACCGGATTTAACCGGATCATCAATTGGAAAAGCCGCCGGTAGACATTTATAATAAAGTATATAAAATACCGTTATATACTTTATTATAGTTACGCGACATGTTTACCGGAATTTAAAAAGAAAAAAGTAAAAACTAATATAATGGATAAAAATTAATAAAAATCAACAAATTTGATCCCTTTACAATATATTATTAAATGATTAAAATTGTTTAAAATGGATATTTATAGTAAATTCTTAAAATAAAGGAAATGTAAATGGGTATTAAAGATAATTTATTCGGAGATTTAGACTTTGATAAAATATCTTCAAATAGGGATTTTAGCGAAGCAGATGTTAGAGCTGTAATAATTGATCCTATTTTAAAAGAGTTAGGATTTAAACACGCTGATATTTTAAGAGAAAAACAATTAAAAAGTCCTTTTTTAAAAACCGGTAGTAAAAAAAGAAAAGTAAATTTAATTCCAGATTATATCATAAAAATAAATAATAGTTATGCTTTTATTCTAGATGCAAAATCACCAAAGCAAAAAATTATTAATGATGATAATGTTGAACAGGTTTTTTCTTATGCTATTCATCCGGAAATACGAAGTTATTATTTTGCTTTATGTAATGGTTTGGAATTTGCTTGTTATAGAACAACAGATACAGCAGAGCCGATTCTTTATTTTAAAATAAATGATATTGATAATTATTGGGAAATTTTAAGAAAAACTTTGTCTACAGATAGTTTTCAAACCGGTAAAATATTTTCATATACTCCTGAAATAGTTAAACAAACTGAAACAGAATTTGAATATTTAAAAAGACCATTATTAAAAGAAATTAATGTAAGAAAAAGAGCTGTAAAACGTCATTTTGGCGTTCATGGGTATTTTACAAGGCAGTCGTGGGATATTGTGAGCGCATATATTAAAAATTTCAGTAAAGAAGGAGATTTAATTCTTGATCCATTCGGTGGCAGTGGGGTAACAGCAGTTGAAGCGCTGGTTAATAATAGAAAAGCTGTTAATGTTGATATAAATCCTTTAGCTGTTTTTTTAGTTAATTCCCTTTTAGCTCCCGTAGATATTAACCGTCTTAATGACGCGTATATTAAAATACGAGATGAATTCATAGAAAATGAACCAAAAACAAAAAAAGATTTTATTGAGATATTAGATAAATATCCCGGTCCTAAGAAATTAGCTTTACCTAAAAGTAGTGATGTAGAATCAGTTCCGGAATTGTTTAGTTTAGGGCAAATGGCTAAATTAGCACTATTAAAAGCTTTAATAAAAAAAGAAAAAGATAAAAATATAAGAGATACATTATTACTTGTTTTTTCCGGTATGGTTACAAGGATAAATTTAACATATCATACAACATCTAAACAGCAAGGTACAAATGTGTCTGGCGGAGATGCAAGTGCATTCAGATATTACAGATATAGAATTGCACCTTCACCGAGAGAAATTGACTTTATAAAATATCTTGATATTCGTTATAAAAAAGTTAAAGCGGCTAAAGATGAGATAAAAGCAGTATATTTATTAAATTCTCAGAAGGAAATTCAATCAATCACTGATAATTATCAAAACTTAAAAGGAACAGCAACAAATTTATCATTTTTAGAAGATGAATCAATAGACTATATATATACTGATCCGCCTTATGGAAAGAAAATTCCTTATTTAGATTTGTCTGTTATGTGGAACGCATGGTTGGATTTTTGTGTTACCGGAGAAGATTATAAATTGGAAGCAATTGAAGGCGGCGAACATCAAAAGTCAAAAGATGAATATAATATGCTTATTTCAAAAAGTATACAGGAAATGTACAGAGTTTTAAAGTTTAACCGATGGTTGTCATTTGTTTTTGCTCATAAAGACCCGGAATTTTGGCATTTAATAATTGAAACTTGTGAAAAATGCGGTTTCGAATATGCAGGTGCGGTTCCTCAAAAAAACGGGCAGACAAGTTTTAAAAAAAGACAGCATCCTTTTACAGTATTATCCGGACAATTAATTATAAATTTTAAAAAAGTTAAAACGCCAAAAGCTGTTTTAAAAGCTAACTTAGGTATGGATATTGGAGAAATTGTAATTCAAGTTATTGAAGGTTTAATTGCTAAAGAAGCAGGAGCTACATTAGAACAAATCAATGATGAATTAATTATAAAAGGATTGGAATTAGGTTTTCTTGACCTATTAAGAAAAGAGTATAATGATTTGACGCCTCTTTTGCTTGAAAAATTTGATTATGATCCAAAAACTGAAATCTATACTATAAAAAAGAATACAAAATTTCAAACAAACATAGATATTAGGTTACGAATTAATTTTTATTTATTATCGTTTATGAGGAGAATGGAACTTGAAGATCGTAATCCTACATTTAATGAAATTATATTTGCTATTTTGCCATTACTAAAAAATGGCATTACACCGGAACATCAAACTATTTTAAATGTCTTGGAAGATATTGCTGAAAAAACAGGTGATGAATTCTGGAAATTAAAAAGAAAAGGACAGGGAGAATTGTTTTAATTTTTATACGCTGTTCCCTCTTGTATAAATAAATGTAAAATGGTTAATATTAAGTTATAGGATATACATAAATGAATTTTAAAAGTTTGATTCCGCTTGGTATGCTTGTAATTGCGAATATTTTTATGACTTTTGCATGGTATGGGCATTTGAAATTCAAAGGAAGCCCCTTGTGGATTGTTGTTTTGATTAGCTGGGGTATAGCGTTTTTTGAATATTGTATCCAAGTTCCGGCAAATCGTTTGGGTAATAACTATTTTTCGGTGGCTCAGCTTAAAGTAGCGCAGGAAGTGATCACTCTAAGCGTATTCGCGGTATTTTCTGTTGTTTATTTAAAAGAAGATCTTAAATGGAACTATATCGTAGGATTTGTTTTAATTCTGCTCGCTGTCTTTTTTGTATTTAAAAAGTGGGATTAAAAAAGTTTCATTATAATTTACAGCATTTTCGCAGCCTTTAAGCGGGAAAATGCAAGACTTATTCGGCAACTAACCGAGCTGTCGAACAAGTCTAATAAAGAAAGTCCCTTATTTTTAGATGATGTAAGCGCAATAATCAATCTTCTTTTGGAATTTTATCTTTTGTTAAGCTGAAATAAGATAGATTTCACATAACATTGGTTATTTTCATATTATGTGTTATGCGAAAATAACCATAAATTTCTTATTATATTTTATTGACAGAGCTTGATCTTGTAATTTATTATTTTTCTTAAATGAAAATTAAATTAAAACTTAGCATTATGGTAATCGTTATATTGATTGTCGTAATCGCCGGAATTGCGGTTGTTCTTTTGAACAAAGCTTCCGAGATAACTATAAACCTTTCCAAACGCGGTATTCAATATCTTACAAGCGAGCAGGCTTTATACTGGCAGAGCAGGCAGGATTTACGCCTGATGGCGCTTCGCGTGTTAGCCGACATTATGAGCGATTATGAAGAAATAGAACCAGGATTAAGACGTGAGCGTTTTGACAGTATGTTGTACGGAACATTGACTTCTCAGCCGGATTTATTACAAATATACACAATCTGGAAACCAAATGCCGTTGACGGCATGGACGAAAAATTTATAGGGAGTCCCGGCGCTTCACCGACAGGTCAATATGTAACAGTTTACACAAGAGAAGAAGGAGATATAGCAATCAGAGCAAGCGCGGATATAGAAATGTCTATGGCTTATTTTGACAGTCCTTACAGAACAATGGATAGAATTGAAGAGCCTTTCCTAAGAGTAATTATGCATAAGGAATTATATCTTGTAAGGATGATGGTTCCGATTATTAATCCAAAAACAAATGAAACAGTGGGCGGCGTTGCATGTCTTTTGTCGATAGCTCCCATGCAGCAAATGCTGGAAGAAGTTATTGAAAGCCATGATGAAATCGCTGCGATGTCGATTTATACAAATACCGGTTTTATACTGGCGAGTTATCAAAGCGACAGGATAGGAAAAAAGTTAATTGATGTTGAAACAATTTATGAAGAAAAAACCGAAGATGCAAACCGAGCTGTTTTAAATGGAGAGTCGGTTTTTATTACAAGCTATTCAGACGACTTGGATTCGAATGTAGAAATTGTTTTATCGCCTTTTACAATCGGTAATTCGGATATTACATGGTCTGTTATGATTGCGGCTTCGGAGGAATATGTTTTAACCGAGGTGAGAAGCATTACAAGTTTTACGATTATTCTTTCGTTAATCGTTATTGTAGTTGTAGCTTTAATTATTTTCTTTGTTCTAAGCAAAACTACAAAGCCGATAACAATGGTCGCAGATAACCTGAAGGATATTTCGGAAGGCGAAGGAGATCTTACAAGAACAATATCAATTAAATCAAATGATGAAATAGGGCTTTTAGCGCATTACTTTAATAGCACTTTGGGTAAAATAAAAAATCTTGTTTTAAATATTAAAAAAGAAACTCAAAAATTATCCGCTATTGGTACAGATCTTGCAAGTAACATGAATGAAACTGCAGCGGCAGTAAATGAAATAACCGCGAATATTCAAAGCATTAAAGGAAGGGTTATTAACCAGAGCGCAAGCGTTACGGAAACAAACGCGACAATGGAACAGGTTACGGTAAATATCAACAAGTTGAATATAAATATTGAAGAGCAATCCACTCATGTGACTCAGGCTTCGGCGGCAATCGAGGAAATGGTCGCCAATATTCACTCGGTAACTGAAACGCTTGTAAAGAACAGCGTAAATGTCAACTCGCTTACGGATGCGGCGGAAATCGGGCGCACCGGAATGCAGGAAGTGTCGTCTGACATTCAGGAAATTGCGCATGAATCGGAAGGTTTAATGGAGATTAACTCCGTTATGGAAAATATAGCAAGCCAGACAAATTTGCTTTCGATGAACGCCGCGATTGAAGCGGCTCATGCCGGAGAAGCCGGAAAAGGATTCGCGGTTGTCGCGGATGAAATCCGAAAACTCGCTGAATCATCCAGAACACAGTCAAAAACAATAGGTTCTGTTCTTAAAAAAATCAAAAATTCAATAGATAAAATTTCAATATCTACAAATAATGTTTTAAGCAAATTTGAAGCGATTGATTCAAATGTTAAAATTGTCGCGCAGCAGGAAGATATTATCCGCCGCGCGATGGAAGAGCAGGGAGAAGGTTCAAAACAAATACTCGACGGTATCAGCAATGTAAATGAAATAACGCGGCAGGTAAAAGCAGGTTCCGGTGAAATGCTTAACGGCGCGAATGAAGTAATCAAAGAAAGCGGCAATCTGGAAATAGTAACGCAGGAAATAACAAGCGGCATGAACGAAATGGCTGCAGGAGCGGATCAAATCAATGTCGCAGTAACGCAAGTCAACGAAATAACCATTAAAAACCGCGAAGGAATAGATTCTCTTCTCAAGGAAGTATCGCGCTTTAAGGTTGAATAAATTAAACACAAGGAAGACAAAAACGGTATTCTCTTATATAATTATCCGGTTAGTAATTATTTAAGAGGTTTTTATGAATTATGAAAAACAAATGAGTAAAAAGAACGGCGAAGGAAAAGACGCTGTCGATCTTTTAAATGAAGCCTCGGAATTAATGGATAAAGACAAGTTCAAAGACGCTATAGAATTATTAACGGAAGCAATCGGTCTTTGCGGACATCCTCGGTTTTATTTTAACCGAGGATATTGTTATCAGCAATTAAAAGATTCAAAAAATGCCATTAAAGATTTTACAAAATGCGTTGCAAATGACAGAGGCAATGATTTAATGGATCATGAAAAACAAAGGCTTTTTCTTTACCATGGGATTATTTACGAAGATATTGGAGAAGAAGAAAAAGCGGTCGATGCCTATAAAAAAGCCGCCGATCTGGGTTATTCAGGCGCTGTAACAAGGCTTGAAAAAATGGGTGTTGAGTATACGCCGAACTCCGGTGATGACTCTTCAGACTCTGAAGAAAAACCGAAAAATCAAAATAAGCCATCATCAAAAACAGAACCTAATTCAAACGCAAAGATTTCCGCGTCAAAAACGACAAAGAAAAAATCCAAGACGGATCTTTTTTTACCGGCAATAATAGGCTTTGTGTTCGGTGTTATTTTAATTATTATAGTGAGCAATCTTCCCAGAGAAGCTCCTGAAAAGCCGCCTGTTTTAAAGGCAGCGGTTATGTCTAATATTCTCATTCTTTCCGCTGAGCCAAAAAATAACGCGGAAGTATTAAAAATACTGTATTTCGGGGATATTTTGATTGTAAAGGAAGACGCTTCCGGGAGCTGGACTTCCGTTGAATATGAGGGAATACAAGGCTGGGTTGATTCCGCTTTTATTGAATTACGCCGTTAAAATTTACTGGTAGGGGCTTGACATTAATTATTATTTTGTCTATAGTGGATTTAGCTTCTTGATTGAGGCGGAATATTACAAGGAGAAAATATTGAACTTGTTCGGTCTTAACAGCGTACTCGTCCTTATTAACGTCATCATTATTGATGACGTTCCGGCGTTGCGCTGCTGATGGATCGGAGTTTTTGAATACTCTAACCCGCAGCGGAAGCTGCGGGTTTTTTTTTTCTTGTATTAAAAGAATATTCGGGAAGGAGAGACAATATGCTTCTGACAGGAGCGCAAATTTTAATCGAAGAACTTGTCCGTAATAATACAGACATTGTATTCGGATACCCCGGCGGAGCGGTATTAGAAATTTACGACATTTTACTTAAAAATGAGAATAGAATTCGTCATGTTATTTCCGCGCATGAACAGGGAGCGGTTCATGCGGCTGACGGCTACGCGAGAATTATGGGCAAACCCGGCGTTGTGATTGCGACAAGCGGTCCCGGCGCGGCAAATCTTGTCACCGGAATCGCGAACGCTTACCTCGATTCTGTGCCGCTTGTTGTTATTACCGGCAATGTCGCAACCGCTTTGCTTGGCAAAGACAGTTTCCAGGAAGTTGATATCGTAGGAATTACACAGCCTATTGTAAAACACAATCACATTGTACGAGACGTGAACGATCTTGCCTTTGAGCTGTCGAGCGCGTTCAATGTCGCCATGCAGGGAAGAAAAGGACCTGTATTGATCGATATACCAAAGGATGTGCAGCGCGCAAAGTGTGAATACATTCCGCGCGAATTAAAGCAATCCGAAAATCGCGTTTTAGGAAATATTAGCGAAGCGATTGAAGCCATTAACCATTGCAAAAGACCTTATATTTACTGCGGCGGCGGCGTTATCTGGGCTAAGGCGGAGAATGAAGTTTATGCCTTGTCTCAAAAAATCTCGGCGCCGATTGGGTTAAGCATGATGGGACTTTCTGCGATTCCAGGCGCATATAAATTGAATCTCGGTATGTGCGGAATGCATGGAAAGTACGCCGCTTCTGTCGTTCAATCAAAAGCCGATCTGATGATTGCAGTTGGAGTTCGGTTTTCCGACAGAGCGACAGGCGACATTGCTGAGTACACTAAAAACTGCAGAGTTATTCATATCGATATAGATCATGCAGAGCTGGGTAAAAATGTTCCGGAGATAATTGAACTGTGCGGAGACGCGAAACAAATCCTGTCGGGCATCTTGCAAAAAATTGACGAGCAGCATAATAGCGAATGGATCGAAACAATAGCAAATGATCTGCAGGTGGATGTAAATGAAGATGATGACAGTTTCTCGCCGAGAAATATTATCCGCGCAGTAAGGGAATACTCAAATGACGATACGATAATCGCCACTGATGTCGGACAGCACCAAATGTGGGTCATGCAAAATTATATTTTCGCAAAACCACGCACTCTATTAACATCCGGCGGCCTTGGCACTATGGGTTACGGTTTTGGCGCGGCAATTGGAGGCTGTATTGCCTGCGGAAAAAAGCGGACAATTCTTTTAACAGGCGACGGCAGTTTCGGAATGAACTTAAATGAGCTTGCGACCGCTGTTTCGCAGGAGCTCCCAATCACAATTATCCTGATGAACAACGGCGTTTTGGGAATGGTGCGACAGTGGCAGGGGTTATTTTACGAAGAGCGATATTCATCAACGACTCTTAAACGCAAAACCGATTTTCCGGCTCTTGCTAAAGCGTTTGGAGCGGACGGCGTTATGGTGAGCAGTATAGATGAACTGCGAAAGACGCTTAATTCGGATCTGCCCGATAATATGCCTTTCCTGATTGACTGCCATATAGATATGGATGAAAAAGTTTTCCCGATGATTCCGCCCGGCGGAAGCGTCAGAGATATAAGAATCGGATAATGGCTAGGAGGTAAAATTTGAAAGAAAGATTTATTATCGGATTGCTGGTTACCAACCGGCACGGGGTCCTGCATCGCATTTCAGGATTATATAATAAGCGCGGCTATAACATAGACAGTCTTGCAGTCGGGGAAACTGAAGATCCCGCTTTGTCAAGAATGACAATTACTTCGATTGGCGACGCATATACAAAAACACAGATGATACGCCAATTGAAAAAATTGCTGGATGTAAAAGCGGCGATTCTCATTGACAGCGACGGTTCTGTTGCGATTGAGCACTTGCTTATTAAATTGAAAACCGGAAATGTAAAAAATGCCGAAATTACTTCCCTTATAAATCAATACGGCGGAAAAGTGATGGATATGGGAAATGACTTTATGCTTGCCGATGTGACAGGCAGCCCGGACGCGATTCAGGAATTAATCGAAAAGTGTAAATCAATCGGCATTCACGAACTTTGCCGCTCCGGAGCTCTTGCTCTCTCAGGCGGCAGTAAAACAATTTTAGATCAAGATGATAAGGAGAATTTAAATTATGGCGAAGATGTATTATGAAAAGGATTGTGATCTTTCTCTTTTGAAGGGAAAGACAATTGCCGTAGTAGGTTACGGCAGTCAGGGACACGCGCATGCGCAAAATTTGAAAGAAAGCGGCGTGAATGTCATTATCGGTCTTTATGAAGGATCTAAAAGCGCAGCGAAAGCGAAAGAAGACGGCTTTGAAGTTTTTAACACAGATGATGCCGTTAAAAAAGCCGACATCGTAATGCTTTTAGTCAACGATGAAAAAATGGCAGGGATATACAACGAAAAAGTCGCGCCCCACCTCCGAAGCGGAATGACCTTGTGTTTCGCTCATGGCTTTAACATTCATTACAAACAAATTCAGCCGCCTGAAAATGTTGATGTAATAATGATCGCGCCTAAAGGACCGGGTCATACAGTGCGCAGTCAATTTCTGGAAGGCAAAGGCGTTCCCAATTTGATTGCTGTTTATCAGAACGCAAGCGGCAAGGCAAAAGATACTGCGCTTGCATGGGCGAAGGGAATCGGCGGAGCAAGAGCCGGAATTTTGGAAACTACTTTCAAAGAAGAAACCGAGACAGACCTTTTCGGCGAGCAGGCTGTTTTATGCGGCGGCGTTACCGCTCTAATGAAAGCCGGATTTGATACGCTGGTAAAAGCCGGTTATCAGCCAGAGAGCGCTTACTTTGAATGCGTTCATGAAATGAAACTTATCATCGACCTTGTAATAAAAGGCGGTCTTTCATACATGCGTTATTCAATCAGCGACACCGCCGAGTTCGGTGATTACAGCGTAGGCGACAGGATTATTACAAGCAAGACAAAAAAAGAAATGAAAAAAGTTCTGAGCGAGATTCAATCAGGTAAATTTGCCAAGAAATGGATTGATGAAAATAAAAACGGACGCGGAAACTTTTTGGCGCGCCGTAAACTTGAATCAGAACTGCTTGTTGAAAAAGTGGGAGCCGAGCTTAGAGAAAAGATGAGCTGGCAGAAATAGTATGGGCGGTAAATTTAAACTTGACGATCCTGTCAACGCTCCAAAGCGCGCTCTGATGTACGCGATGGGTTATTCAGAAAAGCAGCTTAGAAAGCCGCTTGTCGGGATCGTAAACTCCTTTAACGAGGTTGTGCCGGGTCACATTCATTTAAACAATGTTGCCCGCGCCGTGAAAGACGGCGTACTGTCAGCAGGCGGTACGCCGATGGAGTTTAACACAATCGCGGTTTGTGACGGTATCGCCATGGGGCACGCGGGAATGAAATATTCATTGCCGTCCCGTGAGCTGATTGCAGACAGCGTTGAGTGTATGGTAATGGCTCATTCTTTTGACGCGCTTGTGTTCATTCCAAACTGTGACAAAATCGTTCCCGGTATGCTTATCGCGGCGGCAAGACTTAACCTGCCTTGTATTTTTATTTCAGGCGGACCCATGCTTTCAATTGACGGCTCGGATCTCAATACGGTTTTTGAAGCTGTCGGCGCTTATCACGCGGGAAAGATTACAAATGAAGAGCTTGCGGAAGTTGAAAGTAAAGCATGTCCAGGCTGCGGTTCGTGTTCGGGAATGTTCACCGCCAATTCAATGAACTGTTTGTGTGAAGCTCTGGGTATCGCACTTCCCGGTAATGGCACAATTCCCGCGGTGTATGCAGACAGACTCAGGCTTGCGAAAACAGCTGGCGAGACTGTAATCGATCTTCTGAACAAAAATATAAAACCCTCTGATATTCTTACTGAGACGTCTTTGAAAAACGCGCTGCGGGTTGATATGGCTTTAGGCTGCTCTACAAATTCCGCGCTTCATCTTGCCGCGTTGGCGCATGAGCTTGGCATCCCTTTCAACATGAATCTGATAAATGAGATTAGCGATACCACTCCCAATCTTTGTAAACTCGCTCCTGCGGGTAAGCATCATGTTCAGGATTTGAATACGGCAGGCGGCGTTTACGCACTAATGCGCGTACTGGCGGAAAATAATCTGCTCGACACAAAAGTTTTAACGGCTGCAAGTTTTTCGCTCAGTGAAATCCTTCCGAAACATTCAGTTAAAGACAGTAATGTAATCCGCTCTTTTAATAATCCGTATTCAAAAACAGGCGGATTATCTGTTCTGTTCGGCAATCTTGCCGGAAATGGCTCAATTGTAAAACGCAGCGCGGTAAGCGATAAAATGCTTGTTTTTACAGGTAATGCGCGTGTTTACGATTGCGAAGAAGGCGCGGTTGCGGATATTTACGCCGGAAAGATTAAATCAGGCGATGTAATTGTAATTCGATACGAAGGACCTTCAGGCGGACCGGGAATGCGCGAAATGCTTTCGCCGACTTCCGCCATTGCCGGAATGGGCTTGGATGAAACTGTCGCGCTTATTACAGACGGACGTTTCTCGGGCGCTACGCGCGGCGCGTCAATTGGTCATGTTTCCCCTGAAGCTGCGGCAGGCGGTTTGATCGCCTATGTTCAAGAAGGAGATAAAATAAGCATTGACATCCCTGCGCACAAACTGGAATTGCTTGTGCCGGAAGAGAAAATAAATAAACGGAAGCAGACAATGAAGATTAAAAATGAAAAACAATTAAGCGGCTATTTGAAAAGATATGCGCAAAGAGTTTCTTCCGCCGACAAGGGAGCTGTAATAATATGAGCGAACTTACATTGATGGAAAAACAGAAACTGGTTTCCGGGGGAGCTGGCGCGGCTGAGGCAGCCGCTGCATTCAAATTATGTTAATGCAATTGAACGGCATGTGTAAATTTTATATAATGGAGTGAACATGAAAAATTCTGATAAATACCAAATCGGTTACTTTATGCCTCCTGTTCCAAGCATGAAGTGGGCTGAAAAAGAATATGCCGATAAAGCGCCAATCTGGTGCAGTGTCGATTTGCGCGACGGAAATCAAGCGCTTATCGTTCCGATGAGTCTGGAAGAAAAAATCGAATATTTTAAATTTCTTCTGGAAATCGGCTTTAAAGAAATTGAAGTCGGTTTCCCCGCTGCTTCCGAAACCGAATTTGTTTTTTTGCGCACGCTTATCGAAAAGAATATGATTCCCGATGATGTTACAATTCAAGTTTTGACGCAGGCAAGATCGCACATCATTCAGAAAACTTTTGATTCTCTTGCGGGAATAAAAAACACTGTCGTTCATTTGTACAACTCCACATCTGTCGCCCAGCGCGAACAGGTTTTTAAAATGACGCAGGAAGAAATAATAGAAGTGGCGAAAGAGGGCGCGCGTTTGTTCAATGATTACGCGGCAAAAATGCCCGATACCAAATTCCGCTTTGAATATTCTCCCGAAAGTTTTACAGGAACGGAAATTGATTTTGCGTTAAAAATCTGCAACGAAGTTATCGATATTTGGAAACCATCGGCGGAACGGAAAATTATTATCAATCTTCCGGCGACAGTGCAGATGTCGATGCCTCACATTTACGCGAGTCAGGTAGAATACATGAGCTGCAATTTGCACGACCGCGAAAATGTTATCCTGTCTCTGCATCCGCACAACGACAGGGGAACCGCGGTAGCGGATGCGGAACTTGGATTACTTGCGGGAGCGGATAGAATCGAAGGAACTCTTTTCGGCAACGGAGAGCGCACAGGAAATGTCGATATTGTAACGCTCGCGATGAATTTATTTTCACACGGCGTTAATCCCAATCTCGATTTTTCAAACATGATGTATGTAGTAAAAAATTACGAAAAATACACAGACTTGCCGGTTCATCCGCGCCAGCCCTACGGCGGACAGCTTGTGTTTGCAGCGTTTTCAGGCTCTCATCAGGACGCGATCGCGAAGGGGATGAAATGGCGCGAAACAAATAATGAAAAAAAGTGGACTGTCCCCTATCTTCTAATTGATCCGCGCGACATTGGGCGCGATTATGAAGCCGATGTTATTCGAATTAACAGCCAGTCCGGCAAGGGCGGAATCGCGTATATTTTGGAAAAAAACTTCGGTTACGAACTTCCTGCGAAAATGCGTGAAGAAGTCGGATATTTTATTAAAAATATTTCCGACTGTCAGCACAAGGAACTTGTTCCCGAAGAAGTTTTTAAAGAATTTGGAAAAGAATATATTAACCGCGTGTCTCCAATCGATATTACAGACGCCGTATTTGAAAAATTAACTACGGGGCACTTGCATGGGTTGTCTCAAAGCGACGGGTTTTCCGCTTCTATCGATGTGGAAATTTCCGGGCAAAAATATTCGTTACACGCAAACGGAAACGGACGTCTCGACGCTGTGAGTAACGCGCTTAAAACGGGTCCCTACAAATTTGATTATACATTCGTTACATATTCGGAACACGCGCTTTCAAGCGATTCAACATCGCTTGCGGCGGCATATGTCGCAATCGCGGACAGCAAAGGCAAAAACTTTTGGGGTGTTGGAACCCACGAAGATATTATCTTCGCGTCGATTAAAGCGCTTGTAAGTGCATTGAACAGGCAGAATAGTATTAAATAAATATTTTAATGAGGAGCAATTTATGAAAGCAGAGAATCCCATGACAATGACGCAAAAAATATTAGCCGCTCACGCAGGGCTTCCCAGTGTAAAATCCGGCGATCTTATCATGGCTAAACTTGATTTAGTTCTTGGTAACGATATAACTTCTCCTGTCGCTATTAATGAATTTGAAAAAGCCGGTTTTAAAAATGTTTTTGATAAAAGCAAAGTCGCGATGGTTATGGATCATTTTACGCCAAACAAAGACATTAAAGCCGCGCAACAGTGTAAACAGTGCAGAACATTCGCAAGACGTTTCGATATAGATAATTTTTTCGATGTCGGCAGCATGGGAATAGAACACAGCCTGCTTCCCGAAAAAGGGCTCGTCGCCGCCGGGGACTGCATTATCGGCGCTGATTCGCATACCTGCACTTACGGGGCGTTAGGCGCTTTTTCTACAGGTGTCGGCAGCACGGACATGGCGGCAGGCATGGCGGCAGGACAGACATGGTTTAAAGTTCCCGAAGCGATTAAGTTTGACATAACGGGAAAACTTTCAAAGTACATCAGCGGCAAAGACGTAATTCTTCACATAATTGGAATGATCGGTGTAGAAGGTGCGCGTTATCAGTCGATGGAGTTTACAGGAAGCGGAATCAAAAACCTGACAATGGACGACCGATTTTGCATGGCAAACATGGCGATAGAAGCCGGCGCTAAAAACGGAATATTTCCTGTTGATGATCAAACGATCAAATACATGAAAGGCAGAGTCCGCAGACCGTACAAAATTTTTACCGCTGATGAGGACGCGGTTTACGCGCGGACAATTCAAATCGATCTTGGCGCGATAAAACCAACAGTCGCGTTTCCGCATCTGCCTGAAAACACGTGCACTATCGATGAATGTAAAGACATTACGATAGATCAGGTTGTTATAGGCTCCTGCACAAACGGCAGACTTTCCGACATGAAAACCGCCGCGGAAATCTTAAAAGGAAAAAAGGTTCATAAAAATGTCCGCGTTATCGTCATCCCCGCAACACGGGAAATTTTCAAAGCGTGTATAAAAAATAAATACATAGACATCTTCATTGACGCAGGCTGCGCTGTCTCAACACCGACCTGCGGCCCCTGTCTAGGCGGACACATGGGCATTCTCGCCGAAGGCGAACGCTGCGTCGCAACCACCAACCGCAACTTTGTCGGCAGAATGGGTCATGTCAAATCGGAAGTTTATTTGGCAGGACCTGCTGTTGCGGCGGCTTCGGCGATTGCGGGAAAGATTGCGGGACCTTTATAATCAAAAGAATTGTAGCAATTGAATTGGTTGCAGGTTATACTGAGAATAGCTTATGAAAAATGAAGTGTACATTGAAAAGACACTTATTGAAATCCTCACTGAACGTGAAAACCAATGGACATACAGAAACGACATTAAAACGGAAGCCGCCCTTTGGGACAATCTTCGTGAGCATATTAACAGAATCAATGTTGCTCCATTGGAAGGCATCCTTCTAACTGATAACGAGTTTACGCAAGTTAAAAACGAATTTAAGCGTTTAACGCATACGCCTTTTTTAGCTTCACAGTGGCTGCGCGGGGAAAATGGGATAGCTCAGATTGCCATTGAGCGGGATAATTCTAAAGGTAATGTTTCACTTACGTTGTTCAGTAACAAAGATATTGCCGGCGGTATTTCAAGTTATGAGGTTGTAAATCAAATTGTGCCTGAAACTTTTGGTACTGTTAAACGAGGCGATGTCACCTTACTTATTAACGGGCTGCCTGTTATACATATCGAATTAAAAAGCGAGTATGCCAAAGATGGTTATCATCAGGCATTTGATCAAATTGAACGATACGCCGGGTCGGGGTTTTTTGACGGTATTTTTGCCGTTGTTCAAATTTTTGTGGTAAGTAATAAAGTTTCCACAAAATATTTCGCGCGTCCAAGTTCAAATAATAATTTTAAAACTGCTAAAAAATTTTTATTTAATTGGAGAGATGAAAACAACACGCCTGTCGAGGATTTATTCGACTTCACTAGAAGTGTCCTTAGTATTCCAGCAGCGCATGAGCTTGTCAGCCGCTTCACCATTTTAATTGATGATAAGAAAAGCCAAAAATTTATGATGGTGCTGCGTCCATATCAAATACACGCAATAAAGAAAATTCAAAAGCAGGCTTCGGCGCGCAAAGGCGGTTTTATTTGGCATGCTACAGGCTCAGGTAAAACAATAACTAGTTTCGTAGCGACAAAATTACTGGCGCAATCATCTGTTAGCGTTGCCCGAACTGTTATGATCGTCGATCGTAAAGATCTGGACAATCAAACAAAAAACGAATTTGGCAAGTTTGCATCCGAATATAATACAGGGTTAACATCCGGTGATGTTACAGATAATACTCTTATTGTGGGTATTGATAATAGGCGTGAGCTTATTGATAACATACTTAGTAAGAAAAATAATAATACAATTATCATTACTACAATCCAGAAATTAAGTATTGCCATCAGAGAATGCAGAGAATCAGAAAATAATAAATTCGAAAAATTAAAAGGCGAGCACATAGTATTTATAGTAGATGAGTGTCACAGAGCAGTTTCAGATAAAGAAATGAAAGGTATAAAGAAATATTTTCCAATGTCTACATGGTTTGGGTTTACAGGAACACCGATTTTTGAAGAAAACAAAAAACAGGAGGACGGCGCATACGCCCGAACTACTTATGATCAATACGGTGAATTACTTCATGCCTATACAACTAAAAACGCTATGGATGATAAATCTGTTTTGGATTTTCAGGTTGAATATCACTCACTCATGAGCACGGATGAAGAAGAATGGGTGTATGAAATGAAAATTAAGGAAAAATACCAAAAAACCGACCCCGCTATTAAATCAAAAGCCATGTCCGATATTGAGAAAGAAGATTTAATAAATAACGATCATTATGAAAACGATGCCTACATTGAGGCGATGTTAAAAAAGATATTCAAGCGGCACAATCTCTTAGAAAAGTTTAAAGTAGTTGACGGAATACCGACAATGAGCGGTATCTTAACAACACATTCTATTGCTCAGGCAAAACGCATATATCGTAAACTGATTGAGTTAAAGAAAAACGGCGAGTTAATTACTGGAAGAGAGAATGAAATGCGGCGGTTAAATGATTCTGATTTTCCGCGTGTTGCTATAACGTATTCTGTATCTGAAAATCAAGACGAAGTGAACGAAGCGCAGAAAGAAATAAAAGAAATCATGAAAGAATACAGTGTTATGTATGGCGTAAATTATGAGGATGTGGATTTGTACAATCAAAATATTAATAACCGGTTAGCGAGAAAAAGCGCGCAATACCAAAAAGACGGCGGTTGGTTGGATCTTGTTATTGTTGTGGATAGATTATTAACCGGTTTTGATGCTCCTACCATTCAGGCTCTTTATGTTGATAAAGAATTAAAATGGCACAATCTTTTACAGGCATTTTCCAGAACTAACCGTGTGATGAATGGCAAGGACAAAGGAATGATCGTTACCTTTCGCAAGCCGAAAACAATGGCAAACAATATCCGCGAAGCAATCAAACTGTTTTCGAATGAAGCAAGGGATTGGGAAAAACTTTTGCCAAGGCAATATTTTGAAGTGCGGAAGGATTTAGAATCCGCTCATAAAACTTATATAAAAGCAAAAAAGGAATTGGAACAAGCTCCGCAAGATTTAAAGAAACGGCTTACCGCTATAAAAACCTTTCAGTCTTTTAAAAAATTTGGTGAAGCCATAAAAAGCTATGAAGAATTCGAAAAAGATTTTTCAGAACTTTCTGAAATGGTTAATATTATCAAAGTTGATTTTGGACATATTGAAAATGAAAAAGCCGCTGTTAAGGAAATTCTTGCACAACAAGGAGCAGGAGAAGAAGCAATAAACGAAGCGTTAGAAATTGAATTTTCTTCAGAACAGAATGCGGCGCAAACGGATAAAATTGACAGTTATTATATCAGCCAGCTTTTGAAAGATATTAATAACGAGAGTAATCGTCAGAAATTTGATACTCTAATTGAGAGTAAACCTGATATAGTGAGAACTACATACGTTGAAGCATTGAAAGGTCTCTCTGTCGCGGAACCTGAGGTTTTGTATAGCGTAGACAGACACTTTAAACACACTATAGAAAGTATAATTTCAGAGACTGCTGTTATTTTAAATATACCAATGGAAAAATTACAGGCAAGTTTTAATGAGTTTAATAATGATAGAAACGAAGTTCCTTATCTGAATACTATAATTGAGAATTCCGCTTTAACAAAGGAAATGTTTGAGCAAAACTTTCCCGGTGAAGAATTCAGAAGAAGAACTATAGTCATAGAAGACTATTGGAAAAGGGTTATTTTGGAAAAATTATTACCATTAAAAAAAGAAATTGCTACACATAGATAGGCTATTTAAAAATCTCCCAACTTACGCTATACTTGAACGTGAGTGTTGGGGGCTGGACAATGGGTGAATTAAACGCGAAGTTGTGGGCAAGCGCGGATATACTTCGCGGTAAAATGGACGCAAGCGAATATAAAAATTATCTGCTTGGTCTTGTTTTCTATAAATATTTATCCGATCAGCAATTGCGAGCCGTATACAAAGAAGAGCATGGCAGGATTAAAGAATACCCCGGCAGAGAAGCACAGTTTTCAGGGTTTTTAAAATGGTATAAAGATGATGCTAAAGACGTAAAGGAAATAGTCTCCAAAAAACTGGGTTATTTTATTAAACCTGAATATTTATTCTACTCTTTATGTAAAAAAGCTGCTGAATACGAGTTTCAGCGTTCCGATCTGCAAAACGCATTTGTTGCTCTCAGCAAGCAAGGCGTTCGTTTTGAAGGATTGTTTGCCGACGTTGACTTAAATTCTAATAAATTAGGCGCAAGTGATCAGCAACGTAATGTAACTATAACAGAAGTTATAAAAACACTCGACGAAATTGATCTTTTTGGTCATGATGGGGATGTCATCGGTGATGCCTACGAATATTTAATAGGTCAATTTGCCGCAGGTGCCGGAAAAAAGGCAGGTGAATTTTACACGCCTCAAGCGGTGAGCAGAATTATATCTGAAATTGTAGCGATAGGACAGGAAAAAACCGCTCCTTTTCATATATATGATCCTGCGATGGGTTCAGGCTCGCTGATGTTGAATATTCGCCAGTTTGTGGCGAATCCGCAAATGGTTCATTACCACGGGCAAGAACTAAATACTACTACATTCAATTTGGCTCGGATGAATTTGATTCTTCACAATGTTGAGAGGAATCAAATGCGGTTAAGAAACGGTGATACTCTTGACGAGGATTGGCCGACAGACGAACCGTATCTTTTTAATGCTGTTGTTATGAATCCTCCATACTCAGCTTTCTGGAGCGCAGATGATAAATTTTTAAGCGATCCTCGTTTTGAACGATACGGCAGGCTTGCGCCTAAATCTAAAGCCGACTTCGCTTTTTTACTGCATGGGTATTATCACCTTAATGAAAAGGGAACAATGGGAATAGTATTACCGCATGGCGTATTGTTTAGAGGCTCCGCAGAAGGCGTTATCAGAAAAACATTACTGGAAATGGGAGCGATAGATGCCGTTATTGGTCTTCCTCTCAACATTTTTTATGGAACAAGCATACCAACCGTGGTTTTAATTTTGAAAAAGAAACGCAAGACGCGTGATGTTTTATTTATTGATGCTTCAAACGATTATGAAAAACAAAAGAACCAGAACAACTTACGAAGCGAAGATATTGCAAAGATAGTAGATGCATATAAAAAACGAAAAGATATTTTAAAATACGCTCATGTAGCTACTTTTGAAGAAATTACCGGTAATGACTATAACTTGAATATTCCGCGATATGTAGACACTTTTGAAGAAGAAGAACAAATTGACATTGTGGCGCTAAGCAAGGAAATGATAGACCTTAATCAACAGATTAGACAAAGTGAAGCCGAGTTTTTAGGTTTATTAAACGAACTTGCTGTAACAGACGAAACTAGAGATATAATTGAAGCAACAAAGCGAATCTTTATACAGGAGGGAAAGAAATGAATGAACTTAATCAAGATCAATTAAGTAGAATTGTAATAAAAGGTTTTAAATCTATTAAGGAATGTGATTTAGAGTTGGGTAATATCAATGTGCTTATTGGCAGTAATGGTGCGGGTAAATCAAATTTTATTTCTGTTTTTGAAATGCTACAGAATATATTAAAACAAGAGTTGTCGCTGTATGTTGGAAAGAAGGGTGTTAACTCATTGCTCTATAATGGAAAAAAAGTTACAAACAGTATTTCAATGGAGTTTAATTTTGGTTCGTTTTTATATGGCTTTGATCTGATGTGGACAGAAAATGATAGTTTGCTTTTTCGTGAAGAACGCGTTGACAAAGATGGATTAGTAATTTGGGGTGATGGTTATAATAAAGAATCAAAATTAAATGAATCGCTTCATGATATAAATATAATGAAGGATAATATCCAAGCTCTGATAAATAAAAAATGGCGAATTTACCAGTTTCATGATACAAGCGTTTCATCTCGAATGAAGATTGAAAATAATGTATCGAATTGCGAAATGTTGCAGAAAGACGCTTCGAATTTAGCGGTTTTTCTTTATCGTTTACGAAAACATTATCCGAAGGAATATAAAAATATTATTAATGCAGTTCAACGAATAGCTCCATTTTTCAAAGATTTTGAATTAAAACCTATGGAATTAAATGATGAGCAAATCGTACTGCGTTGGAGTCAAAAAGGCTGCGATGACATATTTAGTCCATCTCAGTTATCTGATGGTACCTTACGTTTTATCTGTCTTGCTACATTACTTTTACAGCCATCAGAATTACAGCCAGCCACGATAATTATTGATGAACCTGAACTTGGGCTTCACCCTTATGCAATAATAATATTTTCAGAATTGGTAAAGAAAGTTGCTGTAGAAAAACAAATAATAATAGCCACACAATCTGTAGAATTACTTGATAATTTTAATGCGGAAGATGTTATTGTTGTTGATAGAAACGAAGCTGGTTCGAAATTTGAAAGGCTTGATGCAAAGAATTTAGCGGCATGGCTGGAAGATGATTATTCTCTTGGGGAACTCTGGAATAAAAACATCTTCGGAGGAAGGGTATCAAGATGAAGCGGCTTTATATTCTTTGTGAAGGTCAGACCGAAGATGACTTTGTTAATATTATATTAGGTCCCTATTTACAAAACATGGGTATCAATACAACTTCTATAATTTGCACAACGAAAAGGACGCTCACAAAAAAATACAAAGGAGGTGTAAGCAGTTACGGTAAAATTAAAAAAGAGCTTGTAAGACTTTGCAGTGAACACCAAAATGAAATGGTTACAACAATGTTTGATTATTATGGATTACCGCATGATACACCCGGTATTAATGATGATTGCTGCGGTATTTATGAAAAGATTGAAAATATTGAGAATTTAATAATGCATGATGTAAACGCTAGTCGCGGTAATTTAATTTTTAATTTAGTTCTACACGAGTTTGAAGGACTTTTATTTTCCGAAATATCAGCATTTAATAATATTGCAGATAACGAAACACTTGCTCTTTTTCAAGGAGTAAGAGCTTCTTTTAAAACTCCGGAACATATAAATAACCTGCCAGAAACTGCACCTTCTAAACGTATTAAGGCGGCTATTCCTAACTATTCAAAAATTCACGATGGAATAGAAATAGCAGGGCGAATCGGAGTTGATAAAATTTCAAGGGAGTGCAAGCATTTTAAACGCTGGATATGTAAGTTAGTCGATTGGGCAAAGGACAGCACCCAATGAAGAACACGCCGGAAATAAGATTCAAGGGTTTCACTGACGCTTGGGTGCAACGTAGGTTAGGGGAGGTTGCGGAGTCTTTCGAGTATGGGCTTAATGCGGCGGCAACCGACTTTGACGGTATAAATAAGTACATTCGCATTACCGATATTGATGATGACAGTAGAATGTTCAAAACTGAATCATTAACATCTCCTAATTGTGATTTAAATTTGGCAAAAAATTACAAATTAAAAAATGGAAATATTCTTTTTGCTCGCACAGGAGCAAGCGTTGGAAAAACTTATCTTTATAGAGATATTGATGGGCTTGTATATTTTGCTGGATTCTTAATTCGCGCACGAATAAATCATGACTTTGACGCTGAATTCGTTTATCAGAATACACTAACGAATAACTATATGAACTTCATTAAAATCACATCTCAGCGATCGGGGCAACCAGGTATTAATGCACAGGAATATGAGAGTTACATATTGTATTCTCCACAAATTAGAGAACAGCAAATATTAGGCAATTTCTTCCACACATTAGACGATACTATACTTCTTTATAAACGTAAGGTTGAAAATTTAAAGCTGCTAAAAAAAGCCTACTTACAGCAGATGTTTCCTCAAGAGGGGGAAGCTGTACCTAAGGTTAGGTTTGCCGGGTTTATGGGGGATTGGGAGAAAGTAAAATTAGGGGATGTTGCAGAATTTAAAAATGGAATGAATTTTTCTAAAGAAGCTATGGGACATGGTTTTCCATTTGTGAATTTACAAAATATATTCAGTAAAACAATTGTGGATATCTCATCTCTAGGGTTGGCTGAAAGTAATGAACAACAGCGGAAAGAATACAGTTTAAAAAAAGGAGATGTTCTATTTATTCGCTCTTCTGTAAAACTTGAAGGTGTAGGTGAAGCAGCTATAATTCCCTGTGATTTAATTGATACAACATATTCAGGCTTTATTATTCGCTGTAGAATAGCAGGTAACTTTAACGATGCCTTCAAACAATTTCTTTTTGGAACTGAATATTTCAGATGCCAAATGCTTAATAACGCTACAACAAGTGCGAACACTAACATTAATCAAGATTCATTAAGTAAAATGTTAATTAAGTTTCCAATTAAAGAAGAGCAAACTGTAATTGGCAACTTTTTCCGCAATCTCGACGAACAGATAGCTACTCAAAAAGCCAAACTAGACGATCTTAAAAAGCTAAAATCAGCATATTTGCAAAAAATGTTTATATAAAATATTTTATATAATATATTTTAATTTTCGGTGACAATATTCAAGCTCGCTTGCTTTATATATTTTTTAAAAACTTTTCAAAATCGTTTTTTATAATTTTCCATATATTTTCAATTTCGTTTACTAATTGCCCCATTTCATTCCAATCTAATTCAGAGCTATATGCGTGCCTTATAAAATGCCTAAATAATAAATATTTTTCCAATTCGTTTTTTATATCATCATTAATAATTTTTATATGTTTCGAATTATTTCCAAATGACATTTCAAATAATGTTTTATGCCACTTTAAATCATTTGGTAATTCTTCGTCTATGTACTTAAAAATTAAAACAATAATACTTTCAATACCATTGTAAAATGAATGTAAAACTTGTGCCGCAGCTGTCATTTCTATTATATCCGGTTCCTTTATTTTACATAAATCCAATAATGGTTTTAATGAATCTAACGCTTTATCTATTCGTGAAATTTCATGTTCAATTTTTATTTTTATTATTTTATCCAATTTTAACAACCTCACCTATGTTGTTAAGCATTGAATAAAAATCTGAATTTACATCAAAATCTACTAGATCAACTTTATTATTTAAATCAAAATATAATCTGGAATAGACTTTAAAAAACTTGCCTTTGGGGAGTCCTTTTATACCAATATCTATATCAGAATTATCGCGTATTTTTCCAGTAATTAAAGATCCAAAAAGAAAAATCTCTTTACACCCCTCGTTTTTGAGTAAACTCGTAGCTGTTTCAATATCTTTACGATATTTTAGCGGAATATTAAGTTCCATATTCAATATAATATAATGTTGTATTAAATATATCAACTATTTCTCAGATTTTATATAAAATACTTAACGTATTATCCAACCATATTGATAAATAATAAAACTTTTAAGTAATCAAGAATACAGATATATCACCCGAATAACTATTCAGGAGGCATATTATGTCAATAAAAGAAAAAGCTACACAATTTTTTCATGAGTATTTTACAGATTGGATGGAGATTTACAAAAATGGGGCTGTGCGTCCCATCACATATCAAAAATACTTAATGACATCCCGGCGGCTTATTGAACTTGCACCTGTATTAAGGATAGATGAGCTTGATAAACGGTGTTATCAAAATTTAATTAACGAGTATGCAAAAACTCACGAGAAACAAACTACGATGAACTTTCATCATCATTTAAAAAGCGCTATTTTGGACGCAATTGATGAAGGTTTGCTCTCCTCTGACCCTACGCGTAAAGTAACAGTAAAGGGTAAATTGCCTACAGTTAAAAAGCTCAAATTCTTGAGCCAGTTTGAGCTTCAATCTCTGTTAGCAAATCTTAACCTAACAAGCGAACTGAATTGGGATTGGTTTATTTTACTTATTGCAAAAACAGGTTTAAGATTCTCAGAAGCCCTGGCTTTAACACCAAACGATTTTAATTTCATCGAACATAAAATTAAAATAAGCAAGACATGGAATTATAAATGCGCTAATGGTGGTTTTACAGAAACAAAAAATCAATCGTCACGGCGAACATTACAAATAGACCCTCAGTTGAATCGCAGTCTTTTTGATTTAACCAAAGGGTTAACAGCGGATAATCCCATTTTTATTAAAGGTAGAGTTTTTAATTCTACAGTAAACGATCGCCTTGAAGTATTATGCAAATTAGCACAAGTACCTATGATTTCGATACATAGCCTACGCCATAGTCACGCTTCGCTTTTGATTTTTGCTGGTGTATCTATCGCAAGCATCGCTAAAAGACTTGGGCATTCAAGTATAAACACAACTCAAGAAACATATCTGCATATTATTCAGGAGCTGGAGGATCAAGATAACGATAAAATAATTAAACAGTTGTCTGTTCTTGGATAATTTCGGATGAGCGTATTATGCGTTTTTTTAGATGAACATTTTTTGTAGATATGCTGATTTTAACTGTTTAAGTTGCTCATGCTTTTTAGTTTGAGCAGCGATTTGTTTATCAAAATCATGAAAAAATTGAATAATTGAGTTTTGTTCCATAATAGAGGGTGACAAAACAACAATTTGTAAAAAATCTTTTTCGTGAATACGCCACTGCCCGTACATTACCCCTTGACGGTAATGTATCATCCTATTTATAAAATCTTCTCGATTGGAAAGGAGTCCTACAAATTGACTTTCTGAAGCATTAATCGAGTAAAAAATACTGTACACAGGTGAAATTACCGCACTTCCGGTTCTATTGAATCCTATTGATCCAGTTTCTAGATTATTTGAACTGTAAATAAAGTCATTCAACTCAGTCTTTTTATATTTCTTATTTACATCCTTTACTAAAAAACTCCTGTCGTATTGCTCGCCTTTTGGGACAACTCCCTCATTACCAACGAACGACATTAGTGGATATTTATCTGATTCCTCAATTTGCTCATTTCTTTCAACAAGCATTTCATTCAACGTTACTTTTTCCCAATCCCCCTTAAACCCCGAAAACCTAACCTTAGGTACAGCTTCCCCTTCTTGAGGAAACATCTGCTGTAAGTAGGCTTTTTTTAGCTGCTTTAAATTTTCAGCCTTACGTTTATAAAGATCGACAATTTTATCGAGAGTATGAAAGAAATTGCCTATGGAGGTTTGCTCGGGTAACATAGGCATTTTTGTTTCGTATTTCGCAAAATTATTAAATGTTATCCCGAATACCTTCAAGCCTGTTCCAACATAGCTACCAAATTTTTTGAACTCTTCTGTATGCAACAGATAGTATAAATACATAGGATTCGTGTTTATTGGGCGAATTGCTATGGTATGTAATCCTGCAATAATTTTTTTCTTTGGCTTATGCAGAATAACACATGGCTCCGCTATGCCAGAATAATCTTCTGAGGCATCGGCTAGCACCAAATCTCCTTGCTCTATAGGGATATAATCAACATTTTTTATATTTGGTAAAAGATCATCATTTGTAACTATATCAGCCACTTGTTTATGAATGTCGCCATAATGTATATATTTATATCCGGTTATTTCTTCAGTTTCAACATCACGAGATAAGGGGTAAGATCGTAACTTGTTTACAACCTCCTTCAACCTACGTTGCACCCAAGCGTAACTTCATATGATTGAATTTTAATATATTGCAAACTTTGGTGAATTCAATTAAAATATCAATATGAATATTGAAAGACTAAGAGCGAAGTTAACAGATGATTTTATTAATTACTACGGCGAGGAAGGGCTGGCTGTAGTAAAAGATTATTATGATAACGATAATGAAGTTTTATACTTTATAATATCGGATATTATAAACCGCTCAAATTCTCATGCGGACGCTGTATTACTAAACTTGTTAAGAAACAAATTAAATATTAATAATATCGATAAAGAACTGTACGCGGCTATTTGCGGAAAGTTAATCGAAATATTTAATAAAAAACAACAAACAAATTATAAACCTTTTGATTTTATTAGAAATTGCGATCCGGCTCAGGTGCTTAACGTATTGCAGCAGGAATTGCCGCAGACAATAGCGGTTGTTTTATCATTTTTAAATACAGATAAAGCGGCTTTACTGCTGCAGTTTTTCTCAAGTGATATTCAATGCGATATCGCAAGGCGGATTTCTACCATTAACAGAGTCGAGACTGAAACAATCAGAGATATTGAAAAAACATTAGAGAAAAAATTGCTGGTAACGGCGAAAGAAACCATTATTCCTTCCGGCGGTGTTGAAGCAATGGTAGAAATTCTTAATCTTGTCGATTTAGCTACCGAGAGATACATTATCGAAGGTTTGGAAAACGAAGACCCCGAATTAGCCGAAGAAATTAAAAAACGGATGTTTGTCTTTGAAGATATTGTCATGCTCGATGATCGCGCTATCCAAAGGATAATGCGGGAAGTTGATTCACAGGAACTTGCGAAAGCGCTTAAAGGAACTGATGCTGTGGTTCAGAATAGAATATTTAAAAATATGTCAAAACGAGCCGCTTCAATATTAAAAGAAGATATGGAATATATCGGTCCTGTCAGATTAAGCGATGTTGAAAACGCGCGGTTAAGAATAATTTCCATTATCCGTCATTTGGAAGAAACAGGTGAAATTATACTTGCAAGGGCAAGTGATAATATACTTGTAGATGGAAAAGTATCATACGATCAAACATCAGATGAAAATGATGAAGATAATATTAATTCAAATGAAGGGTTAAAGGGCTGAATATGGCAGAAGTATTATCAATGGATGAAATTGACCAATTGCTTACCTCGATTAATACCAGTTCGGCTGAACCGGAAGCATTCAAACCGAATAATACCGGAAGAAAAATAAAAATGTACGATTTTAAACGGCCTGATAAATTTTCAAAAGATCAATTAAGAAATATTTCCATAATACATGAAACTTTTGCAAGATTGACAGCCGCCTATACTTCCGCAAAATGCAGGACAATATGTTCCGCGCATATCGCTTCTGTAGATCAGTTGACTTACGAAGAATTTATAAGATCCATTCCGACACCGACTACTCTTGCGGTTGTTAATATGAAGCCTTTAAACGGATATGCCGTTATGGAAATTGATCCAGCCTGTACATTCGAAATTTTGGACTATATATTAGGCGGTTGCGGAGGAAATTCTGGATACCGGCATGAGCTTACAGATATAGAAAAATCAATAATGGAAGGTGTAATTTGTAAATTAATCGACAACTTGCGTGAGGCATGGATGCCTGTTATGGATTTACAGCCCAAATTGGAAAAGATAGATACAAATCCGCAGTTTGTGCAAATTGTTCCGCCAACAGAAATGGTTGTTCTTGTCACGATTGAATTTAAAATTTGCGAAGCTGAGGGAATGTTAAATATTTGTATTCCATATAAAACAGTTGAATCAATTATGGGTAAGTTAGGTGTAGACGGGATTTGCTATCAACGCGAAAGTAATACAAATAAAAATAACGCTCAAAAAATAGATACAGACAATTTTGATGAACTGCAAAAAACGGTAAAAGCTGAATATTTCAGAAAAGAGATGACGATTGAACAGTTATCCACCTTACTTGACTCAAAAGGAACTATTCTTATAGAAGATCAAAACCCCTATACAGGGCAATTATTTATGAATGATGTATGTATCGGAGAATTCGGCACAGACAAGGTTTGCGGCTGCAAAACTGAAGGCAGTCATATTAAAATAAACATTCTCAAAAAAGAATGTAAATTGGAGAAAAACTATATGGACAAAAAAAACAATGTATTGGAATCGAGTGGAACTTTAAAAGACGTAAAGGTTCAAGTAATCGCGGAATTGGGAAGAACAGTGTTAAGTTTAGGAGAAGTTTCTTCATTTGCCGAAGGCACAATTCTGGAATTGGATAAATTCGCCGGTGAACCAGTCGATCTTTACGCGAATAACGTCAAAATTGCGCTTGGAGAAGTGGTTGTTATAGATGAAAAATTCGGAATAAGAATAACAGAAATTGCGAAAGAAACGGTTTAACAGGAGCAAAATATGCAAGCTAAAGGTAGTGTTCACCGGTACGGTGACAATGTAGACACTGACGTAATAATCCCCGCAAGGTATTTAAACACAACTGATCATAAAGAACTTGCGGCGCATTGTATGGAAGATATTGATGCTGACTTTGTAAAGAAAGCGAAAAAAGGCGACATTATGGTTGCCGGTTCCAATTTTGGGTGCGGCTCTTCGCGCGAACACGCGCCAATCGTTATAAAAGAATCCGGCATTTCGTGCGTGGTAGCGAAATCTTTCGCGCGGATTTTTTACCGTAACGCGATCAATATCGGGCTTCCTATTTTAGAGTGCGAGCAGGCTGGTGAAAAAATCGCCGCAGGGGATGAAGTTGAAATTGATTTTGATACAGGGGTTATAACAAACATAACTAAATCCGAGTCGTTTCAAGCGGCGGCGTTTCCTGAGTTTATAAAAAATATAATCGCGTCCGGCGGATTGCTTAACTCGATTCAAAATGGTGTTACAAAATGAATATAAAACTCGCTGTTATCCCCGGCGACGGAATTGGTCCTGAAGTTACAGAGCAGGCGCAAAAAGTTTTAGATAAAATCGCAAATGTATATAATCATAAGTTTGAATACAAAACTTTGTTGGCAGGGGGTGCTGCGATTGACGCTGTTGGCGCTTGCTTACCTGATGAAACAATAACCGTATGCAAGGCAAGCGATGCTGTTTTACTCGGCGCGGTCGGCGGCTGGAAATGGGACACGCTGCCCGGTGATAAACGACCCGAGATGGCGCTGCTCGGACTTCGCAAAGAACTTGGTCTTTTCGCCAACATCAGACCTGCGCTTTTGTTCGATGAGCTTGCGGACGCATGTCCCCTTAAAAAAGAAATTATTTCAAGCGGTGCGAGCGGCAAGGTCGAGCTTGATATTGTCGTTATCCGCGAACTGACGGGCGGCATTTATTTCGGCGAAAAAGGTTATAAAGATACGCCGCTTGGCAAAGCCGCTTACGACGTAGAAATTTACGCCGAGGAAGAAGTGCGCCGCATCGCTGTTGTCGCTTTCGATATGGCGATGAAGAGAAGTAAAAAAGTAACCAGCGTTGACAAGGCGAATGTGCTGGAAAGTTCAAGGCTGTGGCGGCAGGTTGTCGGCGAAACCGCAAAGAATTATCCCGAAGTAAAATTGGAAAATTTATACATCGATAATGCGGCAATGCAGCTTGTGCGTAATCCTCGTCAATTTGACGTTATTGTAACGGGTAATATGTTCGGCGATATTTTATCGGATGAGGCAAGCATGATCACGGGTTCCATCGGGATGCTGCCTTCGGCTAGCCTTGGAAAGAGCAGTTTTGGAATGTATGAGCCTGTTCACGGTTCGGCGCCTGACATCGCCGGGCAGGATAAGGCAAACCCAATGGCAACGATTTTGTCCGTCGCGATGATGCTTCGCTATTCCTTCGCTCTTTCCAATGAAGCTGACGCAATTGAACGCGCCGTTAAAGCCGTGCTTTCCAAAGGCTTCCGTACAGGTGACATTTGCTCAGACGGCAAGAACTTGATCGGCACAAAGGAAGCAGGCGATTTAATTGCAAGCGAAGTCAGGTAATAGCAGATACTGTGTATTCCGGCGGCAGTAAAACAATTTTAAATTAAAAAAGGATAAGCCCCAGGGGACTTATCCTTATAAACGGTATAATTATTTACAAATTACGGAGTAAAAGTTTTAGATATAACATTTGCTGACAGAGCCGTTGTAACAGTATAATCAAAACCGTATTTAACTGTATACGTGACTTGAACCTGGCATTCTTGTCCGGGAGTGTAAGTAGTTAATGAAATGGTATCGGTTGATTTTGTTCCTTCTAGTAAATTTTCTTTACCAGCGTCATATGCAGTTAGATTTACTGCACTTGCAATTATTGGATTTAAACCTTGATTAACATTGATTGAATAATCGAAAATAGGATTCATATTTTTAATATTTATTATAATTCTGTTTGGATATGTATCACTGGCATCATTCTTGTAAGTTATTACTTCAATATCGGCGGCTGTGTTAGTGAAGGAACTTGAAATATTAGTTCTGGGTACCGGAATATTGGCTTTTACAGATGTTTTTGCTTCGGCTACATTACCATATAAATTCATATTAACCGATTTTATCGTGTAAGTATAACTTTTATCGTTTTCAAGCCTGTTATTGGTGAAGTTATGAACATCAAGGTACCACACCGTATCTGCATCCAATGAAGAATCAAGAAGTATATTATTCGAGCCGTCCGACCGGTAGATAGCGTAACCGTCCGTGTTTATGGCAGCCGACCATGTAACAAGGATGCAGCCGGGATATGCAACAGCCTTTAACGCGGATACTGCGTCCGGCGAATTTCCGATTGTAACGGTTCCTTCTATGAGGGTGGTTTCTTCTTCTTCTTTACAACCCATGAATACAACGGCAAAACATAATAAAATTGCCGCTACTAAAAGATAAATCCTTTTCATTGTTCTCTCCTTTGAGAATTTTTCCCGACCACAAGATCGGTATCATTGACAGTCCTTCTTAAAAATGTTCCATAAATAACATTTCACCAACCATAATGGAGACATTTTACCTTGAAATGCCTGTTTTGTCAAGATTTGCTTTTTTACAGTCATGTGTATAAAAAATCATACAGTAATTTTTCGATTTTTAATGTTTATATTTTTTATGTATAAATTATTTCGTTTTTTTATCTTTTTTTATCAGATAAATAAGTGTAAAATAGAACACAAAGGAAGATATATATGGATATTAAAATTGCAAAAAAAAAGGATTTATCTGGTATTCTCGAATTATATGAACAATTACATAACGGTAACGCTTCCTGTTTAACTAAAAAAGAAGCAAATAAGATATGGGATGAGATTGATAAAAATAATATTAAATATTTCCTGGCAAAATCGGACGGAAAAGTATTAGGGTCATGTTATATTTGCATAATACCGAATCTGACATACAGCGGAAAATCTATAGGGTATATCGAAAATTTAATTACGGACGAAAGCAACAGAAGGAAAGGGATAGGTAAAAGATTAATTCAGAAAGCGATAGAATACGCGAATGAAAATAATTGTTATAAAGTAGTTTTACAAAGCGGTTTAAAAAGAGAAGAAGCGCATAAATTTTACGAAAAAATGGGATTTAACGGAAAGACGAAAATCGCGTATGAATTAAGATTTTAAATTTAGCGAAATTTGACTTAATTAAATAATGTCCGAAATTGTTCATTTTTTTTACTTAATATATGTATACTATTTATCAACAGGTAATATGGAGGAACCGTGTTAAAACCGTATAATTTATTGGAGAATGTACTGATTGATATAGAAAATGGAATAAAAGAAAATATCAATATAGGCTCTCTGGCGAAAAAATACTCATTCTCAGACAGGCATATTCGAAGGCTGTTCAGGTTTGCTTTTAAACAGCCCATGGCGAGTTATATCCGTTCGCGCAAATTAGCGTCCAGTCTTGATGATTTACTCTCGACAGATATAAATGTGCTTGATATCGCTTTAAATTATAATTTTGGTTATGAACAGTCATATATCAGGTCTTTTAAAAGCGAATTTGGAGTTACTCCCGGCGAATTTCGCAAGTCGGGACATTTTGTTAAAGTAAAACCTCCTTTGCATCTGTTTAATGAAAATATTTTGAAAGACGGCATCATTTTCGGACCTGATATTGTAATGGTTCCGAAATTTCACGTTGCAGGCGTTAGTAACATTATTCCTTTCAGCAAATCAGTATCTTTGGCTCCAAAAGCCGCGATAAATTTTTGGGAGAATGAACGTATAAATATTAATAATGTTAAAAATCCTAACGTGTATATCGGGCTTACATGCAATATAAATCATGAAAACGAGAATTCGGAATATATAACTTCTGTACAGGTTAGAAATCTTAAAAATATTCCTCATGGTTATCGTACTTACACTTTTAACAGTTCTTTATGCGCCAGGTTTCGATATATCGGACAGCATCATTTTTATAATTTAGATAAAAACAGGGCGGGAGAAATGTATAATTCGATACGGAAGTTTGCCAGTCATAAAAATGTTAAATACGCTTTGTTAAATGATCAGGTTTATTTTGAAAAGATAGATATTGACTGTTACGACGGCAATTACTGTCAAATGGAATGGTTTACGCCTGTTATTGAAAAGATATAAATGATAAAACAGGCTTGACAAAATTCTTTTAATTTTGTATAGTGTTCATAGAAACAGCAAAGGCGCTGAATCTAGCTGCCTAACCGCTACAGTTAGTGGTCAGGTGTTTGGATTCGGCGCCTTTTTTATTTGCTTTTTTCGAAAATTTATAGCAATTTTAGGAGTTTAAGATGAAAGACATTACGAAATTATTTGGAAGCATGGTCTTTAACGATGCGGTCATGCAGGCGCGTCTGCCGAAGGATATTTACAAATCCATGAAAAAGACGATATCGCAGGGTATTCATCTGGATCAGGATATCGCCAACGCGGTAGCGAACGCCATGAAGGAATGGGCAATCGAAAAAGGCGCAACCCATTTTACGCACTGGTTCCAGCCAATGACAGGAACTACAGCGGAAAAACACGACAGTTTTATTTCTCCCACAGGGGACGGAAAAGTAATCGTTGAGTTTTCAGGCAAGGAGCTTGTCCGCGGCGAGCCGGATGCGTCAAGTTTTCCCTCAGGCGGACTCCGCGCCACTTTTGAAGCGAGAGGCTACACTGTTTGGGATACAACCTCTTACGCGTTCATCAAAGACGGAACTCTTTGCATACCGACAGCTTTCTGTTCCTACTCAGGCGAAGCCCTCGACAAAAAAACGCCGCTCTTGCGTTCGATGGAAGCGGTCGATAAGCAGGCTATGCGCATACTCAAGCTTTTCGGTAACACAACAGCAAAACGCGCAATCACAACTGTAGGACCTGAACAGGAATATTTTTTAATTGATAAAGACATGTTCCTTGTGCGCCCTGATTTAATTTACACTGGAAGGACATTGTTCGGCGCGCGTCCGCCTAAGGGACAGGAACTTGAAGATCATTATTTCGGCTGCATTAAGCCGCGCGTCTCGGCTTTCATGAAAGACCTTGACGAAGAACTTTGGAAACTCGGCGTTTACGCGAAGACGAAGCACAACGAAGTCGCTCCCGCTCAGCACGAGCTTGCCCCGATTTTTTCTACAACAAATATAGCGGCTGATCATAATCAGATTACGATGGAATTAATGAAGACAGTCGCCAACAGACACGGTCTTGCGTGTCTGTTACACGAAAAGCCGTTCGCAGGAGTTAACGGAAGCGGAAAGCATAACAACTGGTCAATCGGCACAGACACAGGCATCAACCTGCTTGAACCCGGCGATACTCCGCAGGATAACGCGCAATTCCTGTTGTTTTTAGTCGCGGTAATTAAAGCGATTGACGAGTATCAAGATTTAATGCGCCTTTCCGCCGCGAGCGCGGCAAACGATCACCGCCTTGGCGCGAACGAAGCGCCTCCGGCGATTATCTCGATGTTTATCGGCGATGAATTAAAAGAAATCCTTGACGCGATAGAATCAGGCTCCAGTTACAAAGGAAAGAAAAAGCACGAGATGGAAATCGGCGTAACGGTATTGCCGCACTTCCCGAAGGATTCAACGGATCGCAACCGCACATCTCCTTTCGCGTTTACAGGCAACAAGTTTGAGTTCCGTATGCTTGGCTCTACTTTTTCTATCTCGGGACCGAACATCGTTCTTAACACAATTACAGCCGAAGCGCTCAGCCAGTTTGCCGATAGTCTTGAAAAGTCAAAGAATTTTACCGCCGATGTTGCGGCACTTGTCAAGAAAACATACAGCGAACATAAAAGAATTATTTTTAACGGCAACAACTATTCCGATGAATGGGTAGCAGAAGCTGAAAAGCGCGGGCTTTCAAACTTAAAGACCACGGTTGACGCGCTGCCCAAATTTATCGAGAAGAAGAGCATAGCGCTTTTTGAAAAGCATCGTGTGTTTACAGAAACAGAAATCCATTCGCGTTATGAAATATTAATGGAATCATATTGTAAGACGCTTCATATCGAAGCGCTTACAATGGTAGACATGGTTAAAGGCGAAATAATTCCGGCGTGCATGGATTATCAAGGGGAGCTGATTGATCTTCTGCGTAAGAAAAAAGCGTATGCCGGTGATAATATCGACTGTACGCTTGAACAGCACTTCCTGAACAACATTACAAAATTATCGGGATGCCTTTTGAACAAGCTGACCGCTTTGGAAAGCGCTGTTTTGGAATCTTCACAGGAACGCGAAATTTTAGCGCAAGCGGTTTTCTACCGCGACAGGATTTTTACTGCAATGTCGGAACTCAGGCTCATTGTTGATGAGCTTGAGACGCTGGTCGCGAAGAAGCATTGGCCGATTCCAACCTACGCGGAGCTGTTGTACAGTGTAATTTAAAATGACTAAATATATTTTTGTTACAGGCGGTGTTGTTTCAGGTCTCGGAAAGGGGATTACCGCCGCGTCGTTAGGCAGATTGCTCAAGCAAAGGGGTCTCAAAGTCGCGGCGCAAAAGCTAGACCCATATATGAATATGGATCCCGGAACGATGAGCCCGTTCCAGCACGGCGAAGTATTTGTTACAGACGACGGCGCGGAAACCGATCTTGATCTTGGACATTACGAACGTTTCATCGATGAAAACCTGACTAAACTGAGCAACCTGACATCCGGTAAAGTTTACTGGAGCGTGCTTGAAAGGGAACGCGCCGGAGGTTATCTCGGCGGCACGGTGCAGGTTATTCCTCATGTTACAGAAGAAATTAAAAACTTTATTTATGCCGGAGCCGAAAATAACGGTGTAAATGTTTTAATCACGGAAATCGGCGGCACAACGGGTGATATTGAAAGTCAGCCGTATCTGGAAGCCATCCGCCAGATTTCTCTGGAAAAGGGGCACGAGAATTGTCTTTTTATCCATGTAACTCTGGTGCCGTATTTGAAGGCTTCAGGCGAGCACAAATCAAAGCCGACTCAGCACTCTGTTAAAGAGCTGCGCGCGATTGGTATTTCGCCTAACATAATTGTTACGCGCGCTGATGAGCCGATCAGCAAGGACATAAGAGACAAAATATCGTTATTTTGCAATGTTAAACCTGACTGTGTTATAGAAAATATTACTGTTCCGTCGCTTTACGAGGCGCCGCTTTTCCTGCATGATAACGGCCTTGATAATGTTGTCTGCCGCGAATTGGGATTAGACGCGCCGGAAGCCGATTTAACTGAGTGGCGGAACATGACAAAAAAAATAACAACACGGACAAAAGATGTATATATCGCGATGGTCGGTAAATATGTCAAACTCCGTGATGCATATATTTCTATAATAGAAAGTTTGAATCACGCGGGATTTGAAACCGGCGCGAATGTCAGAGTTTACTGGATTGACAGCGAAGAAGTGACAAAAGAAAACGCCAAGAAAGTTTTTAACGGCATTAACGGAATGATCATTCCCGGCGGTTTCGGCGACAGAGGAATAGAAGGAAAAATAAACGCCTGCCGTTACGCGAGAGAAAATGATATGCCCTATTTGGGAATATGTCTTGGAATGCAGATCGCGGTCATTGAGTTCGCGCGTAATGTATGCGGTTTGGAAGGAGCCAATTCCGGCGAGTTTGACGAAAATTCGCCTCATAAGGTGATCGACATAATGCAGAATCAAATCGGTATGGTTGGAAGCGGAGGAACTATGCGTCTTGGCGCATACCCCTGCAAAACCTCGGAAGGTTCGTTGTTAAGAAAACTTTACGGCGCGGAAGTTATCAGCGAGAGGCACCGTCACAGGTTTGAGTTTAATAACAGCTACCGCGACAGTTTGGTAAAAGCGGGTCTTACAATCTGCGGAATGTCGCCTGACGGCAGTCTTGTGGAAGCTGTCGAGCTTAAGGATAAAAGGTTTTTTACAGGAGTTCAATTTCATCCCGAGTTTAAAAGCCGTCCTAATAAACCGCATCCTTTGTTTTTGGAGCTTATTAGAGCTTCTTTGTAGATTTTAAATTATAACGGCGTTGCCGTTTCACACACAAAGGCGTGTGTTTTTTTGTTTGCGTTATGAGTGAAAAACTTTCAGCGCAAATGAAAGACACACGCTATTTTTTTTGGAGGAATTTATGGAAATGGAAATTACAACGATGATCACGGAAGGCGTCTTCAGCGTATGGTTTCTGGTGGGCGTTGCATTAGTCTTTTTTATGCAATGCGGTTTTGCAATGCTGGAGGCAGGCTTCACCCGCGCTAAAAACGCGGGAAACATCATCATGAAAAATTTGATGGATTTCGGTCTTGGCGCAATCGCGTTTATGCTGCTTGGCTACTGCCTTCTCGCTGCGGAAGATTATGTATTCGGTTTAATTGGAATTCCCAATTTCGGTGTTTTTACCGATTATGGAAATTTTAATCATTCCGATTTTATTTTTAATCTTGTCTTCTGCGCGACAGCGGCGACAATCGTATCAGGCGCAATGGCGGAACGCACAAAGTTCAGCGCGTATTGTATTTACAGTATCGTAATAAGCGCTGTTATTTATCCGATCGAAGCAGGCTGGGTATGGAACTCGGAGGGTTGGCTTAACAAGTTAGGTTTTATTGACTTTGCAGGTTCCGGCGCAATCCACATGGTCGGCGGTATTTCCGCGTTCCTGGGCGCGGCGTTTCTTGGTCCGCGTATCGGAAAATACGCAAAAGACGGGAAGCCGCACGCGATTCCGGGACATAGTTTAACTCTCGGCGCGCTTGGTGTATTTATCCTGTGGTTTGGATGGTACGGTTTTAACGGCGCGGCTGCCGGGGATGTCGGAGAATTGGGATCGATCTTTGTTACAACAACAATCGCAGCAACATCCGCCGCTGTCGCTACGATGATCTTCACATGGATCAAGAACGGTAAGCCCGATGTATCAATGTCGCTTAACGGCGCTCTCGCAGGGCTTGTCGGCATAACAGCAGGATGTGCGAATGTTGATGCGTTAGGCGCTCTTACAATCGGTTTGGTTGCCGGTGTTCTTGTAGTTCTTGCAGTTGAATGTATCGATATTAAACTCAAAGTTGACGATCCTGTCGGCGCTGTTGCCGTTCACGGTGTCTGCGGCGTGTGGGGAACAGTGGCAGTAGGTCTTTTCGCTGTTGAAGGCGGATTATTCTACGGCGGCGGCGCAAGCCTTCTTGGAGTTCAATCGCTCGGCGTTGTTACAATCGCGGCATGGACATTTGCGACAGTAGGTTTAACATTCTTCATTATAAAGAAAGTTAACGGTCTTCGCGTATCAGCCAAAGAAGAAATTGCCGGTTTGGATATTACAGAGCACGGACTTGCTGCAGCATACGCGGACTTCATGGTCGCAACTGCCGGTATACCCGAACTTGAAGCGGCTGACGCTGTTCCTATGGATACTGCAATCCCCGTTGTCAACAATTCAAAGCCCGGAGCGAAGATGACAAAAGTTGTTATCATCACAAAGCAGAATGAATTGGTATCGTTGAAAGCGGCTTTTGATAAAATCGGCATAACCGGCATGACTGTAACGCAGGTGCTTGGCTGCGGTATGCAAAGAGGCGCGAAAGAATATTATCGCGGTGTTCCGCTTACATCAACGCTTTTACCGAAAGTAAAAATAGAAGTTGTAATTTGTAAAGTGCCGCTTAAACTCTTCATTGATACTGTCAAGAAGGCGCTCTACACTGGAAAGATCGGAGATGGAAAGATATTCGTTTACGATGTTGAAAATGTTATTAAAGTGCGCACGGGCGAAGAAGGCTACGACGCATTGCAGGACGAAGCATAATTTTTGAATATGCAGTGGGACAGAACATTCTGTCCCACTGTAAGGAAGGATTTTATGAGCATTGATAAGCATGTCAGTACGGGGATATCGGGTCTTGATCAAGTTATCGATATGCTGTGGCTTGGCGATAATGTTGTCTGGCAGGTGCAGTCTATCAATGATTATCTTAAGGTTGTGCGTCCTTATATCGATCAGGCGATACTTGACGGGCGAAGGCTCGTTTATTTTCGCTTTGGCAATCATCAGCCCATAATGGATGATGCTGAACCGTCTGTTGTTTACAAACTTGACGCTTCAGTCGGATTTGAAGGTTTTGCCACTCGAGTGCATGATATTATCGAGAAAGAAGGATTAAAAGCTTTTTATGTTTTTGATTGTTTGAGCGACCTTTTGGATTTCTGGTATTCGGATTTAATGATTGGAAACTTTTTCAGGGTAACATGCCCTTTCCTGTATATTCTTGATACTGTCGCGTATTTCGCTTTAATACGCGGAGTGCATACTCATTCTACCATTGCGCGTATCCGTGAGACGACACAGCTTCTTTTGGATCTGTATCAAATAGATGAAAAAATTTATATACATC
>Ga0209755_10001333_pt1 | contig 39224 bp, 49 predicted proteins | sample TergutCo191P1_FD_187301 | JGI IMG/M metagenome (GOLD analysis project Ga0209755, IMG submission 187301) | Cornitermes sp. P1 segment gut microbial communities from Petit-Saut dam, French Guiana - Co191P1 (SPAdes) (version 2) | ecosystem: Host-associated > Arthropoda: Insects > Digestive system... | reverse complement strand
TATCACCTATAATAGAATCTAATTCGGCTTTAATAATTTCTTTTTTAGCTGAAGGATTAATGGATGGAATTTTTTCAATTGGCATATTTAAGTTAAATAAATAATCTAAAGAAACATATTTACTGTAAAAATTAAGCAAAGCATACAATACTAACATTCGCCCTTCGGAACCTTTTTTTATAATTTTGCCGTCCTTTTCTCTTATATCAGCTTCAATTCTTTGAATTTGAGAATAAGTAAGTCCTGTTTTTTCGCAAACTTCCTCAATATTAAAATTTAATTGTCTTCTCAATTTTCTTAATCGGGAACAAAATATTACTAATGGCTTTTCGTCAATTTTATTATTCATTAATACTACATATTAAATAAAAATTTTGCAAAATTAATAAAAATAACATAACAAAAATGACATTTAAAAAAAGTAATTTGAAAATTATTGACAATATTTTGTTGTTGTGATTCATATCTTATTTATTCAATCTGAATTATTAATAATTTCGTGAACTATATTTTTTGTTTCATCATTAATTCTTCTAAAGTTTTTTAATAATATTTCATTTTTTTCTTCTTCTGAATTAAAAAAATAATAATTAGGAGTATCAAAATACGCTTTTTCTTCTTTATTAATTGCGTTAAAATCAAGTTCTGTTCGACAATGAAACATTGTACTTTCTACATCATCTTCTGTAATTCCATGGTCAAGTGCAATATTACCAACAAACTCCCCTGTTTGAAGTGCAGCTATTTTAGAAGCTGGGACAAGAAAATCAAGGTTTTCATTTAGAGAAACTGTTTGCCTGTTACGGTCGATAGACACATTTGTTTTCACTTGTTTTATTTTTCCAAAAATTTTTTCAAGCCAATCTAAAGTTTCTTTGTTTCTGGCACTACCAGCAATTACATTACCTATAACAGCGCATATTTCCTCTGCTCCATTTCTATTATAAGCAATTTTTAATTGAGGCAATTCCTGCAACGCAAGCACAACAGCAACTTTGTTACTACGTGCTGTTGAAAGTAGATTTGCAATTTTATGAAAATATAAGGTTGGTAATTCATCAATTATAATTGCGCAAGGACGATTTCCTTTTGTGTTGATTAAACGAACAAGCCTGTTAAGCATAAGTGCATTCAAAGCTCCATTCATTTCTTGAGTTTCCGGACTATTTGCTATAACGAGATAAGACGGATCTTCATTATCGCTAATTTTAAGATTAATTGTTTCTTGATTTTTATCTTCAGACAATACCCAATAACTTTCTTTTGTAGCAAGTCGTGAAATCTGTACTTTTGCGCTGCCTATCTGACCTTCTAATTGATCAAAAGCTTTATTTCGAAATGCAGAATTGAAAGGGGACAAAATACTTCCTAACTCCTCATTATTAAACAAAACACCAAATATATCATCATAATCAGAATTTATAAAAGAAAGAATGTGCGGTAAATCACAATATGCACCATCTTCATAATTAGCAAAAAAATATAATACAGCAGCAACAAAGTTCACTGCTGATTGAGTAAAAAACTGTTCATTACCACTTCCTTCTGAATTACTTGCTCCTTTTTTTAACGATTCTATGAGTGCTTGTGCGGTTTCTTGTGCAGCTGCAAGCGTTGATATATATTCTTTTTTAACTGGATTGAATCGCACTGACTTTTCAATATTTTGAAAATTTACAACATTAAATTTTGCTTTAGCTGGTAAAATACCTTTTTGTTTATTTTTAAGAAACTGATAATATGTAAGTTTTGCAAGGTCAGGAAATTTAAAATCATAAACACAAAGACAAAAACCCTTAGATGCAAATTGTCGTATATATGAATTAACGAAAGTGTATGATTTACCACTACCCGGCGTTCCGATTATAAGTGAGCCACGAAAGGGATTAACGATATTTATCCATCCTTTGTGTCTTCTTTTTTTATAGTAGTAAGACATCGGAATATTAACTGAATGTTCCGTTTCAATAAGTTTTTGTGTTTGTTCAAAAGATTCATTTTCAATATTAAATCTATCTTTCATCAAGTTATGCTGAACAAATTTTGATATATTATCAAAACCAACATTAATTAAAATTGTTCCGGATATTGCTGTTATTATATAAATGTAATCATACAAAGATAATGATTTTACAATTTCACCTCTGACAGTAACAAAAAAAGCACTTCCAAAAAAAAGAATTAATCCAAAAAAAACAGGGAGAGCAATATGATTTATAGGTTTAAGGTCAAGATTTTTTTTTGCTTTTGTTCCAATGCAAGTAAAAACTATGACAAGTAAAATAAATAGTTTAGAATACAAAACATTTCCGTACATATTAGATAGTTTAGAAACAATTGGATTAAAACTTCCGTAACTAATGGGAATAAAGCAAATAATTTCAATTAATAAAAGAAAATAAATTGCAGCTCGTAAAAATTCGTGCATTTTTTTCAATTCTTGTGATTCATCTTCCATATTTTTAATTTATATTAGTAAAACGAAATGCAATCTACAGTGGAGTAGTTCCTCTCTGATGAAGCGTAGTACTTACTGGCAAATGATTGCAGTATGTCAAAATAGGTAAGCACCGGCTGTTAAAATTTGCAATCATTTGCCAGAAGTTGAATTATCATGCTCAATACCAATTGCAGCAACTACGAGCATATTATAAGTTTTTTTAGACATATTTTTCAACATCCGCATTTCAGAAAGAACAAAAGATAATAATTCCAACCGTTGGTTTTTGTCAAGTAAATTTCTTTCATCATTTCCTTTTGTTGCCATATCCGCCATTGCAAGCAAGTCTCTGGAATATTCAGTAACAAATTTATTGTATGAATCCCATGTATCCTTAAAATTAGGGTATTTTTGTGTACAATCCTTTATTTTATCATAATAAATATTTACTTGTGCAAACACATTTTTTATTGAATTTTCATCTTTTCCGCTATAAATATCAGTTACATCTTGCAATGAATTAAAATGCTCATTTCTAACTTTATGTATAAATGTAGCCATTCTCGCAATACTGTCCTGATTTTGCTGAATGTCTTTCCATAAAGCCAAATATTCCATCAATTTAGGTAATTGATACATTAAATAATTTTCCGAAAAAGCTGCCATCGATTTAGAATCTGTAACCCAATCGTAATATTGCGCCTTTACTTGAGGAACAAAAGCTATAAACAATAATAAAACAATAATAATCTTTTTCATGAAAAATAAAATTAATCTGTAGGAATAGTAATATTAAGCGGTCTTTCAGGATTAATAACAGCAAGCTGCCTTACTAATCCTTCAGAGATATAACAAAGTTTTTTTAATTCACTAATTACATATACATTCAGCTTGTTTCTTTCAAAATTATCAAGTCTGCCATCGTTCCCTGTTTTCTTTGCAACATCTTCAATAAAGCGTTTTATATTATCCGCTCTGTCTTTTATATATTTTTTATGATCATTAACTATATCTTTAAAATCAGGATTAATTATAAGGTATTTTTCTAACCATTTTTGATTATCATCAATCATCTGTATTCTGTTATCAATATAATTTTCATTAAGTACCCTCGCAAGTAGTGTTTGTATTTGCCTTTCATACATTTGAGTTTTTTCCTCAATAGTATTAATCATCGCAAACATAGAATCAGTTACCGTCTGAGAATTAATTGTCTTATCCAAAGTACTTTTCATACTTGAAGTAAAACTACTTTCACCAACACCGTTTATTAGCGTACCGGGCACTAAATCAACATGAAAAACGAATGTTTTAACAGTACTTTGAGCAAAAACACTAACATAAATAATAAGTAAATTTAAAATTAAAATATATCGTTTCATATCTATTTATTTAAGTTTTCAATTTGTTTAGCTTTTGCTGCTATATTCAATTCACGCTCTGCTATTGCAAGTATCTTGCGCATATCGCGTAAATTTGAATATACATAAGCAATTATTTCATCTCTGCTTAAATTATTCAAAAGATTATTTTTTCCATCTTTTTTAGCAAATTGAGCAACTTTAGAATATATCTCTAAAAAACGTGAAGCTATTTTTTTGTTTAATACATCTTTTGTTTGTGAAAATCCTCCATTATCACAATGCTTAACACATAAATTGTAATAAGTTCCAATATCACTTGTAATTTTTGTAAAATTTGATATATCTTCAATTTCCACAACATCCGATTGAGTTTTTTCAAGATAATTCTGTGTTTTTGTTTCCAACATATAAAGTTTAAGAACTTTATTATTAATATCTTCTTGTAAAGATATTATTTTTTGTTGCCTATCTGCAATTTGAGGGTGCATTTTATTTTTAACAAATAAAGCTGCTGCTGCAAGATTAGTACTTAGAGCACCATCAATATGAATTGTAGATATTCCTAAAGAATTCATTAATCCACCACCATATCCGGAACTACCACCACCCAAAACGGAGCCAACATTTCCTCCTTCTTCAAAATCCATGTTATTACCTCCTCCAAGCACTGATTCCCAATCAAAATTATCTATATCTTCTTTATTTTCGTTATATTTAGATAAGTCATAATCATCTTTATTGAAAGTTCCATTATTAATTTGCTCATTAATTTTTTTTATTAGTTCCTCAAAGTCCGGCATATCTTGAGAAAATACCGGAAAAAAAATTAATAATAAACAAAAAACTGATATTATTTTTATATTCATATTATTGTTATTAAGTTAGTTGAAATTTTTTAACTCTAAAGTCTCTCCTCCTTTTGCAGTCACTATATAAGTTTTTTTTACTGAATCATATTTAATTTGAGAATTCCAATCAAATTTAGTTGATGATGAAATTATTAACTTATTATTAATATATAACTTTCCTGTGACAGTTTCATTTTCGCCATCCGTAGGATCATAACCGACCGGCGAAACAACGCAGGAAAATAAACATTTATTAAAATTTCTTGGAATTTCAAATTCATGAGTCATTGGTGAAGGATAATAAGTAATATCCTTACGCTTTTCATCAGGATCTACAATCCAACCGGTAACAGGAAATCCATTATCATTATTATAATTATAATTTCCAAAACTAAAATAAAGTTTATATTTATCAAAATTATCTTGCAAAGAAATTTCCAACTTAAATTTATACGGTTCCCCCTTTCTATCATCAATTCCATCAATTCCGTCATCTTTACTACAAGCTGAAAAAAAATAAGCAAACACTAAGATTAAAAGTGTAGATTTATAAAAATACTTTCTATAAAAGAACTGATACCATGATATATACAAACAAAAGCGGAATGAAGCGTAAAGCCAACTCCAAATCTCTCTGTTTCTGTTAATTTCTTTTTTTGATTTAATAAGTGTTTTCATTTTATTTAATATTAATTTTATAGTAAGCTCTAATATTTAAGTTTACATGTTCAATATAATTTATCGAATACTTTTTTATTAATATCAAATATATCACTGAATTTATTAACATATTCGAGTTTATATTTTTTACTTTCCAAATCATAGTCGATAGAACACATAAATAAAGATTTACAAGATTCAGACAAAAATAATTTATTATTTACATAAATTTTTACATTCAAATCATTATTACTTCCTTCATATATACTGTAATTACAATTTGCTTCAAAAGCAAATCCAACGAAGTTTTTAGGTATATCAAATTCTTCTTTATATGGGATACGAACCTGTTCTGTTTTATTTCCTCCGCGAAAATAGTAAGTTTCTCCTTTCCCTTGTTTACCTGCAAAAAAATATGCAGGATTTTTCAAATAAATTTTATCTATATCTTTATTATCGCAAGTTATCTCAATTTTTAATTTAAAAGTCTTAGAACTTCTACTATCTTTGACTGTATTTTCATTTTTATTTCCACATCCAGTGAACAATAAAACAAATAATAAACAGAAGTAAATATTTATATTTTTCATAATACTATTAATTATTTATCTCAAAGGAATTTTGATTCCAATCATTAAGCCTGTACGAAACCAAGAATTATTATTAGTCCAAAAACTGAATTGATTTTTTTGTTTAAAGAAAAATTGAACATTCCCGGAAATTGTATATGTATATTCAAATCCGGGAGAAACCGATAAAGTGAATTTTTCATCATCATTTACACCTACGCCGACTCCTCCGACAAATCGAAAGTTTGCATTTTTATAACGGATTAAATTTAATTTGTAAGCTCCATTCAACAAAAGAGCCTGATACTTTTTTTCTGTGTATGCAGTCGAATCAGCGCTGTTGAAATTAATAAGATTTGAAATGTCTACCTTTTCCAAATCAACTCGAACAATTCTGTTATCGAAAAAGAATTGATTGTAATAATCAAAACCAACCTCAAAAGCGTGATGATATTTTAGTGTTTTCTCCAAACTGACCTCAAAACTTAAAGCTTTTTTATGCAAAAAACCGCCTGAAAGGGATAAATAAGTATCTCCCTCACCTGCTTTAGCAATATAGGTAAATAATAATATAAAAATAACAATAAATGTATATCTTTTCATAAGAGTTATATTTTAGTAAAACAGATTTTTATTAAATGAATCAGCATTTAAAATATCTTCGTAGTTAATTCGTAAAATAACAGTTCTACCGGATATTTGACCTTCGGAAATTTCAATAGTAAAAACCTTTTCATCAGGAAATGTAAATTTTTCAAATACATATATGTTTCTGAATTCCTTTACAAATTTTTTTCCTTCATTAATAGACAACACCGGCTCAATTTCTATTTGTTGGAAATTTGTTGCTTTTGTACGTTTTTTATCTTCAATTTTGAAGCGGATCTGTTCAACATCATATTCGATATTGGATTTATTTTTTACACCTATATCAATAAAAAAGAAACCTTTATAAGTATATATATTATTAAGAGTTATTCTTAATTTATATTCTTCTTTTGATACATCAAAATACTTATTATTGCTGTTCCATATACGCCAAGCCAAACGGCGCATTTCAGACTGTGGCATATAAACGTTATCATTAATATGACTTGCCATATCACTTGTATTAATATCAACATTTGAAGTTGCAATATTTTTATTATCAGTATAAACGCAATTGAATTGAGTTTTATAACGTTCTGTTACAATTGTTAAAACAGCAATAGTATCACCATCACGAAATTTACCTGTTGGTTTTACTCTAAAAATATTTTTTATAGGAATATCACCAACCATATTATTAGTAGAAATATCAACATACTCTATAGGCTCGCCAATTGTAATATGGCTTGAAATATCTACATTAACTCTAATAACTTGCAATTCATCACTTTTATTAAATATTTGGGAAAAAAGCGAACTATAAGAAACAAGTAAAATACTAAAAATAATTATTTTTTTCATATTGTGATTTTTTTAATTTTCTTCATTAATTAAATAAATTTGAGATGCATATTTAAGTTGTGCTTTATTTTTTTTAATTCTGTTAGAAACTGCTCTTGTTACACTTCTATACAAGTCAGTACCTGCTTGAGCAGTCATTTGTTGTATCGCATTTTGATTACTATTCATATTAACATTACTGGAACTAATCATTTGAGACCCTGCGATTTGAATTAATTCTCTAAAATCAGAGTTAGGAACATAAAGCCCTTTAATTCCATCATTGTCATAGATAGAAAGTTTTGTTTTAAGAATTTTATCCCCGTATAAAACTGTCGAAATATTAATATGTACCCTTTGAGCGGAAAAACCTGAAACAAGCCCAAATAAATATGTACCTTTAGTAAAAAGATAATCCCCAATGAATATATCATCTAAAAGTCGAATACGAATACGAGAGCCATTTACTACAGTTTGTGCTTCATCAAGAATTGCAGTAATAAATAACTGTCTTTTATTACTTGTTATAGTGTTAAATCCGGAAGATTCGTTATTATCAGCCCTCTTAGCTACAAGACTTTCATCTTCAACATTATCAATCTTTTCATCTTCAATATCATTAACTTTTCTACCATTTTGTGAAAGAAACAATTCTTGCATTTGGGCAAGTTGTTGTCTAATAAGAGCAAGTTCATCTAATTTATCTCCTTTTGGCGACAATTGCCGTTCAAAGTCAAATAGATCTTCTTCCCCTTCTGGAAAAAATCTTCTTTGCAATTCGCGTAAAGCAGATTCAGAATCTGCCTTCAATTGAGAATCATCAATTTTAAAATCATCCGAGACCGGGTCTTCAAACAATTTTTCAATTCCGTTTAATAAATCATCTTCCTCCAATAATTCAAGTTCTTTTTGTATATTATCAAATCCAATATCACTTTTTCTATTTTTCAACAATTCCTGTAAAAGTTCAAATTTGTCTTTCTGAGGTGATAATGAAGGATCAGGTAATGTAAAATTTATTCCTTCTATTGGTGCTTTTTCCGCTGCACTCATATCATTGACAGGTGGAAATATAACACTTAAAATATATGCTCCAAAAATAAAAAAAGGAAATAAAATTAAAGGTAAAGCATACTTTGGGTTTCGCCAAGAAAATTTTGTTTTCATAATAATTTATTTAAGTAATTCTATTAGCTGATTCATACGAGCGGTATCTATTTTCTCCGGATTTTTCTTCATTAAATCAATTTCTTTTTGAATTTCTTTAAGCATAAGAATCTCTAAAAAATCATCGGAAACACTATTGCCTGATATAGAATCATTAAAATTACGATTAACACTTTCGCGTAGATTAATTTTATCAATCGGTTTAGGATTTTTAATTCTATTAAAAGTATTAAAAATAAATACAGCAAAAGCAATTAAAAGGATAAAAACCAATATACTTGCTGCCCTTTTAGGATTCTTATTTAATCTATTATTAATTTTATCCTCTAAATCTAAATCAGATTTAGGATTTTTATTTAATCTACTATTAATTTTATCATCTAAATCAGAATAAGCGTCCTGCTCCTGATTTTTGTCTTGAATCTGTGTCTTCATTTCTAATTACTTTATAGTTGTGAATTATAAATCCATGCGGATTTTGATCCGAGCGTTTTACTCTACGTAAGAATCCTTCTGAAACAAAAATTCGTTTAGTTACAGAAGTTGGTCTATCAATTCGCTGTTCGGCAACATAACGAAATTTACTTGACTGTGTATCATAAGTTATAGAATCCGCTTTTATTGACACTAGCATTGAATTAGCAATTATACTGTTATAAAATCCTTGCTCGCGTAAATCATTATAAATTTTAAGACCTGAATCATCAATTAAATACATCGCTCTAAGGACATTATTTTGAATATATTTGTCGTCTGGCGGAAGATTAAAAAATAGCGAATGAAACATATTAATATGGCTCATACCTTCAACTTCTTCATTTTCTTCTAAAGATGAACGTTGTACCATTAGCGGAAGTCCAGCATCTAACACATAAATATTTTTTCTTTCTTCAATAATAATATTCCTTGTATAACCCATAACAACCGCTACGATTATAACAGAAGTAATTAAAGTTGCAATAGAAATAAAAAAAACGAGTTTTATTTTATTTTCAATATTTTTTATAAGCATAATTCTGTATATTAAATAATTAAAATTTCATTTTCAAGAACCTCCGCTTCCTCCCGGAGGTGGTGTAGGCATCTTTCCGGCTGCCATAGAACCTACCGCAACAGCAGCTCCTGCTGTTGTTGCTGCAGCTCCTGCAGGTGCAGAAATTATTGATGTTGCCCCGCCAGTCTCAATTATCCATGTCGAGACAGGGAAAATAATAAACATACCAAACGCAATGAACAAGCAAAGAAGCGGCATAAGGAATAAATCATATCCAGACATAGAGGCAGCGGCTACAAGTACCGCTTCTCCTTTTTCTATTTGAGCTTGTATATTATTTATATCAGATTGAATAACTTCTAAAATAATTTCACTTCCCATCCAACAAACGAGCCATCCTAAACCAGACCACAACGTTACGCTGAAAAAGCGTGCAACCCATTTAGACCAAGAGCTTGACCAAGCATCTGTACATGAAAAAGCAAAAGCAAGTGGTCCAAGTATGATTAAAATAATCATACAAACCGCTTGCATAAAAAACACACCACAGACAACAACATTCATAAAAAGTAGAGCAAGCCATTCTAAGAACATAACAAACAATTGTCTCATTCTCATTTGAACAACATAAGCCATATGTGCAATGTTTTTACTTAAATTCAAAGGATTTAAATCACTTATGCTGAAGCCTGATGATGTTGAAGGCTGTGAAATATCAGAAGATTGAATTTCGGCAGAACGTTCAGCTTCTTCAGCCCTTTCAACTTCAACTGCACCCGTAAATACCAATTTAGAAAGTGTTTGAAGTTTATCATAACGCTCTGCTGATTTTGCCTTTAATTCAGTCCAACTACTTTCAAATTGACTATTAAAAGCATTTTCCATAGCATTGCCGGGGATTCTGACTAAATCAACAAAACTTGTCCAATTAAAAATTACCAAACAAATTACAAATGGTCGTAAGATAGGTAAAAATGATAATTTTTCATCTCCTGCTATAACAGGATAAAGCTTTGCTGCAGTCCAGACAAAAGCAAAAAGTCCGCAAAGTGCAATTCCAAGAGATATACCCGCTTCAGTCATAGCGCTGTCAATACCTACGCTGTCTCTCCAGACTGTGATAGTTTTAATCATATCACCATAAAATATATCTTTATTAGTATCCGCCAGTAACAGTATCATAAAATTTTATTTAATTTGTGTTTTGAGAATTATTTGATAAAATAATATCATATTTTGAAGCAACATAACTCATATAAAGAACTTTATAACTTACATTCAATAAAGCATTATATTCAGTTAGACATTTTTCATATCCCTGTCGTCTTTTAGAATTATCAAGATGCGCTTTATTTAAAACTTTAACTTTTTCATCTATTCTTTCAAGTTCTTTATAAAGTAAATTAGCATTGTCTAATGAAACACTGTTTTCCGAAAAACCGGCAAAAATATTACCAATTGCTTTTCTTGCTTCATCCAATTGGCTTTTTATATCGTTTAGTTCATTATCAATATTTCTATCATTATAATGTGCTAATTCATTTTGATAAACTTTTTGAATTTCATCTCGAGTTAATCTAATTTTAACCATTGACAATCTTGTTTCATTAACAATTGAATCAAGATAAATTTTATTGTTAATCTCATAGTCTCCACTTTTATATTTTGAATGAAAAATAGAATACCACCACCCCGGGGAGAAGTCCCAATGCCCATCAACTCCGACTGTTGATCTTATCTGATTCTCTAATGATTTATTTTCTACTTGTTTAACAGAACCCATCTGCGCAAAAACAGCAAACGGTAAAAGAAAAAATAATATTAAAATGAATTTTCTATTTAAAAAATATTTCTTCATAATTTATTTGTTTTCAGAGTTTATTCTAGCGTTCCAAGCTGCTGCTTGCATTTTAATAAAAATTCGATTCCAATTACCAACCATTTTTTCTAATTCAGAAATAATGTTATTACAAAGCTTATCCCTTTCGTCGTTATCCCTAAGGTTTTTCTTGTTATTACCTACAATGGATTTTAATATATCAGATACAAAATCTTCTATTCTTCTGTCCGTTTTTCTTTTAGCTTCATTAAAAATATCGTTCAATTCCGGGTAGTCTTTAATTATCTGTGATGTATTACCTATTATATTATAAAGATTAGTTGATAAATCAATTATATGTGTAGCATTAAACATAAAATTTGACAATGGAACTTCATTATTTTGATATTGACTAAACAAGTTATCATCAACTTTGCTTAGCTGTTTCATATACAAAAGATAGTCATCATTTTTTTTTCCAATAGAATCTTCATTAATATTGAAATCTTTGAAAGCATCATATTGTTTCTTATGGTAATATATCCAAAATTCAACAGCATCAGGCATCCAAATCTTAGTTTGAGAAAATCCTGAAAATGTAATGTTAAACATCACTATAAACCATATTATTTTTTTTGTTTTCATTATTCTTTTTATTAAGATTTAAAAATTTATTAATATTTAATCCTGAATCACGGAATTTTGAACAAACATCTTGAATATGGATTTGAAAGTTTGATATTCCTTTTGAAACAAACTTTTGACATATTTCATCATTAACAATAGCACAAAAATCAGACTTTTCGATTTTAGCTTCTTGTAAATCAGATATAAAAGCACTTAGTGAATTTTGAAAGTTTTTATAAACTTTCTGATAGGTCTGTATAGCATCTTTTTCAGGTTTTTCAGTAGTATAAGTAAAATACTCGTATATTGAAACCTCATTACCGTAAACTTCACCGGAACTGCCCCTTTTTATATAAAATTCCTTAAATTTACTTCTATTGCTTTTATTATCTAAAGCGTTAATTGTAAAAATCTTATTTTGCTCAACTTCGGAAAGTGAAAGAATATCTGCTACTACTGAAAAATTATCTTTAAATTTTGTTTGGTCACAAAGAATAAATGTAGAAGCATTAGAAATAATTGCATCACGGACAATTTCACTTTTTATAATATCATCAAGTTCCTGTGTAACTGTTACAGCTTCACCGTAAAATTTGCGGACAGTTTTATAAAGATATTTTATATAGTCTGCCATCAATGGTGAAGCAAGTGCTTTCCATGCTTCTTCGATAACAATAATTTTTCGATTTTTCTTAATTCTCATTTTTTGCAGGAAAACATCCATAATGATAAGCGTAATTATTGGAAATAAATCTTTATTATTTTGAATGCTGTCGATTTCAAAAACAACAAATTTTTCATCAAATAAAGTTTTGTCTATATCATTATTTAAAACGTACTCAAAATTTCCACCCTTATAAAATTTTTCAATAAGTAAAAGAAATTTTCTGTAATCAATTATAAGATTATTATTTTGCCCATCTGCATTTTTGAAATGTAATTCTTTTTTTATACACAGTTCAGGGATTTTATATTCAGCATACTCATAAAACGAATTAAAATTTAATTGTTTTACTTGATATTCTTCCGGAACTACACTTTTGTAACTCTTTTGTTTTTTTATAAATGAATCAATTTTAGCAATTAATTTTTCTACTGTATCGCAATCCTCATCGTGAACATCTTCATTATTCCAATCTTCAATCGCTTTTTTCCGGTATTGTTCAAAGAATTCTTCAGTAAATTCACCTCTTAAAGAAAAATAATTGTTATAATAAGACATTATAGTCCTTTGTATAATTTCTGCTTCACCTTTATCAATTTGATCATGCGGATTTTTGTAAAGTAAAAATATTAGATTTACAAGAAAATCAACTTTTTCAATATTATATTCCATTTGATTAATAAAAAATGGATTCATTGACAAAGGTTTATCTTCAGAATATGTAACATATCGTCCAGAAAAATAATCACAAATCCCCTTATAACTATGCCCGACATCAACCATTATCACATCTGTATCAGAAAGAATATACTGATGCAACATTGTATTCATAAGAAATGATTTGCCAGACCCGGAGGGGCCTAGTACAAATTTATTTCTGTTATCTATTCTGTTTTGCCTCATAGGCAGATCGGAAGGATCAATAGCTATTGGTACGCCCTTCCGGTCGGTAAACCAAATCATTAAATTTGATTCTTCTGTTTCTTGTATTCTTTCTTTATACATCAAAGAAACAGCTACATCGGCAGTAGTAAGAAATCTGTCATAATTACGCAATTCAAATGTATTACCCGGTGCTGCTGCACGAAATAGTTCGTATTGATTAAAAGCTTGTTTAGACATTCTAATATTTACATTAGAAAGAAAAGATTCAATTCTGTTCTTTGCAACGGATAAATCTTTATTATCACTTATTATAATATCAAAATGACTGTAAATTAAAATTTGACCGTTCCTTTCAATATCATCCATTGCGCTAACAATATCTTCAACACAAAGATTATTGGCAGGGTCAGGAACTGATTGATGTCTTTTCATTTTAGCTTCCAATCTTGCTTTTTCACCTGCTTGATTAACTGTAAAAACAACTTGATTATAAATAATAGTATCAGCGTCAATATCAGGAATAAATTTAAAAAGGTCATGAGGAATTTGCCTGTTATTAACGGTTTGATAAGAATATGGTCTTATAAAAGTTGGCATTTCTACCATCTCAACATCAATAAGACTTAAACACTGTACATTTTTATTACCAATATTAATTCCAAATTCAGACACGCTAAAATTGTCAAAGCTACAAGTATCATCTTCAAAAGACATTGAAAAGTAGCGATATACGTAATTTTCAATTTCTTTCTTTGTCATTACAGTAGCTTTTATATCATAATTATTAAAGTAAGAAAGAATCTTTCCAACATTGTAAACAAATTCTTTGTATTTTTTTTCATCATATCCAAATAATACTGAACGTTTAAGTTCACAGGTAAGTATCAGCGTGGTTGTTTGATATTTATATAACCGACCTTCATACTGTTTAAAATGTTTATTCATTAAAAAATCATCGGTTTCCCGGCTATAATTCCATTTTCTTGTTGAAAAAATATCTTGCTTTTGAATTGAATAACCTGCATCAAATGTTTTAATCATATTTGAAAATATACTAAGAAAATGATAATATTCATCTTTATCAGAATTATTTTGCAAACAAGGATTTAACATTTTTATAAAAACTGAAAAGTTTCCTTTGGTATCGAAAATAAGTGGATACACACCCTTATCATCTATACCAATAAATGGTGAATTAAATATTTTCTTTCCTTTCGACATACTTAGTTTTTATTCAACAGTCTATAAACAATAAAAATTCCATTAGTAGTATTTTTTCTATATAACCCATATTTGCGTTGATAAATTGCCATACCAATAATTCCACCAAATGCGGTAATTGCCATTGCTAAACATCCATACAAAAAGTTAGATAAAGTAGAAACAATAATAGAGACAAATAGTGAAGCAATAGCAAGCCCAAAAGCATAATAAATATAAACACCTTTAAGCCCTTTAAAAACAATAGGTCTTTGTAGTCCTTTATAAACGCTAAAATAAATGTCTCTATTATTATTCATAAATATTAGAATTATACCGAGAAAAATGCTTTAATCACTACACCAACTATAACGAGAAACACACAAGCACCACCCCAGCCCATGACGCTTTTCATTACATCCTGATCTCCGGTATTCCATTTTATGTAGCACCGAACTCCTCCGATTAGACCGACAATGGCACCAACTGCTAGAATTAAATTAGATGCAGGTTCATAAAATCCACGAATTTGCTGATTTGCTGATTCTAACCCTGCAGCTCCGCCACCTCCTTGCGCAAAAACAGTTACTGTTTTAAAAGCACTTAATACAATTCCAATTAGAAAAAGACTTAATTTTAATCTTGATTCTTTCATTTTTTTATTTTTATAGTTTTTAAATAAAGTTAATTAATTTATGCTATTTCTTAAATCTGCTCTAAAATCAGATTCTTCTTCAAAAGCCTCTTGCATGAATTTGTTGCAAAATTCACCTAAATCACTTATATCAATTCCTTGTCCATCAACTTCAAAATCAGCATTATTAGTCAAAGAAACTCCACTAATCAGTTTTTTTTTTTTTGGTCGATGTCACCACCGGAATTATTATTGCTTTTATAATTATCAGATGAATTTACCACAACAGGTCTATCCGGTGGTCTCTGAACAATATAATCATCAACGCCAGTTGTTTCTTTAACATTATTATCTTTTATAGTATCTATCAAAAAGACAACAACGTAATAAATTATGTAAATAATGCTTAAAAAAATAAGTGAACTTGTGAATTTCATTTCAATTTATTAGTTAGTTAAAAAACAATCATTTATAAATTGATTGTTCTTCTAGTGTTAATAATTTCTTCAATTGTTTCTGAATTATCTTTTATCCAATCAGTAAGAATTGCATTTGTAAATTGACTTGCAGGAATCCCTGTTGACGAGCGCAAATGATTAAAGATATCCGCAATTTTTTTATCAACAAACCACGATTGACGATTTTCTTTTACTAAAGATTCTCTTTCTCTAACGCTTTTTAACCACATCTGAAAATTAATATCAATAGTTTTTTCATCAATTTTTAATTCTTTCTTTTTCTTACTATTACTATCAATTTCTATTTCATCCTCTGATGAAATATCGGGTACTACTGAAAATAATTTATTTGCTTGTTCTTCATCAAGCTTTTTACTACTTTCACCACTTATCATTTCTTCAAGCAAGTTATTAAATCCATTATTAAGTGGATTTTCAGCTCTGCTTATAATTTTTTTTTCTTTTTGTTCTTTAATATTTTTCATCGCAAATATATTAATATTTTTTATAATACAAAAGTTTTTATTTAAATTATTGATATTTTAACACTTTTTTAACACTTTTTTAACACTATATTATTAACTATAATATAAAAAATTTAACTTTTATTCTTTATAAATATATCATTAAATATAAAGGAAAATGCGGGTTCTACCAACTCTTGCTGTAATTTTGAAATAATTAAAGTTGATAATCTTTTCATTTCAACACGTAAATTAACAACTGGTGTAACACGTCCTTTACGTTCAAATATTTCATTAGTTTTTTCAGCAAAAGCTATTTTTTCCCTCTGATCAATCTTATTTGGAATAAAAAATATTTTTCCCTTAACACTGAACTTATTCAATAACTGTATAAAAACTGCCGTACTATCTAATGTAACAGTATCATATTGAAACGGCACTATAATAAAATCAGCATGATAAAGCGTTAGCATTATATTTTTATGCCCTAAATTTCCCGGTGCATCAAATAAATATATTCTATCTTTGTCATTTAATGCTTTTTCAATTAACTCCGCAAGATTATCCACACTAACATAATCAACTGTAAATTTTAAAGGATTTTCATATACATCTTCTTCATTGCGAATTTCATGTACAGATTTATTTACATCTGTTTTTCTCATTCTTTCAAGTGTTTTCTGAAAATCCATGTCGATTAAATGAACTTCCTTACCACTATCACTTAAATAATGCGCAAATAATGCGCAAAGCGTAGATTTTCCTACACCCCCTTTTTGATTTGCAAATACTACAATCATAATAATTAATTTTAAATTTTTAATATATAAGTTATGCTTTTCTTTTTTTCTTACGTTTATTCTTAAGTTCGTCTTCATCTTCTCTTGGTTCCCCCTTTCCACTTCCACCAGAACTTCCTGAAGATAATCCTACATAAGCTACCAAAAATGGCATAATTGCAAGTGTACCAAACACTCCAACTTCAAAATTATTTTCAATAGCAGATGAATATTGCTCATTATTAGAAACTGTATCAAAATTAACACCTATATTTAATCCAAAATCACTTACATTGCTTATAACACTATTTTTCATATCAACAACATAAGTATCACCTCTAAAATTAAACGCCCTCATATCATTATTTTCAAAGTAAGCATTCAACATTTCTATATTATTTGAAAATGTTTTTATTATTTGTCTGATATCTTCTTCATTGCGTATAGCATTAGCATTTATTTTAATGTCTGATAACTTCAAATAGAATAATTTAGACAAAATCTTTGCTTCTTTTTTATTTTTAACTACAAATTCATTTACAATACTCTGCCTGTCATTATAACGAAATTTTTTAACAAATTCATCTGGTATTTTTAAAAGCACGGAATCATCCCCAAAAATGGAAATTTCATTTTTATTTAAGTTATAACCACTGCGGTATAAAATTTTCTTAAAATCTGAATATAACTTTATATCCTTAGACATAAAATCACTTAAGATCTGATTAAGGAGAGCCATATGTTCTTCTCTACTCAAATTTTTCAATAAAGCTTCTAATGGCATTATTGTACCTCCCTTCATTATTATTTTTTTATCATTATCAATTACTGTATATCCATAAGGTTTTGTATGACCTTTTGCTTTATGGAATATTATATCAAGTCCAAATTTTTCACGCATCTGTTTTAAAAATTCATCATTTGGCAAGCCTTTATATTTGTAAAAAATAGCACGTAATTGATTTATTCTTTGTTGATTATTATTATACTCATTCGTTTTAGCAAGTACATCATCAACTTTAACATTTCCTTGTTTTACAAACTTAATTATGTTAATTTCATTATTTTTTTCCTGTGTTTTCCACCCCCTACGCTCTAAAGCAAGTTTAAATTGTTCTTTAGTCGAAAAAGAATAATTATTAAGTATATTATCAATATCATTTTTAGCTTTTTCTTTTAAATTTTCATTCATTAACTTTCGTATTGCTACTCCAGCTCTACGCCCCTCCAAAGAATCATTAATCCTTTTTCCGTTAATGTCTATTCTACAAGATATTATATGTACATGATTATTTTCAGTATCATTATGAAAATAGATTAAAAATGGTTGATTAGCATATCCCATCTCTTGCATCCATTTTTGCGCAATATCCGTTAAAAAAAATTTATCGTGTTCTCTCCCTTTAGTACTGATTACAGCATGAAATTGATTTTTCCCTACTTTTTTATTTGTATCAGAAAGTTGCTCAAGATAATTAATATATGTTTCAGTAAGAAAATTATTATCACTAAAAGGAAAGTTAAAAGCTGCACAAAATTCAGCTTTACCCTCATTAATTTTCTTTTCTGAATACATCACTCCTGAAAATCCGCTCGATGCTTTTAATATTTTAGCTATCATGGTGCAAAGATATATATAAATATACACATATACAAGTATTAATATATTTTTATATACATACATATAAATATATATTAATATTTATATACTAATGTATAGGTATATAAATATATAGTTACATTTACATATCTATATATATTAACACAAATACAAATATATATATGTGTATTTCTATATAAATATACATATATTGATGTGTATTTATATTTTTTCTGTTTTTATATTATAAACATTTTCAATTTGTTTATTTACTTCCGTTAATAAATTTAGATATGCAGAAAACAGTTGATTATATTCCTTAATGAGTGGAGTATTACTAATGCTTTTTGTAGAATTTATATACTTTGCAATTTGATTGATATTATTACCTACCCTGTTTACCGAAACTGTAAGTTCATTCATCCCCTTCAAATACGCCTTTGGGTCTATCAAATTTTTTTTATCGGAAAAAAGATAATTACGGACATAATCAGAGATTGTATTAAAGTTAAACTTTTCCGTATTTTTTATAAGCTTATTATATTCTTCTTCAGTTATTCTAATATGTAAATCTTTAATAAATCTTTTTCCCATTTGTTTATTTTTTAAAAGTTGCGACAAATTCCTACCACCGGTAGGCAAGTGTATTTTGTTTTTGTGTCACAAAAACACTACTTGCATTTTGAAAACTATTTACAAAGGTAATGTAAAATATCTAATATAAAAATTAATTATAATTTACTGAAGGGAAAAAATTGTTGTTAAACATATCAGATAGATTGCAAATTTTGTTCCGGAAATCGAGTACTTGTATGTAAATTGATTGCACTTTTTTAAGCTGCGGCATTACAGGAAAAAGGAAACTGCAATCAATTGTTTGCCAATTGTCGATGTATCAACTCCGGAACTGCAAAATATATGATTGCAAATAATAATTTTATTTTTTCTGTCTTATATACTTATGTAACAAAATCAATCTTATATATGTATACCGAATGTGTATATTTAATTTCTCCTTCTTTTTCATAAGTTTCAAAATTAATATCACCTAAAATTTCTACTCTTTTGCCTTTTTTTAAATATTCAAATTGAGCATCAGATAAATTTTTTGATTTACAATTGAAAAAATTAGTTATTTTTTCATCACCGATGGTCTTATTTTCCGCTACGGTAAAATTAGTCCAATCTTTATTTTTTTTAGCATCTGTAGTCAATCTTCCAATAACAATTAAAGTTGCCATTTTAATAAAATTAATAAGTTAATAAATATAATAATTTATTTTTTCCCTTTTGTTTTTAAAAATGTTTCGTTAGAAACTTAAATATTCATTTTTATTTATTTCTCACTTGAGAAAGAAATAAATAAAAATACCTTAATATATGTAATATCATTTTTAAATCATATTTAAAATAGTTAAGGGATGTAAATATTTATTACAAATGTCATAAATATAGGCTTTTACATTTGCCCTTTCGTGACGGATATATAACTTATAAGTGACGGATATATAACTTCAATGCGACAAATATATAACTTATAAGTGACGGATATATAACTTTACGTGACAAATATATAATATTTTATGACGGATATATAACTTTACGTGACAAATATATAATATTTTCATTTACTTCTCTTTAATATATTGAGTATATGATAATTATAATGGATGAATCATATATTTTTTATACTACTAATATAATGGATTATAAAAAAGTTATATATTTGTCACATATTTAAAATACTATTGTAAGCAGCTTACGTGACATATTTATAACTTTTTTTATTTACTCTTTTTAATATATTGAGTATATGATAACTATAATGGATGAATCATATATTTTTTATACTACTAATATAATGGATTATAAAAAAGTTATATATTTGTCACATATTTAAAATACTATTGTAAGCAGCTTACGTGACATATTTATAACTTTTTTATTGAGGCAATCTATATATTATACTTCCTTTAAAACCGGTTACTTTTGCAGCAGATCTATAAATTATATCTACATATCCATCACTTTCATTTTCTCCTTCCAATTCTTGTTTAAAGAATAAAGAAGGAACGTAGATTACCAATTCATTTTCATTTATATTTAAAATATTTATAGGCTTTATCCAAGTCGTAAATTCTTTTTCTGAGATTTGTTTTTTAATTTCCTCAAGAATATGCACCCATATTTTTTTTATCTCCTTATCTATTTTATTATCGTTTGTTTTGTTAATAATCACATTATCTTTTATTAAATCGTATTTTTTTAAAGACCAGCCATCCTTTTTTGTCATTCTTAAATAAGACATAAGTAGACCTGCGGGATTATTCATTTTATCAAGGCGTGTTTCGTTTATGTTATACCATTTTAAAAATTCTTCATAATGTTTATCTACTATTTCAAGAATTATATTTTTATTATTAAACAATAAATAATTTATTAAAATATGATGACATTTTTTTTGATTCTCTGACAATTCAGGGTATTCAAGGATATAAGTAATATCATCAGGAACAACAAAAACATTCTTTTTTTGTACTTCATAATGTCCTATGATAATCTTAAAATTTATGAATGTTTTTTCCTTTTTTTTCTCAAAGTCGTATTCAAACCAAATATCAGCTTTCTCATGTAATTCTAAATATGCTGGTTTAATAACACGATTATTTAAATCTATTATACGATTATATTTTTCGGAAATACCTATTTTTTTTTTGAAATTATCAACTGACCATGAAAAACCACCTTTATCTTTCCATTGGCTAATGAGCTGATATATAAGTAAAGTGTATTTACTATTTGATTCCATTGCAATTTCAAGTATATATTTTGTAAATCCCATATCATCTACTGCAGCAAATTTTTTTGCTACATCTTTTCCCATTGACAAAGATATTTCTCTCTCATACTTTTTTGGAATTGTTACTGAAGATAAGATATTTTGATATTTTGTAGCTTCTATTTCTTTTCCTGTTAACTCGCTTTTTAAAACTACATCCTGCTGAACGGTGTAATTTTTCATAGCTACAATATCAGTAATTAATTTACTATAATTCGCAGGAATTACACCAAATTCAGATAAATCAAATTGTAGTTTAATTTCTTCGCTATCATTTTGAAATAACTCTAATTGTTCCGGATATTTTTTAAGCCTTTCATTAGATATAGTTTCTTTAATAGGCTTTTGAAGTTTTTCAATAATCTTAACTAAGACTTTCGCTTGATTTAAGTTTAATGAGCATTGGGCATTAAATGGAAGTCCGTTTGGTTGTAGTAACCATGTAGCGCAAGGTAAAATAACAGGATTTGACTCACTATTATTTCTAAACATTTTTTCATGTTTTTCAAATAACTGAACCTTATTGTTATTAGTTCCACGTTCTATTTTATTCTTTCCCATTTGTATTATTTTTTTCTTTTAAAATCCATTTTTCCTGTTGCGAGCATACAGCGCCGGATGCCTCCAAATAAATGCGGATTCTTGCTTCAGGGATATTTTTACCTTTTAAAAATTCATATTTATCTTTTTGTGCCTGTCGGATTCCAATTGGTGCATTCCGATACCATGCGCGTTTTTTAACTAATTCTTCAAAAGCTTCTATCAAAGTCAATTCAGCCATATTTATTATTAATTACTTATTTTTTTATTAATTAATACTTTTCAAATCTGAAAAAAATATTTCCTTAGCAGATAAAAAATCACACCAAGCTTTCTCTCCTGCATTCCTTAATCGAAGAAAATTAAACTTTAATACATCATCGAGCAATACATCACCATAAAAACTCCGATATTCATCTAAAATATAAAGTAATCTTTTATTATCAGTATCGCTATTTTTCAAAAAATATTTAATAGTAATATTATTATTTGAATTCAATTTTATTATTTCAGATTCATTAATTATCTGTTTATGGTATTCAGTAACAATATCCAATGCTTTCAAATAATCTTCTTTTTTTATTTTTTTATTTCCCATTTATTTTATATTTTTACTTTATTTCTAATTATAAATTTCAATCCGGAAATCGAGCGCCTGTATGTAAATTGATTGCACTTTTTTAAGCTGCGGCATTACAAGAATAAGAAAACTGCAATCAATTATTTGCCTGTTGCCGGTGCATCAACGCCAGAACTGTAATAACAATGATTGCATATTTATCATTACAAGTATTAAATTTTTCATACTATTATAATTTAATAGTTTATTTAATAAATAACTCATTAAAAGCGATTGAAAAATTTTGTATTTTCTCATTTTTATTTTTTATTTCCAATTCAAGATTAAGTATTTTTTCTTTTTGTTTCTTAATCATTTCATTAAGAGCTATATATTCATATACTGCAGCTAACATAACCTTTGATGCTCCTTTTCTACCCATGTATTCAGCAACTTTTTTTATTATTGCTTCTTCTTCTCTCGTTGCCCTTACTGTGTATGCCATATTAGTTTATATTTTTATAAAATGCAAAATTACAAAAAACATTTAATATATACACTATTTAGTAGGTTAAAACAAGTTAAAATAAAAGATAATATTTAATAATTAAATATTTTTTCCCTTTTGTTATTCAAAAAGGATCATCGTTTTTTGTAATTTTTTCTTCTATAATTTCTGCTTCCTTGTCTGTATTCATTGAAATTGTGTATATTTCTAAATCTTTTACAGCTACCGAAATGGCAGATACATTAATTCCTTCTTTAAGATATGAGGTTTGCAAAATTTTACCTTCAATAAATACCTTAGTTCCTTTTTTCAATCTATCTATTATTTTTCCCTCACCATACAAAGGAAGACAACATTGAATCCAAGTTGTATTTATTTCCCCTTTACTATTTTTTTCAGAGTTTGCAACTGAAAAAACAATCTGCTTACTCTTTGGAAATTCTTTAATTTCGGCATCTTTCCCAATATTTCCGGTGAACATAATTTTGAACATAATTTTTATTTTTTAGTAGTTATACAAATGAACAATTTTAATAATCTCCAATTAAATTTATTTTATTTTATAATTTAATATTTCTTTTCATATCCGGTTTTGACACAAAGTTAAACACAGGATTAATTCCCCCTTTATCATCCTTTATAAGTTTAATAGTTCCGGATTCTTTTAAGCCGGTTTCAGAGTTAATTAAAGAAAGTTCCTTAGTTTCCTTTCCCATTTGTAAATTTTTCATGTCTGTAGCCGACAAACTTTGCTCGGTAATTCCTGCCTTTTTAAGTTCATCAAATGGAATTTCTTCCTTTGTAATCAATTTTGTACTTTGCTCTGATTCAATAATTTTATTTTTAACAAATTCACGCATCTCACTGTTTATTATATCTAATGCTCTCTCTCCCTCTTTAAAATAAACATCTTCAGCGGAAGGGTTATAAAATTTATCAACATAATCATCATAAAAATCACATAACCCTGTTTTTATAAGAAAATCTTCATATGTATCAGGAAAAATTGTATGTACACTCATTATTCCCTTTTCTGCAATTTTCATCAAATTTTTTTTATCTTCTTCAGTTAAATTATTCATAAAAATTATATTAATTGATTATAATTACTTTCACATTCTAAATAACTTATTACAAATTAACAAAAGGGAAAAAATATTTAATAATTAAATATTAGTAATACTGTAAGGATTATTAAATTCTACAATATTTTTTCTCTTTTTTTCTTTCTCAACTCTTTCCCTGATAACAGGGATTACATCATCACTGTTTTGTATTCCAATAAATTTAACAGTCGGATGACTAATATCCCTGCAAGATAAAACAACATTCATCAAGCCTAAAGATGCTTCAAATAAATGCTGCTCTTTTTTGAAATCATAAATCCGATACATTTCCAAATAATTTGTTGTACGATTAAAAACGCCACTTTTAATTATAATCTGTTCAACATCTATAATATAGGTAATATTAGAAAGAACAAGCCAACTCCACATACAATTAAACAATATCAGCAAGGTAAGCACACCAAATAATATCATAATATATCTTTCAAATTCAAAAAAGGTAGCTATCCCTAACAAAATAAAAATAATTATCAGATTAAAAAAATTAACCATAAACCAATAACGAATTGTTGGATATAATTTTATCATAATTTTAAATTTCTATTTATTTTTTGCTGCTGTTCTAATGGTCTAAATAAAATTTGTGTTTTATTTCCTCCAATACGTGAAAGCTGTAAATAACCGCTAACATAATTTTTTTTATTATCTTGCGTGTAAGTTACAGTTAATTTTGATGTTTCTTTTCCATCAAGTAAAGATTTTTTATTGGTTTCAGAAAGTTCATCCCATTTAATACCAGCATTTTTAAGATTATCTTTCGGGACATCTTTTTCCTCAAATAGTTTTTTTTCTGTTAAATTAGTAAAATCCTTTAGTTTAGCTTCATTTTTAACTACATCATTAAATTGGTCTAATCTAACATTCATATTTGCAATTGAATTATTTTCTCCAACAAAACCGATATTGAATTCCTCACCAGATGACTTTATTAAAATACTACTGATACCAATTTCAGATGCGTTATTATTTAAATTAAAAGATACTTTATTATCTTCTAATATACTAATATTGTCAGTATTTAAAAGAAGATTTGAATTTTGACCGCCTAATTTCATAAACAATTCAGGCGTAAACACAGTAGCTGCATCTTTTAAATTACTGTTTTTTGATATATCAGCTCTAATAACAAAATTATTATACATATCCGTTTCTTTCACAATTTCCCTATGCGAATTTTGAACATCTTCTAATGAGTAACACTTATAGTTTTTCCCATCGAATGTTCTTTCTAATTCAATATACGGTTTCTCCGGATCTATTGGTAATACTGATAAATAATCAGTATTAGAATTGTTTAATTGTTTAGTTGAACAAGCAAGCATAATAAGAACTTTTAACATTTCCGCTTGCACTTGGGCTATTTCTTGTCCTTCCTGTGCCATAAGTATATAAATTATTAAGTATTTTTAAAAACAGGCTTTTTCTCACTAATCATTCCTTTATTCATCAATGCCTCATTCCAATCTTTACAATTAAATGATTTCATTAATTTAACATCAGAATTTAACTTAGCTTTTAATAAAAAATTTTTTAAATTAACATTTTCATTTTTAAGTTCAAATTTTTCTCCATTAGTTATAAATTCAACTGAATCACTTAATTTATTTTTTATACAAGTATTATTTGATTTCACACAAGCAAGTAAAATATCATACATATTACCGGCAAGGTCATTATCGTGACAACCAAAAATATTAGCTCCTTCAGGATAATAATTTATAACATTTGCAAATTGCTCTGCACACGGGAAACCGCCGGTTGAAACAAAAACAGAATTTTCAATATCAAGTTTATCATTTTTTTTTAATTCATAAAAAGACATTGCATCAATTGCACTCTCAAAGAAAAACAAGTTTTTGACCGCCTCACGACTATCAGCAAAACAAGCTATCCATGCTGCATTAATTTTATCTCCACCTGCGGAGAACGATTTAAAGCCGCCGTAGTTTCTCATTTCATACCCCTTTACTATATTATCTTTATCTGCTATTACAAAAGGAAAAGCAATATTTTTATAATTATTTTGTTCAACAAGTCTAATGAAAGGTATAAATGATTTAACTGTTTCTTTACTTAATTTTCTTTCATTTATTAAATAATGTAAATTAGAAACATCTGGAATTGTTGCTTTATAATCAATATCTCTGAAAGATTTTTGTACAATAATACTGTTATTCATATATTTTGTATTATCATAAGCAATTCCTGCAAATTGAGATAATATCAAATTAAGCTTATCAATATCATTTCGACCTGAAACATTAAAACGATTAATATTATTTTGAACAAAATCAATAACACTACCATGTTCGGAACTGTTACCTAAATTCCAATATAATTGCGAAGCCGGTGTTGTAGGATTTTTAATAATAATAGTATCTCCGTTATTATCACGTAAAACAGGACGAGCTTTAGTTGATTTACCAGCTACAGACTTGTATCCTAAATTTTCAGCAATTTGTAATATTGAAACTTTATTTTTGTATTCTCGAAATGTATTCATAATTTAATTTTTTTTTTCACATCCGGTTTTGACACAAAGTTAAACACAGGATTAATTCCCCCTTTATCATCCCTTATAAGTTTAATAGTTCCGGATTCTTTTAAGCCGGTTTCAGAGTTAATTAAAGAAAGTTCCTTAGTTTCCTTTCCCATTTGTAAATTTTTCATGTCTGTAGCCGACAAACTTTGCTCGGTAATTCCTGCCTTTTTAAGTTTATCAAATGGAATTTCTTCCTTAGAAATTAATTGTACATTTTTAAAATTATCTTTTTCAATACTTGCATTAGAAGCAATTAAATTATTTGCAATTTTATGAATATCTTCCAAAGTATTTATTCCTGCCTTTTTACCAAAATCTGTGTTTTTAGTAATATGTAAAAGGGTGTCTAAATTAGATTTACCTATTTCATTATTTTTTAAATATTTATCTAAAATATGAATTTGAATTTCAGTTATTTTAGGATGTGAATCATAGTAAACTATATCAGTATTTGAAAGAAAATAATTATTATTTTTTATATCTTCTTTCAATAACTTTTCAAAACTTTTTTTATAATCATTTAAGTAACTTTCTTCAAAAGGATTTTTTTCTGAAAATTTCAATTTATTTTCCCCTTTGTCATAATATAGATATGAGTTAAATTTTTCTCCTGTTTTACTGTTTTCAAAATTTTCAAGATATACAGCTTCGCCGTTTCTAATTAATTTTTGCGATTGAGAATCTATTTTTACTCCAGCTAAAACAGGCGGAATAAAAATTTGCTTTTCTTGTGTTTGCGTAACTTCATGTTGCACTTCTAATTTTTTAAGAGCTTCGCCGGCTTCTGCTTTAAGTTTATTTTCAAGTACCGGTATTTCTTTATTTGCTTTATATATTTCCTCATCTGAACCTTTATTAAACAAATCAATTTGTGTTCCCAATTTATCATACGTTTTATTTAGTCCATATTTATTTAAAACATTCTCTAATTCTTTAGGGTCTGAATAATATTGTTTATTTATACCTTCTGTACCTTGTTTGTTTATATCCGACAAAATTATTCGGTGTTTTTCATCTTCTTTTCCCATATCTAATACATGTGTATTAGTTTCATTTTTTTTAATATTTTCATTAATAGAATAAACTCGCTCACTTATTAATGTTGATGCTTTATGCACACTTGAGAGAACAGAAAGTATAAATTTTGGATCTTCCTTAATACTGTTAAGCCACGATTTTAAATATTGTGCGTTTTCTTCACGAATTTTTGTAGAGATTCCTAATTCCGAAGCTGAAAAAGCCGCCGTTAATTCTGCAATAAGTTCCTCTTTTCCGTAACTACTTGAGCCAAAACCGCCTGAAAAGTCACGCCCAAGACGTGATTCATGCCCTGTTGAATGAGCCATTTCATGCAAAAGAGTTGAATAAAAGCTTTCACCATCTTTAAATTGATTAAATAATGGAACATTAATATAATCCTGTGAGGGATTATAATACGCACTATTACTATCTAAAACATTTATAGGACAAAGCCAAGATTTTTCCGTTAATAGCTTATCAAGTTCTTTTGATCTTAAAGCGCCCGTTTCATCTAAAAGATTTTGAGTTTCAAATTTTGCTTGAATTTTTTCCCAAAGCTCCGGATTTACCTGTGGTATTGAAGTTTGCTCAACATTAAATACGGTAAATTCTTGTAAAAATAATTTTTTATCGAATTTTTCCTTTTCTTCAAATGGTAATTTTTTATAATCCTCCGGAGTGATTCGATTTTTAGGATTCTCGATTTCATAATAATATTTACCCCAAAATGCAACAGGAAAGCCTTTTTCTCCTTTATATACGGATGCACCAATTTCTTTAGCTTGATTAAAAGTAAGAAAAGCAGGAACTTTATAATTCATCTTTTCCGTTTGGAAATAAAGCATTAAGTCATTAATTCCGTTATATTGTCGACCTGTTAAAGCATTTTGAGGTTTTTTTTGAGGATTTGAAATCCAAGGTTTCTCCCAATCATTCTCAACTTGCTTTATTTTTTCAATCATTAATTCGGCAAAGTTCTGAAGTGCTTTACTATCTTTCATAAATAGTTAATTTTGAAGTGATTGAAAGAATTCATCATCTGTAACTTGATTTTTCATAGATTTTTCTTCAAATTCTAAAATCCATTTTCGTGCCGTTTCACTATTTTTGGGCAATGAGTGTAAATTCATTGCTGAACTGTAAAGCAAATAAGCATCTTCACCTAAGCCATATTCTAAATATTCAAGATAGTCAATTTCACCATTTTGTAATTTCTGACATAAATCTTCGTAACTAATTGTGTCCATAATATCTATATTTTTAAAAAGTTAATAATTATACTTTAAAACTAATTACTTTATTTTGCTCTTGCATCAAAGAAATAAAATCATTCCTATTATTGTCCGTTTTAATATATCCAACAACTCCGGGATTATGATAGTCAAAAAAGTATTTTTGTCGCTCGTCAAAAGAAACTCTTGCTGTGTTCGCTAAATCTTTTTTATCAAGTAAATTTCGTGATAAAAATTTTTCTTTTTGAATATCATTTTTCATATTTTTTTCAAGTATTTCATTTGCCTTATCTCCAGCCATATAAAGTTGTCTAAGGATATTTACATCATCCTTAATTTCAAGTCCACTAATATGGTTTAAATTTAACTTAACCGAAACATTTTCATTTGTGCTTGGCACAATAAAATGAAGGGATAATCCTTTTAATAATGTTTCCTTTTCTTCCCCTTTAAGTTTATAACCACGAATTGTCTCTGGCAATAAGTTTTCTGTCTGAGTTGTTAATATATCATTTGTTTGAAGATCCAATTGGCAAATAAAATTTCTACCTTCTACAAAAGTCATTACAGTTTCCCCTCTTTTCAATTTTTCAATATCTTGATGACTTAAACCTAAATTATTATTAATTTCATTATTTACAGGAAAAAAAACAAAACAGGTTGATTTATCTTCATTTCTCATAAGTTTTAATCTCCCTTTATTATTTTCATAATTAATTATATTGGATTTATATCCATCAAGAATAAGTTGAATATTATTTTCAGAAAGATTATATTTATTCTCTGGAATATCTGTTTTTGTAAAATAAGAACCAACATAACGCATTTCCTGCTTTTCTTCATCAATTGCATAACGTTTGGGATTAAGAAAATCAAGTTTTAAACTATGTTCTCCTGAATCTGTTTTTATTATAATTGATTTTCCTGTTAATAGTTTTTCCTTTTCTTTAGGCTCAATATCAAATGGGAGTTTTATATTAGATGTTTTTGCACATAAAACCTCACAAGTTTCTCTATCAAGTTGTAAAACACATCTATTACCGTCAATAGATTTATTTATTAACTTACCTGCATACAACTTTAATAATTCATCATTAGTTAAGTTAAAATCGTTTTGAATTTGTCTCCTGACAGGAATAACATCAACCTTCACAGAATTATCATCATTTCTTTTTAAACGCAATTTGGCATCAAGTTGATACCTCTTGCCATTGTAATAAAATTCAAAACGTCTCACATTTGTTCGCTGTGATGATAAGAATGAAGCAAGTTCTTCTTTATCAAATAACATAATTTTTTCTTTATTTAACCCTATTAATTGCAAATCGCTGAATGGTATTTCATTAAAACTAAAAATCTCCATAAAATTTGTATATTATAAATATTTTTTATATTTTTGCGTAAAATTACAAAATATATTTATATTATTAATAAAAATATGAAAAAAAATATAGTCTTATTATCAATATTAACTTTGATAACCAATTTATCTATATATGGACAGTTCAATACAGTCCGACCAAAGGAGAAAGAAAAAGAAACCGAAATAGAAAATATAGTTGAGCAATCTCAAAAAAACAGTAAAGAAATATCCTCTATCCAATCTGTAAACAATCCAGATTTACAGGAATCTACAAGAAAAATGATTGATACTATGCGTAAACGTCAATTAGTTTCACCTCCTGTAGACGATATAAAGATTACATCAAATTATGGATATAGAAATGACCCATTTACAGGTAAAAGACAATTTCATAAAGGAATAGATATTGCAACTGACTACAACTATGTGTACAGTATAATGCCCGGAAAAATAATTAAATCAGGGAAGAACAGAACTCTTGGTGAATTTGTGCAAGTGGATCATGGAGAATTTCGCACAACATACGGACATCTAAGCAAAAGACTTGTTGAAGCAAAAGAAGCAGTTGAAGCCGGTCAGCCAATAGGTATTTCGGGAAATACGGGACGTTCAACCGGAGAGCATTTGCATTTAGGAATGTCTTTTAAAGGAAAAACAATAGACCCTCAACCAATCATAGAGTACATATTAAAAATTTTGAATGAATCAAAGCAAGAATTAGAAAATGCAATTAAGCAATTTTCAATACCTAAATAAGCAACAAAATGGGAAAAAGTTATATGATTGCAAATTTATAAACTGCAAAAATATCAGTATTAAAAAATTGCAATCAATCATTCACCTGTTGTTACTCCATCAACTCCGGAACTGCTTAGAAAAAGCAATTCCAATTCCAAAATAAAATATTTACCATATACATGAATTTCATGAAAATATAAAAGTTGTATATTGGTATATGGATAATATTAAACTGCGTTTTTCAATTTTACTTTTTCCATTAAATATAAGATATTTATATTGATTTAAACTCCATACAGTAAGTTTTCTTTTAAAAAAAGACTATCCGTACTAAGTCCATTATAATAAGCAATCCAATTGAAAAGACATAATTTTGTGCTAAAGCATCAATAATCTGCATATTACAGCAACATAAAAGTTGTATTTATTGACAATGTTTTAAGATATTGTAGAATAATGTTTTAAGATATAAAAAGCAGTATTTTTTTGTTGTTTAAAATAACTGATAAATTGTTACTTTGTATTAAAAATGAAGCAAATTAGTATTTTTTTTAAAAATTTATTTTTTTTTTATTATATTTGCATAAGAAATAAGGTATTAAAAAAAGCCTCTCGTTAAATATTCGAGAGGCTGTTTTTTTTAAAAATTTTGTAAAGTAAAAAATTGTAATTAATGAAATATTTATAATTATAAAAATAAAAGATTATGAAACAAGAAACGCAATTTGAGAGAAATATTAAACTGATTAATTATTTCTTTGAAGTAGTAATATTTAATACTATGTGTAAAGCTTTTGCTTATTTAATTATTTGTATTCTTCTATCTAATGAAGTTTACTTAAAATTTTATACCGGTAGTTGCAATATTTGGCTTATAGGAATTTATTTAGGCTGTTTACGAGTTACTTATATGGCTGATTCTATTATAAAATTTTATGAATTATATAAAAAAAACAAGTCACCAGAAGCAGAACATAAAAAAAGAGATGTAGATAAGTCAGGCTAATTTATTTATCATCATAGTGTCCCCATAGCGAAAGAACTTTAACAGTCTTTTTTTCTTCGTCTATTTCGTAAGTCATACGATGTTTATCAGAAATATGTCTTGCCCAAAAATCATCATATTTTTTAAATTGGGGCTTGCCTGTTCCTGTTTCCGGATGCTGTTCCAATTCACCGAATAGTATATAAATTTTTTTAAGCAACTTTTTGTTACCTGCCATTATATGATGGTTTAAATCAATATCCGCTTCTGTTTTTATAATGAGTTTATAATTCATAATCCCATTCTTATACGTAGTTCTTCTAATGTATATTCTTTTCCTTTACTCTCTTTTGAACGTTTGATTTTTGCTAAAAATTCTTCTTTACTCATTAGAGTATCATCTTCAGTTACCGGGACAATTTTAAATATACCCTCTGTTCGTGATTTTACAACAACACTTTCGCCATTTCCTGCTCTGTTAAGATAGTGTCTTTGACTGTTTCTAAACTCCCTTGAACTTACTATTAACATCTTTTTTTAATTTAAATGTGTATCAATTTGTTGCACAAAGATAATAATATTTTTTTAATTTTCTTTCCCCTTAGTTTTTTTTGATTGCAAATTTTGTTCCGGGATACGAGCAACTTTTTGAAAATTGCAATCAATTATTTACCTGTTGGCAGCGCATCGATGCAGGAACTGTAAGAAGTATGATTGCAATTACATATTATTGTATAATAGAAATATTGCCATATTTTATATCTTGTAAATCTAATAAATAGCTTTTAATTTTTGGATCTGTAATATCATCTATAACTTCATCGTTAAGAATCATTTCCCATTTATCAATTTCATTAGAATTTCTTCTTTTCATAGTTATTTGCATTTGTATAATAGCATTTGGGCAGTAATTTACAAAATCAACACGAAAACTGTTAGAGTCTGTAAACAGATCGTATAAATTAGATTTGTCTCCCCTGTCATCTTCTAAAAACATAATTTGCGCTGCTCTATGCAATTCGACTTCATTACAAAGATTATGAAAGTCTATGCTTTCACCAACTCGAGGCAAAAAAGGAAGATCCCATTGCTTCCTTAAATGTATAACGTTTCCACAAAGGGGAAAAATAAAATCAATATAAATTTTTTCCATATTTCTTATTATTAAATTTGTTACTAATATTAAATTTCAATCATTTTTTCAAACTTCTTAATATAATTTTCAACTGTATTATCATCAATATCATTTAAATCATCTCCCCAATATTCAGGATAATCAATAATACTAATTCCTTGTTGATATACATGCTCTTTTACCGTTGTTAAAATGCTTTTCTTATTTATTTTCTTTTTGTAAAATAAAAAAGAACGGATTGCTGCTTCTAAAGTTTCTCTATCCAACTTAAAACTAATTAATACTTTCATTTTCAAAGATTATTTTAAATTTTCAATTTACGACCATTAGAAATATTTAAATTATTAATTTGCTCCTTAAATTTAGAAATAATTTTTTCGACATTAGAGGTTAAATCCGGAGAAATTTTATGTTTTAAATTTTCTGCTCTTTCTTTACAGGAAAGTAAAAAATCTTTATCATTTAATAATCTTTCCCTTTCGTGTTTAATTAACACTGACGGTTTTTCAAAGTAACTCCAATTGCCATTTATAAGACGATATTCCTTAATTTTATTTTCTGCTCGGAATGAATAAATTGAAATACTGTCTATAGCTCGCTTGTTATAAAGAGCATCAACTGTTTTTATAAGTCCTTCAACTGCTGAATTATGAATATTTATATCAGCCAGTCTTCCAAAATAACCTGCATTTACTTCACGTTGGTATCTGTCGTAAATTCCGAGTTCTGAAACAATATCAGGTGTTGCTATAACATAAGCATGCGTTTTAAATCCTTCATTTCTAAAACGCAAGGCGGTATTCAAAGTTGTTTCTGCGTTTCTCATTGTTCCCTCGATAGAAACATTTAATTTACTTTTAATAGCTTCATTAATTAATCCCTCAGTAAAGACGTTTGAGAAAATTTGAGTTTTCTCTGAATATGATTGAAAATCTTTTATTAAGTTTTTTTCGTCGGGGTGGTACTTTCTATATCCGTCACCATTCACTTGTAAAAAATCAGTATTATAATTATTAACTGCTACAAGATTAAGATAACTTTTACCTGCTGCAGGTTGTCCGCCTAATAATATGCAATGAGGTTCAGAAGAAGGAGTAATACCTTTCAAAAATATATCCTTTTTCTCTTCAAAAATCTTTTCAACATTTTCTACCGACAAATTATTTTTTTCTTCTTTAATCATATTATCCTTTTTTTTAGTTAAATCATATTCCTGTTTTGTTTCGGAAAGTATTCCTTCGTCCCTTGCAGAAATATAATTCAATAAAATATCTTTATTTTGCTTTATAGCTAAAGCATCTATTAATTCAATATTACACTTTTTCAAACTTGCTTCTAAACTGTTTAAGGTTTCATCGGAAAGAGTTCCGTTGGAAGCGAGTACAACTGAGTTTCCATGCTTCCCTGTTTCTTCGACTATACGTGTTAATAAATCTTTTCGACTTATATTTCCATCAATCAAAGTGTATTTATTTACTCTTGTATCACCTCCTAAAACTAAGAGATGAATTTTATTTGCAGTTCCTCTCTTATGAGTACTTAAAAATTGAGCAATATCCTTTGAACATCTTATTATAATTCTATTTTCATCATTGTGATAAAGCTTCTGCCTGTCGAATTGATAAACTTTTAGATTTTCAGCTTTCAAATTCTGATTACTTTTTTCAATTTCTTTGTATGAAGTTGAATCAAATTCGGCATATTTTCCCGAATCGAGATTAATTATAATACTTGGGTTTATTTTTACATTCAGCGTTTCACTCAAAATTCTATGTATTCTCATATCCTGATAAGATGCAGTAAGAGAACCGCTTGGGTGGTTATGAACAAGCGTAATAGAATCTGCTCCGTATTCTTTAGCTGCTGCTGCTATTTGTTTGACATCAATTGGGACAATACTTGGCGTTCCTGTTGAAAGATATAATACACTGTATTCACCTAACTGTTTATGAAGTAGGCAAAAAGCATTTTCTGAAGCTGCGCTTTCTAAGTTTTTAAATAAAAAAGCAACGTCTTGTGAAGATTCAATTTTAGCTCTACCTGTAAGGGATTCACCCATAAAAGTAATTCCTTTCAGTTCTGAGAGTACTCTCTCTACAAATGTAACTTCATTTTCGAGTTTCTTTGATAACCCCTTTTCATTTAAATTACTTACTGCATCTGAATTATTATTCCATTTTAACTGTGTATGTATTGCAGTTTCTCTAAATAATAATTCATTATTTTCCCCTTCAGTATTTAATAAATTTTTTTCAAATAATTTTGGATTTTCAAAATTTTGTATTATCTTTGCAATGCTTTTAATCGGTAATCGGGCGGCGTTCGCATCGGGCGAATGGTCTGATAACCAATTAAGAGCTTTTTCTTTTTCCACCCAAGCAACTAAATCGCGCCCAATTGCTTTATCATGTTTTCCTAAAAACCAACGCGCTATACGAATATTACTTTCTTTTGGATAGAGACTAACAACAGAATTTACCTCATTAATTGTATTAGTTCTTTTATCATTATTTATTCTTATAATTGTAACAAAATTTTTATCGTTACTATCTTTAAGTTCGGTCAATACAACTGTTCTATTAGGATTTGTTTCACTTTCAAAAACAGCAATAGGATTAGCTAATGCTTTTGGTAAATTACTTATATCACTAATGTTAAAAGTATGCTCATGAATATTTTTATTACTTGATTTTAGATTAAGCGTACTTGCAGCTAATTCTATCGGTATGTTATCTAATCTTGAAAGTAAAGCTTCACTTGGCATTCCCAATCTATAAATATGCCCTTTCGGTAACGTTCCCTCAATTTGTTTTTGAAGTTCCTCATTAAAAACGTTATTAATACTATCAAGTGTATTCATACAATATTTATAAGTCTGTTTATTAACTTATTAAGAGCTATAATAATTTCTTAAAATTGGTGCATAATAATTAAAAGCTTTTTCGACAATTTTGTTTCTTGTTTCTTCATCGCCGTTAATATCTTTAAGCATCGTTAAAAGCAAATCCCTTTCACATATCAATACTTCCTTAATTTCTGCTGCTTCTTCTTCATCCGCTTTCTTATCAATTAAAACAGATAAATCACTTAAAATCGAAATTGCTACATCTAAATCATAAAGCCCTTCATTTACAGGGGGGATATAAACTAAATTTTCCATTTTTATATATTTTATTTTTATTTCAAAATCCAAAGCTCTGGTTGATACTGCTGCCAACCTGCAGCTTCAAGATATTTTTTAATTTTCCAATCCGAAAGTGTACCCTTTTTAAAAGCTGTCTTATCATTTGCAGCGACTCTCCTTTCAATGCCGGAATTTTTATACCAACATCTTTTCGATAAAAGGATTTCAAAGCATTCATATATTGTTTTCGCCTCTTTCATCATCAATAACTAAATTTTGGTTAGATAAAACATTTTTAAAATGTTCTTTCAGCACGTAACCGGAAACTTTTTTCTTATCAAAATCAACAAAATGAACTTTAAAATAAAGTGTTCTGTTTAAGAAAATAGATGACTTTATATAAACTTCGATTTCGATATTTATTGAATCGTACTCACATTTGCTACCATCATTAAAGAAATTCTCTTTTTTAACTAAATCAATTTTAGTAAATTCAGCACCTGTGCCGAAATCTTCTATAAACCAAGTATTAAAGTCCTCCAGTTTTAATGCTTCCCTGTAATATTCATTTGTTTTCATATTTTGTTTTTATTATAATTGTTATTAAATTCTCTACGAAGATACGAATAAAAATTTGAAATGTCATAATATTTCACGTCATTTTTTTGTTAAAAATAATTAAAATTAAAACTATTGATTGCAAATTTTTAATACAGGTAACTCTGCGGCTTATAAAATAGCAATCAATCATTCATCTATTGTGCATTGATGAATGCGGGAACAGGAATTATATTGATTGCATTCAGTCTTAAATTTAATTATCAGGTAAATTATTTCCCTTCAGTAAAAATATTTATTAAAAAGAGCGTTGCAATATGGGGCTACACTCCCCTCCTTACCGCAAACACTCTTTTTTTATTCATCCTTCTTTTTATTGATTATTTAAAAATATTATTACTTTCTCTATCACATACTTAAGAATGTGAATATTACCTTTTTCATCTTTGTATTGATTTATGCTTACTTTAACATTTTTTTCCGTACAACCGTTGAACCGAAATACGTCTCCTTCTTCCAAAAAATCAAATCTTATTGAAATTTCCTTTTCCATAACATTTATTATTTTATTTCTGTATTAAAACATGAATTAAACTTATCTACAATTTCTGCTCTTTTGAAATGACTTAAACAGTCATAAAAAATACCGTATTTCATTGAGTCTGCCATAAGTAAACAATACGCCATTTCAAACTTTGTTAATTTCTTACCGTTTTCAATACTTTTAGCTGTACAATCTGATAATTTTTTCATAACTCTATACTTTTTAAAAAATTCTTGTTCTTATTTTTTCCAATATAGTAATAACATCCAGTGCACAACGGTTTATCGCATTCCGACCGCCAAACACAATAAACACCATCCTCCTGCTGCATACCTTTTTTTCTATTTTTTGTTGTAATATTTTCCATAATTGTTAATTGTTATTGTTCTTAAATCTGCTACAAAGATACAAAAAACTTTTCATATATACACTATTTAGTAGGTTAAATATTGTTAATATTTTCTTAAAAATCATTAAAAATATTTATTATATCATTGATTATCAATAATATATCTTTTCCCCTTAGTATTTTTTTAAATTTTATTTTGCGTTAGGGATAGAAGCAATTGTTTGAACTCCTTTTTTTTCCTTAAATCCGCACTTGCGGATTTAAGGAAAAAAAAGAGTGAGTGCGTATAGCCCGACCTGAAAGGTAACGCCCAAATTATTTTTTATTTTGTTCTCTTTTTGTTTTTACATTTTCAGCTCTAAGGTATCTGTAAAAAGTTGCTTTACTCCCTAATTTCAATAATTTACATATTTCATCAATAGTCATGTTTCTATCGGGGTCTTCATATATCTTTTTCAGAGTTTTAGCTTTTTTAGCTGCATCGGGAGAGAGTCCTTTTTTTCTGCCTCCTATTCGCCCTCTTTCTCGCGCAGCTTTAAGTCCTGCGTTTGTTCTTTCTATTATTAAGTTTCTGTCTAATTCAGCGAATGCCCCTGTTATGTGTAAAAAAAATTGCCCTAATGGAGTTGTTGTGTCTATCAGTTCTGTTAATGAAACAAAGTTTACATTTTTATCTTTTAGTTTTTCAACGATTGATATTAAGTGTTTAAGAGAACGTGCAATTCTGTCAAGTTTCCAAACAACTACGGTGTCGCCATTTCTTGCAAATTCTAATAAAGTTTCAAGCTGCGGTCGTTCTTTAACTGCTGATAGTTTGTCTATAAAAAGTTTTTCTGCTCCTGCTTTATTTAAAGCATCAATTTGTAAATCTATATTTTGCTCTTTAGTGCTAACTCTTACATATCCTAAAATCATATATTTATATTTAATAAAAGTTTCATAAACTCAATAATATGCAAAACTAATAAAAACTTCAATAAAATAATATAAAAACAAGGTAAAAAGTTGCTTTTAATAAAGTTCATAAAAAGGAACGTATTTTAAAACTTTTTTTTTGCAAATTTAATAATTTTACATAACAAAAAAATTATTAAATTTGCATTTAAAAAAGATAAAAATTATTTATAATACCTATATTAATTTAAGAATATACCCCTTTTAATTGTACCGTAAAGGAATTGAAACGATGTTGTTTGTAACTCAACTGTATCCGATGTAGCTTTTAATTGTACCGTAAAGGAATTGAATAGAATTTACTACCTGATGAGGGTTTTGGAGGATTAATTGTTGTTATAAAAATTAAGATTTGTTTTATTCAAGGTATTTTGAAATTTTATTAATATCGCCTATAATAGAATCTAATTCGGCTTTAATAATTTCTTTTTTAGCTGAAGGATTAATGGATGGAATTTTTTCAATTGGCATATTTAAGTTAAATAAATAATCTAAAGAAACATATTT